>Ga0187857_10001186_pt1 | contig 27902 bp, 19 predicted proteins | sample June2016WEW_8_10_FD_132984 | JGI IMG/M metagenome (GOLD analysis project Ga0187857, IMG submission 132984) | Peatland microbial communities from SPRUCE experiment site at the Marcell Experimental Forest, Minnesota, USA - June2016WEW_8_100 | ecosystem: Environmental > Terrestrial > Soil >... | reverse complement strand
AGGACATGCTGACGGTATGTTAAAATTTGGAAATAATGGTACAATAATATTAAATGATTATCCTTTAACTGAAGAATATAAACCAATAAGAAAAACACTTAGAGATTATGATTATAATTTATATTCATTTCCTTATGGTGCTAATTACGATCAAGGTGATGCTTTTGGATATTATATTAATTTTCTTCAATTAAATAATTTTATACTTATTCCTAAATTTGCAGATATATTAGATGATACTGCATTAAATACTGCAAAAAGACTATTTCCTAAATATAATGTTCAATCAATAAGTTGTATTGATATATCTGAATTAGGTGGTGTTCTTAATTGTATAACATGGACTATTAATGTATAATGTATGGCTGAAAAACTTAAAGATTGGCTAAATTCACCTATTGTTAAGAAATTAGAAAACGTATCTAGTGATGAACTATTACGTTATTATTTTTTTAGAGATGAAAGTAGAGCTACAGTTATAGACAAAGATTATATGATGTCGCCTGCTGATGGTGTTATTATATATCAAAAAATAATTACTTCAAAGCAAGATAATATAGTAGAGATTAAAGGTAAAGATTATACAATAGATGAAGCAGTTGATTGTATGGTTGATATTCAATATCCTTGTATTGTAATAGGTATATTTATGACTGCTGTTGATGTTCATATTAATCGTATGCCAACAGCAGGAATATTATCACATTATGGACTTGAAACTATTGCTTCATATAATAAACCTATGTTAGCAGAAGAACAACATTTACTTGAAAATAAAGGAGAAGATTTGCAATATCTATTTAATAATGAAAGAGTATTAAATAAAGTATATGAACCACATCTTAATTTAACATATTATTTTCTTCAAGTTGCTGATTATGATGTTCGTATGATAATTCCATTTGAATCTAAACAAACTCGTTCAATGTTACAATCTGAACGTATGGGAATGATTAGATGGGGTAGTCAATGTGATTTAATTATACCATATTCAGATAAATATGATTTTGAATTATTACAAGAAGAAAAAATGCACGTTAAAGGTGGATTTGATGCACTTATTAAAATAAATAAAAAAGCTAGAAATACAAATCATAAAATAGTAGTTAATACTAGAAATAGTATTAAAAATCCTATTATTGAAGGTTTAATTAAAAATATAAAATAATGCCAGATAATAGTATACCATATTATAGTACAAAAATTGAACATCTAACAGATGAAGATAATGTAGATGATTTATTAAATAATAATACTATATCAAATAATAAAAATAAGAATATTACTTATGGTAATTATTATTTAGGAGATAAACAAATATATCCTGCTCAACCTACTACTTATGTGTTAAATCATCCTGAAAAATATAAAAAATTATTAAATGAAAATGTAGAAGGAAATCATATATATTCTGATGTTTATTATAGTGAAGAAAAACCAACTACTCCAGAAGAACATATGGCTTATGATAGTATATCTGCGGTTAAAGTATATAATAATAATGGAGTAGTTCAAATAGTACATAATGATTATAGGTTACAAGATTTTACAAAATAAATAATATGAATTGTTTAAATTTATCTGATAATAATATTAAATCACTTGTAGATAAATATAGTGAAATTACTGTTTCTAAAGCACAAGATGAATGGGAAAGATTAGGTAATAAAGATTTTCCTTCTGATAAATTTATAGATGATTTTAATAAACTTCAAAATAAATCTAATATTCCAAATCATGTATATTCACCTGATGTACGTTTAGATATTAATCGTACATTATCATATTTTGTACTTAATGAACTTAATGCAAATGATAGTTTATTAATTGGATATATTGCAAATAAAGGTAAAGATTTAAAAACTCTTTGTGCAAATACTCTTGAAGATATGATTAAAGATGATCAAATTGATAATTCTAAAAAACAATTAGTACAAAATATAATAGATAATATAAAAACTGATAAAAATGATATTTGGAATAATTTTAAAAAATATCTTGAATATAATTTTGGTCTTAAAACTACTAATGCTTACGATCAATTTATATCACAAGGTGAGTTAGGTGAAGTAAGAGAAGATTGGGATGGGCATAAAATATTTAATGATCCTAAAGAAACTATATCAACTAAAATTAAACTTGCTTTTGCTAATATTCTTGATCCTACTCAAATATCTACAATAGGTGCAACAGGAATAATAGATGTTGACGATATATATAATAAACTTTTACATTATCATCAAAGTGATGATAATATTAAACAAGTAATCGGTACATTAAATAGATTATCTGAAGATATATCACCTATATATGGTGATATTGCTAATATATTAAATGATAGTATTAATCGTGATGATAAACTTAAAAATGATTTTGCAAATGCTTATCTTCAAGCAACAAAACAAAATATTCAAAAAGATAAAATATTAGCCATTAATTCAAGAGATGAGAATAAACTTAAAGTTGACGTTATAGTTAATAATAGAGATTCATTTCCTGAATTAGCTTTATATGATAAAATTAAAGATCAAATATTATCTAAAATAGAAAAAGGATTTTATAAATCTGATTCTGTTATATTTACTAAAAATGACAAACTAACAGATTTACAAAATATTTCAAATGCTTTAAAAGAACTTAATATACCAATTAGTTATACATACTTAAAAAATATTCAATTCACATCTGATTTTGTTAATTTAACTAAACAATTAGAATATTTAGGAAAATCACTTAAAGCTAATATAATTAAATATGATGTTAATAAAGCAACTCAATTTAATGCTAAAGGTGATTTACTTAAAATAATTAAATTAGTTAAACCTGGTTTAGAATTAACGCCTGAATATGGTTATCAAAATGTTTCAGGTAAAGTTCAACAATCAGCACAACAAGTATGTCATGTTACTAATATGTTCAAACAATTTAACCCTACTGATATAGAAAATATAATGCGTAGGTATGAACATTTTACTAAAACTCCACAATTAATTCATTCTAATTGGTTATGGAAACAATTTCCGGGTGATGAAAATGGTATATTTAAACCTATATTTGATAAAAATAAACCTAAATTATTTGGATATGATAATAAAGGTAATGAAACTACTGAAAATCCAATATATTTTAATTATAAAATAGATACAGAAGCAGAATCTAAAGATGGAAGTAAAGGTATTGATATTTCATATTTAAATCAATTTGATATTGCTAGATATGGTGGTCAAAAAAATATAACTCACAGTGAAGGTAAAGAATATACTGATTTAATTGGATATTCATGGGATTTAAATACAATTGCAAATTATATTATAGGAAATCCAACTGAAGAACAAACAATCGGTAGATATAATATGATGTTACCTTCTTCTGACGCTAGTGGTACATATGGCATTATGAGTCCTAAACATTTAGTTGATGTTCAATTAGAACGTAATAGCATTAATGATAAATATAATATAAAACTTAGCGATCATACATTTGATAAAATTAGAAATACTATTCATCAAGAACTAGAAGAAATGATAGTTGCTAGAGATATTATTTTTGACCAAAATGAATTTAGAAAAGCTAATTTTGTTAAGGGGGCAAATATAGATGAAAATAGTTTACATAGTGTTAAACATGGTAATTATGATAAAAATAAAAATACATTTACTATAATTAAAGATAATAGACCTACTGGTAAAGTATTTGATCCAAGTAATATTACATATACTGAAAATGGTAAATTAATAACATTAAAATCTTATTTAAAAGATAATTATAGTCTTGATTTACCTTTATTTACTAGAAATGATATTAAAAAGAATCAACAATATATTGATAATTTTATTACAGATGCTTTTGATAATAAAATTAATCAATTTTTAAAATATAGTGAACCACTTCAAAGTACATTGTTTTTATTACGTGATAAAAATGGTAATGATATAATTAAAGGTGATAACAAAAGAGATAAACTTAATCATATACTTTCAGAATTTTATATAGATAATTATCTAAATTATGTTGAAATGGGTAATTTAATCTATGGAAATGCTTCTGAATATAAAGGTGTATTGGATTGGAATAAACGTGTTAATCAAGCAATACGTCCAGGACTTCAACACTTTAGTAATAGAAATACAAAACAAATTACTTGTAATGATGTTTATTTAGATAGTAAAATACCTGAATTAATGAAAGGTATATTATCACCTAATATTTTAGAACAATATAATAAAAAAGTAAATACAGCAGATGGATTCAGTGTTATAACATTAGATGAATATAAACAAAGATTATTAGAAGCAGGACGTTATCAAGAATATTCTAAATTAATAGATAAACTTGAATATGGACAACAATTTAATGCTAAAGATTATAATATATTTATAGAATCACAAAAATATTTTAGTTATAGTAGACAAATGATGAAAGATTTTCCAACACTTTCATCATATCAGTTTAAAAATTCAACTATGGTATTAGTACCTAATTTTATACAAGGTACTGAATGGGAAGATGTTCATAACTTTATGAAACAAGTTGGTGCAGATCAACTTAATTTTGATAGTTCAACTAAACTTGGTGGTGTTCATACATTTAATATATCAGATAAGAATGGTAATTTTAAATTACCTAATGTTGATGATGTTAAATCTATGATTACAGAACATCCAGTATCATCATTATATATTCAACAAGATATTCCTTCACATCTTGTTGATAGTGATAATAAAGCTGGAGTTCAATTAATGAAAATTATAATTACTAATTTAGATTATACAGATAATAAAAGATATAATATAAATGGAGAATTAAAAACAGGTAAAGAGTTAAATAATCTTTGGCATGAAATTAATGGTGCTAATATTTCAGATTCTGCTAATTCTTTATTACATGAACTTGATGCAATAGATAGTGAAGGTCAAATACGTACTGATAATAATGGTAATATATTAGTTAATAAAAGTAAAATATTAGAATATATTAGAGATTATGTAGGTACAAGTACAGATAATAGTAATATGTTAACTGGACTTGAAGGAGATTTATATGACAGTAATATTCCATTCTTTGCAAGTGTTAATACTTCTAAATTTACTCAAATAATATTATCTAAATTTACTAAAGATATAGTAGATCAAGAACTTCCTGGAATGAGTCTTGTACTTGTTCCTGATATATTTATTAAACCTTCATCAAGATATAAAAATATAGAAGATTATTTTAATGAATCTAAGTATAGTTATACAAATGAGTTTAGAGAAAGATGTATAAAAGAAAATAAATTTGAATTAAAACCAATTACAGATTATAATGAACAAGGTAATGCTATAAATGGTTATGAAGCTATTATAAATCCTTTTTCAAGTGAATTTAAATCTGAAAATGGTAAAGTAGATATTAATCAACTTTCAGATGATGCACGTAATATGATAGGAATACGTATACCAACTGAAGGTAAACAATCAATAGTATTTATTAAAGTAGTAGGATTTATGAACTCTGGAAGTAGTCAAATTATACTTCCTTATGATCTTATTAATACTACTGGTTGGGACTTTGATGCTGATAAATTATTTGTATATCATAAACATCTTGAAAATAATAATGGTATATTTTCTCCAATTGATAATTCAAAACATTCAAATGAAGATAAATATATAAAATACATTAAAGATAAAACTTCTAATATAAAATATAATGATATTATCAATAAAAATCAATCCAAACGATCTTCTATTGTTGATTATATCAATAATAGTGGTATTATTACTTCTAGTTCTGATACAGAGTTAGGATTAAGTAACAAATTTAAAGATAGTATAGATAGTTACATTAAGGAAAATTCTGGTTTTCTAATTAATGGTACTAATATAGATTTAAAATCAATTAAAACTCTATATGATTTAATTTTTGCATTGAAAAAAGCAATTGACACTAAGCAGTCATTAGGAGAAAAAAATTTAACTATCAAAGCAGACATTAATAATTATAATGAAAAATTAAAAGAATTGGTTAACCTATTTTCAGATGAACCAATAGAATTAAATAATTTTAATATAGCTAAATCAATAGCAAAAATACATGATATTGAAAACTTTGATACATTTAATAAAAGAAAAGATGTAGCTAAATATGATAGAGGAACTAAAGATAATCATATTATTGAAATGATGAAATCTGTTATGAGAAATAAATATCATGCAAATGAAGCATTTAAACAAAATGATAGTTCTCATCTTGAATCATCTTCAAATTATGTTAATAATATTGCAGGATTTAAAGTAGATCAATTTAATCAAAATGATTATACTGAAAATAGTAAACTTAGGAAACTTAATGTTCAAACTAGAAATTTAAAAGGTATTAGTGTTGCAACAGATGGTCTTTTAAATATATTATCAACAATTAATGCTAATTTTGATGGTAGAATGGTTCCTGAACTTAAAGTACATGAATCACATATACCATTATCACAGTCTGAACTTAGTGAAATATTTGGTGAAAATTTAACTAAAGAAGGAGATTATTATTATATAAGAGATCAATATATTGGAAATAATGCTTCTGGAACATGGAAAGATACATCTGGACAACCACATTCTTCACAAATGTCAGAAGTTACAACTAATATACTTGATGCAGTTAAAAAGTTAATGTTTTTTAATTTTGATAAAAATACTATTGGTATATTTAAAACTATGGCATTAGGATCACTGGTTCATAAAGATAATATTACAAATAGTGAAAATGATTTTAACAGATATGTATATCCTGTTTTATTTTTATCACAACCAATAATATCAGATTACAATAGAACAATAAATCTTGCAGTTACTTATGATTCTAAAGAAAGTGTAATAAATAATAAAGTAACTGGAGCATATTATAGAAAATTTTATGATAGTATTTGGAATAAAGAAATTGAAGCTAGATTACCATTATCTACTACAATAAATAAAAAAGATAAAACTATAATTGCTGAATGGTCAGAAACTAAAAAGATTAATGGTTCTTATCTTATTAATGAAATACTAAATAAATTTATAAGTCAAGATAATAAATCTAAATTACTTTCTCAAATAAGTTCTGGTAAAGATATAGAATTATATGGTAAAAATAGTTATCATTCCGATTTATATAATTATTTAAAACAAGCATTACTTATTAATAATAATTATCAAACATTAGAAGATTTAAATAGTAATTTTAAAAATTATTATAAAAATAATGAAAAATTAGTTACACCACAAGATATATCTAATCAAATAGAAGTATTTAATACATTTAAGAAATATAGCACTCTTTCTAAAGCAATTACTAAAGCAGTTAATACACTTAATGTAGATAAACAATCAATTGGTCCAACTACAATTAAAAGTAAAAAATTATTCAACAATATATCTAATTCTACATTTAGTCCACAAGAATTACGTGATGAATTATATAATATTAAACGTGATTTAGAAAGTATAGATATAAATGCACTTACACCAAATTTAATTAAAAATTATATTAGAAAATATACAATTGAAACAGATAATAATAAAAAACGTAATGTATTAACTGAAATTAATCAATTTTTATCTAAATATAATCAAGAACTTGGTGATCCTTCTACTACAATTAAAGTAAAAGGTAAATCTATATTTCAATCTATATATCCTTCACAATTTGGATTAGATAAACAAAGTTCTTATCCAATACTTGAAGATTATCTTAATAATGGACATTGGATAGCTTCTAATGTATTATCAGGAATTAGTCTATTTGAAACTAATAATGCTAAAGAATTAAAAAATTTAGTATTTGATGAATTATATGGACAAGATATGGAATATATTGATAAAGAAATTAATCATTCTATATTACGTTCTCATGCTAATAATTTAACATATTTTAAAAACTCTGAACCTGAAATACCTAGAATATTTGGTATTACAAAATCAGATGTTGATTTAAAATCAATAAATATTAATGATATAACTAATCTTGATTCAAATCTTTCTAAATTTGAACAATTATCACTTGGAGATAAGATTACACTTCTTATGTCAGATAGTAAAATGCAAGATTATATTCGTGATCCTAAATTTAAAAATTCACATATACTTGATTCTATAAGTATTAAAAATACTAAAGAACAAATTAAAAAATATGGTTATGAAACTATAGAATATACTAATAATGATAGCAATCAAAATATGCAAATATTTAGTATGTCAGATATGTATTATAGCACCAATCCATATTTAAATAGTATTGCTGATGATTTAATTAAATATTCATTTTTTAAAGATGGATTTAAATATGGTAATAATATTGCTAAAATAATTCCTTCAGATTTATATTATCATACAAAAGAAGAAATAGATTATATTAATAATATTAGTAATAGAATTTCAAATGGTGAAGAAATACCAGAAAATGAATTAGAACGTTATAGTAGATTACAATATAATTCACCTAAAAATTATGCTGATTTAATGCGTAATAAACTTGATGAAGATAATACTGATATTAGAGATGATTTGAATCAAGAAAAAATATTAAATCAAATTAAAGCATTTCATCAACAAAACAAATTTAATAAAACTATTAATCCATTAGTTAAAACTAATAGTAGATCAGATAAGCCTAAATTTAAACTTTATTCAATAGATAAATCAGAAATTATAAAAGATGCTGAAAGTAAAAAATATGATATATTTGTTGAAAATGCAGAATTAGTTGATAAATCATATTATAATAGAAATAATTTCATTACTTATAATGATAATGGTAAAATAAGATTATTTACACGTATTCAAGATGCTATAGATCAAGCTAATAGAAAAACAGATGTATATGTATATTATCCTATAAATGGTACTTTATCAGGTGAATATTTAAAAACAAATGTATCTGCATTTCAAGAACATTCAGAAGAAGAATATTTAAATTTTATTCAACAACTTAAAAAATCAAACAAACTTAATAGTATTTATACTGGTGCATTTGATAAAAATATAGATTTTGCATCAAGAATTCAAGAACTTTATAATATGGATTCTGAATATCTTCATTCAATACTTCCACATTTAAATTTTGAAGAAGATGAAAATGGAGTTACAAAGGATATTGATGATATAGTAGGGAATTATAGACCTCAAATTGAAAAAATATTAGAAATATTAGATAATTATCACGCTAATCATACAGCAGATAGTATTACTATTGAAGATAGATTTAAAGATGGAGAATTTAAAAATCCAAATAAAAAATTAATGTTTGAATTTGCCAAAGCAGAAGATAAAAATATCTATATTAAAGATAGAGATTTAAGTGATATGCAAGGTAATACAAATGTTATATATCATTATGATAAAAATACAAATACAATAAGTGAATACGATAATACATCACCAATATCAAATAAAATTGAAGATATATTGTATTATGTTGCAAACAAATATAATACTGCTGGAGAATTAGGTTTAACTAAAGATGGTAGAATTAGTAGAGGTAGAGCAGATTCTTTAATTAATCTTATTAATTATATTGATGATAAACGTGGAAATAAAACGATAGTAGAATATATTAATGATAATAATGATAATTTACGTAAAGAATTTCCTGGAATATCAATAGTTATAGATAAAATACCAGAACTTGCGAAAACAGAATTTTTTAATGATATTAATAAATATATAGAAAAAGGTCAATCAAGTTTAACATCTATTAAATATTCTGAATTATTTACAACAATATCAAAAAAAGCAACTAATAGTGATACAGCAAATGCTCTAAATATACTTTCTGATTATACACTTAATATTGGTAATACTAATCATTTAGAATATAATGCTATTGAAGATAAGGATAAAGTATTATTAATAGATTATAAAAAACCAATATCTGAAAATATTAAATTAATTAAAGATAAAATTAATTCTTTTAAAAATGATAATATTACATTAGGTCTAATAGGTGAAACAGAAGGTAAATCTCAAGAATTTTATAATGAATATGTTAATAAGTTATTATCTAATATTGATAAGCAAATTAAAATAGTAACATTAGATAAACCTGGAGTTTATCAAACTACGTTAAATGATAGTAAATATGATACTCTTATATTAAATAATAAAAATAAATTTCAAGAACGTCATAATGATAATGCTAAATATTCAAATTTATTTGAATCAGAATTATTAACAGAAGATGAAAAACTTGATTTAAAAGATACAAATGAAATATTTAATCGCCAAAATACTATAAATAATTTAAAAGAAGGAGCATTAAATATACTTAGATTAAAAAATGGAACATATAATCTTCAATCTAAAGCAGGTGGTGAATTAAATGAAATAATTACAATTGCAGGTAATAAACTTTTAACAAGTAATGTTATTGATAAACTTGCAAAAGGAGATGATGCAAAATCATCTGAAATAGCTTCTGAACAACTTGTAATTACTGCAATAAAAAGTAAAAGTTATATCAGAGAATTGAATACTAAACTTAATGATATTAATTTAAATACATTATTTAATACTGAAAATAATGAACTTCGTTCTAGTATTGCAGTTGATATTAGAACAGCAGGAGATTTAAAAAAATCATTAGATTATATAAATAATCTTGTTGAAATTGGAGTGGATCAAAATGATGATAATGTAAAATCATACAATAGAGTAAATCAAAATATAGATGCTTTAAGAACTCAAAGAGAAGAATTTCTTAATGAATGGAATAAAACCAGTACATTTTTTAATAAATTTATTGCTCAAAATATATATGAACGAACTAAGAATCCTCATTATGAAGATAGTAAATATAATGAAATAAAAAAACAATTTCATACTGAATTAGAAGGTAAAGAATATACACCTGAAAATTTATCAAATACAGGTCTTGCTCATATAATGCGTGATATGTTTTCAACAGGTGAAGATATTGGATTTTTTACTAAATATTTTGATAGTCCATTTAATACGGGTGTTACTCCTATTGATACCATGTTATTAGAATATTTTGACCAACATGAACAATTACTGAATAAAAGAAAAGGTTATAGCAATGAATTAGTAAAACTTTACGATGATTATAATGGAAATGGATTAGAAATGATTAAATCATCTAGTTTTGATAAACGTGTTAATAATGCAAAACGTTTTCTTGATGATAATAATGAATATATATCTGATACTAAATGGTCAGAATTTAAAAAGAACTATTATGAAAATACTCAAAAGGTATATGAACTTCAAAGAGAATATGATAAATTAAATAAAGAAAATAATAAAGGTAGAGCACAAATAGTTCAAAAAATAAAAAATCAATGGGAATGGTTAGCTAATAATGTTGAAGGTATTAATATTGATAAAGAAGGTGATAATATAAAAGGTATTAAAATAGATCCTTCAATTAAAATAAATAATAAACAAGCAGATGAATTAAATGCCAAAAAAGATTTCTATTCACAAAATAGTAGATTTAATAGATATTTAATGGCTAATAGAATACATAAATTAAATACTAAATATGTTAAATTACATGACGCAGAATATATTAATTTAATTCCTAAAAAAGATAAATATACTAATAATATATATAATAATTTAAATGATAAAGAAAAAGCATTTGTTGATGGTCTTAGAAATCTAACTAATAAAATTAGTAATGAAAATATTAATGAATATACAATAGATAATAATTTCTTTCCTAAAATATTAGCTCCAAGTGCAAAAGGCACATTAAGACAAATAGCAGGTATTAATCATATTACACCAGAAGAAAAATTTACTAAAACTGGAGTTAATAATGAAGTTAGATATATCATAGATGCACCACATATTAAAGATTTTGAATTTTACCATGAATTTAATGTTCCTAATAAATTAAGTAATGAAACTCCACAAGAATATCAAGAACGTGCATTAAAAGCAATAAATAATTGGTATAAAACAACAAAATTAGAAAAACAAGAATTTATTAAAGAAAAAATAGGAGAAAATGGATTTACTAAACTTGATGATGTATATGCTTACAATAGATATGTAAGAGAATATAATGCACAAAGAACATCACAGGAAGTAATAAAAGATCCATATATTGCCCTTAGTACCTATGCAGCAGGTCTTACTAATTATAGATTTAGTAATGATTTTTATTCTTATAATTTAGCTTTAATTGATGCTCTCTCTGAAAATTTAAAATTAACAAGTTCAAAAGGACTTCAAGATTATGTTAAAAGTAAAATATCAGGTAAAAGAGAAAATAAAGTAATACCATTTGATGAAAGTAATATCTATGAAAAATTACAATCATTAAATAAAAATATAATGAATACACCACTTGTTAATACTAGACTTGAACAAGTATATAATGCTTTATATAGATATACAAGTACAACATACATGGCATTTGGTGTTATGAATGGTTTTAAAAACCTTCTATTTGGGTATAATATGAATTTAACAGAAGGTGCAGCAGGACAATTTATAGGACAAAAAGAACTTGCTAAAGCAACAGCAGATTATATTAAAGCTGTTCCTACTATATTAAGTGAAACTGGTATGGAACATTCACAAAGTCTTGACGTAGCATTAATGAAATCTGCACCAACAGTATGGGAAGATACTTCTGAACAAGAACATTTAAGATCATTTCCTAATCTTGCTGGTAAAATTAAATGGGCTTATGATGCAGCTTTCTTTTGTAATAATGCAGCATATCATTTTATGCAATATTCTATGTTTTTAGGTTGTACTGAATCACACAGAGTTTATAATGGTAAAATATTTAGTAAACATGATTTTATTGATGGTAATACAAGAACTGCAATTGAATCAGTATTAACACCAGAAGAAAAACAAAGTTTAAGTAAATTTATAGAAAATAAAACAAAATTACAAAAACATGAAATTGAAGAACACTCATATGTTACAGATTGGATTCAAATACATGAAAGTGAATTAAAAGATAGACATAAACAAATAATAAATAAAATAAAAGAACTCAATAAAACAGTAGAAGCTAAATTTAATGAACTTCCAACAGTTAAATCACAATTTGAACTTAAAAATGGTAGAGCTGAATTTATAGAAAATTCATTAATTGATAGTAATGAATATGCACGATTTAAACGTAGAGTTCAATTAATTAATCAATATCTTCAAGGTACATATAATCGTATTGATAAAAATATTGTACGTCAAACAGCATTAGGTATGGGTCTTATGCAATTTAGACAATGGATGTATCCTAATGTTATGAGATATTATAGTAAACCTATTTTTAATGAAGGATTAGGAGTATATCAAAAAGGTGCATACTCAACATTATTTCATTTACTTTGGACACCAATTCGTAATGCTAAATATACTAATGATGAAGGTGAACATATTAAAAAAGGTGTTGCTAATGTAATGCTTGATTATTTAAGATATTTTCAAAGTCTTAAATTTCATTATGCTACAATGGATGAAAATAGTAAAGCTAAAGTAAAAATCGCAGTTAGTAATTTTATTCAAATTGCAGGATTTACATTAGGTACAGCAGCATTACTTGCATTATCAGGTAAAGATGATAAAGAACAAAGAGAATCAATAAGAAATAGTAGAGCATTAGCAACATTATTATATTTTAGTTATTCTACTGGTAGTGAACTAGATCAAATGCTACCTACTCAATTATTTAGTACATTACGTAAAACTCAACAAAATATCAATGCAACTGAAAGTACAGTAGGTGATTTAATTAAACTTATTAAAACTGGAGTTACATATCCATTTGATTCAGAAGATGAACGTGAATATACACGAGGAGTATATAAAGGAGAAGATAAACTTAAAATAGATTTTGAAAAAGTATTTCCTGTTGCAAGACAAATAAATAAAATAGAATATGTACAACAATATATGGATTGGTATAAACAATATGCTTTAAAATGGTATTAGAAATATGCAAGTAATACACCCTACGAGAAGATAAAGATATGTTTATTGTAAGTTCAATATATCTTTCAACAGGTAATAAATATCTTACTAAATCATATCTCTATCTTTCTCGTAGGGTGTCAACTAAAGTTAGAAATTTAAATATTTATAAATATGAAATATCAAAGAACAACAGGTCAATTATTTGATAAAAATAATGTTTTATTAGGTACTGGATGGTCAGGTAATGGAAAAGGTAAAAATAATCCTGCAATGCAAACTATTCCTAATGTTGGTCCAATTCCTACAGGATACTATAAAATAGGCACACCTTATGATAGTCCTAATACTGGTATTTTTACATTACCTTTAACTCCATTTAGTGATAATGAAATGTTTGGTAGAAGTGAATTTAAAATGCACGGTTCAGCACCTAATGTTGATAATGATGGATTTATAACTGGAACTAAAACTCCAGTAAGTGAAGGTTGTATAATAATGCCACATGATGTTAGACAAAATGTATATAATATATCTATTAATGAGGATATTAATATTATAGATAACGAAATTCAAGTAATATAATTTGTCGAAAAAAAGATTAAGTTGGGGAAAAAATAAAGCCTGTTATTAATAACAGGCTCTACCATTAAACAACAATTAAATAACAGCAAATGAAAACTATTTACCAGTTGAACCAAATCCACCAGTTCCTCTATTACTATCTTCTAATTTTAATACTTGGTTCCATTCTATTTTTTCACATTTATTTAGAATAGCTTGAGCTATTCTATCACCATTTTTGATAACAAATGGTGTATGTAAATCATGGTTAATTAATATAATACCAATATTACCTCTATAATCAGAATCAATTGTTCCCACACAATTAACCATACTAATTCCATTTTTAATAGCTAATCCACTTCTACATCTAATTTGTAACTCATAACCTTTTGGAATTTCTACAAATAAATCTGTTGGAATTAATACTCTACCACCAGGATATAATACTATATAAACTTCTTTTTCATTAAATACTTCAAAATGATTACCTTTAAATTCTTGATCTAATGATGTAAATGAAGCACATAAATCAAGACCGGAACTACCATCAGTAGCATAAGTTGGTAAAGAATGTTGTGAATTGTTAATTACTTTTATTTTCATTTTATATTTATTAAGTTAAACAAAGTTCATTAATTACATTATATGCTTTCTGTGCTATTTTATATTCATTACCATCTATTAAACTTGTCATACGATCTTCTTTGGTATTATATTCTTTACCATTAGTTAAATAAGATGTAATTCCATTATAAAGCCAATAAGCGGTACCTCTACTATATTCTTGACCTGGACCATCTTCCATATAATCTTGAACATATATTAAATTATTTCTTGTTTTAGCTGGTAAATCATTTCTTAATAATATTTTATTACCATTAAAATTAGCTATTTGTTCACTTGTTAAAAATGTATAAGCTAATGCTTTATCTATCATTTCTTTATTAACTTGTTTTTCAGCCATACGAGCTAAATCAAAAGTTAATTTTGCATCATAATCTTTATATAAGTTCATAATATCAATTGCATTATTAATTTTATCTTGAAGATTTTTAGTATGGCGTATTTTAACTCTACCCGTATTATTTTTTAATGCCATATTTAATGTATTATTACAAACAACTCTAATGGGAATAAACATACATTGAACTGCACCACTACCATCATGTGTTGTAGTAATTAACATATATTTCTCAATAATATCATCTTTATTATTAGTAGGTTTAATATAACTAGGTAATTTAGCAGTAATAAATACAATTTCTCCATTACCTAAAGCACCAGCAGTTTCATAAATTGCTAATTTTTCACCTACAATATTATCAATAAAATTGAAAGCATCAATGTTATTTAATATTTCATAACGATCACTACAGTTACCTAATTGTTGACCAGTATCCATACGAATTAATGCTTTATCATTATAACTTAATATTCCACGAAGTCTAACATTTCTATCATCAGTATAATTAGAATCAAGTGGATATTGAATATATTTTGAAAGTTTTTCAACTTTCCAATTAAGTTGAGCTAAATTAATAACATCAATTGAAGTTTTAGCTTCTTGAACAACTTGTCCAAGATTATGCCAAGCAATTTCTTTTTTACTATAAAATGCTATTTTACCTGTTATTTTATTTTCATTTAAATTTGCACTCATTTCTTTTCTTTAATATAAGGTTTAGAAACTTTATTATATCCAATTATTTCACTTTTTTTAGCTTTATCATAAACTGGTACTCTTGCAGGATAAGCAATTCTACCTTTTAAATAAGTTCTAATTTGATTATTAATAGTTTTACAAAATACTTTAAAATCTTCTTTTTTAATTCTTTTAGGTCTTTCACCTCTAATTATTTGATTAATCTCTTCTGGACTTAAAGTATCCACAAGAGCTTTTAATTCATCTACTTTTTGTTTTACTTGTTCGTTCATAGTAACGTATTATCTTGTTTATTAAGTCCATATTTATTATCTATTTTTATTATATTTTTTACAGAACTATCACCTGTTAAAGTTTCTCTTTCTTCATCATTCATACTAACCATTTTACTATGGTCTATTGTTACAAATGAGGTACTTACTTTTTCATTATCAAAATTAGTATTTTCAGATAATTTATTAGATTGTTTTATTAATTCATTAACATCAACATCTTGTTGTTGATTAATAGGAATTTCCTCTAATTTATCAACTCTAATATATTTTAATATATGTTCTAAATAAGAACCTGTAACTTCTAATATGTTAATATGTAATGGATCATTACTTATATAAAATTTAACATAATTAATTTTTTGTTCTCTAGATAATAAATCTTTATTCTTAATATTAAAAAATATATTTTTAAGTATTGGAAGTTTACCTGAAAACATATCTGCTGGTGTACCATCACCATATGTAGACTGTACTACACCATTAGTCATTATTACTACTGTTAATGTTGCCATTATCTAAATTGTATATAAGGGTTATTTATTTTATTACAATGTGGAACTGTTAATCCAGATTCAATACATTCTTTAATTTTAGTTTTATTGATATTAACTACAAAAGCATCTTTATCTAAAGATGCTTTATTTATTAATTGTCTTGCTTGACTATGATTTAATTTAACTACTATACTGTATTCTAATGATTCTGAATTTAATACTTCATCTTTCCATAAAGATTGTAAAGCAAATTCATTAAATTTTTCTTCATCAACTTCAATCTTATCTTTATTTACAGTATAAACTTTAAGCGTATCATAATCAATCTTTTTATTTCCAGATTTACCATCATAACCGAATAAAGAACAGGCTTCTAATACACTTGATTTTAAGGTTTTAATTAAATTTTCTTTAACATTAGCAACCTTACTTAATCTTTCTTTTTCATCTTTTATTAATTGTAAATCTCCTTCATTATGTTTAATAATACCATGAAATGATTTTATCTTTTCTTCACAATCTTTTTCTGTAATTATTAATTGTTGTTCTATTTCAGGTGTTATTTCACCTTCTAATTCTTCAATTTGTTGCATTAATTGAAGATAGTCTTTTTTAATATTATATATATTATTGCTCATAATCAAATGTATAAATTTATTTTTACTTTTACAAACTAATTTTAACTTTTTATTAACCGTTTATGAATAAATTATTTTAAAATAAATCGGATAATAGTTCATTTAGGTTTCTGTGATTCAATTTGTATAATTGCTTATTATTAAATACATATCTTTACTACTCTATTCTTTATTATATTTTTTTTATCATTATCTGTTATAATATCAATATTTTTATTATTTTGATTAATTAATAACAATTGATTAGTTAAATAAGTTAATTTACTATTATTATAATTATTTAATTTAATTCTATCTTTTAATAATTTAATATTAGGTTTATTGTAAATAATATTTTCATTATCAACCAATTGTTTATTTAGTTTTTGTATTATACTACAAGCATGAATTAATCTTTTAACTATTATTTCATAATTAAATGTCATATTACCTATTCTTATTTCAGCAGTTTTAAAACATTCTTGAAAACGCATCCAATTATGATTAAGAGTAAATTGTACACTTCTTTTATTATATGTACCAATATAATTCCAACTATCTAATTCAGATAAAATCCAATTTTCATTCTTATTTATAAAATCACTAGTTAATAAATTATAAGTGTTAGTCATATCAATATGATAATGATGTCCACTAATAGGATTAAGTTCAGAATTTATTTTAAGTTCTTCACATATATTATATAAACATATTAATCCTGTCAATCCATTTGGTATTCTAAATCTTTGTTCATTATCATCAATATTAATATCTAATATATCAGGAATAATTTTAAATCTATCTAAATTAAATATAGAAGATTTCATACATTCAATTTCTATACCAATACTATATGGAAGATAATTATTAATTTCATTAATTAATTTATTATCTTTAATTGATAAGAGAGCTAAAGGTGAAGTATAAACTCCATCCTTTAGCAATTCTGTAATATTCATATTACCATTCTCCTTTTTTTGGAGTTGGTGTAGTAGTTACAATACTTGTAGTTGCTTTTTGATTAGCTTTACTTTTAGCTAATATAACTTCTAATCGTTTAGTATCAAGTTCACTTAAATTATTTTCATCTATTTCATTAAGTAAATCTATATTAGATTTAATAATTTGTTTGCTTTCTAATTTCTTAGTTTCTTTTTTAATTGATTTTTTCAAACCTTTTGCTTTAGCTTCTACTTCATCATTTTTTGCTTTATTACTATCAATAAGATAAAGTATTTCTTCTTTAAGCATTTTATTATTCTTTTTATTATAAAGAAGAATTTTATTTTTTATAGATTCTTCATCTTTTTTGTCTTTATCTGTATTAATTATTTTTGTTTTTTTAACACCATCAATAACTATTACAAGATTTCTACCATACTTTTTTGCTACAATTTCACTCATATTATTACATTATTAGTTAATACTTGAAACTTTGTTAAACTTACACTTTCAACTTTATTAAAATCTATTTCAAGTTGAATTGTTTTATCTGTATTTAATACTTTTTGATAATATTCAATGTTCATTTTCTTTTTCTTTTCATATAATAATTTAAGAATAAAAGGTAACGATTTATCATTAATATTAATATAACGTATTATTTCTATATCTTTAAACCAATTATTAATATCATTAAATAATAATTCAATAATAGGATTATATAAATTATATTTTTCAGCTATTTGTATAACTTCAATTCTTATATCACTTCTATCATATGTAATATCACTTCTATCATATTTAATAGTATTACTATTGATATAAAAATTATATAATTTTTGTAATATACTACCAATGTGATTAGATATAAGTTTAATTTTATTAATATAATTTAATGTATTTTGTCCACTATTAATATTAATATCATTAAAAAAATGCTCTATTTTAAATGATGAAGCCATATCTCTAAACATAGGATTATCTCCATATAATTTATCTACATGAAACATATTATTTCTTTTTTTAAAATATTTTTCATTTTGTTTACTAATTTTTATAACTTTAAATGCTTTATTATTACCTATACATACTGATGATTTATTAAAATATTTACGTCTAACACAATAAAGTAAAGTCATTGCTTTATCTAACTTTAATTGATCTTCTATAAATCCATAAATAACAATACCTGTATAATTATTTATAGATTTAGTTTGATATTTCAATAATGGTTTTGTTAAACTCCAATCATAACTAGAATTTTCACTTATAGACTTAACTAATACTGTTTCATTTAATTTTCTTTGTAATGAATAATTATTAGATTTTTTATAATCTTTATATTCTAATAATTCACTTTCTGTTAAATTTCTATAAGTTTTACATTTAAGTATTATTTCTTCTCTAATAGCTTTCATTAATTTATATAATCTTAATCCTGAACCAAGATTATGATAATATTTATAATTATTTAAATTAGTTGAATTAGTTGAATTAGTTGAATTATTTAATGATGCAGTTCCAAATATTGAATTACTTGATAATACAGTTCCAAATATTGATTTATATTTTTTTACATTTAATTTAGGATATAATATATATCCATTATTTAATAACCAATCTTTTTCTAAAGTAGTAGTATTATTATTACTTATATAACAATTATATGAGTTATTCTTAACAAGAGAAGTTAAATTAGGAATATAATCATATTTCTTTTTTTTACCATTTTTAATTTCACTAGCATAACTAAAAAACATAGATACAATATCATCAATATTAATAATATCTTCTATTCCTTCAAAATGTTTATATATATTTCTTTTACTTATATGTTCTAACCCATATAGATATAATTTATAAACTATATTATCTTTAGTAAAATTTATATAAGGTTTTTCATTTTTTTTATTAAGCCATTCAAAAAATGAATCAAATTGCTTATTTTGTTTATTAAATATTTCTGTTAATTCATTAATAGCTAAATTAATTCGTTCTTTAACTAAAGTTATTATTTCATCTGTATATCTTAATTGTTCTCTATTTGGAGTAACTAAGAGTTCACCTATTTGAAATTTAATTCCAACATCTATATTATATTCCTTAATATCTAACTGTTTCCAATCAATAGGATAAACTACTTTATCAATAACAATGTGCATTTTTGTAGAATATTGATTTTTATTTCTATATTTAAAATAAGTACCTTCAAATATAGTATAATCATTATCAATATTCCAATTTTCAAAATAAACATTATCAAAATAACACAATTGTTTAATTAATTCATCTTTAAATTTATATACATCATCATCTTTAATATAAATTTTAATTTCTGTACCATTTCTATCAATAGTTTCAAATGTATTTAATAAATCAAGACTAGGTATAGATTTACCTTTACTAAATATATATTGATATTTTATTCCATTATATATAGTAGTAATATAAAAATAATCACTATAAGATAAAGGACTTTTACTTCCTAATCCAAATCCACCTATTTGATTATTAGTTTCTCTTTTAGTAGAACTAAAATAATTCATATAAATAGATTTAATTCTATCTGGACTTAAACCAATACCAACATCTATAAAAGATATATAATATCCTTCTTCATCCCATCCTTTTTTTATAGTTACAGGATCATCTACATTTGCTTCAATATGACTATCAAAACAATTAGATGTAATTTCTCTACATATACTACCTATAGCATTGCTATAAAGTGAACCTGATAATATTTCAAATAAAAAAGGCATAGATGCACTATTAATATTTGCATCTATGCTTTCAACATTTCCTGATATACTTTGAATATCTAATTGTTTTATAGTTTCAATTATCATAAATTTACTTTTAAATTAAATTCAATATTATATAATTTAAATAATTTAATTAATGTATTAAAGGAAGGTCTACCTCTACCATCAAGATTATCATTGTTTTCTATACCACTTAAAAATGCTTTACTAATTTGTATTTCATTAGCAACATATTGTTGTGATAAATTCTTTTGAATCCTTATAGTTTGTAAATATGAACCTATTTTAGATAAATTTGCATTATCAATTGTTAATATTGTATTATTCATAATCTCTAATTCCTATTAAGTTTGAATGAAAAGGAAGTCCATATATACTTCTTTCATAAAATTTAACTGTAGCTAATTTACCAATATATTTTTCTTTATTAACTAAATAATTATGACGAATTTCTTTATTCCCTATTGGAATAGTTTCAAACATTAAATCATTAATATCATTTCGACATATTATTTTAGCTAAATATGGGTCTTTTTCATAAGGAATAACATCAACTATTAAAAATTCAGCATCATCAAACTTTTTATATTTACGCATATATTTAGTTCGTTGACCAAATTTATAAGTAGCATTATAATCTCTTACAATAGAACCTTCAAACCCATATTGTAAAAATTGTGTTGTCAATTCTGTAATTTGTTCTTGTTCTTCAACTAATATACTTGGTATAATATATACTTTAGGTTCAAATGATTTGTCAATATTCATTTGGCAAAATTGTTTTTTTGTAAGATGAATAATATCATTACCTATTATACATTCTAAATCTATTAATCTTTCGTATTGTGGTTCATCAATAGCTAAATCAAATATAATATAGCATAATTTTTTATGTAAAGGATTATTTTTATTTCTAGCTGCTCCGCCAATACTTGTAACTATTTCACCAGGTACATATAATTCACCATCTAATGCAAATAAAGCACTAAGATTTTTAAGTATATTAGCTAAATGTTCTATTTCATACTCAATACCTTCTCTACTTAAAAACATAATTTGTTCAGTAGTACCAAATATTCCATTATCTACATTTTTAATATGTTTATTACATCTAACACCATTAATTTTAGGTTGACAAAATGCAGGTAAAGCAATAGTATGAGTTTTATTAGCTAACATCGGTTTAAAATTACCATTATTGTCAGTTTTAGATGTATGTAGTTCTCTATTTAAAAAACTTTCTAATGATTCTTGACCAATCATAACTCCAACTTTAGCTCCTAAACCTACACCTAAATCTCGTAATGATTTATAACCTTTTTTAAGATAATTTTTATAATTACTTTCAACTTCTTTTAATATTTGTTGTGATATTGAAGTTTCATTACTTTTACCAATATTTTTACCTTTATTTATAATAATAGTAGTTTCAATTAATTCACCTCTTAAAATACCATACTTAGTAACATAACTATTATTATCATAATATATAGTCCATTCTCGTATTTTATTAAGTTGATCTTTTATATATAATGTATCTTTATATTTTTGCATCATATTTCATTTTTAGTATATATTAAAACATATTTAGGATTATTTAATATTTGCAATATACAATTCCAACTACTTCTACAATCAAAATGTAAATAGTTTAATTTATAATTATGTTCTTTAATTGCATAACATTTACTACTTCTTTCCCATTTTGTTATATCTCCAAATGGATGATAATCAATAAAAGGAATATATCTTTTTAAAAATATTTCACTAACGCTAGTATCTCCAAATGCTTCAACATCATTTATTTTAATTTTATATTTTTTTTCAAATGATATAAAATCGTTATTAAGTTTTGTATTATGAATATCAACTTTTAAATTATCATTGGTTTCTTTACTAATAGCTTTAATTAAATAAGTTAAGCCATTTTCATTTTTTAAAATAATTATTTTTTCCATATCATCCATTTATTAAATCTATATAGCCTTGTTTAATTAAATCTAATATTTTTTTATATCCATAATCTTTTACTGAATCACTAATGTCTTTAGAAAGAATTGCTTTACATCCTATTAGAAAGAAAGGATATATTTTATATGTATTAATTAAATATTCTGTTCCATTAATACCAGCTTTATCATTATCAAACATACTAACAATAATATTATATTTACTTTTTAAATAATTAATAATAGATTCTGAAATATGTATAGCTTCAGAATTAGTGCTAAATACATCTATTATTCTTATATTTAAATCTTTAAATATTTGACGTAATAGTATTTTATCTTTTTGTGATTTAGTTAATAATAGTATTTTATTACCTTTTATTTCATTTATATTTTCAATACATAATTTATTATTAGTAATAAATCTATTTTCAGTTTTATAAGGAAAATATAATTTCCATAATATAGTATTATCTATTTTACCTAAATAATAACAATAACAAGGATTATTTTTTTTATACTCATATACATTTAATATATCGTTAATCCAATAATTTTTAATAGCAAACGTATTAATTAAAGATTCTTTTTTGATTCCAAATTGAAAAAAATAATCATAATCAAGTTTATTAAAATCTCTAATTAATATATCTATTTTAGTTAGTTCAACTTTTTTTGTTGTTACTGGAATATCAATACCTATATATTGTGTATTTTGTTTTATGACATTTGTAATAATATCATTTAAAATATACATAAATTCTTTACTATCATTACAATTTTTTCTTAATACTTTACCTACAATATGAAAACAATCTCCAGTCCATTCTCTACTTCCATAATCTACCATTCTAAGTCTATTGTGATTAGTAAATGTGATACTAGGATTTTTTTCAAATCTATGCTTATTTTTAATTTTAAATGATTTATTATTAATACTATCTATAATATCTGATATTGGAACATTAAGATAATAACTAAATATAGTTTCCTCAGTTGTATTATTAAGTATATATTCTTTTATTGTTTTAATATTCTCAAATTTCATAATATTATATATTAAAATGAAAAAGGGAATATTATTCCCTTTTTAAATTATAATTAATTTAGCTTGAATTGCCTCAATTATTTCAGATAATAAGGTTCTTACCATGCTTTTTATTTATCATTATTTCAAGCACCATCGGTTGCGAATGATGAAGTTCATAAACTATTTTATCCTAGTATTAATTATATTATTTGTTTTGTTGTGCTATAATTGCAGCTAATTCAGAATCAACTCCTCCTGTATCAGTAGCAATATTTACATCACTTTTCTGTTTAGTATTCTTAGCTTGAAGTTCAATATTTTCATTAGGTTTAATTTCAATTAATGGTTTTTTCCATTTATTATCTATTTGAAAAGCCATTTCAGTAAAACCTTGACCTACAAATGTAGGAGTTGTATATCTAATACCTTTTTTATAATCAGGTAATAGTTTTAACCATGAAACTATATTACTATTATCTTTATTTTTAAAGATTTGTGTTTTACCATCAATTCCATTAAATGCTTTTTCAAAAGCAATAAAGAAATCTTTAAATTGTTTTGCCCTAATTTTAACCGTTGCAGTTTCATCAATATCAGGTAATGATTTAATAGCAACATAATTATTAGCCTTTTTATACGAATTATGTATATGCAATAAATTTGCAAACATAGTTTCATATAATGAAGTTAAATCTTTTTTTTCTACTGGAGTTCCATCGTTTTTAACACTAACAATAACACCAAAAGATAAAGTAAAAAATCTATCTTCTTCATCTTCTTTAAGTTTATGATTTTTCCATGTTAAACTTATTCTAGGTACAGTTAATCCTTTAAATTCTGATTGACTTTCTTTACCTTTTTCATCTGTTTCTGCAATATCATAATCTTTTATTTCTACAGATTCTAGTTCTACTAAAGCTAGATTAAATGTTTCTGGATTAGGTCTTATATCTAACCTAGATTCTACTTGTTTACTTGAATCAAATTTCATAATAAAATTTTTAATTAAACGTTTAATAAATAATAAAATAAGCTAAGTAAATTACTACCTAGCTTATAATATAACATTAGCTAAATGTTATTTTTTAATTTGTCTTGGGTTATGTTCACTTATCATAAAATCAAATAAACGATAAAGTTGAACTGGTTCACTCAATGTACCATCTAAATCACTTAATTGATCTTTTTCCAATTTAGCATATACTTTATGTAAAGATATTTTATCAATTGCTAAACCAAGGTGACGTAGACGATCATTTGGTACTTTAGGTGTCATAATATCATTTTTGACAACAGCAATTAAAATTTGAGAATAAATACCAGAATAAGTAAAAGATAACTCTTTTCCATTTCCTTGTTCATTTTCATGTGCTGCTAATTTAGCTGAATTACCATCAATACCTTTACATAAATAAAACTTATTGTTAATATCTTCTGATTCTTCATTAACAATAAGTGTAATTGAATTTTCAGATAACTTTTCTTCATTTACATTACCTGTACCACTAACAAGACCTATTAATCTTGTAGCCAAACCATTAATAGTAAATCTATTTAATGTAGGAGTTAACATAATACCAGGTTCAACAGCATTACTTGGTTTAACACCTGGCTTTGCAATAGAAAAACTACTTTTTTTAACTGTTTCCATAATAATTAATTAATTAAATAAATATTTAAATATATAAATAATAGATAACTATTTGTTATCTTCAATTATTTCTGCATTAGTAATATCTTTGTTAAGATCATTACTTTTAATTTCTAATACTTCATCTGTTGTATAAGTTCCGTTTAATACATCTCCTGCTATTCTACTTTGACCAATAGCTATTAATCTTGTAGTTAATATTCTTTTAGGATTTGCATTCCATGCAAACTTACCTTTTTCCTCAGTACCATCAAACTTAAAACCTTTATATAGTCCTGCTTCTGTTGCTTCTAACAAAGAATATGTTTCAGTATGATCTGACCAATTTTTACGATGAAATACTGCTTTACTATATTGAGTAATATCTTCTAATACTGGAAATTTTCCTTCTGCAATACCATCTTTTGCTTTTTGTGTTGCTCCTCTATTTACTACTACCCAATCATCATCAAAATCATATCCTAAAAATACTTTAGTTTTTGAATCTCGATAATATTTTTTAGATTTAAAATCTTCTATAATTTCAAATGTAATTCCTACTTTAGTTACACTTGCATTAATTGCTGCTGCATCAGTTCCAATTATCATTTTTCCATCTCTATCTTCATAAGCAAATATTCTAGATAATGAAGTTATAGCATCAAGTCCTAAACTTCTACCTTTCATTACTTTAAAATATGCTATACGATCTAATGCTTTTCCAAATGTAATTGAAACCATATCAGATAATCCTAATTCTCGTCCTAAAAGAATACATGAAATTATATCTTCATCTCTTATAACTACTTTAGTTTTTGTAGGTAATCCATTTTCATCTTTTTCACTATTTTCATCAGGAACTCTAACTTCAAATAGTTTACCATATAGCGAATTTTTAATTACATTAACATACTGTTTTGCAGTTTCTAATTGTTTCTGAAATAAATTTATTTCAGAATAATTTGAATTTTTTGCAATTTCCTTATCCATGTTTGATTTATATAATGTAAAATTATATTATTTTTTCTAATTATACAAACTTTTATTAACTTATTTCATCCAAGTTTGATATTTCAATAGCTGAATTAGTTTGTCGTTCTAAAAGTTTTGTTTTATCTCTCGATCTAATAATTCCACCATCAACTAAATATATATCGTTAAAATATAAATTAAATATTTTAGTTTGTTTATTTGGATTATTAATATCAATATTAGTTCCTCTACCTTTTCTTTGCCCTTGTTGTATTAAATTAGTAGATCCAGCAGTTATTATAACTTGTTCAAGATTTGGTATTGTTAAACCTTCATCTAATGCCTTAGCTGTAACTAAATATTTATATTTACCATTTATTATACCTTGAATTGTTTCTTCTTTAATTTTATCTTTGCCAAACATTTTAGGTTGACCTTGTTTTTTACCACTTGCATATCTAAACCAATCATTATTATCATTATCCCATATAGGACGTGATTCTATTTGACTATGATATGCAATAGCATCTTTACCTAAACTATCTGCAATTTTAGTAACAAAATCAATACTTTCATTAAATATAATAGTTGGAACTGGATATTTAGTAATTAAATTATTAATCATATCTAATTTAATATTATTATTAGATATAATATTATTACGAAGTTTAACATTAATACTAAATGATTTACAACGCTCATAAATATTATTAGGATTCCAATATTTATCTCTTTGTCTACCATATTCAGTATATAAATCAAGATTAGTATTCCAACCCATTATATTAGCAGTAATTTCTCTTATTTTTTTACCTTCTACAAATCCATGTGAAAGTTTTTTACCAGCATAACAAGCATAAATAAGTTCAAAATCTGATTGAAATAATTCTTTATTTTGATATTTAACTTTACGATGAACATCTTTAAATATATCTAATGTATCTTTAATTAAACTACTAAGTTTTATATATCTAATTCTATCTTCATCACTAAATTCAAGACAAATATTATATTCAATATGAGGTGATACCCAACCTTTTTCTACTGCTTCTTGAGTTGTAATTTTATCTATAACTGGAGCTAGT
>Ga0187857_10001181_pt1 | contig 27938 bp, 27 predicted proteins | sample June2016WEW_8_10_FD_132984 | JGI IMG/M metagenome (GOLD analysis project Ga0187857, IMG submission 132984) | Peatland microbial communities from SPRUCE experiment site at the Marcell Experimental Forest, Minnesota, USA - June2016WEW_8_100 | ecosystem: Environmental > Terrestrial > Soil >... | reverse complement strand
TGGCCGAGTTCCACGCGCACGCCGGCCGGGCCGTAGTCCTGGCGAACGGCGGAAAACAGGCCGATCATCTCGTCGCGGGGGTCGCCGGTCTTGTCCGGCATCAGGCCGTCGATGTACGTGCGCGACTGGTTGGTCAAAAAATTTCCCAGCGAATAGAAGATAACCGCGTTGCGGCCGTCCTGGGTGCGGTACGTCTCCACCGGCTGCAAAACGTGCGGATGGTGGCCCACGATCACCGAGGCGCCGGCCTCCAGCATCTTGTGCGCCGTCTCCACGTCTTCCGGCCTGGGCGCGGGCGCGTATTCGATGCCCCAGTGAATGGAAACCACCAGCAGATCGCACTTGGTTCGCGCCTGTTTTATGGCCTCCAGAACCCCTGCCTCGTCGAGTCCCGGCGCGCCGCCCGACTCACCCGGATAAGGAAAGAAGTTCACGTGCGGTTGATCGTCCTTATCGGGGTTGCGGTTGCCGTTGAGCCAGCGGGTCATGCCCAGCCAGCCCACTTTGATGCCGTTGGCCTCGACGATGACCGGCTGCCAGGCTTGCTCGGCCGTATCCCCGGAGCCGACGAAGAGCAGCCCCTCGTCGCGCAGATGCTTGCGGCTCTCGGTGAATCCGGCCCAGCCCTGGTCCATGACATGATTATTGGCAAAGGAGACGATCTTGATGCCGTTGGCCTTCAGCCCCTCGAGCAGGGCGATAGGAGCATCGAACATAAATGGTTTAGACCCGTGCGAGTGGACCGGGGCCACCGGCGTCTCCAGGTTCACGAAGCCGAAGTCCGCGCCGCGGAAGACGTCGCTCACATCGCTGAAGAGAGCGCCCCAGCCCTGGGAGTTGGTGGGGTCTGCGCCGGCAGCCGCTGCGGCGGCCGCGCGCACAGGCTCATGCGGAATCACGTCGCCGGCCACGGCAAAACTCACCTGCGCCAGCTCGTGCGGATAAGGAACGACCACCGCTGCGAGCCGGCTGCCGTTGGAAGCCGTAAGCAGGACCGCGGCAACCGCCCCTACGGCAAACAGCAAGGTGCCCCCACCGGCCAGACGCCAGTGCCTGCGCAGAGCAGGCCCAAGGCTTGTGCCCAGTCTTTCCCCGAGCCGCCAGTCCCGCATCGCAAAATCCATTGCCTGTCTCAATCCTTGCAACTTTTCCCCGATCGCAATATGGAACGCTATCAGCATACAGGTTCAGCGGACAGGCAGAGTGGATTGGCGAGGACGAATGGGCCAATTTCCGTATAGCCGACCATCCAGAAACTAACCGGTTCCAACGAATGGCTGTGAGCCCTTCAATGAACGAAATGCCCTGCTCATCGACTGCCATCCAAACTTATAGAAAACGAGACTCTGAGGGCACTACTGAATAACGCTTTACTATTTTCGGTGTTCACCCCTATTGCAGCGATGGCCCTCGAGTACCGACGTCACCTCTCGATATATAATGCCCGCTCATGCAGGGGAATCCTATGGGACTCCAAGAGAAAGGGATCGAGAACCAGGATGCCCGCACAAAACCGGCATCGAAACGATAGTTCTAGAACGGAGACTACAGATGATGAAGAAGAATGAAACCGGCATAGCGGTCGATTCGATTGACCGCCGCGCGTGTTTGAAATCTTTAGGGGCACTCGCCCTTGGGGGCATCACGAAAGGCATCTCAGCGAGCCCCACAAGGGAGTACGCTGAACTGCCTGCCGGAGAAAGTGATATAGGGACTCTCTTTCCTGTCGTTAAGGAACTGGCGAACCAGTGCCACTATCCCCTTTCCTGGTTGGAGCGCGATTATTCCGGACCGGAAGCCTATCGCCAAGCCGTGCGGGAAAAAGTGCTCGAACTTTTTCATTACGCTCCTCCCCAGGTGGCTCCATCTCCGGAGCTGGTAGATCGATGGGAAACTCCAGAGTATATCCAGGAAAAAATTCTCTTTTCTTCGACCCCCTGGTTTCGTGTTCCCGCCTACATTCTCATCCCCAAAGGGCGAAAAGGCCCCCGTCCCGCCATAGTGGACCTTCATTCGCATGGCGGAATGTTCGTCTATGGGAAAGAAAAAGTTATGCCTACGCCGGAAGGGGACTCGACCGCAATCGTCAAGTACCGGCAGGAGAATTACGAAGGCCGTTCCACCTCTTTGGCCTTGTGCCGCCGTGGTTACGTGGTTATCTCGATCGACAGTTTCTATTTTGGTGAGCGCAGAACCTTTTTTGGAAACGACGCTGAAAAGTACGGGGGCGACCGGTCGAAGTATTCTCTTCAAGTTGTGGAGTCCTTGAATCGGAGAGCCGGGCAAGGCGAGGCGACGCTGTTTAAATCCCTTTGTTGGGCCGGCGCCACATGGCAAGGAATTGTCCACTGGGACGATCTTCGGACCGTGGACTATCTGGTCAGCCGTCCCGAAGTGGACCCATCGAAAATCGGCTGTGTTGGTATTTCCATGGGGGGATACCGTACCGATTTTCTCGCGGCATTAGAGGATCGCATCCAGTGCGCGGTTTCTGTGGGGTGGATGTCAGCCCTGCGGCCGATGATTCGCTCGTACGTCGATACTCATAGCTTTCTGCATTTTCTGCCCGGGCTAGCCCACTTCATGGATTTGCCGGATGTAATCGGCTGCATGGTTCCCAAGCCGCTGATGGTCCAGCAATGTTCCAGGGATGAACTTTACCCGATGGATGGCATGAAAGAATCGTTGATAAAACTCGAAACCATTTATGCCAAAGCGGGAGTGGCTTCGAAGTTCCTTAGCCGGTTTTACGACCAGCCGCATACCTTCAGCCTCAAAATGCAGGAAGATGCGTTTGACTGGCTGGACCGCTGGCTGAAGCCTTAATTTTAGAATGAAACCGATGATCGGAGCAGGCGCAATCGAATACCTTCCCTCTGGGTCTGGGGTTACGGAACAAGGGAATTGCGGCTCAGAGTCTTCTGCGGAATCAGCAAGGTCAGGGCTTGCTGCACCACTTCGATCCTGACCGGTAAAGTGCCCAGCAACTCTCCGTCCGCCTCTACGAGCAAGCGCGCCGTCGAGCCTTCCAGATCGCTGCATTCCACTGAGACGGCCTTCACCAATTCGACCGTGTTGGAGAAGGTATGGCGCCCAAACAGTACGGCTAACAGAAATCGCATGTAGCGCAGGCGGCTGCGCGTCTTAAAGGCAATCACGCGCAGATGGCTGTTGCCCAGCGCGGCGCCGGGCGCCAGGTTGTTCAGCACCCCGCCAAAATTGCTGATGCGCACGGCCAGAAGTTGAGACACTTCCTCCACCCGTGGGGCGTGGCTCCCGCTTTCCATAAAGGATGCCGCAAACATGGGAAACGTATGCGTGGCCCAGACGCGAAAGCCTTCCACCAGGTACAAGACGTAACCCAAGCGCTGCTTTAACCCGGCGTCAAGCCGGGAGAGGAAGATGGCATCTGCCCCGATTCCGGCCGCGACGATGAAATAGCGCGAGCGCTGACCTCCCTCGCTGTTGCTGTAGAAGATATGGCCCACGGAGACCCGCTCCGGGGTCGCGCTCAGCAGCATCTTCACTGCCTTCACCGGGGATGCCGGCAGGCCCAGATCCGTAGCCAGGGCATTGGCTGTGCCCATGGGAATCACGCCCAGCGCCGCCGATCCTCCAACCAATCTCTGCAGCGTCTCATGAACGGTGCCGTCTCCACCGCATGCAAGAATCGTTTCGTACCCTTGGCGGACGGCCTCCTGCGCCTGTATCCCGGCGCTTTCGGGCGATTCGGTTGCGATCGATTTAACTTCAACGCCAGCTCCGTGGAGTACTGCCAGCACTTCCGCGATGCGAGCAGCTCGCCTTTCAGGATGCTGGCCGGAAGCCGGGTTGTAAATCAGCGCGACACGACGCATCCCATTTGACCCCTGGTCCCCATTCCTATGGAAGGTTCGTTCCTATTCTTGCATGTTGTTGCTGATCATGCATTTGAGAACGGGTGGGACAGAGCCGGCTGCGCGCATCCGGAGATTTGGAAGGTATGGCCGTACGCGGCGTACAGCCGGGCAGTCCGGCGTAGACTGGGTTCCGCGCAATGACGGTGCGGTTTTCAATTCAGCCGATTCTGCGGCCGGTGAAGCGCGCCGCTTGAGCGTTCTATCCCCCTTTCGCGTCTATCCGTTACGAAAACAGGCGGCGGAAGCTGGTACCCTAAAGCTTGAGAAAAACCTCTTGGAAAGGCCGGAACCTTTGATCCGGCGAGCAGAATCATGGCAGAGTTCATCATCAAGTTGGCCGATGAGCGTGGCCGCGTGCAGGAGCAGGTGCAGACGGCAGCCACTGCCGAGGAGTTGCGCGCCCGCTTTACCCATGCCGGCTACAACGTCTTCTCCATCCGCGCCCGCAGCGGCTTTGGCGGGCTCAAGCGGGGCAAGATCAAGCTGGAGCCGTTCCTCATCTTCAACCAGCAATTCCTTACCCTGGTTCGGGCCGGGCTGCCCATCCTGGGCTCCATACAGATGCTGTCAAAGATTCAAAAGAACGCCCATTTGTCCAGTTCGCTGGACGACGTTGCCAACCGCGTCAAAACCGGCGACTCGCTTTCCTCCGCCTTTGAGGCACAGACCGGTTTTCCCGTCATGTACGTCACCACCCTGCTGGCCGGCGAGCGCTCCGGCAACCTGCAGGAGGTTCTGGAGCGCTACGTGAACTTCCAGAAGGTCTCGCTCACCTTCCGCAAGAAACTGACGGCCTCGCTCATCTATCCGGCGCTGTTGATGACGCTGGTAGTCGGGCTGATGATCTTTCTGCTGGCCGTGGTGGTGCCGCAGTTTGCCGTGCTCTATGACCAGATGGGCTCCAAGCTGCCGGCCATGACCGTGGGCCTGCTAAACTTCGGCAAGTGGCTGCACCACTACTTTATCTGGCTTTTTCTGACTCTGCTCTGCATTGCCGGAGGGGCTTACCGGTTCTCCATCACGGAGCGGGGCCGGGACTTAATCGACGGTATCCGCGTGGGGCTGCCCGTCTTTGGCAAAATCTGGCTCAAGTACCAGGTAGCGCTGTTTGCGCGCACGCTCTCGACGCTGCTTACCGGCGGTCTGCCGCTGGTGCCGTCGCTGGAGACGGCGGCCCGTTCCATCTCCTCGCGGCGGGTTTCGCGGGCGGTCTTTTCATCCATCGGCACGGTGCGCGAGGGCAAGAGCCTGGCCGAATCGCTGACCCAGACCAATATCTTTCCCGGCCTGTCCACGGAGATGATCACCGTGGGCGAACAGACCGGCGCCTTGCCGCAGATGCTCAACTCGGTGGCCGAATTCTTTGAGGAAGACGTGGCTACCGCGCTGACCGCCTCGCTGGCGCTGATCGAGCCGGCCATTCTCATCGTCATGGGCGTGGTCGTGGTCTTCATTCTCATCTCGCTGTACCTGCCCATCTTCTCGCTGGGACAGGCCGGCGGGAGTCAGGGAGGGTAATCCGCCATGGCCGACTCAACTGTAATTACGCTTCCCACCGGTCCGCTTCCCACGGGTCAGGACGAACGGGCTCAGGCTGAATCTTTGTCCAGGCGCTATCACGCCGAGTTCGTTGACCTGAAAAACTTCAAGATTCAGCACGACTTGCTGCGCACCGTCCCGGTGGAGCTGATGTTCCGCTACAACTTCGTGCCCATCGAGCAGCAACAAGACGCGCTGACCATTGCGGTCTCTGACCCCTCGCGGCTGATGGTGCTGGACGAGATCGCCGGTCTGCTCGGTCACCGCATCATCGCACGCGTGGCCACGCTGTCGCAGATCACCGACCTGCTGAAGAAGACCGAGCAGTCGCAGCGCGTGCTGGATGAGGCCAGCGAGGGGCTTACCTTCGACGTGCTCACCGGGGATGATAACCAGGACGAGAACATCTCCATCGAAAAGCTGACCAGCGAAGAGGACATCAGCCCCATCATCCGGCTGGTGGACACGACCATCTTCACCGCTCTGGAGCGCCGCGCCTCCGACATCCACATCGAGACCAACGACGATTCGCTGGTCATCAAGTACCGCATCGACGGAGTGCTGCAGGCAGCCATGGCGCCCATCGCCCGCGAGCACCACTCCACCATTCTGGGCCGCATCAAGATCATGAGCGAGCTGGATATCGCCGAGCGCCGCGTGCCCCAGGACGGCCGCTTCCGGGTCCGCTACAAGGGCAGGCTGATCGACTTCCGCGTCTCCATCATGCCCACCATCCACGGCGAAAACGCAGTACTCCGGGTGCTGGACAAGGAGTCGATGAGCGAGAAGTTCAAGAAGCTGACGCTGGATGTGGTCGGCTTTGCCGAGGAGGACCTGAAGCGCTTCCGCCGTTATATCCGCGAGCCTTACGGCATGGTGCTGGTCACCGGCCCCACCGGCTCCGGCAAGACCACTACGCTCTACGCCGCGCTGAACGAGATCAAGAGCGATGAGGACAAGATCATCACCATCGAGGACCCGGTCGAGTACCAGATTCGCGGCATCACCCAGATTCCGGTCAACGAGAAGAAGGGCCTCACCTTTGCCCGCGGTCTGCGCTCCATCCTGCGCCACGACCCGGACAAGATTCTGGTGGGCGAAATCCGCGACAACGAGACGGCGCAGATCGCCATCAACTCCGCCCTCACCGGGCATCTTGTGTTTACCACCGTCCACGCCAACAACGTGGTGGACGTGCTGGGCCGGTTTATCAACATGGGCGTGGAGGCCTACAACTTCGTATCCGCGCTCAACTGCATCCTGGCCCAGCGGCTGGTGCGCACCAACTGCGAGTATTGCACGCGCATTGTCAACTATGACGATGACGCTCTGCTGGCCAACGGCATGGACCCCGCCGAGTGGCACGGCTTCGACTTCCGCGAGGGCCAGGGCTGCATGGAGTGCGGCGGCACCGGCTACCGCGGCCGCACCGCCATCCACGAGCTGTTGGACCTGACCGACTCCATCCGCGAAATCATTCTGGAAAAGAAACCCACCTCCGAGATTCGCAGGCTGGCTCAGAAGGAGGGCATGAGCTTTCTGCGCGAGTCGGCGATCGAGCGCGTCCGCCGTGGCCTGACCACGCTCAAGGAGATCAATAAGGTCACCTTCATTGAGGCTTCCCGCTAGTGAATTCGATCTTGCACAAAGCCAGACTCGGTTCCCAGCCCGGCGCGCGTCCGCCGGCGGCGGTGGAACTTTCGCCGGAGGGAGTGCTGGCCGTCGCATTGCCCGGGCAGGGGCAGAAGCCGGTCTACGCCTTTGTGCCGCTCCCGGCCGGCGCCATCGTCCCCGGCATTGGCGAGCCCAACCTGAGGGCGCCGGAGGCCGTCGCAAGCGCGATTCGCTCGGCTCTCGGCCAGGTCTCGCCGCGCTCCCACGCCGTAAGCCTGGTCCTGCCCGACACGGTGGTCCGTGTCTTCATGCTGGACTTCGATTCCCTGCCCGGCAAGGCTGCTGAAGCCTACTCCGTGCTGCGCTTCCGCCTGCGCAAGATGGTTCCGTTTGATGTGGAGCACGCCGGCCTGAGCTACCAGGTGCTGGTGGAGACCAAGACCGAGTGCAAAGTTCTGGCAGCCGTCATTCCCGGCCCTATCCTCCAGGAATATGAGGCCGCGGTCCGTGCCGCCGGCTACGAGCCCGGCGCAGTGCTGCCCTCCGGGCTGGCTGCTTTGGACGTGATCGATTCCATGGAGACGGTGCTGATTGCCAACCTCAGCCCCCTGGCGCTCACAACCTCCATCACCAACGGCCAGGACCTGCTGCTCTATCGCACCCTCGACCTGCCGGAGGACCCTGCGCTGCGCCTCGAGGAGGTGCAGCGCGGCATCGCCGTGGCCGCCGCCTACTTTGAGGACAAGCTACAGTTGAGACCTCGCCAGTTGTACTTTGCCGGCGCCGGCGGGGCCTGCGATTTTGGCAGTTGGATCGACGATCCGGAACTGACGGTGATTGATCTGGCGCCACGGCCCGAAACCGGAATGGCCACCGCGCTCGGCAACAACAGCATTGCCGGCGTGGCTGGCGCACTGGCGGGGGTAAGTTAAGAATGCGCATCACTCTCAATCTCGCTACCCGCCCCTTCGCCGACCTGGGACCGGCCATCAAGCGTCTGCGCATCGCCATGGCCGTGCTGGCCCTCCTCGCCATCGGCCTGGGTCTGGGCCTGCGCGCCTTCCACCAGAAGGCCGAGGAAGCCCGCGCCCGCGACCATTCGCTCGACGGCCAACTCGCCCGCATCAACCAGGAACGGCAAGGATACCAGGACCTGATGCGCCAGCCGGCCAACGACCAGTTGCTGCGCCATGCCCAGGCCCTCAATAAGCTCTTCGAGGAGAAGGCTTTCTCCTGGACGCTGGCCATGGAGGATCTGGAAACCGTGCTGCCCGGCGGTGTGCAGGTCTCCACCATCGAGCCGGTCCGCGCCAAGGACGGCCACATCATTCTGTATCTGCACGTGATTGGCCCCCGCGAGCGCGCCGTCGAACTGGTTCGGAATCTGGAACACTCCAAACGTTTTCTTATGCCCCGCATCGTGGGTGAAAACTCCGAGTCCGCCGGGGGCCCCGGCGAAAAACTGCAAGCGGTGAGCGCCTCGAACCGCGTCAACTTCGAACTGCTGGCCGAGTACAACCCAGCCACGCTCGAAGAACGCAAGGCGGCCGAAAAGCATTCTCAGGCTGCTGAAAATTCCGCCAGCCATCCAGCGCCTGCGCTGAACGCAGCCCAATCGCCTCCCGGTCCCGCTTCGAGTCCGGCCTCGCAGCCCATCCGGCTGCCCTATACCGGCCCACCCCAGGCCACGTCTCCTCAGCCCGTGTCCGCTCAGCCCGTGTCCCCGCAGCCCACCTCCCCCCAGCGCGGGTCCCTCCGGCAGATGATGAATCGGCACGGGCGAAACGCCCAGAATGATCCCAACGCGCCGCCCGGAGGCCCGCAATGAACAAAGGCCCGTCCTCTCCGTGGCTTGAGCGCCTGACCTCCCCGCTTACCTGGCATCTTGCCGGGTTCGCCGTGCTGCTTGTGCTGGTCATCGGATTGTCGATCCGGTTCGGCCTGGACTGGGCCGCCACCAACGGCCGCTCCACCGATGCCCTGGCCGGCAAGCAGGTGGAGCTGAAGGCTTTGGACCTCGAAACCGTTCCCCTGCGCGGCCTTGACAAGCGCGTCGAACAGTCCCGCCTCCTGATTCATGTCTTCTATGAGAGGCGCATCCCACCCAACTACTCCTCCATCGCCAGCCGCATCGGCGAGCTGCAGGTCGATTCAGGGACGCGGCTCTCCAGTGTCCAGTACACACAAAACCCCCCTGGCTCCGATCTGACTGAAATCTCCATGGACGCCGGCATCAGCGGCGGATATCCCCAGATCATGCGGTTTGTGAACAGCCTGGAGCGCGACCAGACCTTCTTTGTCATCCGGTCAATGGCTTTGACCGGTCAGCAGGGGGGATTGGTCAACCTGCGGCTGCGCGTCTCCACCTGGCTGCGGCCGGCCGATGCGGCGGCCAGCGGATTGCCGCCCACGCCGGCGCCGGGTGAGACAGAGCCCGCCCCCTCCCCAGCCGGAAGGGAGGGCGAATAGCCATGGCCATGCGTCTGGGAACGGAAAATAAGCGCCAGGTCTACATAGTCGCCGCGCTGTTTGCGGTAATCGTCGGGATCGGTGCCTGGGAACTGTTTGGCTCCTCCGGAGGAGCTTCCACGCCTCGGCCCATCCCGGCGCAACCTGCATCCACAGGAACCAAAGCCCGTCCGGCAGCGGGAACTCCGTTCGCGAACGCCGGACAGAATTCACAAGGGGCGGACGCGGAAAAGCTGACCAACGAAGGACTCGACCCCACGGTGCACTTCGAAAAGCTGGCCGAAACCGAAGGAGTGGAATACGCCGGCACGGGCAGGAACATCTTCTCCGCCGATTCCGCGCCCGCGCAGATCGAAAGCCTGGTAAAAGGCCCCCGCGCAGACCAACAAGCCGCGAACGCGGCGGCGGCCGGCCCGGCCGTATATGTGCCGCCCAAGCCGCCGGCCATCGATCTGAAGTACTTCGGCTACACCCAGACCAGGGACAAATCGCTCAAAGCTTTCCTGATCCATGGGGAGGACATCTTCATGGCCAGGTCCGGCGAAATTGTGGATCATCGCTATAAGGTGGTCACTATTCTGCCGGCCAGCATTCAGGTCACCGATCTGGGCTACGATAACACCCAGACCCTGCCGCTCACGGCGAACTGAGCTATTAGCTTCTAGCCTCTAGCTTCTAGCTGTTTGTGCCCGAAGGCGAATGATCGGCTGACCAACAAAACTGATTACTGCGAGGGTACGGCTAGTAGCTAGGAGCTAGCAGCTAGGAGCTAAAAGATGAAGCCCCTCCCAATCCGCCGCCGTCCTCGCCCCTCTCAAGAGGGCTACATTCTGATTGCGGTCATCTTCCTGCTGGCCATTCTCATCATCTCCATGGCCATTGTCGCGCCCAATATCAAGAAACAGATCCAGCGCGACCGCGATCTCGAGACCATGCACCGCGGCAAGCAGTACGTTCGCGCCATCAGGCTCTTCTACAAGAAGCTCGGCAAATATCCGATGAACGTCGACGCGCTGGTCAACACCAACAATATGCGCTTCCTGCGCAAGAAGTACAAAGACCCGACCACCGGAAAGGACGAGTGGAGGCCCATCCGCATGGGCCAGAACAAGTTGCCGACGGTGTATGGGTTCTTCGGAAAGCCCCTCGCAAGTTCGATGATGGGCGGCATGGGGATGAACTGCGGAGCGAATGGGTTGAACTCGTCCGGGCTCGGCTCATCCGGCCTGGGCTCATCCAGTTTCGGCTCGTCCGGTCTGGGCTCATCCAGTTTCGGCTCATCCGGCCTCGGCTCATCCGGCCTCGGCTCGTCCGGGCTCGGCTCGTCTGGGCTCGGCTCATCCAGCTCCATGTTCGGCTCAGGCTCTCCGACTGGTGGATCCGGCTGTTCCCCCGATGCCTCAGGCGCTTCCGGCGCTTCCGGCGCCTCCGGCACACCCGGCGCACCCGGCAGTCCTGGCAGTCCCACCGATACCTCCGCCGCAAACGGCAGTTCCACCGATACCTCTGGCGGCACAAGCAGCACGGACTCGAATGCCTCCGGCAGTAGTTCGTCCTCCGGGTCGTCCTCTGGGTCGTCCTCTGGGTCGAGTACAGGACTGACCGGACAGACTTTCGGCGGTGGGGGCATCATCGGCTTCGCACCCGGCAGCTCCAAGCAGTCCATCCTGCTCTATAAGAAGAAGAATCACTACAACGAGTGGGAGTTCGTCTACGATCCTGCCTCCGAGCAGGCCCAGCAGCCGATAGGCGCCACCGGCCTGCCGACTAGCGGCACCCCCATGGGAACCGGCAGCGGATCAGGATTTGGCAGCGGGTCAGGATTTGGCAGCGGGTCAGGATTTGGCAGCGGATCAGGATTTGGCAGCGGGTCAGGCTTTGGCAGCGGCAGCGGATCGGGCTTTGGCAGTGGTAGCGGATCGGGCTTTGGCAGTGGTAGCGGATCGGGCTTTGGCAGCGGCAGCGGATCGGGCTCTGGCAGCGGGTCGGGAAGTGGCAGCACGACCGGTGGGAGCGATTCTGGAAGTAGTCCTACCTCACCGCCGCAATAAATCAAACCAACCGGACGATCATTCGCACCCCGGCCCAAACGCAGGAAGGCCCGCACCCTACGAAGGGTACGGGCCTTTTGCACGCCTGATCTGAAAAGCGAGGCCGAAACGGGGCCGTTAGACGCTGAAGGAGGAACCGCAGCCGCAGGTGCTTTTGACCTGGGGATTCTCAAACTTGAAGCCGGCCGCCTCCAGCGTCTCCACATAGTCGACGATGCAGCCGTTCAGGTACATCAACGAGGTAGCGTCCACAAAAACCTGCAAGTCGTCGAACTTGAAGACCTTATCCATCATGCCGCTCTGGTTCTCGAAGGCCATGGAGTACTGGAAACCGGAGCAGCCGCCGCCCACCACGCCAATGCGCAGCCCCGCGGGGATCGGATCCTGGGTGGCCATGATCTCGCGCACCTTGGTAATGGCCTGAGGGGTCAGGTGGAGGGGCGCTTTCTTTTCGGTTTCCTGTGCGGGTGCAGTGGTTGTGGTGGCCATGGTCTCTCCCAAACGGTGAATGATTTGCGTACTCCGTAGCTGTACTGCTCCAACTGTACTGCTCTGGGGGCGGGTATACAAGCCCCATTCGCGGCTTCATCCCATTGGATGCAACCGGTTACCGGAAAGTCGCAGGACCGGCGCCGCGTTCACGGTCCATCTCGGGCCGGTGCCGGCCGGATGCAATAAGGGTGAAAAGCCGGGATGGAAGCCTTGTTTCCCGGGCAAAACAATGCCTGTGATTTTTATCACTACGCAGTTCCGCGTTTGGAGCTATGATGATCAACCGTACGGCCCCTCTACCCACGAGACCGCGTTTCCGTCACGGACCCGCCGGTATCTGGGACCCGAATGTCTTTGGGAGGTGGAGTATGGGAATCGTTCCTTTAATGTGGTCGGTTTGGGGCGCATTGGTACTGCTGCTGGCCGTACTCAAGGTCTATAACTTGAGACTGACCCGCGACGAGGATGACCAGCTCATCCTGGACGATTCGTTCAATCACGTAAAAGCCGAACAGGCCGTTCTCATGGCAAAAATCCACAGGCTTGAGCCCGTGTTGCGGGTAGCCACTGGTCTGGTCGCAGCCGCGACGCTGTTCGTCGTGGGCTACTACGTCCTCGACATCATCAACCAGTTCAAGTAGAGCGCCGTCCAGCCGGCGCATCTTCCCTGGCTGACAGCCCAGGCGCTGCCTTCGCTAAGCGCCGCCGAGATGCCCTCCAGATTCGCCGCTACTCCACTTCCTGCCGGGCGCGGTAACCTGCGCGGGCGCGAAGGGGTCGGGCAAGGCGCCTGCCGCATGTGTGCTGAGCGTTTTCCGGGCTCTGAATCCGCATTGAGCCGGCCGGCAGTTTAAACTAAAGTAGACAGTGAATGATTACGTCAGACCTCAGGCCGGTGCCTTTGTTACGCAGTTGACTTTATTGCCACTCCCAGAGAGGATTCCGAAACAAACATGGCTCAAATTCAAGGACTTGCAGCGCATGCGGCAGGCGCGGAACTGTTGCCGTTTCACTACGACCCAGGCAGGCTGGGTTCGCAGGAGGTGGAGATCGCCATTACCCACTGCGGCGTCTGCCACAGCGACCTTCACCTGATCGCGAACGACTGGGGCATCAGCCAGTATCCGTTCATTCCCGGCCATGAGATTATCGGCGCCGTTGCGGCTGTGGGCGGCCAGGTGCGCTCGCTCCAGGTGGGCCAGCGCGTGGGCCTGGGCTGGCAATCGAACTCCTGCGGCCACTGCGAGTGGTGCAACCGTGGATTGGAGAACCTATGCCCCGATAACGAGGGCACTTGCGTGCACCGCAACGGCGGCTATGCCGACAGCGTCCGCGCCAATGCCCGCTTTGTGATTCCCATCCCCGAGGCTCTCGCCAGTGAAAACGCCGCGCCGCTGCTGTGCGGCGGCATCACGGTCTATAACCCCATGTGCACCCATGGCGTCAACCCCTCTTCGCGGGTTGGCATCGTGGGCATTGGAGGACTGGGACACATGGCCATCCAGTTCGCGCACGCCTTCGGCGCGGAGGTGACGGCCTTCTCCACCTCGGCCGACAAAGAAGAAGAAGCGCGCGCGCTGGGCGCCCACAAATTCATCAACAGCCGTGAATCCAAGGCCATCAAGGAAGCCGCCGGCACCCTGGACTTCATTTTGAACACCGCCAACGCCGACCAGGACTGGGGCGCCTACCTCCAGGTCCTGCGGCCCACCGGTACGTTGTGCTTTGTGGGCGTTCCACCCTCGCCGGTCGCCATACAGGCCTTTCCGCTCATCTCCGGCCAGCGCTCCATCAGCGGCAGCCCTATCGGCCCCCCCAACCGGATCCGGGAGATGATGGACGTGGCCGCCCGCCACGGCGTGAAGGCCCAGACCGAAGCCTTCCCCATGGCCAAGGCCAACGAAGCCCTCGATAAGGTGAAGAAGAACAAGGTGCGCTACCGCGCTGTGCTGGCGAACTAAGTCTCTCTCGAATCGAAGTCGGGTTGGATCAAGCAGGCTGGGCGGATCGCCCCGGCTTTGCAAATTCCGATCATAAAGTAACTTTTCTTTCCATCGATCGTTAACTCCGGTCCTGTTTATAAGAAATGTTGTATAATTCAGGTGCGAGAGAGCTATGAATAGGGCGTTTGCCGATATCCAATGGGAAGGAGACTCAAAAGAGGTTCTCAGTCGATTTCCCTCCGGCGTGAAAAGTACATTCGGCTTCTCTCTGCGTCGGCTTCAGAACGGGGAACTCCCTCGTTGTGGCGTACGCCCCATGATCTCGGTCGGCAAGGGCGTATGGGAACTGAAAACCGATGATGCTCGCACTTGGTATCGGGTCATGTACCTGTCACAGATTGAGGGGGTGATTTACGTGCTCCACGCCTTTGAGAAAGACAGCGCAAAGACAGATCGGCGGGATATTGAAATCGCGAAAGACCGGCTCAAGGTGGTACACCGGCGACTGCGGGATGGAGGGAAATTTTAATGAGTAACAAGCCGAGCCACATCACAAAAGGGGATGTATTCGACGATCTGGGCTTCACTCGCGCAGAGGCGTCGGCACTGAAGATCAAGGCCGATCTGTTGGACGCCATCCTCCGCGAGATTGAAAAGCGAGGGTACGGGCAGCGGCAGCTTGTGGGCCTGCTCGATGAGTATCAGCCGTCAGTCAGCAATCTGCTTCAAGGCAAGATCGCCAAGATGAGCATCGAGAAGCTGCTGTACTATTCCGATCGGCTCAATATCCGGGTCAACCTCACAACAACGGCGCAGAGTCAACCAAGGAGCGCCCGCAGGCCGATTGAAGCCGGCGTAGGCAAGAAGTTAGCCACTGCTATGCTCTGAGTTACGAAACATGGCCTCGGTACGCATCGACAAATGGCTGTGGGCGGCGCGCTTCTTCAAGACGCGGGCGCTGGCGCAAAAGGCCTGCGATCTGGGCCGCATTCACTCCGGCGGCATCCCGGCCAAGCCGGCCCGCGAGGTCCGCGTGGGCGATATGCTGACGGTCTGCAACCAGGGCGGCGAGTTTCAGATTGAGGTGCTGCTGCTGAGCCAGATGCGTGGGCCCGCGGCAGTAGCGCAAACCCTCTACCGCGAAACCGAGGCCAGCAAAGCGGCGCGGGCCAGAGCGGCTGAAGAACGCAAGGCCATGCAGGAGTTCGCGCCGCTGCCGGAACACAGGCCCTCCAAGCGCGATCGTCGCCGCATCATCCAGTTCCGCGGCGGAAGGTAACGCCACAGGAGAATTTGAGCGATGCAATTTGAGATTTTTCTGGCGTTACGGTACCTGAAGGCCAAGCGGCGGCAAGCCGTGGTGGGCGTGGTCACCAGCATCTCCATCGCCGGGGTGGCCGCGGGCGTGGCCGCGCTGATCATCGCCCTGGCCATCACCAACGGCATGAGGCGCGACCTTGAGGACCGGCTGCTGGGAGCCTCGGCGCACGTGGATCTGATGCGCATTGAGGCCGACGGCATCCGCGACTGGCAGCCGCTGCTCGACCGTCTGCGCGCGGTGCCACACGTGACCGCCGCGGCGCCGGGAATCTACGGCCAGGTGTTGGTTTCGCGCGGGCCGCGCGCCGGATTCGCGCTCATCAAAGGCATCATTCCTGCCCAGGAGCGGACGGTCAGCAGTCTGCTCGACACCATCACCGCCGGATCGGCGAAAGACCTCAATCCCGAGACTGCACACCAGGACCCGTATCAGCCTATTGACCAGAGCGCGGCCAACACGCCCTATCCGGCCCTGGTCCTCGGCAACGAACTCGCCGAGCAGATCGGCGCCCAGGTGGGCGACAGCGTGCTGGTCACCAGTCCTCAGGGCGAGCTGACGCCGCTCGGCCTCGCGCCCAAGTACCAGCGCTTCCGCGTGGCCGGCATCTTCCACTCCGGCTTCTACCAGTACGACGCGGCCGAGGCCTTCATGCGCCTCAGCGACGCGCAGCGCCTCTTCAGCGAGCCGGACCTGCTCTCCGTCATCAGCTTCAAGGTGGACGATCTTGACCGCGCCCCGTCCATCGGCCGCGCCATCGAGCACGCCGCCGGCAAGGGCTACATGACCACCAACTGGATGGAGCAGAACCGCGAACTCTTCCGCGCCCTCAAGCTCGAACAGGTAGTCACCTTCATCGTCATCGCGCTCATCGTCATCGTGGCCGCGCTCAACATTCTCATCGCCCTCACCATGATGGTGATGGAGAAGACGCGCGACATCGCCGTGATGATGAGCTTTGGCGTCGAGCCCGGCCAGGTCCGCCGCATCTTCCTGCTGCAAGGCCTGCTCATCAGCCTCATCGGCACCGCCCTGGGCCTCATCCTCGGCTATCTCGCCGCCTGGGCCGGAGGCCACTACCACTTCATCCATCTCTCCGCCGAGGTCTACTCCATCGATACTCTGCCCTTCGCGCCCCGCCCGCTCGACGGCGTAATCGTAGCCGCCGTCTCCATCGGCATCTCCCTGCTGGCTACGCTCTACCCGTCATCCGCGGCTGCAAGGGTACTGCCGGCCGAGGCGCTGCGGTATGAATAGGGCTTGCCGCTGTGCCACTTGACAATGTGACACATTTTGTGCCACATTTAGAGCATGCCGAGCATCAACACACGCCAACTCCGCGATACTCGCCAGCTCTTCACTTGGCTTGAAGCCGGCGAGGTGGTCGAACTTCGCAAGCGCAATCGCGTTGTGGCTCGCATTGTGCCCGAGTCGCCGAGGATTGAGCCCGTGAAAATTCCGGACTTCGCAGCGCGCCGTCGCGCGATATTTGGCGACCGTGTGCTGACCCCGGTTGCCGATCTGATTGCCGATCGGGAGAACAGCCGCTATTGAGCGCTTACGTTGACTCAAGCTTTCTGGTTTCAAGCTACATCACGGACGCGCACTCCGTGCGCGTTGACGCGTGCATGGCCGGCATCCCCTCCGTGTGGCTCACTGACTTCAATCGTGCCGAACTGGCAAACGCGCTCTACCAGCAAGTGTTTCTGAAGCGGCTCACCCCGGCAGATGCGGATCATATTTGGAGTGATTTCAAGCGCGATTGCGCCGATGGTGTCTGGACTAAAGTGGGATTTCCTTCTCATGCCTGGGAGACCTGCGCCGATCTCGCCCGGCGGTACGGTCCCACCCTAGGCGTCCGCACACTGGATTCGCTCCACGTTGCCTGCGCACTGGAATTGAAGGCTCAACGCTTCTGGACCTTCGATGACCGGCAGGCTCGCCTGGCCGAAGCGGTTGGGCTCGATACAAGCCCGCTGATTCCCTGACGCGGATCGCTTACTGCGGAGTAATAATCCCTCCCACCGCATGACGCCGGGGCAGCACGATGCCGCGATGGTCGACCTCCGCCGCTGGCCCACCGGGCTGGTCGAGAACAGGAAGCCTTGCCCGCTCAATCAATGCCCCGCCGCAAGCGGGGCACCAGTCGGCCATGGTCTCTTCGTCGAGCACTGCCCGGCACTGGCTGCAAACTCTCTCCATATTCAAAAGACTACCGGATCGGGCCGCCATTTCCTCTGCATGAATAACCCCTGAGCTCCAGCAATCCTTCTTGCAGAAAATAACCCTCCCCCGGCGCACAATTGGATAAGAAAGAAAGAGGTGAGTTCCCCCACTGGGTGCCCCACCGGGGTGCCCTCTGGGCCCCGCGTATTTGTTTTTGCGGCTAGGGTGGGATCTGAGTGCCCGGTCCGTACCCACCCCCTCCCCTCTTTTCCCGTATAGTAATGAAACTATACATGTTAGATATCATTTTTAGCAAACAAATGGCGAAATCTCAATTCCGGTCCAGATTGTGTCACTCGTCCACTGGCTTCGCCGGCCCGCGGAGGAATAAAACTACCTCCAGAGATGCCGCCGCTAACCCGCTAACTTGCTATCCCCGCTTTTGCGGGGGCTAACCTGCTGCATTGCTCTGAAGAATAAACGCCGCGCACGCGCTGAACAATTTCATCATCATCTCGCCCGGTAAACTAAACCTATGCACTCTCCCGTTCGCCTGGTGGCAATCGACATGGATGGAACGCTGCTGCCGAACTTGGGGCGGGAGATAAGCCCGCGCACAGCACGGGCGCTCAACGCCGCGCAGGAGGCAGGAATCATGCTGGCCATCGCCACCGGCCGGCGCGCGGCCTATACGGCGCCGCTGCTCGAGGGCCTGGGCCTGCGAGCGGATACGTCCCTGATCACGTCCAATGGTGCAGTGACCCGAACCCTGGGCGGCGAGCCGGTCGACCGCTGTCATCTCCAGTCTCAAGTCGCGCGCGGGCTATGCGGTCTGCTCCGGCCCTTCGGAACCTTGGTCTTCACCTTTGACCGTCCGGGACGCGGCGAGTTGGTCCTCGAAGACCTGGAGCAGATTCACGAAAGAATTGCCCTATGGGTCGAGGCCAACCGCAGCGCGATCGAAGTAGTCAAGCCGCTGGAACTGGCGCTCGTGAACGGCGAGGATCCCATTCAGGGCATGGTGGCCGGTGGACTGAGCAGAATAAGAGAGGCTGAGACGGCGCTCAAGGCCAGCGAGTGGGCCGGCCGTTGCGAGTGCGTCAGGACCGAGTATCCTGTGCGCGACCTGTCGATCCTGGACCTGATGCCGCCGGGAGTTTCAAAGGGCAGGGCGTTCGAAAGACTTGCTGCCCGGCTGGGCGTCGACCGCCGGGAGACCATGGCTATTGGCGACAACTGGAACGATGTGGATATGCTGGAGTGGGCGGGCCAGGGCGTGATCATGGGCAATGCCGCCGGTGAGCTGCGCGACCTGGCCAAAATGCGCGGCTGGAAGCAGGCCCCGCCCAACGACGAAGACGGCGTGGCCGTGGTGCTGGAAGCCGAAGTGGCCACGCTTGCCAGACTTTCCATAGCCAAAGCGTGACCGCAAAATCAGGATTCGGAAGTGCAATCGGGAATGCGCGGAAATCTCTTCATCACGATGGCAGTCCTGGCAGCCCTTGCTCCGGCGGCGCGGGCGGGCGAGCGCGTGACCCTGCGCAACGGATTTGAGATGCGCTGCGACCATCACGCCCAGGTCGAGGGCCGCGTCCGTCTCTATCTCAGCGCCGGCGAGGACAACTACATCGAATTCGCGCCGCAGGATATCGCGGAGTTCGAGACGGTCCCCGATCCACCCCCAGCCCCGCCGCCATCCTCCGCGGAGAAGTCCCCCACAACATCACCGGCAAAACATCCGGATGCCAAACTCAACCCGGCGGACCTGCGCGAGATGCTCGTCAAAGCCGGCCATGAACACAACCTGGACGTGGACCTGCTGGCCAGCCTGGTGAAAGCCGAGAGCAACGGCCATGTGCGCGCCGTGAGCAGCGCCGGCGCCCAGGGGTTGATGCAATTGATGCCGGGAACGGCCAGCGAATTGGGCGTGAAAGACAGCTTTGAGCCCGCGCAGAATGTGCGCGGTGGCACCGCTTACCTGGATGCGATGCTCACCCGTTACCACGACAACCTGGCCAAGGCGCTGGCCGCCTACAACGCCGGCCCGGACGCGGTGGACAAGTACCACGGCATTCCTCCCTACCACGAGACCCAGGCTTATGTGGCGCGCGTGATTCACGAATTCAACCGCCGCGTACTGGCGCGCGAGGCCGAATTGAAACGGGCTGCCTCGCAAAACTGAGCCGTCCGATCAAAATTTATTGAATAATAGCCGCATTTGAACCCTCTTTTGAATTGATTGGCGCTTTCCGTGCATGTGATATATATCACATGCTATTGTATTGACGGTCACATACGGCTATGATGGTGCTTTAGGTTGTTAAACAAACAGGGTCACCGGTGGTATCGGGTGACTGGTATTCCAACCGTAACTGACAGAAAGCAGGAGGGCATTACGTAATGCGGCAAGTGAAAGCTCGTGGTGTGATGGTGGCAAGGATGATAACTTTCATTCTCGTTACATGCTTCGCGGTTAGCGCGGCGTTTGGGCAGATGCAGAACATGCGGATCGGCGTTCCGTATGCGTTTACCGTCGGCTCGAACTCGAAGGTGCTGCCGGCTGGAACATACACTTTCTCAGTTGACAGAGACATACTCAAGGTGGAATCGGTCAGCGCGTTGTTGAAAGCGATGGTCATCGCTCAGCTCAGCGGGCCGGGCGATTTTCTTCAAGCCGGCTCTCTTGTATTTGACACAACAGGCGGTGTTCATATTCTCTCCGAAGTGTGGATACCCGGGATGGATGGACAACTTCTGTACATCATTCCGAAAAACCACACTCACGAAGTATTGTTAGCTTCCTATCTGAGCCCGACCCACCCCGTCTCTGGAAAGACGGCTTACAATCAGACATGTGGCAGATGCCATGGCGCGGACGGCAACGGAAATGAGAAAGCGGACGAATTCTATAACATCAAAATTCCCAGGCTCAACTCAGCAATGGTGCAGAGCAAGTCGGACGCGGAGTTGAGAAAGCTCATCAACAATGGCAGCACCGTGATGCCTCCTGTCGAAATCGAAGAATCAGGGTTCAAACATCGTCTTCCGGAGCAAGACGTGGACGCCGTAATTGCTTATGTGCGTACACTGAAACAGTAGTTTGACCTTGGCATCGGGACGTCGTGTGTGTTCTCTTACAAAGAAGCGGGTGGCCGAAGCGCTGGCAATGCCACTCGCTCCGTTTCGAGAGCTTTTTCATGATCCACGCGGCCTACAAGAATCCGCGGCCTCCGCCAGCCTGGCCTTCAGCCCTGCCTGAAACGCCGATTCGCTGAATAAGTTCCACGTGAAACCGCGCAAAAACTCGCCTGCGCCCGACGGCTTGGATGAAATGCCGCCAAATTCCGGAAGGAGCCGGCGTGCTTTCTTTGTTCTCAAACGCAGCGATGAGCTTCATCGGCGAATGCTTCAATCAGCTTCAAATCGGCGTCAAAGAAATGATCCGAGGGGCAAAGAATGTATCCGCCGCCTTCGCCCGCAGCCTCAAAGCAGGCGCGAACGGCGGCTCGGGTCTCTTCGGGTGAACATCTGCTCAGGTAATGAAACTGATCGAATCCTCCAATCATGCATACCTTTTCGCCAATCCGCTTCTTCGCCTTGGCCAGCTCCATATCCCCGCCCATGCCGGAAGGAGTGAGCGTTTCCATGGCGTCCGGCTGCATAGCCGCGATCCTTTCCAGGATCGGCATCATGCCTCCGCAGGTGTGGTAAACAATCCGTTGCCCTGCCCCGTGCGCCAGCGCGATCAGTTCGGAGTCATAAGGAGCCACGAAGTGATCGAATATCTTCGGTGAGATGACGGTTGTGGATGCGGAACCGCCTCCCAGCTCCACCAGATCGAGTTTGGCGCCGGCCATCGAGCGGATATAAGTCTGCTTGCGCCGGAAAAGAATGCCCAGAAACTCATGCACCCAGGCCGGGTCGTCATAGGTGGCCAGGATAAGTTGTTCCGTGCCGTAGAGGCAGCAGGCATCCTGCCAGGTTCCCGGCTGTCCGAAGACGTCGAAACAGGGGACGTGGCTGCGCACCAGCCCGCGCTCGCCATACTCCTCGGCAACCCGGTTGACGGCCTCCACGTCGCAGAACGGATGAGTTGCATACTCGCCGATCAGGTCGATGTCGCTTTTTTCTTTGACGGGATGCTCCACAACCCAGGTGGTCTGCTCATTGGATTGCGTTGCCATGGTCAGCGTGCCCTTGGGCGTCACAAACCGGTAACGCGTGGCCTGGCAGCCATCGGTAGAAATGTCCTCGGCATAGGTTTGCCAACTCTCCGACCAAACCCGTCGCGCCTCCAGAAAGCCGGGCTCTCCCTGCAGGGGATCGAAAAAATCTCCCAGAGCATCGTTGGGCTTGTGGCAGACGGGCCAGGTGATGGCATCCAGATCGAAATGTTCGAAAAAAGCCTGGCTCGATTGACCGCCAAAATACTTGTCAAGGAAATACTGCATCAGGTGATGCGTGGTTACGGGCAGCCGGTCCGGTTTTCCGCGTCGCAGAGCATTCAGGAGCCGTTCTTTGTGCGTCATCGTCCTCTCGATTCCAACCGGCATCCGCGCCGCCACTCTCGCCGGACCGGGCGCGTTCAGTTCTAGCTTTCCTTGATCGTCACGCCTTTGGCTCCCGCGGTCAGATCGTATTGTTTATCGCGGTAGAGCAGGCCGGTGAGCCGGCCCTCGAAGCCGGAAGGCAGGCAGGGTTCGGCGAGCACCCGCTTGCCCGTCCAGTCCGGCTGAAATCCAAAGAACGAGCCCAGGATCAGTTCGGCAAACACGGAATCCTGCGCCATATGGGTGACCATGGTTTCGCGGCCGGCAACGCGTACCGGATCGTCCCATTTGCGGCCCATCAATTCATGCGCCTGCGCATACGGGCCCTCGTGTGTGACGCCTTCAAAGCGGTAGAAGGCATCCAGGGCCTGGCCGCGATAGCCGAGCGTGCAAAGCGCTTCCAGCGTGAGGGGCGGCCACTCGTCATAAGCGCCCATGGGACCATGGTCGGGACGGTCGGAATCGGGCGCGGCGGGATCCTGCAACGAGAGCGCCCGCATCCAGTTTTCGGTCAGCAACTCGCGCTCGGCGAAGGCCATCATCTCGCTGCGCATGGCCGGAGTCAGGTCGTCCGCCATCCACTTGACGATGGTGATGAAGTCATAAACGTGGCGCACCTTGAACAGCCGTCCGTCGGGTTGCGCGCAGTTCCACACTCCCTCCCCCGGCACATACAGCTTCAGAACCGCGGCGGCCAGCGCTTTGGCGTCCTGGCGCAACTCCGCCGCGCCAACGGTATCGCCGCGACCCTCCAGCAGGGCGGCCAGCATGCGCATCATCCCTACGTTCGCGGCATTCAGCGAGGCCACCTGGTGCATGTACGTCGGATCGCATTCCAAAAGGTTCTCGGCCCCGCCGTAATCCGCCAATTGCCCGTTCTTCGGAACCAGCTTCTTCCAGCCGGTGGCCAGTTCCTTCATGTGCTCCAGAACCGTCTTGTCCCCCGCCTTCTCATCCAAGAGTCCGTAGTCGCCGGTCACGCGTAGGTGTCCCTGGAGCATGGCAAAGATGGAGATGTTGTTGGCCGAATACCAGACGCCGCGACCCTCGCCGCTCAGGTAGTCCCGCGCGTACCATTTGTACCTGTCGATGGCGAGCCAGCCCTTCAACTGCTGCCGCATCATCTCCGGATCGAGCAGCGACATGAGAAACAGCGTGTTGTCCCAGAAGTAGGCCAAGGTGACGGCGTATTGCGGGCCGCCGGTTACCGTGATGCGGGGCTGGACGGGCAGGTTGGTGCGCAGCATTTGCAGTCTGGACAGGATGCTCATGTAATAGACGCGCCGCATCTTTGCGTCAGATGTGGCCAGCACCGGCAGGTTGCCGGAGTAGAAGCTGTTGCGCGGCACAAATGCGTCCGTGTAGCGCTTTTCCCATTGCGACCTGGCCTGGTCGAAGTACTTCGCAAATTCGTAGCCCCACCTGCGCGCCACGACGATGGTTTCGCTCTCACCATTCCCCACCGCCATCACGTAATCGATGGTCCGTTCCTGGCCGGGATCGAGCGTGACGTTCCAGGTGGCGCGGCCATGGTTGCCCAGGGCTTCCAACTGATCGGGCATCTGCGGAAGAAAGGCAAACACTATCCGCGCCGGAGATTTTGCATGGCGGATGAGCAGTTGGGATTTATCCGTGTATCCATCCGAGACCAGCGCGGCCGCAAAGTCGTTCTGGTCCTGGTTCTGGGGTCGCGGAAAACTCCAATCCCATCCGGAATCGTAGCGGGCAATGAATCCATTCAGCTCTGCGCTCACCTCCACCTGCCGCGCCGAGTTGAGGAGATTCTTCAATTTGATCCGAAACAATACTCCCTGGTATTCAAAGACCATACGAACGCAAGTTTCCACTTCCAGGCCGGCGGTGCGGCTGCGGCGGAGAAGTTGATAGGCATACCATCGGCTCTCGTCGGCCCTCATCATCTCCTCGCCGTTGATGCGCAGATTCCCGCTGTGGCCGCCTTGCGAAAAGGGCGGGAAGGTTAGCTCCGTCACCGCCAGCAGGTTGTCCGTGGCTTGCAGGGCTCCCCAGAAATTATTGATGGCCGGATTGTTTCCCAGCGCGCTCATGCGCATCCACTCCCCGCTCAGGTCGTCCAGCGAGAGAACCCCTTGCTCCCAGGCGCAGGATGCGATCTCTCCTCGCAGAAGCGCAGGATCGATGGCCCAGGCGCCGGAAGCGCAGACCAGGCCGGTGGTCATAAGACCCTGCAGCAATTCGCGCCGGGAGATCGAAGCCGGCGATGAAGCGGAGAGATCTTCTTGCCGTGAACTCATGATGGGTCGCTCCTCAAACAGTGATCCAATCATCGGAACCGCATATCTTCGCGGAACTAAAGACCGTAATTCAATTGCCTTGATGAATCTCCAGAATTGTACCCCTTTGGAGGGCTCGTTGCGAGCAACTACAGTGGTTCTCCGGTTGCTATCGAGTGAAACCACTTACGTTGAATGGAAATCCTGTTTAGAATGATCGGTAGTTGCCAATCATGCCAAGGAAATCGCGACAGCGTAAATCCCATGGCCAGCGTCCACCAGCGGCGCCGGCTGAGAAGACCGTTCCCTTTGTTCCCGTAACCCATCAGCCGTGGCAAATTGCCGCTGTGTGCGTCGTTCTTACGGTGGTTACCGTCATTGCATTTCGGGGTGTGCGGAGCAGCGATTTCCTTACCTACGACGATATCGGCTACATCCTGGAGAATCAGCACGTGCAGCTGGGGGTGACTATGCAGAACATCGCGTGGGCGTTTACCACCTTCTCTGCTGCAAACTGGCACCCGCTGACGTGGATTTCCCACATGGTGGACTGGAGCATCTATGGCAATAATCCCGGCGGCCATCATATAACCAATTTGTGTTTGCACGCCGCCAATGCAGTTCTGCTTTTCCTTTTGCTTATGTACATGACCGGTTTCTTAGGTCGTTCCGCAATGGTCGCATTTCTGTTCGCGCTGCACCCCGCCCATGTCGAATCCGTTGCCTGGATTGCCGAACGCAAGGATATTTTGTGCACGTTTTTCTGGCTTGCGACGTTGCTTGCTTATGCATGGTATGTGCGCAAACCATCCTGGAAACGGTTCGCATGGGCAGTCTGCGGCTTTGCTTGCGCACTTATGTCGAAACCCATGGCCGTCACTCTTCCCTTTACCCTGCTGTTGCTCGATTATTGGCCATTGCGCAGAATAACATTCGCGCGGGAAACACGCGCGCGGTGGTTCTCTACTTATTGGAAGTTATGCCTCGAAAAATGGCCGCTTTTCATCATGGCTGCTCTCTCCAGCGTCATCACCATTTTTGCGCAGCGGTCCGGCGGCACGGTGGCCGCGCTTCAAGCCTTGCCCTTGTGGGAGAGACTCTGCAACGCGGCGATCAGTTACTGGCGCTACGTGCGGATTATGTTATGGCCTGATCCGCTCACGGCATATTATTACTATGATTTACATAACATCAGAGTTTTTACAGCGGTGTTATCGGTCCTTGCGCTTGTCCTGGTAACTGCCGTTTGCTGGTATTTCCGCAAGGAAAGGCCTTATTGTCTCATCGGCTGGCTGTGGTTCCTGGGAACACTGGCGCCGGTGATCGGTATCATGCAGGTCGGAGAGCAGGCCATGGCCGAGCGTTACACCTATGTTCCCTTGATCGGCCTTTTCATCGCCGTAGTCTGGCTGGCCGGCGATGCCGTAGCCAAATTCCCGAAGATCAGGGTCGCGGCTCAATTGCTTGCGGTCGCAGTCATTGCAGCGTGCGCCGTTAAGACCGATGCGCAGGTAAAGGTGTGGAAAGATTCGGTGACGCTTTTCAACCACGTTCTTGAGATTGACCAGCGCGGGGCAGTTCCCAATTTTTGCCTGGGCCTTGCGTACATGAGGCAGGGAAGGAATGCCGAAGCGCAGGAATATTTCGAACGCGCATTGGTCTATAACCCCTCCAGGCCTCTGATTCTTTCTTATTCCGCCTATAGCATAATGCGAACCGCGATGCAAATCCATGACCGGCGCAATCTGCCGCTTGCGGAGCAACGCCTCGAAAAGGCATTGCGGATTGCTCCTGACGATCCCGAAGCCCTGACCGACATGGCGCTATGGTTTGCTCTGATGGGCAGGCCGAAGGATGAGGAGACGTATAGCAGAAAGGCGATCGCCGCCACCCCGGATTTTGTAAGAGCGCGGATTTATCTTGCCGATGCTCTCCAGATGCAGGGAAGACTTGACGAAGCGGCTCAGGAGTACCGCCAGGCGCTGGCCATCGACCCGGAGTTTTACGATGCGCATAATAGCTTAGGCTTTATTTTGGCCAAACAGGGATTGACCGGGGAAGCGCTGAAGGAATTCCGGCTTTCTCTGGCCATCCAGCCCAATCAGGCAATTCCCCATTACAAAATCGGCAGGATTCTTCTGGGGACGCATCAACTCCCCGAAGCGGTAGGGGAGTTTACCCAGGCGCTGCGCTTCGATCCTGCCAACGCTCGCGCGCATAATGACCTCGGCGTAGCCCTGTTTCAAATGGGGGACTATGAAAAAGCGGTCGAGCAGCTCAATGAAGCGATACGGATTGATCCGGACTATGCCGATGCCAGGCGAAATCTCGATTTTGCTCAAGCCAGGATGAAAAACGGAAAAGTTGAACAGGCAAGAAAATGAATGATGCCGGAACCATGTTCCCGTTCGTTGCATGCAAGGGCTTTCTATGCCGTAACTGCCCCACTCGCCCGGCTCGATAGAATGAAGAGAGACTGCGGCGGAACGGAGAGCGTTTGAAAAAGAATCAGTTGATCCTGGGACTGGTGGTGCTGGCGGCCCTGGTGGCGCTCGTTATCTGGGGACGCCACAGGATTCACTTCGACTTTGGCGTCTTCCGCGCCCAGCTCGCCCTGGCCGACTGGCGCAGGATCGGCGTTGCCTTCGGCTGCATCTACCTGGCCTACGCCTTCCGCGCGGCGCGCTGGGCCCAACTGCTCAAGCACAACAGGAAAGTGGCGCCGCTCTCTCTGCTGGGAACTCAGGTCATCGGCTTTACCGCCATAGCGCTGCTGGGCCGGGTCGCCGACCCGGTGCGCCCCTATCTGGTGGCCAGAAAGACCGGCCTTTCGCTCAGTTCGCAGATCGCCGTTTATATCGTGGAACGGCTCTTTGACGCCGGCTCAATGGCGCTGATTTTCTCTTCCGTCATCCTGTTCACCGCCTGGTTCGGGGTGCCGGGAGCTCTGCCCCATGCTGAGATTGTGAAGAAGGCCGGCTACTGGGGGATGGTATTCACCGTCCTCGGTGCGCTCTTTCTGGTTGCCGTGCGCCTGGCCGGAGGTGCGGTGGCCTCATTCTTTGAAAGAACCTTTGGCCTGGTCTCAAAGAGACTGGGCCATGCCGTGGGAGAAAAAGTTCACAGCTTCCACGCCGGCCTGGACACCATGCGCACCTTCTCTGACTTTGGAGTTGTGGCCGCGCTCTCGCTGAGCATGTGGGGGGTGATCACGCTGGCCTATCTTGAGACCACACAGGCCTTTGTCGCCAGCCCGCAACTTAAGTCGATGACCCTGGCCAAGTGCATGCTGTTGCTGGCCTTCAGCGGAGGAGCCAGCGTCTTCCAACTGCCCGTCCTGGGCTGGTTTACGCAGATTGGCCTGGTAGCCGCGGCCATGTCCAGCTTCTATGGCGCGGCGCCTGAGGCCTCCACCGCCTGCTCCGCCACGCTGCTCGTGGTCACCTTCCTGGGCATCGTGCCCGTAGGCCTGATCTGGGCGCACTTCCAGAACGTAAGCCTGCGCAAGGTGACCGTGGAAAGCGAGCATGCGGGCGAGAAACTGGCTCAGGATGAGCCGGCCGGCTAGAGCCTGTTATTAACTTTATTCCTTTGAAATCAAAGAAATATCCAAGCATCCCGTCGTCGCAGACGATGGGAGTATGG
>Ga0187857_10001165_pt1 | contig 28157 bp, 17 predicted proteins | sample June2016WEW_8_10_FD_132984 | JGI IMG/M metagenome (GOLD analysis project Ga0187857, IMG submission 132984) | Peatland microbial communities from SPRUCE experiment site at the Marcell Experimental Forest, Minnesota, USA - June2016WEW_8_100 | ecosystem: Environmental > Terrestrial > Soil >... | reverse complement strand
GGGCCAGCACGTCCACACCCACAATCTGGTCGTAAGAGATTTTGGGCGCGACTATCAATTCTGCACTGAGGCGCGCCCGGTCTGCTATTATCCGCCGGACCGGATGAGGTATTTCCAAGGCTATGCTCGCCTCGGCGGGCGCGTGGGGACGCGCAACTACATTGCGGTCATTTCGAGCGTGAACTGCTCCGCGTCCGTTTCCGGCTACGTGCGGGACCGCTTTCGCGCGGAGGCATTCAAACGCGATTTCCCGAACGTCGATGGAGTGGTGGCCTTCACCCACAAAGGCGGTTGCGCGACCGGCCCCGGCGAGGCGCTGCCGGTCCTGCAACGAGTGCTGGCCGGCTTCGCCCGGCACGCCAACGTCTCCGGCTGCGTGCTGATCGGCCTGGGCTGCGAAACCAACCACCTCGAGACCCTGCGCCGGGCCGGCGGACTGGACAACCTTCGCCCCGGGGAGACCGCGCCGGTGTTCCTGAATATTCAGTCTGCCGGCGGGGTGCGCAAAACGGTCGAAGCCGGCGTGGCGGCGGTGACGCGGCTGCTCCCGGTTGCCGACGCCCAGCGCCGCGCGCCGCAACCGGCCAGCAAACTGGTCCTGGCGGAGAACTGCGGCGGGTCCGACGGGAACAGCGGCATCACGGCCAACCCGGGGCTGGGCGTCGCGTCGGATGAGTTGGTCCGCTACGGCGGGACTTCCGTGCTGGCCGAGACGCCGGAGATTTACGGGGCGGAACACCTGCTGACCCGGCGGGCCGTGTCGCGCGAAGTGGCCGAAAGACTGCTGGAACGAATCCGGTGGTGGGAACAGCACGCGCTCGAGCACCATTGTTCGCTCGACAACAATCCTTCCTACGGGAACAAGGCAGGCGGCCTGACGAACATCTACGAAAAGAGCCTTGGCGCGGTGGCCAAGGGCGGGCAATCCCCGCTGACCGCCGTTTATCAATATGCCGAGCCGATCCTCACTCCCGGCCTCTGCTTCATGGACACGCCGGGTTTTGACCCGGTGAGCATGACCGGGTTGGTTGCCGGTGGCTGCAACATCGGCGTGTTCACCACCGGTCGCGGGAGCGTCTATGGCTGCAAACCGACGCCCTGCATCAAAGTGGCCACTCACACCCCGCTCTACAACTGGATGGAGGAGGATATGGACCTCAACGCCGGCACGATCCTCGACGGGACCGAGACCGTAGAGCAAATGGGAATGCGGCTCTTCGAGAAGATCCTCGCGGTGGCAGGGGGCGAGAAGACCAAGAGCGAACTGGCCGGCCTGGGCGACGAGGAATTTGCGCCGTGGCAACTGGGGCCGACCTTCTGAAAAATGGCCGTTGCCGCGGCGCTCGCACTTTTGGCAGGATGGGGCCTGCCCACTGGGCCGGTCCGTTGCCAAGCGGCCTCTGGTGCCTCGATGCCCGTCACGAGTGCGTCTGGCGTGCCGGAAAAGCCCGCTACCTTCGCGCCGCGCCAAGCGCAGGCCTGGGAACTGCGGTGGTGAGCGGTTGCTCCGATTGAAGAATTACAATTGCTTGCAAAGCTGACCGGGGATGGTGATAATTGTTACTGTCGCCACGAGCCGCCGACTCGCCTCTGTTTGAGCCACCGACCCGCGTGCGAAAAACGGCCATTAAACGGCCATGAATTGCCAGCTCCCAACCTGGCTGGGGCAGGGTGAACGGTCTGGGGCGTTCGTCCGACCGACTTCCACCATCTACGCCCGGCAGTTTTCTGGCGGCGAACTTCAACCTCTTCGAGAAAGGTCAATATGAAAAATCCAATTCGTCTGACAATTAGCGCCTTATTGCTGGCAGTTTCCAACCTCTCCGCGGCCACGCTCTACGTCTCGGCGGCGAGCACGAACCCGGCGCCGCCTTACGCCACTTGGGCCACGGCAGCCACGAACATCCAGGATGCTGTGGACGCGGCAGCCGCGGGTGATGAGGTCGTGGTGACCAACGGCAACTACGGCACTGGCGGGCGGGCGGGTTACCGCGTGGCCGTGGACAAGCCGCTCATGTTGAGGAGCGTCAACGGGCCGGAGGTCACCGCAATCCTGGGCGACCAAGTGCCCGGCACCACCAACGGAGACGGCCAGGTTACTTGTGTATATCTGACTAACGCGGCCAGCCTGTGCGGGTTTACCTTGACCCATCGCGCGACGCCGCAGTCGCCTGTGTGGAACGCGGGCGGGGTGGCGTGCGCATCCACAAACGCCTTCGTCACCAACTGCATGATTGTGGGCAACTCGATGAACCCAAAATTCGGCCAGGGCGGCGGGGCGGGCGGGGGCACGCTCAGCAACTGCACCCTGACCGGCAATTCGGCCGGCCAGGGCGGCGGGGCCTTAGGATGCACGCTCTACAACTGCGTGCTGAGCTCCAACCTGGCGTATCAGTATGGCGGCGGGGCGTATGGCTGCACACTCTTCAATTGCGTCCTGAGCGGTAACTGGGCCATGTATGCCGGCGGTGGCGGCGGGGCCGGAAATTGCACGCTCTACAACTGCGTGCTGACGGGCAACAGCGATCAGGACGGCGGCGGGGCCGCTGGATGCACGCTCTACAACTGCACGCTCACCGGCAACACATCAGACTCTCCCTTCGGCCCTGACGGCGGCGGGGCCGCTGGATGCACGCTCTACAACTGCATCGTTTGCTTCAACACCAACTTTGGGCTGGAAGACGACGTGGCTTTATGCGCCTTGTACTACTGCTGCACGACGGGCCTCACCAACTCCGGCATAGCCAACGTTGTCGGCAACATCACCGGCGACCCTCTCTTCGTTGACGCCTCCAGCGGCGACCTGCGATTGCAGCCCGCTTCCCCGTGCATTGACGCCGGGAACATTGCATACGCCCCGGGCCCCGTGGACCTGGACGGCAACCCACGCATCGTGAACGGGACGGTGGACATCGGCGCTTACGAGTTCCAACGACCAGGCTACGGGCCGCCCGTCTTTGTTTCCCAGCCGGCCAGCCAGACAAATGACGCCGGCACGACCGTTGTTTTCAGGGTCCTGGCCGGCGGCTCCATACCCTTGAACTTCCAGTGGCGCAGCGACGGGGTGCCCTTGGCGGACGGGGGGAACCGTGCGGGGACAGGGACGGCGGCCTTGACGTTGGCGAATGTGCTGAGCGCCGACGCCGGCGGCTACAGCGTGGTCGTGAGCAATGGCTTGGGCAGCGTCACCAGCGCGGTGGCCACGCTGGCGGTGATCGACCCGGCGATCGCGGTTCAACCCGTGAGCCAGCTTGGACAGCCGGGGCAGAGCGTGACATTCAGCGTGACGGCCGCGGGCACGGCCCCCTTGGCCTATCAATGGTGGAAGGAGGGGGCGGCGCTGGGCGGTGCCACCGGGGCGTCCCTGACTTTGACGAATCTCCAAGCTTCCGACGCCGGCGATTACTGGGTGGTGGTGAGCAACCGGTACGGCAGTGCGACCAGCCCAGTGGGGCTGTTGACGATGAACCTGGTCACGCTGGACAGCAGGTTCAATCCGGGTGCCAACGGTGGGGTGTGCGCGTTGGCGGTGCAGGCCGACGGGAAGATCCTGGTGGCAGGCACGTTCAGCACGCTGGGCGGGCAGACCCGCAATTGGATCGGCCGGCTCAACGCCGATGGGACGGTGGACCCGAGCTTCAATCCGGGGGCAGAGAGTGCCGTGATTTCCTTGGCGCTGCAGGCGGACGGGAAGATTCTGGTGGGGGGCAACTTCACCACGCTGGGCGGGCAGAACCGCAATGGCATTGGCCGGCTCAATGCCGATGGGACGGTGGACACGAGCTTCAATCCGGGGGCGGGAGGAGGGCCCGGTCCGAGCGTCGATTGCCTGGCGTTGCAGGCGGACGGGAAGATCCTGGTGGGGGGCTACTTCACCACGTTGGGCGGGCAGAACTGCAATTCCATTGGCCGGCTCAATGCCGACGGGACGGCGGAAACCATGTTCAATCCGGGGGCGAACACTCCCGTAGTTTCCCTCGCGGTGCAGGCGGACGGGAGGATTCTGGTGGGGGGCGAATTCACGACACTGGGCGGGCAGAGCCGCAGTTGCATTGGCCGGCTCAATGCCGATGGGACGCTGGACACGGGCTTCAATCCGGGGCCGGGAGGAGGGCCCGGTCCGAGCGTCGATTCCCTGGCGTTGCAGGCGGACGGGAAGATTCTGGTGGGGGGCGACTTCACCGCGCTGGGCGGGCAGAGCCGCAGTTGCATTGGCCGGCTCAATGCCGATGGGACGGTGGACACGAGCTTCGATCCGGGGGCAGGAGGAGCCGAGTTTCCCTTTGTGTATTCCCTGGCATTGCAGGCGGACGGGGAGATTCTGGTGGGGGGCGGCTTCACCACGCTGGGCGGGCAGAGGCGCAACTACATTGGCCGACTCAACGCGGACGGGACGGTGGACACGAGCTTCGATCCGGGGGCAGACTTCTTGGTGAATTCCCTGGCGTTGCAAGCGGACGGGAAGATTCTGGTGGGGGGCGGATTTGGGATGCTGGGCGGGCAGAGCCGCAGTTGCATTGGCCGGCTGAACAACACGGCGCCTGCCACCCAGAGCCTGACCTTTGATGGCTCGGCCATCACCTGGCTGCGCGGTGGCGCCAGCCCGGAGGTCTGGCGCACGACCTTCGACTTCTCGACCAACGGCACTGACTGGGCCAGCCTCGGAGCGGGCGCGCGCATTGCCGGCGGCTGGCAGTTGGGCAGCGTGTCGCTGCCTTCCGCCAGCGGCACCCTTCGCGCACGGGGTTATGTCCAATACGGAGGTTCTGCCTCGTTCGTGGAAACTGACCTTGTGGTGAGCCCTCCGGTGCTGATCCTGGTGAACGACCCCGGCTTTGGCTTCAGTTCCAATCGGTTTGGCTTCAGGTTCAGCGGGAGCGCGGGGCAGGTGGTGATTGTCGAGACCTCGGCCAACCTCGCGAGCTGGACACCCGTGGCCACCAACACCATCGGCGCCACGCCGCTCTATTTCAGCGAACCCTATTCAGGCAACTTCCCGCAGAGATTCTACCGCCTGCGGACCACGACCCAGTAAGCCGGTATGAAGTCGCAGCCTCCAACCTCGCTTGGGCAAGGTGAGCGGTTTGGAACCCTCACCCGATGGACTTCCACAATCTGTAACTGAACCGTCACCCACGATCTTCCTGCGACAGTTTCCCGAAGGTGAGCTTGAATATCCTCGACAAAGGGCAAAATGAAAAATCCAATGTATCTGACGGTTATCACCTTATTGCTGGCAGTCTCTAATCTCTCCGCGGCCACACTCTACGTCTCCCTGGCGAGCACGAACCCGACGCCGCCTTACGCCACCTGGGCCACAGCAGCCACGAACATTCAGGATGCCGTCGACGCGGCAGCAGCGGGCGATGAGGTCGTGGTGACCAACGGCACCTACGCCACCGGCGGACGGGCTGTGGGAACAAACGCGTCGGTCAACCGCGTGGCGGTGGAGAAGCCGCTCACGTTGACGAGCGTCAACGGGCCGGGGGTCACGGTGATCCGGGGCCACCAAGCGCCCAACCCAATTCGGTGCGTGTATCTGACGAACGGTTCTAGTCTGTCTGGGTTCAGTTTGACCAATGGCGCGACGCAGGGAATTGAGGGTGACGACGTGAACGGCGGCGGGGTGTGGTGCGAATCAGCAACCGCGGCGCTTTCCAACTGTGTGCTCTCCGGCAACTCGGCTAGCAGCAGGGGCGGCGGGGCCTATGGCGGCACGCTGAACAACTGCGTGGTCTCGGGCAACTCGGCATCCGACAGCGGCGGCGGGGCCTACGGCGGCCCGTTGAACAATTGCACCCTGACCGGCAACTCGGCCACGTACGGTGGCGGGGCGTTTGGAAGCGCGCTGAACAATTGTACCCTGACCCGCAACTCGGCCCCTTTTGGCGGCGGGGCGGAAGGATGCACGCTCTACAACTGCATGGTGACCGGCAACTCGGCCTCCGACAGCGGCGGCGGGGCGGGTGGATGCACGCTCTACAACTGCGCGGTGACCGGCAACAGGGGTCACTATAGTGGCGGGGCGGATGGATGCACGCTGTACAATTGCACCGTGACCGGCAACGGCTCTTCGTGGTTCGCCGGGGTGTCCGACTGCACACTCTACAACTGCATCGTCTATTTCAACACCAGCGGTTTATTTACGGGGGGGGAGGAAGACGACGTGGCTTCATGCACATTGAACTACTGCTGCACGCCCGCCGTCATCGGCGGTGCCGGCAACATCACCAACGCCCCGCTCTTCGTTGACTACGCCGCCGGCAACCTGCGACTGCAGCCCGACTCCCCATGCATTGACGCCGGGGACAATGACTACGCCCCCGGCCCAGTGGACCTGGACGGCAACCCACGCATCGTCAACGGCACCGTGGACATCGGCGCTTGCGAGTTCCAAGGACCAACCAACGGGCCCCCCCTCCTTCGTCGCCAGCCGGCCAGCCTGACGAGTGACGTTGGCACCACCGTTTCGTTCAGCGTGGCGGCCGGCGGCTCCGAACCCCTGAGCTTCCAATGGCTCATGGACGGTCTGCCACTGGCGGACGGAGGGAACCGCGCGGGGACGGGGACGGGGGTGTTGACGTTAACGAATGTGGTGAGTGCCGACGCCGGCGGCTACAGCGTCGTGGTGAGCAACCAGTACGGCACCGCGACCAGCTCAGTGGCCCTGTTGACCGTGAACCTGGCCACGCTGGACGGCGGGTTCAATCCCGGGGCGTACACAAACAGCGATGCGTATTCCCTGGCGTTGCAGCCGGACGGGAAGATTCTGGTGGGGGGCTTCTTCATGACTCTGGGCGGGCAGAGCTGCAGTTGCATTGCCCGCTTCAATGCCGACGGGACGGTGGACACCGCGTTCAATTCAGCGGCGAGCACAGAAGCGTATGCGCTGGCGCTTCAGGCGAACGGCAAAATCGTCGTGGGGGGCTTCTTCACCACGCTGGGCGGGCAGAGCCGCAGCTACCTTGGCCGGCTCAATGCGGATGGGACGGTGGATTCGAGCTTCAACCCGGGAGCGAACAGTACCGTGCTTTCCCTGGCGTTGCAGGCCGACGGGAAGATTCTGGTGGGCGGTGCATTCGGCACGCTGGGTGGGCAGAGCCGCAATTCCATTGGCCGGCTCAATGCCGACGGGACGCTCGACACGAGCTTCGATCCGGGGGCGGGAGGAGGCATCTATGGCGTGTGTTCCCTGGCGGTGCAGCCGGACGGGAAGATCCTGGTGGGAGGAGAGTTCACCACCCTCACTGGCCAGGCGCGTCAATGCCTGGGGCGCCTGAACAATAGCGAACCTGCCACCCAGAGCCTCAATTACGACGGCTCGGCCATCACCTGGCTGCGTGGTGGCGCCAGCCCGGAGGTCTGGCGCACGACCTTCGACTTCTCGACCAACGGCAGCGACTGGGCCAGCCTCGGAGCGGGTGCCCGCACTGCCGGAGGCTGGCAGTTAGCCAGCGTCTCTCCGCCCTCTGCCAATGGCACCATTCGCGCCCAGGGCTATGTCGCCGACGGCTGTTCTGCCTGGTTTGTGGAAACCGACCTCGCGGTGAGCCCTCCGCCGGTCATCCTGGTGAACGACCCCAGTTTTGGCTTCAACTCCAATCGCTTCGGGTTCAAGCTCAGCGGGAGCGCGGGGCAGGTGGTGATTGTCGAGGCCTCGGCCAACCTCATAAGCTGGACACCCGTGGCGACCAATAGCCTCGGCGCCACGCCGGTCTATTTCAGCGAACCCTATTCAGGCAACCTCCCCAAGAGATTCTATCGCTTGCGGAGCACCGCCCCGTAAGCCGGTATGAACCTGAAAACAGCGGTGCAACCACGGATGAACACGGATAGACACGGATTCGAAGGGGAAACACGACAAACGGCGCTCACCCACGGGGTCATGGCCCTCATGCGCTTCCGTATCCGTGTTTATCCGTGCCTATCCGTGGCTGGACTTCAACCTCTTCGAGAAAGGGCAAGATGAAAAATCCAACGTGTCTGATAGTTATCACGCTTCTGCTGGCAGTTTCCAGCCTCTCCGCGGCCACGCTCTACGTGTCGCTGGAGAGCACGAACCCGACGCCGCCTTACGCCACTTGGGCCACGGCAGCCGCGAACATTCAGGATGCCGTGGACGCGGCAGCGGCAGGTGATGAGGTCATTGTGACCAACGGGACCTGCGCCGCTGGCGGACGGGCGGTGGGAACAAACGTCTTGGCCAACCGCGTGGCGATGGATAAGCCGCTCACGCTGACCAGCGTCAACGGGCCAAAGTTCACGGTCATCCAGGGCTACCAATTACCCGGCGCCATCACCGGAGACGGCGCCATTAGGTGCGTGTATCTGACCAGCGGTGCCAGTCTGTCTGGGTTCACCTTGACCAATGGCGCGACGCGCCCAGTTCTCGGTGACGATGGGAACGGCGGCGGGCTGTGGTGTGCATCGGCAACGGCCGTGGTTTCCAACTGTGTGCTCTCCGGCAACTCGGCCTATGACGGCGTCGGCGGTGCGTCTGGCGGCACGCTCTACAACTGTACGCTGACCGACAACTCGGGCGGGGCATCAGGAGGCAGACTGTACGACTGTACGCTGACCAACAACTCAGGCGGCGGGGCGCGGAATTGCACGCTCAACAACTGCGACCTGACGGGCAACTCCGTCGACTCTAAATTCGGCTACGGCGCCGGGGCGTGGAACTGCACGCTCAGCAACTGCACGCTGAGCGGCAATTCGGCCGGCACAGGCGCCGGGGCGTCAGGATGCACGCTCTACAACTGCGTACTGAGCGGCAACTGGTCCAGATTTGCCGGCGGGGCGGATGGCAGCACGCTCTACAACTGCACGCTGTGCGGTAACGAGGCCTTGCAAGCTTGGTACATGTCCGGCGCCGGGGGGGCATCGGATTGCACGCTCTACAACAGTATCGTCTATTTCAATACATCGGGGGCTGGCACCTTTGAAAGTGACTGGGCCGGATGCACCTTGAACTACTGCTGCGCGCCGGGCATCTCCCCAACCAACGGTGTCGGCAACATCACCAACGCGCCGCTCTTCGTTGACTACGCCAGCGGCGACCTGCGACTGCAGCCCTACTCCCCGTGCATTGACGCCGGGAACAATGCATACGTGTCGGGCGCTACGGACCTGGCCGGACGCCCGCGCATCGTCAACCACACGGTGGACATCGGCGCCTACGAGTTTACAGGGCCGTTCGATGCTTGGCTGGCGCAATACGGCTTGCCCACTGACGGTTCGGCGGACTTTGTAGATACCGATGGCGACGGGATGAACAACTGGCAGGAGTACATTGCTGGCACAGACCCCACCAACCCGCTTTCGGTCTTGCGCCTGCTGTCGGCGACGCCATCCGGCGCCAATGTGACCGTAATGTGGCAGAGCGTGGCTGGGGTGAGCTATTTTTTGGAGCGAAGCACGAACCTGTCGGTCAGTCCGCCCTTCACCCTGCTGGCCACGAACCTCCCCGGCCAGCCCGGCACGACCAGCTACAAAGACACCAACGCGACCGGCGCCGGGCCGTTCTTCTACCGCGTGGGTGTCAAGTACCCGTAAGGGACAGACGCGCGGATTCCCCTTTGCTTCACCATACACAATCAGGGCTCACGGGTTTTGAACCGCCGTCTTGATCGCCGACAGAGAGACGCCCAGCGTCGCCCGGGCCACCGCATCCAAGGCCGGTTCCGGCCCGCTCAAGTGGAGCGTCCGATGAACATGGGAGAGGCTCTGGCCTGGGGCCAGCGCGGCGGCCGGCGAGGAAGATTCCAGCTCGAAGAAAGGGCCCAGCGGTTTGGCTCCGGGAGTGGGGGGGCCGTCGTTGTAACTGTTGGCCGCATCGCCGCCGTAGGGATTGTCCTGCAGCTTCCAGAGCGAGTTGACGTAGTCGGTCACGCCGGCGGGTTGGCTGAATTGCACCAGCGTCAGCACCCGGTTATCCGCGTCGTAACCGCCGAGCATGGCTTTGCTGCGTCTGGGGCTAATGCCGATCTTGCTGCGGAACTTGCCATCGGCGCTGAGGAAGACCACGCCGTCCTTCACCACCAACCGCTCCGGCGGAATGCTGCCGAAGTAATCCGAAGTGACCTTCACGCCAAGCGGGGCTTCCGGGCCGGACTTGATGGGGACAACGATCGTGGCCGAGGGGGAGGGGTTGAACATGCCCAGAATCCAAATTGAAAGCAGGCCGGTTTCCTTCTTCCAGGCGTTCTGGCCGGTGTTGGTGATCCGGTTGTCCGTCTCGAAGCCAACGAGGCTCACGTCCTGGCCCGGCCGCACGCCGAGCTTTTTCCAAGCCGCCGCGGTGTCGAGCACGCGCACGGTGCGGCTCACCGCCACCGCAAAGCGCGTTCCCGAGTAATTGGTCAACTCAAACTCAGCGGCAAAGGCCGCTTGGTTGGGCGATTGGCCGGCCACCTTGAAGGGCAGGGTGTCGAAAACCGCCGGCGTCTGCCAATCGGCCAATTCAAACCTGGCGCCTGGGGCGAAGAAGATTGAAAACTGGCCGCCCTCCGGTCCCATCCAAAACCGGTCTTCCCCTCCGAAGGCATTCATGTGCGGCAGCAATTTGCCGGAGGCGATCAGCTCGCGGTTAATCCAGCCAAAACTTCGGCCGGCGTCACCGCCTGCGGTGCTCGTCATGACGCGGCCCTGCCAGGCCGGGGAGATGGCCACGCGGGCGTGGCCGCTCTTATCGCTGAGCACGATGAGTTCGGTGTGGCCTTTCAAAAATGCGGCATCGTCGCCAAAAGTGGCGGCGCCCGCCCGAGGCGTGAGAGACGCGGTTGCGGTCATAATAACCAGTGTGGTGGCAGGGATGTTCCTTTTCATGGTGAGAAGCCCGAGGCTCGGTTGAGGGTTTTTGTCAAGAGCGTTGGAAGGCGCGTTCAGGGGCTAAATCATTAATGGCTGGCGGCCCGCGCGCCCTCGAGAGAGGCCGAATGCCCGCCGGAAGGTCCGATGCCGTGCAGCGATTCCACCTTGCTGAGCTTGGGCCAACCGTAGCCGTAGCAGGCGATAAGCACAAAACAGGCCATCGGCACGATGAATCCGCGGGACATATCGTACTTGTCGGCCACGGCCCCCATGACTTTGGGCAGAATAGCGCCGCCCATGATGCCCATGACGATGTAGGCGGAGGCATTCTTGGCCCGCGCACCCAGCCCGTAAATGCCGAGGGCAAAAATGGTGGGAAACATGATCGACATGAAGAAATAGCTCAGGAAAACGCACGCCACCGACAGCCAGCCGAGCTTGCAGAAAACCAGGAAAGTAACCAGCACATTCAGGAGGGCATACAAGCCAAGGACCTTGTGGGCGGAAAACTTTTTCAGCAAGGCCGCGCCGGTAACGCGGCCGGTCAGGAAGAAGATAAAGCCCAGCGACGCCAAATTGGAGGCGCCTTGATTGCTGACGTGCAGCAGGCCGTCTTTGCCCGTTTCCAGCCATTTATGTGTCAGCGCCATATTCCACGAGGAGGGAATGGCGGGAGGCTCGGTCGTCATGTAGTTGATCAAGAAGCTGAAGATGCCCGCTTGCGCGGCGACGTAGAAGAACTGGGCCAGGGTGGCGCCGGCAAAATGCTCGTGCGACCAGATGCTGTGATGCGAGATCCGCTTGGCAGCCGGGATGAGGACCGCCGCGGCGATGGCGATACACACCAACCCGACCCAGCAAAGCACCATGGCCAAGGCCAGCCCGTCCGTGAGGTCCACGCTCCCGGGATGCGGCAGCCACGACGCGAGGCCGATGAGCTGCCGGCCCGCCCCCAGGGCGGAGAGGATCACCCAGAGAATCATGCCGAAAACGCCAATCAGCACGGCCACGTTGAGCAACAGCAGAGAATAGACCGGCCCGTGGTTCACCTCCCGGGGCGCCGCGGCTGCCCCGCCGTTGGCGCCCTGGTCGTCCAGGTGATAGTCATCCTGCGTCTTGATGTCGGGAACATTCGCAAAGTAGAAGACCGTCGCGAGCAGGATGACCACGATGGCGACGCCGGCGTAAGGGATCCAGAGCGTCTGGCTGCCCGTGCTCTTGCCCGCCGCGTCGGTGCCGTAGAAAAACATGCCGCCGGCGATCGGACCCAGAATCCAGCCGACGCCATTGCACGATTGGGCGAGGTTAATGCGGGTCGCCGCATAGCGCGGCGGTCCCAGCACCGTGGTGTACGGGTTGGCCACCGTTTCCAGAAAGGTCAGGCCGGAGGCGATGAAGCACACGCCCAGCAAAAAGGCCCAGAACGCCGCGATGTGTGTGGCCGGGATGAACCAGAACCCACCCAGGGCGACCATCAGCAGACCGGCGATAATGCCGCCTTTGTAGCCCAGCTTGATCGCCAGCCACCCCGCCGGCAGCGACATCAGGAAGTAACCCAGGTAATGCGCGAACTGGACCCAGGCAGATTGTGAATAGGACAGGTGCAGCTCTTGCTGGAAGTGCTTGTCCATCACGTCGATCATCCCGTTGCAGAATCCCCAAAGGAGGAAGAGGGAACTGACGATGGTAAAAGTGAACACCAGGTTCTTCCCGTCATCGGTTACGAAAAGGCTCCTTTTGCTTGTACTCATGCTGGGGAAAAGCGGTTGACACTTTTTTGTTTGGTCGGCGGCGGAGCGAGATCGGTCCCTGGCAGCGGAGCCAGGTCTCCACGGCGGACCGCCAGGCGGCAGCAGTGGTGTGGTGATTTCGATTCGCCATGCTTTTGATCGTCTACCAAAACTCCCGGTAGAGCAATCGGAAAATCTTCACGCGCCGCCGGCAGCCTCGTCCCGCCGCACGGCCACCCGCTGCCCCTTGGCTCCGTGGTCTCGGCGCCAGCAACTCCAGATTCCTTGGGGCCGCCTTGCCGTTGAGCCTGGCCGATGTTGACGTTCTCTTGAACGCCATCTGCGCTCGCGGCGAAGAGTGGTCATTGACGCACAATTGGGAGCCGATTTTGCGCGACCCTGATGACGAACCGCTCGTCCAGTTGGCGCAAGAGTCTGGCGCTCTGGTCATCATCACTCACAATACGCGCCACTTGCAGCCCGCTGTGGCATTGGGGATTCGAGTCTTGAAGCCGATGGAATTTCTGTTTATATTGCATCAGTTGAAATGAGCACCCTGGAAGTGAAAATCCCAGACCTGCTGTTAAAACAGGTCAACGAAGTCGCTGTGAAGGAAAAAGTCAGCGTGGACCAAATCGTGTCCATCGCCTTGGCGGCACACGTTTGCGCCTCACAAGCGCGCGCGAGCATTTCCTCCCGCGCCAAGAGGGTTGACTGGCAGAAGGTGGATGACATCCTTGCTCGTGTGCCAGCCAACCCACCGCTCCCGGGGGACGAAGTCCCTTGACCTGCGCTAAGACTGCCCCATGAGCGCATTGGGCAATTTGGTTCACCCCAGAGACGACATCTTGCGGACGATGGAGCGGATTTACCGTTACCGGATGACGACGACCTCCGGGGGTAATTTGTCGATCCGCGAGCCGAACGGGGACGTATGGATCACGCCGGCGCGGCTGGACAAGGGGGGGCTGCGGCGGGAAGACATCGTGTGCGTGAAGGCCGACGGCACCATCCTGGGGTCCCAGAAGCCGTCTTCGGAGTTTCCTTTTCACCAGGCGGTCTATGAGAGGCGGTCTGACATTGGCGCGATCGTGCATGCCCACCCGGTGGCACTGGTTGCCTTCAGCATCTGCGGGCAGGTGCCCGACACGCTGTTGCTCCACCAGGCCAGGCACGTTTGCGGGGAGGTCGGCTTTGCGGCTTACGCGCTGCCCGGCAGCCAGGCCCTGGCCGAGCGCGTGGCGGGGGCCTTTGCCAAGGGCGGGCATTGCGTGATTATGGAGAGCCACGGAGTCGTGGCGGGCGGCGAGACCCTGCAGCAGGCCTTTCAGCGTTTTGAAACGCTGGAGTTCACCGCCAAGACCATCATCAAGGCCCGAACGCTGGGGAAGGTGAACTACCTGAGCCGGGAGCAGATCGAGCTGCCGCGGCGCAATTTCACGCCCTTGGCCGCCTTCGAGCACCCCGGGGTCCAAAGCGGCGAACGGGAACTGCGCCGCCAATTGTGCGACTTTGTCCGCCGGGGTTACCAGCAGCGTTTGCTCATCAGCACCGAAGGAAGCTTTTCAGCCCGGCTGGATGCCGAGTCGTTCCTCATCACGCCTTACCGGGTGGATCGGAACACGGTGGACCTGGACGATATTGTGCTGGTGCGGGGCGGGGCGGCCGAGCGGGGCAAAACTCCGAGCCGGGCCAGCCGCAATCATGGGGCCATTTACCAGCGCCATCCCGACATCCAGGCCGTCGTCAACGCCTACACCGTGAACGCGACGGCCTTCAGCGTTTGCGGGGCGGTGTTAGACTCGCGCACCATTCCGGAGAGTTTCGTTTTTCTGCGCGAGGTCGCCCTGGTTCCTTTTGGCGCGCAGTTTGGCGACCCGGCAGACCTGGCCGAAAGGGTCTCGCGGCGCCGGCCCACCGCCCTCCTGGAGAACGACGGGGTGCTGGTTTGCGGCAGCAGTGTCCTGGATGCCTTTGACCGGCTGGAGGTCCTCGAGGCCACCGCCGAGGCGGTCATCAACGCCCGCCACCTCGGGAAGATCGCGCTGCTGTCCGACGAGGCCACCGCCGAGCTCGAACGAGTTTTTGCCATGGCGGACTGAATGCGGTTCAATTTCAGATGCGCACATTAATCAAACATGTTTTGGCTTCCACGGCCCCGCAAGCGGCCGTCACTGTCAAGGGCTGGGTCCGCACCCGGCGCGATGCCAAGGGTTTTTCGTTCCTCGAACTTAACGACGGCTCCTGCCTGGGGAGTCTCCAGATCGTGGTGGATAGCGGGGCGGCGGGGGCGGAGCACTTGCCCAAGCTGGCCACCGGCGCCTCGGCCGCGGTCGAGGGCAAGCTGGTGGCCTCGCCGGCTCCGGGTCAGAAGTGGGAGTTGCGCGCAACCCGGGTCGAGTTGGTCGGCGCGGTGGACCCGTCCTATCCGCTGCAAAAGAAGGGCCACACGGCGGAGTTCCTGCGCACCATCGCCCATCTGCGCCCCCGCTCGAACCTTTACGGGGCGGTCTTCCGCGTGCGCAGCCGTCTGGCTTTCGCCGTGCACCAGTTCTTCCAGGAGCGCGATTTCGTCTATGTCCACACCCCGATCATCACCACCAGCGATTGCGAAGGGGCAGGGGAGATGTTCCGCGTGACCACGCGCAAGGGCAAGCCCGGGGAGGAACCGGAAACCGATTTCTTCGGCCGGCCCGCCTACCTCACCGTCAGCGGCCAACTCGAGGGCGAGACCTTCGCCTGCGCGTTGTCCAACATCTACACCTTCGGCCCGACATTCCGCGCGGAAAACTCCAATACCGCCCGCCACGCCGCCGAATTCTGGATGATCGAGCCGGAGATGGCGTTTTGCGATTTGCAGGGGGACATGGACCTGGGCGAAGAGTTCATCAAGGCGATGGCCAAATACGCCCGCGAACAATGCGCCGAGGACCTCGCCCTGTTCGCCAGGTTCGTCGACCAGGGCCTGGGCGAGCGGCTGCAATTTGTCGTCGAGCGTCCGTTCGTCCGCGTGCCTTACACTGAGGCTATCGACATCCTGAAAGGCTCCGGCAAGCAGTTCGAGTTCCCGGTCGATTACGGGCAGAACCTCCAATCCGAACACGAACGGTTTCTGACCGAAGAGCATTTCAAGTCCCCGGTGACCGTTTTCAACTACCCGCGCGAGATCAAGCCCTTTTACATGCGGCTCAACCCGGACGCCAAGACTGTGGCGGCCATGGACGTGCTGGTGCCCGGCATTGGGGAGGTCATCGGGGGCGCTCAACGCGAGGAGCGGCACGAGCAGCTCCGCCAGAACCTGGAATTCCACAAGCTCAGGCCCGAGGATTACTGGTGGTATCTTGATCTGCGCCGCTACGGCACCATACCCCACGCCGGCTTCGGCCTCGGGTTCGAGCGCCTGCTCATGTTCCTGACCGGGGTCTCCAATATCCGCGACGTGATTCCCTTCGCCCGCACCCCGGGCAATGCGGAGTTCTAGCGAGGGGCGAGGGGCGAGTGTCGAGGGGCGGCACTCCGTTCCCTCGACACTCGCCCCTCGACACCTGCGTGCGGATAACTTTGAACTGCCTCTGAAACTACTCCACGATCTTCGGCACGATGAACAACCCGTTGGCTTGAGCGGGGGCGTTGCGGAGGGCCTCCTGGTGGGACATCGAAGGGCGGACCTCATCGCGGCGGGTCACATTGACCAGCGGGAAGGCGTGGGCTGTCGGCTCGACGCCGCTGACATCCACCTCTTTGAGCTTCTCGATATAGCCCAGGACATGGCCCAACTGGGCGCCAATCTTCTCCTGCTCGGCCGGCGAGAGCGATAGCCGGGCCAAATGCGCCACGTACTTGACATCAATTTCCAGGGCAGCCACAGTCACTCTTCATCAAATCTTGCCTCGATGAGCGTCTGGATCGCGGCCAGGGCCTGGGAGGCGTCCTGGCCATGGGCATGAACAGTCAGTTTGCTGCCCGGGCCGGCGGCAAGCATCATGAGACCCATAATGCTCTTGCCATTGACCTTTTCTCCGTCTTTTTCGACGAAGATCTCGCAACTGAACCGGTTGGCGGTCTTGACAAACATGGCGGCGGGCCGGGCGTGGATGCCCAGCTTGTTGGAGACCAGGAAGTTTTTGGTCATGCTCGAAGTGCCATCGGTGATTCTCTTAGCGCTCATTCATTGCGTCGTCCCTTTATAGGTAAGCGAGACGCGGCCATTTGGCCAATAAATTCTACAGCTTGGCGGCGGCGGTCATGCGCGAAATGAGCCGGTCATTCAACTCCTTGGCCGGATTGTAGCCGGTGGACTTGAGCTTGGCTTGGAAGGCGGCCACCTCGATGAGCCGCGCCAAGTCCCGGCCCGGGCGCACTGGCAGCGTGATATGCGGGACATCGATGCCCAGGATCTTCACGTACTCCTGTTCCATGCCCAGGCGGTCCATGTCGGAAACTTCATTCCAGGACTTCAAGGTGATTACCAGGTCGACCCGTTTCTCCTGCAGGATGGACCGTACGCCGAACATGGCTGCGACATTGATGATCCCGATGCCGCGCACCTCCATGTGATTGCGGGTGACCTCGGCGCTCGTGCCCACCACCTCCCGGCCGTCCACCAGCATTACCTTGGTGACGTCATCGGCGACCAGGCTGTAGCCCCGTTCGATGAGAGCCAGCACGCTCTCGCTCTTGCCGATGCCGCTCTCTCCGCGCAAAAGCACCCCAACCCCCAGAATATCCACCATGCTCCCCATCTCCGTGCCGCGCGGGGCGAACATCATCTCCAGGGCCAGCGTGGCCAGGTTGATGAACTTCATGGTCACCAGCGAACAGCGGAAGATCGGCACCGCCGCCCTCTCCGCCGCCGCCAGGAACAGCTTGTCCGGGTGCAAATGGCGCGCGAAAACCACGCACGGCAGTTTATAGGAAAAAAAAGTCTCGCAGCGCTTCGCCCGCTCTTGTTCGCTCAACGATTTCAGAAAATAAGCCTCGGCGTTGCCGACCACCTGAACGCGCTTGAAGGCGAAATAGCGCGTAAATCCGGACAGGACCAGGCCCGGACGGTTGACGGTCGGCTCTCTAATGACCCGGCTCAGGCCGCCAGCCCCGGCGACCAGGTTCAAATCGAAGCTCCCGGCGTGGTTCGTGTAAAACCGCTCGACTGTGACGACATCGCGTTGCATAGAGGGAAGGATTCAAAGGTTGAACTCCGGTCCGAGATAGATCTCGCGCGCCCTCGGGTCGTTGACCAACTGTTGGGCCGCCCCTTCATAAACCACTTCGCCCTTGTGGATCAGATAAGCCCGGTCCACCAGCTTGAGGGTCTCGCGCACGTTATGGTCTGTAACCAGGATGCCCAGCCCGCGCTCGCGCAGGCGGCGGACGATTTTCTGGACCTCATAAACGGCGATGGGGTCGATGCCGCTGAACGGTTCGTCCAGCAGGAGCAGCCTTGGACTGGTGACCAGGGCGCGGGTGATCTCCAGGCGCCGTTTCTCGCCCCCGCTCAACGTGTAGGCCTTGCTCCGGGCCAGCCGCCCAAGGTCCAGTTCCTCCAGCAAATACTTCAAGCGCACCATCCGCTCCCGCCGTTTCATCCGGCAAGTCTCCAGAATGGCCAGAATATTCTGCTCGACGGTCAATTTGCGGAAGATTGACGGTTCCTGGGTGAGGTAACCGATTCCCAGGCGCGCGCGCTGGTGCATCGGCAGGCGGGTGATGTCCTGCTCCCGGAACCTCACCTTGCCTTCATCGGGCCGGATCACCCCCACGACGATATTGAAGGTGGTGGTCTTGCCGGCGCCGTTGGGACCGAGCAGGCCGACGATCTCGCCTGCCCCCACGCTAATGGAAACCCCATTGACCACCCGCCGACGCCGATACTCTTTGACCAACCGCTCGGTGACCAGCAATCTCTCCTCCTGGACGCCCACCCGCACCGGCGCCCCGGGCTGGTCTTTCTCCCTCACAGGCTGTGGCTGTGTTGCCCTCATGGCGGCCCCATTCGCCTCTCGTCGAGTCGCTTATTCCTGTACTTGGGCATCTGAAGGAAATTCGTACTCATCGGCGGGGCCTCGATCTGAATCGCCCACTGCCGGCTCCTGGAAGTCCTTATCCTCTCATGTATTCGATCCAACGTAATCAAGGTGTCTCTGACGGTGCCCTGTTCGTTTTTTGACTCGGCCGGATTGCGCGTCGGCACCCACTGGGCCGGATTGCCCGTTGGCGCCAAGTCGGCCGGCTGGCGCGTCAGCACCAACTGGGCCGGATTGCCCGTCAGCACCATCACGTCGTTGGTGATGCCGTTGGTGACGCTGTAGGCGTAATCGGCCTGGTCGCCCTGGCCCTCCATTTTCCGGTCGTTTTGGCCCATCAGTTCAAACGACACGGCCCTCTCCGCCAGGATATGGCGGGTCGTCCCGCCCTCGGGCCACTGCACCGTTATCGTTTGGCTGGACCAATTCATCTGCGGATGTTCGATGTGCGCATCCAGCTCGAAGAGGGCGCCTTGCGGCGTCATGGTATATTCCTCGGCGGTGATCTCCGCCATAGGCGAGTTGGTGGCGCTGGGCTTGGCGGCGGCCGGACGGTTGGCCGCCGCCGCGGCGGGCCCGCCCGCACTCGAGGCGGTGGGCCGGTCGGAAGGTCCATGGGAAACCATTTCCGCTGACGCCAGTTCCTCCGCCGGCAAACGCATCCAGGCATTGCCCACCACCAGCATTCCTTCGGGCTTGGTCGAAAGCCAGATCAGATCCCCACGGCCCTGCCGCAACCCAGCCTGCCACCTGGGCTCTTCTGTCAATTCCATCACCCCGTTGGTGGCCTCATAAACCGCCTTGCCGGCCAGAAACTGCCGGTCCTGCTGACGGATGATGACCTGGCGCTGGGCAACCATTCGTTCCAGTTGGTTTGTCTGGCCCAACCCGGCCGTAAGCTGGCCGCAACTCATGGTCCCCCGAACTTCACCCCCGGCGCGTTCGATCACTTGCACCGGGCCGCGAAACTCAGCCAGGTTCGTCTGGACGATATAGCTCTCGGAGAGGACCTCGAGGACCTGGTCCTTGGCCGGGACCGCGTTGGTGGCGGCCGGCCCGCCCTGCGAGAGCAAACCAACGGTTGCAAGACCCTGGCCGGGCATCTTCAAAACGGCATGGCCTGCGGCCCGCAACACCTGGTTTGTCCGCCCCAGAACCAGATCGTCGGCGCTCCCTTCCCGCGATTGCGCCCGCCAGGCCGGATGCCCGGACAGGTGAAGCTGGTCCGTCTCGGGCGTATAAACCGCTTCGTCGCCCGTGGCCTGGACCCCTGCATAGTCCACGCTCACATTCTGCTCGGCCGTAATGCTCTCCAACCGGCCCTGGCCCGAAGCGGTGTCCTGCCGTTGCCCTTGCACCCCGGAGGAGGGCGCAGCCAGGCCCTGGAGGCCGCTCTGGCCCGAGGGCAGCTTCGCCCTGAGCACACCGCTGCTCAGCGCCAATTGCTCGCCCTTGACCCGCACCCCCACGCGCCACACCGCCTGCCCGTAGTTGGTGGAGTATTCGAACTGCCGCGACAGAATCTCGACCGGCCCTTTTGCCGGCCCCGCCTCAACGGAGGCGCGCGCCAGCAGGTCCGGATGCAGCAGCGTGCGGACATTGTTGGAAATGATGAGGTCGGAATTGGTTTGCTGCCACTGAAAGCCTTCTCCCGAAATCGAGAACTTGCCATCGGCCAACTGCGCCTGCATCGGGCCGGGCGAACTCACGGTCCCCCGCCGACGGTCCACGATACATTGCGGGGCCTGCACCCCCATCGTGCGCTCGCCTTGGACGCTGAACGTCTGCAGCCTGGGTTCCGTGATAAGCCATTGATCGTTGGTCAACGTCTGGACCCGGGCCCCTTCCATGAACCATCTCATCCGCGTCTGGTTGGGCGGACCGTAATACTCCGCCAGCTTCCCCTTTCCTTCGAGCAACTGCTGCCTTGGTGCGCCTCCGGCCGCCAACCCTGACAGGAGCACTACCCCCAGTACACACATCTTCGCCAGCCCCCCGGCCCCGCCGGGTGCTCTAACGTTAAGGATTGACGCACTCACGCTCCCTCAATCGTAAGCCGGAAGCGCCGCCCCGCGCAATAAGGAACGCGGCCGTCGAGGGTCGGGGGAACGAGGCGCCGCCCCTCGCATCTGGACACTCGACACTCGCCCCTCGACACTCGGCTGTCGGTTTGCTCATGGACGGACCGCTTTCCACACCCTGAGCAAGCCCTCCAGCAAACCCGCCATCTCGGCCAGGGCAATCATGTTGGGCCCGTCGCTCAATGCGCGATCGGGTTCCGGGTGTGTCTCCAGGAAAAGTCCATTGGCCCCCGCGGCCAGGGCGCACCGGGCCAGGACCGGCGCGAACTCGCGCTGCCCCGCCGACTTGTCGCCGCCCCCGCCGGGCAGTTGAACTGAGTGAGTTGCATCGAAAATGACCGGGCATCCAAACCGGCTCATGATGGGAATCGAGCGCATGTCCGCCACCAGGTTGTTGTAGCCGAAGGTCGTGCCGCGCTCGGTCACCAGCAGCCTCCGGCCGCCGGCGCGCCTGGCCTTTTCCGCCACCTGCCCCATCTCCGCCGGTGACAGGAATTGTCCCTTCTTGAGGTTGACGATCCGGCCCGTCTGGACGGCCGCTCTAATGAGGTCCGTTTGCCGGCAGAGAAACGCCGGGATTTGCAGAATGTCCACTGCCGCCGCCGCCGCCGCCGCTTGGGCCTCCGTATGCACATCCGTCAGCGCCGGCGTCTCCAACTCGGCCCGCACCCTGGCCAGGATGCTCAGACCTTCCCTCAGTCCCGGGCCGCGGAACGACCGCCCCGAAGTGCGGTTGGCCTTGTCGTAACTGGCCTTGAAGACGTAAAAAATGCCCAGGCGTTTGCAGGTCTCCTTGAGGCTGCCAGCCACCCGCAAACATAACTCTTCGCTCTCGATTACGCACGGCCCGGCAATCAACACCAGGGCCTTGCCGCTGTTCAGAGAACTCCAAATCGTGTCATCATCGAGCACCCGCATCTTGTAACAACCCCCAGCGCCTGTGTAAATGGGTTATTGCGCCGCATCCCCATCGTAATCGTCTCCGGCTCCGACAACCCGACAGATATCAATCGCGCCTACGAGTTGGGCGCCAATGCCTACATGGTCAAACCGGTGGACTACCGGGCCGTCGAGCAGCTCTTCCAATCCATCACCGATTACTGGGGCCTCCAATGCGCCAAGCCGGAGCTGGAGGTTGCCTGACTCCAGCAGTCACTTCGGAGCTTGCGCTCGCCTGCCATCGCCTTCTATTCTGGTTTGTCCCTCCGGGACAGGACTGCAATCGTGCATCCAGACAGATACAATCGCGCAGCCAGAGAACCGACGCCCCGCCGGGCTCTCCACAGCGTGGTTGGTTTTCTGTCTCACGCCCGCCGCAGAAAGTCACGCGCCAAGCCCGGTTTTCATCCCCAAATGGGTCCGGTTCATCCCGTTTTGCTCCAGCGCCGTCACATTTCTGAGGGCCCTGCGCCCCAGGGCGAGTCTCAACTTACGTCTGGACTCAGCCCAATACCGGCTGAGGGACGAATCGTGATGAAACGGAACGGCAACCACAGCCCCTTTGCGTTGGCGACTTGAGGCCGGCGCACACAAGGAACAATTCCATTGAACACACCTGAATCAGCACCCAATGCCGGAAAGTCCGAAGGTCCGCCCCCTCAGCCGCAGCCACCTCCGCAGGGCAAGCCACGCTACTGGATCTGGGGGCTTCTGGTGTGCCTCGTCGTTGTGGGGATTGTGATTTCCTTGCTCCACCGGCAGGGGCCGGCCCAAGCCGGCCAAGGCAAACGCGGCTTCGGTCTGCCGGTCGTGCCGGTGGCCACGGCGGTCGTACGCAAAGGCGACATCGGGGTTTACACCAATGCCCTGGGCATCGTGACCCCGGTCTATACGGTGATGGTCAAGAGTCGCGTGGACGGGCAGCTCATGAGCGTGAACTTCGTCGAGGGCCAAATGGTTCACCAGGGTGATTCGCTGGTGGAAATCGATCCCCGGCCTTATCAGGCCCAAGTCGTTCAAATGGAAGGACAGTTGGTTCGCGACAAGGCCCTGCTGGAGAATGCGCACATCGACCTGGAGCGATACAAGATTGCCTACGCCAGCAATGCGATCCCCGAGCAGCAGCTCGCTACCCAGGTGGCTGCGGTCCACCAGTACGAAGGCACGGTGAAGTTGGATGAAGGCCAGTTGAGTAATGCCGTGGTGCAACTCATTTACACCCACCTCACCGCCCCGATTTCAGGACGCATTGGACTGCGCCCGGTGGACCCCGGCAACATTGTCCATGCCACCGATACCAATCCCCTGGCCGTGATTACCCAGCTTCAACCCATCACCGTGGTCTTCAGTGTCACGGAAGATTCCCTGCCTGAAATCCTGCAGCAGATGAGCCAGGGCAACAAGCTGGCGGTCGAGGCCTACGACAGCGTCTTCGAGAAGAAACTGGCGACCGGCACGCTCTTGACCACGGACAATCAGATCGACACGACGACCGGCACCATCAGGCTCAAGGCCCTCTTTGCCAACGAGGACAACTCGCTCTTTCCAAACCAATTCGTCAATGTGAACCTGCTTGTGCGCACCCAGCGCGGCGTCCTGCTGGTTCCCACTGCCGCGGTCCAACGCAGCCCCGAGGGCACCTTCGTGTACGTGGTCCAGACCAACCAGACGGTCGCCATGCGCCCCGTCAAGGAGGGCCCCACCGAGGGCAGCGTCACCGCAGTGGAAGGGTTGGAGGAGGGTGACATCATTGCGGCGGACAATTTCAACCGGCTCCAGGATGGCGTGAAAGTTGCCGTAGGCAAAGGGGAGGAAGGACCGCGCGATCGTCCAGTCCAGGTTTCTTTGGGCAAAGGCGTGAAAGTTGCGGCAACCAACCCGGAGGCAGGACCCAAGCAGGGCCATGGCAAGAAGCGGAACATGGCCGCAACAGAAGCCACGCCGCCATGAAGAACACGAGCCGATTCCGCATTCCGCACTCCGCGCTCCGCACTGCCTCATGAGCCCATCCCGTCCATTCATCCTCCGGCCGGTCGCCACTTCGCTCCTCATGGCGGCGATTCTCCTGGCCGGGTTGGTCGCTTACAAGCAACTGCCCGTGTCGGCTTTGCCGGACGTGGACTATCCGACCATCCAGGTTATCACTTTTTATCCCGGCGCCAGCCCCGATGTTGTGGCCTCGGCGGTGACCGCGCCGCTGGAGCGGCAGTTTGGGCAGGTACCGGGCTTGAACCAGATGACCTCGACCAGCTCGGGCGGAAGCTCGGTCATTGTGCTTCAGTTCGCCCTGAGCCTGAACATCGATGTTGCCGAGCAAGAGGTCCAGGCCGCCATCAACGCCGCCCAGACCTATCTGCCACCCAATCTCCCGTCCCCGCCCATCTACAGCAAATCAAATCCCGCCGATGCGCCCATCCTGACGCTGGGCCTCACCTCGAAGTCCATCGCCCTTTCCCAGGTGGAAGACATGGCCGACACGCGCCTGGCCCAGAAGATCTCCCAGATACCCGGGGTTGGCCTGGTGAGCATCACCGGCGGGCAGAAGCCCGCCGTGCGGGTCCAGGTCAATCCGACGGCCCTCGCCGCTCGCGGAATCAATCTCGAGGACGTGCGCGCCGCCCTGCAACTGACCAGCGTCAACCAGGCCTTGGGAAACTTCGACGGGCCGCAGCAGGCTTACGAAATCAACGGCAACGACCAACTCGTGACCAGCCGCGACTACCGCTCCTCGGTCGTCATTGCCTACCGCAACGGCGCGCCGGTGATGCTCTCAGACGTCGCCAACGTCATCGACGACGTCGAGAACGTGAGGCAGGCCGCCTGGATGAATAACGCCCCGGCGGTCATCCTCAACATCCAGCGCCAGCCCGGCGCCAATATCATCCAGGTCGTCGACCGCATCAAGGCGCGTTTGCCCCGGCTCAAGACCTCACTGCCCGCCGGCATCGAGGTCTCGCTGCTGACGGACCGCACGATGACGATCCGGGCCTCGGTCAGGGATGTCCAGTTCGAGTTGATGCTGTGCGTCGCCTTGGTAGTGATGGTGATCTTTTTGTTCTTACGGACGTTCTCGGCGACGATCATTCCGAGCGTGGCGGTCCCGCTCTCCCTGATTGGCACCTTCGGGGTGATGTACCTCCTGGATTATAGCCTGAACAACCTCACCCTGATGGCGCTCACGATATCAACCGGTTTCGTGGTCGATGACGCCATCGTGATGATCGAGAACATCGCCCGCTACATCGAGGCCGGCGAGCCTCCCCTGCAAGCCGCCTTGAAGGGAGCCGAGCAAATCGGGTTCACGATCATGTCACTGACCGTTTCGTTGGTCGCCGTCCTCATACCGCTGCTCTTCATGGGCGACATCGTCGGGCGGTTATTCCGCGAGTTCGCCGTCACCCTGGCGGTGACCATCCTGGTCTCCGCGGTCGTTTCGCTCACGCTCACGCCCATGATGTGCTCGCGATTGCTGCGCCACAAACCCCACGCCCAGCAGGGTTGGTTCTACCGCTGCTCGGAAACCGTGCTCGATCGGGTCATCTCGGGTTACAGGAGGACGCTCCAATGGGTCCTCAAACATCAGACGGCGACCCTGCTTGTCTTCGTGGGGACGCTGGCCCTGACCATCTTCCTCTATGTCATCGTGCCCAAAGGGTTTTTCCCGGTCCAGGATACCGGGGTCATCCAAGGCATCTCCGCCGCCCCACAGACCATCTCCTTCCCCGCCATGGCCGCCAGACAACAAGCCCTGGCCGAGGTCATCCTCAAGGACCCGGCCGTGGAGAGTATCTCCTCCTTCATCGGCGTGGATGGCATCAACACCACGCTCAACAGCGGGCGCATTCTCATCAATCTCATACCGTTGGAGGAGCGCAAGCTGGACGCCACCTCCATCATGCACCGACTCCAAGCCCAATTGGCCAAGGTGGGCGGCATTACCCTCTACATGCAGCCCATACAGGACCTGACGCTGGAAGATCGCGTCAGCCGAACCCAGTTTCAATACACCCTGGAGGACCCTGATGTCAACGAGTTGAACCTGTGGACCACCCGGCTCATGGAGAAGCTCAAGAGGCTGCCCCAGCTTCGGGATATGGCCACGGACCAACAAACCGGGGGCGCATCCACCCGGCTGGTCATAGACCGCCAGACCGCCTCGAGGCTGGGGATTACACCCCAGCTCATTGACGACACCCTATACGATGCCTTCGGCCAGCGGCAGATCTCGACGCTCTTCACCCAGTTGAACCAGTATCACGTCGTCCTGGAAACGATGCCGGAGTTCCAAAAGAATCCGGCCAAATTGCAGGACATCTACGTTCGCTCGGCCAGCGGCGGCCAAGTGCCGCTGAGCACGTTCGCCCATTTTGAGCAGGGCAAGGCCCCCCTGACCGTAAGCCATCAGGGACAATTCCCCGTCGTCACCATCTCTTTCAACCTGGCCCGGGGCGCCGCCTTGGGCGACGCCACTCGGGCCATCGAGCAGGCGCAGAAAGAACTCAATATGCCCCTGAGCGTTCAGGCGGCCTTCCAAGGCACGGCCCAGTCTTTCCAGGCCTCCTTGAGCAACGAGCCGATTCTCATCCTGGCCGCGCTGGTCACCGTCTATATCGTCCTGGGCGTTCTCTACGAAAGTTACATTCACCCCATAACGATCCTCTCGACCCTGCCCTCGGCGGGAGTAGGGGCCATCCTGGCCCTGTTGGTCTGCGGCTGCGAACTGAGCATCGTGGCCCTTATCGGCATTATCCTTCTCATCGGCATCGTGCAAAAGAACGCCATCATGATGATCGATTTCGCCCTGGATGCGCAGCGGAAGGAAGGCAAGAGCCCGCTCGAGGCGATCTACCAGGCCTGCCTGCTGCGTTTCCGGCCCATCGTGATGACCACGATGGCGGCGCTGTTGGGTGCCTTGCCCCTGGCCCTGGGAACCGGCACCGGCTCCGAGTTGCGCCGCCCGCTGGGCATCTCCATCGTCGGCGGACTGCTCTTCAGCCAGTTGCTGACGTTGTACACCACCCCCGTGATTTACCTCTTCCTCGAGCGGTTGGGCCTCAAGGTTTCAAAGGCCGAACCAAGCGAGGGGAGTGTCCAACCGGCGCCGGCGTAGCCGTTATGAACCTCTCGGCTCCATTCATTCGCCGCCCGGTGGCCACCACGCTGCTCACGGCGGCGGTGGCGCTGGCCGGGGCGGTCGCCTTCAAATTCCTGCCGGTGGCAGCGCTGCCCCAGATTGATTTTCCTACCATCAGCATCGGGGCCGGATTGCCCGGCGCCAGTCCCGAGATCATGGCCTCAGCGGTCGCTGCGCCCCTGGAACGGCAGCTCGGCCATATCGCCGGCGTCAATGAGATGACCTCCTCCAGCTCCCTGGGCACCACCTCGATAACCCTCCAATTTGACCTGAACCGCAACATCGATGGCGCCGCCCGCGACGTCCAGGCCGCCATCAATGCCGCCCGCGCCTATCTGCCTTCCAACCTCCCAAGCAACCCGACCTATCGCAAAGTCAATCCCGCAGATGCCCCGATTCTAATCCTGGCGCTGACCTCGCCCATTTATGACCGGGGCCATCTCTACGACGCGGCCTCGACGGTCATCCAGCAGCGGCTCTCCCAAGTCCAGGGCGTCGGCCAGGTCTCAGTCGGCGGCAGTTCACTGCCGGGGGTGCGTGTGGATGTCAATCCGACCCAGTTGAACAGCATGGGCCTGGATCTGGAGGATGTTCGCACCGTCCTGAGCAAGCAAAATGCCAATTCGCCCAAAGGCCAGGTTGCCGACGACCAGACCACCGCGGACTTGGGCGCCAACGATCAGTTGATGAAGGCCAAGGACTACAAGCCGCTCATTGTAGGCTATCACAGCGGAGCGGCCATTAGGCTGTCGGACATCGCCGACGTGCAGGATGCGGTGGAGAACATCCGGGCCGCAGGTTTCGTCAACGCCAAAACCTCCGTCCTGCTGATCGTCTTCCGCCAGCCGGGGGCCAACATTATCGAAACGGTGGACCGCATTCGGCAGGCCCTCCCCTCACTGAAGGCCTCCATTCCCGCGGCCATCGACCTCACCGTGGTGATGGACAGGACGACGACCATCCGCGCCTCGGTCCAGCACGTGGAAATCAATCTGTGCATCTCCGTCGCCCTGGTCATCCTGGTCGTGTTTGTCTTCCTGCGCAGCGGGCGGGCGACCCTGATCCCAAGCGTGGCCGTTCCGGTCTCCTTGATCGGCACCTTCGGCATCATGTACTTGTGCCATTACAGCATCGATAACCTCTCCTTGATGGCGCTGACGATTTCAACCGGGTTTGTGGTCGATGACGCCATTGTGGTCATCGAAAACATTACCCGCTACCTCGAGCAGGGCATGAGTCCCATGGAAGCGGCCCTCAAAGGGGTGCGCGAGGTCGGCTTCACGGTCCTGAGCATCAGTGTTTCTCTGGTAGCGGTGTTCACTCCCCTGGTGCTGATGGCCGGCATCGTTGGGCGTCTCTTCCGCGAATTCGCCATCACCCTCTCAGTGGCCATTATGGTCTCCCTGGCAGTCTCCCTGACGACCACGCCGATGATGTG
>Ga0187857_10001161_pt1 | contig 28208 bp, 22 predicted proteins | sample June2016WEW_8_10_FD_132984 | JGI IMG/M metagenome (GOLD analysis project Ga0187857, IMG submission 132984) | Peatland microbial communities from SPRUCE experiment site at the Marcell Experimental Forest, Minnesota, USA - June2016WEW_8_100 | ecosystem: Environmental > Terrestrial > Soil >... | reverse complement strand
CGGCCCGTCGGCTGGCGGTGGAAGCCTGGTTACAAAAAAACGGGGTCATAAGCATCACTCAGAACCACAGAGTGTTACCCATTTCCCTCAAAGAAATCGCTCATAATTAGGTTGGCCCCACAATGATGAAGCAAATCGCGCCGGGAGTCCAACTGGGTGCCAGCGGGCGAGAGGCTCTCAGTGCAATAGGAACCGCCGACGATAATTTGCATGCCCTCCGTCGCTGGATTGAGTCTGCTGTTATAGACGTTGCGCCCGCCGGATTCGTTGAGGACACGCACCTCAGGCATGCTATGGTCGAAGATACTGGTTGGCTGCTGTCACAGATCCCTTACCGTGGCCACGTGCTGGCAACAAGAGAACTCTACGGCTGGGTCCAACAGTTCCCCGCGGATCTCCAGCCACTGGCTGTGCACTTGGTAAGACAGATCGCGCAAAAGTATTATGTGAGCGTCAACCTTTTTCACGAAGCACTTGACGATCTCATTGGACGTTCAGGGATTCCGCGGGGAAGCAGCGTCGTGTTCTGCAGGTGGCAAAGGCTGGGAGAAAGTGCAGAGCGCGTGGCTCACAGCATTAAGAACCAAGCGGGATGGAGGGTCCAGGCGGAGCTGGACCTTAGACAACCGCTGAACTCCTGGCCGAAATTGTCTGCGAGAGAGGCCCGCTGGTTCGTGGTTGCAGACGATTTCATCGGCTCTGGGAGAACAGCTTGCGAACTCTTTGCGTCGCCAGAAAAACTCATTCCCCGCGTTCTTGACCGATACCCCCACTCTCAAGCCAAAGTTCTTGTCGTCGCCGGATTCGAGGGCGGCATTCGCCGAGTGAGGGCGGAAATATCAGGTTGTCGGGATCGGGCGGACATCGTGGTTTCACGCGTCTGGCAAGATACTGATCGGTGCTTCGATCCGTCCAGCCGTGTCCTTCCAGATCCCAAGAGGCGAGATCGACTCAGGCAATTCTGCCTTGAAGCCGCAGAGAGGTACATGCCGAGACTAGCCCTCAATCTCAGGTTGGGCTATGAGGAGACAGGGGGTGTGGTCGTTTTCTTCGACTCGGTACCCAACACTAGCCTTCCAATTCTCTGGCATGGCCTTGGAAGTTGGCGACCTCTTTTTCCGCGATCTGGACTACCTGAGCCCGGTGTGTAAGGAGAAAGATTGGCAAAGGGGCGATCCCCATGACGGTACGCAGTGTTTGGGCCAAGGTTACGGTGCGCCACTCTCAGCCTTTCGATCTTCCTGGATCGAGACGCACGGCTTTGGCGACCAAGTCCAAGCTCACCCCTCCTGCCGGATCTGGGGGTGCTTATTGATCCGGTCAGACATCCCCGCCACCTGCCGAATGGAGCTTGAGCGCGTCGCAAGCTTCGCTACGGCCTCTTGCAGCATCGCTTCGTCCACTGCCCAAGAAACACGAGAGCGGGAAAAGGCATTCCACCAAGGTCGGCAATAAGTCCTTCTGTGGGAAGTTTCGCCCGACGCACCTCTGCGGTGGAGACCGGCCAACCTAATCCAACAGCCACCAGAACAGCCACCGACGTTGAGGTCCTCTTGCAAGATGCGAATTTGCAAGGGGTGCATGGAACCGACCAAGCGGCTGTTAACCACACAACTGCTCCGTGTGTCGTGGTTGACTGACGTGCCCCAGAAAAGCCGTCCTGCCCCGCTTCCCCCATGAACCAAAGGTTTGAGAAGCGGGACGATGAGGACTCTTGAATCGCGGCGTCGAGAGTTCAATTCCCATCATCTCATGGTTCTCTTCAGGCGGTTACCCTGCCCTCTATGGGAGCCTCGGGCTCAGTGATGGGCGAAACTACGTCCGCCACGAGCCCCGGAGACGAGAGCCGTGCGGCCGCCGCTCGGAGGTCTGTCTCGCTTACGATGTCGTAGCGGTCGAAGACGCTCCGGGTCTTGTGGCCCGAGATCATCATGGCCACGCGCTCGGGGATGCCGGCCCGCACCATGTTTCGCACGGCGGTGCGCCGGAAGTCATGCGGGATGCGCCCGATCATGCCGGCCTTCTTGCAGGCCGTGAGCCATGCCCGCCGAAAACTCTTGATGCGTTCCCCGTCCCGATGGAACGCCCACGGGATTGCCTCGCGCACGTCACGCGGGGTGGCCTCGGGATTCCGCTTGAGCACAATCGCCCGGGCCTTCTCCCATTGCTCCAGCAGAATACGCCGGAGGTCTGCCGTCAAGAGCACGTTCCGCCCGTCCCGGTTCTTGGTGGTGCCAGGGTCCAGCCGCACGGTCCCAGCCGCGAAGTCCACCCGGTCCCACGTCAGCCCCAGGATCTCACTCCTGATGCGCCAGCCGTAGGTGTAGGCGAAGGCCGCCACGGGCTTCAGGTAGGTCGGGAGGGCCTCCTGGAGGGCCAGGAAATCAATCTCCCCGAAAAACCCGGTCCGCACATTGTCCTCTGCCAAGTGGGGGATATGCGGCCGGCGTAGGAGCTTCTCGGCTTGAAGGGCTAGGGAGAACATGCGCTTGAGGGCCGCCAACTCGCGGTTGATCGTTCCATTCTCGGTGCCGGCCTTCTGGCGCCGGTCAATGTAGGTGCGGATTGCTGGGGTGGCAATGTTGACGGCCTTCCAGCCGGCGAAGTAGGTTTTCAGGTGGTTCACGCTTCGCTCGGCCCGATCCAGGGACCGCTTGCCGTTGATCCGGTAGTCATTCAAGAAGTCCTCGGCCAGCTCCTCGAACCGGACGCGGTTTGCTTGGGGAATGACGGGGCGCCCGGCTGCGATGTCGCCCTCACGCTCCCGCAGGATGCGCTTGGCCTCGGTTTCCTTCTCGGTCCCCGTGCTCTCCCGCACGGGTCGCCCGTTCCGATAGTATTTGATCCACCAGAATCGGCTCTCTCCCCTCTTGTAAATCATTCCCATTGGTCTATCCCCTCTTGGCCGTGCGCTTCTCGAAGTAAGCTTCGAGGATCTCAATGATAACCTGGTTGACGCTTACGCGCTCTTTTCGCTTGACCGTCTGCTCTCCCGATTCCTGCACCAGCTTGGAATGGAGAGGTTTCGGCAGCCGCAGCATGAACTTGTGTTGTTCCTCCATTCGCTCACCCCCTTTCTGGCAGATAATATATGTATGCTGTCATATCTGTCAATAGGGGAGGGAGAGAAAAACTACACGCCGCGCACTTTTTCTCGCTCAATCCAGCCTTCCAGATCGCGGAGGTCCAAGAGGATGCGCTTACCGTTCTTGATATGGGGGAGGTCGCCCCGCCAGACCATTTGACGCACGGTCCAGTCGCTTACTCCGAGGTAGCAGGCAGCATCAGCTAGCGAGCAGAGCCGGCGGGGAAGGGCAGGCTTCGCGGGCTCCCTCCGCTTCCGAGTGGGGGGCGCATCGGATATGCAATCCCGTGCGCTCACTCTTGCCCCAGGTGTTTCAACGGCTTCCATGGCCACCGTGCCCGCCCTGTGCCCGGATTCGGGGGGATGCATCTTCATTCAACCTCAATGATGCGCTATTCGCTGGCGAGTGGGCAGCCACACAGACCTTGTTCACGAGGGGAAAAGGATGCCACCGATCGGCTAATTTCCTTTGGACAGAACCCTACTTGAAAAGTAGCTTTGTGTCCAAAGACGAAAACGCGCCCAAACAGGATTCATCTCCCTCGCAGGATCGCCGCTTGCACCGGCAAGTTTCTCCGGGTGGACTCACTGATTCTGTCAGAGGTCCAAAGGCACCGTCAGTGTACCAGGCGTCCGGTGAATGGCCACGGTGCCGGCCCGCCGAGGGGGAACGGCAGAAGCAGGCCATTTCGCGGCCGCACCGGCACGGCCGTAGCGCGCTCGCCGGGGCATGCGTGGCCGATTTTGCAATGAGCCAGAACAGACCCGCCCTCGTGAAACCTGCTCAAGCGCACGCAATAGCGCATTTTTGAGGTTCAAACTCAACTGCGTCACGATGCGGATCTATTCAAAGAGGGCATGCAACCAAATCCATCTGAGTCCTCACCGCCTTGATCACATGCATGGTGGTTTGCTACGTTGCCCTACGTTTCGCGTTTTCCGTCGGCCTATGCTTAAGGGGTCCCTCCCGGATCGTGTCCAAGCAGGCTGCACACAGCCCTGAGAGCCTATCGCCAGGGGCCAGCCGCGTCCCGCACCCGTCGCAGAGATCCAAGCCGCGAAAGGTGAGGGCCGGTGGCTCGGGGTTGCGCCTGGTCCTCACGAGAGCCGCGCCGCCGGGTGCGCCGCCCGCCACGCGTTGAACCAGGCGTCGGCCTCGGGGTGGTCGCGGAACACGTCCATGATGTCGTTGTACAACGCCGTGACATTTGCCTCAGTCTGGCTCGTCTCGTTCATCTCACTCCGTAGATCGAGCAGCCGCCAAAGGTATGCCCGAACCGCATCCGGGTTGCGGCTACCCGGCCAGGCGCGCGCGCAGGACAGACAGGTCGGCAGGCCGGCATACCGGACCCAGGTGCCTCCTCCGCACCAGAGGCAGGGTTTGAAGGCGCCGAGCCCCTTGCCACCCAAGCCGTCCAAAGAGGAAGGCCAGGGATCGGCGGGGCTGGACCGGCGCTGCCGGAGGAGGGTCAGGATCTCCGGCTTGTGGGCCCGCACCTGTTCCACTAGGTCCGGGGGCAGGGCGGCAGCCGGCCGGAGGCGGAGCTTGTCGCCGTTCGGGGTGATGGTGACGCCACGGCGGGTCAACTCGTCCAGCAAGGCCGCGGGGGTCATCTACACCTCCACCGCATCCCCAGAGAGTGGGGGGAAAGTAGCGTCAGTAGCGTCGGAAGACCGGGCGGATCCGCTTGAAACCGTCTTTTCACGCGAGGTTATTGGCCCGTCGCTACCCCCGTTTCTTCCCCCGTCGCTGCTTGCGTGGCCACTCTCAGTAGCGTCGGGAGTAGCGACAGCCGAATGGTCGCGTTTTCCCCTGCTCCCCGTCGCTCCGTCGCTACCGACGCTCCTTTCGGGCACCTTCCGTATGGTGACGACTCGGCTATCTCCGCGGCCGGTCTCGACTACGATGCCGGCGTCCTGGAGGTTTGACCCGACCTCGGCCAGGCGGCGGCTGAGGATGTGCGCCCCCTTGGGCCAGGATCTCGCCTTGGTGTCGATCCGGTGCTCCACGGCCACCAGATCGAGGGCGCCCAGCAACTCGGCTGGCGTGCCGCTCCACTCGCTTTGGCACTGCATGAGGAAGGTCACGGCCGCCCCGACTGGATGGGCCTGGAGGGCGGCCTCGTTCGACTGGCCAATGGCCCGGGAGTAGACGGACAGGAAGGTTTCGCCCCCGAGGCCCAGCGCCTCGGCGATGGCATACCCCCAGCGGCACCAATCGGCCATCCGTGGCAGCCCCCGCAACACCACGTCTGGATAGATGCCCATGGTCTTGCTCAAGGTGTCGAGCATCCCGCCGAAGATGCGGGGGCGCGCCGCCTCGAAGACCTGCCAAAACTCCCGTTCCTCGCGTCGCCGCTCCGGCGGGACTCGCTCCAGCGTGAACGGCAAGCTCCGGTCCAACAGGTCGGGCCGGGTCGCTGCAGCGTTGATGCCATTCAACACCACGCAGCGCCGGAAGCGCAGGATGGTCTCGCCCTCATCCGTGTAGAGGGTGCGCTTCGTGATGCCGCCGCCGGTCGCCGCCCGGCTCAAGAGGTCGCTCTGCCACGGTTGCAGGCCGTCCAGGTTGTCGAACGCGCTGACGTAGTTCTTGGCGAGCAGCAGGGCAAGCTCGTTGTGATCGTTCGGGAGCGAGAGCAATTCCTCGACCGCGGGATCCACGAGCCGGCGAATCACGCGACAGTGGGTGGACTTGGTGGCGCCCTGCGGCCCCGAGATCACGGGTATGGTGTGCGGGATGTCCGGAATGAGGCAGCCGATCAGGTAGATGATGAAGAGCATCCGATCGTCCTCATTCTTGAGACTCACGAAGTCCAGAACCGCACCCACGTCTCCCCCCGCCACGGGCCGCACCTGGGGCGCGGTATTGGCGCCCCGGCGGAACAGCCGGGCGCTGGGGACGAGACGCCAGCCCCTCGGCGTGATCTGGATGGCGCTCCAGGTCTCGTCGGCCAGGTCGTAGTAGAACGCGCCGTCCCGGGTGGTCACGCGGAGGCCGAGACACACCGTTTCGCCCTCGAAGACGGCCCGCGCCTCGATGGTCTTGAGGGCCCTCGTGACCGCTTCGGCGTTCGGCGCCCTGCCGGTCTTGTTGTAGAACTGATGGAGCAGCCACCGCCGGAACAATCGGTCGCCGGTGCGCGCCGTCGCCAGGCAGCCCCTCACCGGGAAGACGGCACAGCCCTCCTCCTGCTCGTCGTGGAACAGGATCGCCCTGCCGGCGATCTGCAGGAGCAGGTCCGCCTGCGTGGGTCTTTGCTCGCACGCCTCCTCCGGCCCGTCCTCCGATTCTTCCCTGTCAGCCTCCGCACCAGTCAGATCCTCGGCCTTTTCGATGCCCGCCAGCACCTGCTCGCGGAGCGTCGCCAGGCCCTGGTCGCCTTCTTTGACCGCAGCAACGAGGGCGTCGTTGATGTCGGCCACGCCGTCCGGCGGGAAGGCGGTGGTCCGCAGCCCTGTCACCACACCCCCAAGTTGGCGCGCAAGGAGTTGCGGCACCAGGCGGCCCTCGGCGTCGGGATCGCCGACGTACACCACGCGCTTCCTGTCCAACAGGGCACGGCCGTCAGTCGGGATCCCCACCTTGGCCCCACTCGCCAGCGCAGCCACGGGGCGGCCGATGATGCGGGAAAGGGCCAACGCCTTGAGCGGGCCCTCGGCGAGCCACACCTCGTCGCCGTCCAACGCCCCAGGTGGCGTGTAGAGGGTCGGGGATTTCCCGTGGCCGGCCCAACAGAAACGGTTCTTGTCTTCATGCGTAGCCGCGAGATTGCGGAGCTTCACGCCCAGAAGGGTCTGGCCACCCGGCGCAAAGAACGGGATAGCAAGCGCTCCGTCCTCCAGCCCGAGCTCCGCGGCCTTGGCTTCGGCGCGGGTCAGGCCCCAGCGCGAAAGGATCTCGTCGCGGGACGGGGACGCAATCAGGGCGTGGTGCGCCCGCTGCCACCGCACGGGCTCCGGGGCCATCGGCGCGCGGCCCTGAGCGGCACGCGCCTTGGGGTAGGGTGTTGTCGCTGTGCTCACCGGGACGCCCTTTCCCTCCGCCGGCGCCACACGGCGGGCCTCCCGCTCGGCCTGTTCGGTGGCGTCTGAAGGGGCAAGGCCGACCGAGATGGCCTCTTGGAGGTCCAGGGCGATCCGGGTGAATCTATTCTCGACTTGAGACTCCCTCATCATCCGCCTCCGGGGTCGTTTCTTCGACGCACTACCCCGCCCTAGCCGGTTTTCGAACTGCGATGGTGCCTCGGGCTTGAGCGTCCGTATCCTGGCCATCACCGCACCCCCTGGGCCGGCTGGCCCTTCAGGTTGCTGCCGCCCGCAGGCCGGACTCGATTGACACCGGCTCCTCCTCCTTGTGCCTCCTCTTTCAGGCGAGCCAGTGTCAGGCGCACACTGTTGGGATCTTTATCGAATCCCAGGAAGTGGCGCCCAAGACGTTGGGCGACGGCAGGGACTGTCCCACCGCCTACGCACGGATCAAGCACGAGGCCTCCGGGGAGGGAATAGGCTTCGATAATTTTTTTGATCGGTTCCGACCCTTGTTGCCATTCGTGGTACGACTTCTCCCGCTGACACCTAAAAGCATCGGGGATCCAGGGCATCTCTCTCGAAGGTCCGGCCTTTCTGAAGAGAAGGATCGGCCGCCACGCTCCGAAGAGGTGCCATTTGGCGATCTTGGTATTGTTGTCGAATTGCACTGCCGCGAACGTCCACACATACTCCAAGGACCCCTCGCAGGCACGAAGAACCTGCGGGAGGAACATTTTCCCCGCGTAGAGCGCACAAAACGCCCCCGGACGAAGCACGTGGGCTGCCAGCGAAGCCACCTCCGTATAGACAGACAAACTTTCATCACTCCAAGGTGGATCGGTGACTACGAGGTCTACGCTTTCCGCTGGCAATAGAACTGTACTCACTTCGGCCTGGTAAATCTGATCCGGCGCCCACTCTCCAACAAACGGCACGGCCTTGGGGGCGTTACGGATAAGTTTCGCCCTATCTTTCGCTGCCTTTTCACGTTTCCAGTTTCGTCGAGCTTCGGTGATGGTTTGCTTTCCAGACTTCAGGTCAGAAAAAGATTTTGGCGTTTCCTTTTTGATCGCCTTTGCTTGTTTGATGTACGTCTTGCTCACCCCGAATGCCTTTGCGGCATGCTCGGCGGCCTCCCCCTGCGACGCTTCCGACATTTTTGTCGTAAGCGTTCGACCCGGAGCCGTCTGACCGTGCGCCTGTCGCTTCCTCGCCGCAGCCTCGAACAGTGGGAGGGCATCAACGGCAATGGCGGCTCTCTGGGAAGCTCTGAGGTGTCTCCGGCGCAGGTTCATGCTGATAATAAAATCTATCGGGTTGCTTCCCTTGTAGATCTTTACTTTCGGGTCCAGGGTGAGATTCTTGCAAGCAAGATAACGGTTCCTGCCGTCAAGGATCTTCCCCTCGTAAAGACAGATTGGCTCACGGAGCCTATTTCTCTCGATGTCCTCCTGTAGCTCTCTGAATTCTTGGTCCGCCATCATGGGAAAGATGTCGGCTATCGGGTGAAATTTCATGTGTGCTCCTTTTTTAGATAGCCCAAAACTCACGCTGTTCTTGTCACACCACGTCCCACGTCCGTGGGAGTTGCAATCCCAAAAAAAAGGCATCGTACCAGATTCACGAAAGCTGCCCGGCCATGTCGGTGAACACATTGAGCCCCTCCTCGACAACGCACCATCACTTCTACCACGCGTGTGGTGTAATGTCCAGAAAAAAAACCGGCTATCTCTCTCCCCCCCTTCGCTGCGCATAGTCCTCGCGAGCGGCCAAGAGACGCCGAATGACGTTGGACACGTTCACGAGCATCCAGGCGGTGTCCATCACCAAGAACACGCCAACGCTTTTCCGGAAAAACTTCAGCTGCATTTGTCCGAACTCTTGGCCTGCGCTTGTCGGGGGTTTCTGACGGTTGCTGATGACGATCACCAGGTCCTCGGGCCGGTCAGATGCCTCATCGTCCTTGCACTCCAAATACTCCTCATCGTCCCGCCATCCAATCGGGCGCGTGCCCCCGGTGGTGCCTTTCGGGATCTGCTGGATTTCGTGATCGGGAATATAGCGAAATGGGGCGAGAAAGGCACGCGGGTTCCACATTGCATCCAGGCCCACCGTGGACAGCCGCTGGACCTCGACCGCGACCGCCAGTCGCACCATCTCCGTGAAGGTGATGAGGTGGGGGTGCCCCTGCCGTGAGGTATCTCGGCCGACCGTTACCACGAGGCCCCGTTCATGCCAGCCTCTCAGGAACCGGAACTCAACCCCGATGATCTTAGCTGCTTCGGAGAGGCGAAACGTGTCATTCCAGGGGAACTTGTCATTCCACATCTCGTTCGAATCTCCCCCTCTGGGAAACGCTGTGACGCCTCTTCGCGGCCAGGCAAATGCTCCGCAGCCGATTGGCCTGGCTCACATTGCATGGCCCATATATACATCACGCGTGGGAGTTATGCAAGCAAAATTTCTCCTGGCCGGGCATCCAGATCGCCGAGCTCTGTCGGCGGCACGGGATCAGGACCAGCCAGTTCTCCAGCTGGCGGGAACAAGCCCGCCAGGGGGCCAAGGCGGCCCTGAACCAGCCCCCGGGCCGGAAGGGGCAGACCAAGGCGCAGTCCGAGGTCGCCCGGCTCCAGGCGGAGCGGGAGCGGCTCCGCGCCGTCATCGCCGAGATCACGGCGGAGAACCTGGAGCTCCGGAAAAACGGCTGACGCTGGGCGAGCTGAACCGAACCGCCGCCGCCGGGAAGGCCGAGACCCTGGCGACGGCAGATGCGGGGTCCTCCAGGAGACGTGGGAATCCGCCCATCCCTGGTCAGAGACGAGACAGGGAAAAAGGCGGACGGCGGAAGTACCGGAAGCCGTGCCTTACGGCCAAGTCGTCCCATTCCTCATCTCATCGGAGGGCCCACCGCTCCCACAGCCCAGCAAAGGCGAACGGGCGGCCGTCGTGCAGGCGAATGTAGAAGGGCTGCTTGCGGTGATCCCGCCGCTGCCACTGGTAGAAGCCGTGGGCGAGGATCAGGCACCGCCGCTCTCGGAAGGCGTGGTGGAAGGCGGGCTGGGTTGCCACCGTCTCGGCACGGGCGTTGATCAGCCGGTTGCCGATGCGGGGGTCCTCAGCCCAGGAAGGGATGAGACCCCAGGGAAGGAGCCAGAATTGCCGGCCGGAGTCCGGGGCGGGCCGGAGGAGGGTTGGCACCACCTGCGCGGGGGCGAAGTTGTAGCGCGAGGTCCACGCGGGAGCCTCGGGTAACTCGAAGAGGTCAGCCAGGGCTGCGGCGGATCGCCTGGGACCTGCCTCCCCGAGTGAGCGGGCGGCCATTCTGCAGAGATGCTTTTCCTTGCCCGGGATGATCTTCCTCTCCCCGGTTGAGTTCATCACCGCGGACTCGCCGCCCCACCGCCTGGCCCTGCTTCTTGGGTTGGAGCTGAGGAGGGCCGGCCTGCTCTCGGTGCGGGAGGGTCGGCAGTTAGACAAGTATGCGGAGCAGCTGCTTCTGGCGGATTATCCGGAGCTCGCTGGAACTGAGGCTAGGCAGCTGCTACGCCGGCTGACCACCTTCGTGAGGCCGCTCCGCCAGGAGAGCCTGACGGGCTACGAGCGCAAAGTGCTCAGGGGAGTTCGGTTCCCACGACCCCCCAAAGCACAGGTGGGAAAGGCCCTTCAGCGCCTTGCCGCTCAGCGTGGGATGAACCTCCGGACCGTGTACCGACACTACGCGACGTTCATCAAGGAACGGGGATTGGCTCGCGACCTGCGAAGCGTCCGGCTCTTCGCCCGTTCCCTGCGGCGGCGGAGTGATTCCGAGAAAACTGGTCCGACGGATGGGCAGGGCCACGACTCGCTCAGTTGTTCATAAAACCCGTCTTGAGCGGGGAGTGATCACCAGTTGAGATTTCAATGGAATAGACGGAGCGATTGGCCTTCCACAAATCACTACCTTTTCGGACGTGTTCATTGGTTCATATTGACAGACAGGCACGACCTTCGATATTCTCCGTGCCGGGCATTTTTCGACCTGCATACCACACCCGATGCAATGTGTCGCCCCCGGGTTCCCTTTCCTACCCGATTGCGTTCACTGAGAGCGTTCGCTCTCCTCTGGTTCACGGTCCTGCATTGATCCCGCTTCAGCAGAGGCGGGGCCACGACGCCCAGACTCTCTGAAGGTTTTCTGCTCCGATGATAGAGCCCGGCCAGATTCTGAATGGCTCCCTGTTCCACGAGCCCATGCGGGTTGAGACGATCCGCCGGGGCGGGAACGATACCTGGGTCCTGGGCCTGGTTGGTGTCCAGACGGAGCGCTTCCGCAGTGTCACCCTCACCTCTGAGCAAATCAAAACGCTTCGAATTCACGGAGCCGCCTACACCTACACAGGCGATGGCGCACTCTTGCGCCTCGGTCTTCAGGCTTACACCCTCGGGATCGCGTACGAGTTCGACCCCTATTTCGGCCTGTCCATCTCACGGGTAGATCCCCTCCCGCACCAACTTGAGGCGGTCTACGATTCCCTCCTCAAGCTGGCCAGGGTCCGTTTCCTCCTCGCGGACGATGCCGGCGCCGGCAAGACCATCATGGCCGGGCTCCTCATCCGGGAGCTGAAACTCCGGGGCCTGGCCGAGCGCACGCTGATTGTCTGCCCGGCGAACCTGACGTTCCAGTGGCAGCGGGAGTTGAACGAGAAGTTCGACGAGAAGTTCGTCGTCCTCAAGGGCGACGACATCCGGGATCAGTTTGGGATCAACCAATGGATGGAACAAAAACAGGTCCTGACCTCCCTGGACCTAGCCAAGCGCACCACCATCCTCCCGGGCCTCAAGCAGGTGCATTGGGATCTGGTGATCGTGGACGAGGCCCACCGCATGTCCTGGACGCCCCCGGCGAGGAAGACTGCCCGGTATGCCCTCGGCGAGCTACTGCGGGAATCCTCAGACCACCTCCTCATGCTCACGGCGACGCCGCATAAGGGAGACCCGACCAACTTCAGCCTCTTCCTCCAGCTCCTGGATGAGGACGCCTACGCCGACGTTCGCTCCATCCGCCAGGCCATGGAGCAGCGGCGGGCGCCGTTCTACCTGCGCCGCACCAAGGAGGCCATGGTCTATTTCCCGGAGCGCCAGGCCGACGGGACATGGGCCGCCCGCAAGATCTTCACCAAACGCATTACCCATACGGTGGACTTCAGCATTGATGGAGAGGAGTTCGCCCTGTATCGGGAGATCACGCGGTTCGTCAAACAGCAGAGTGCCAAGGCCGCCGCTCAGGGGGACGATCCGCGGGCCCGGGCCGTGGGCTTCCTGATGTCCCTGTACCAGCGTCGGCTGGCCTCCAGCACCTACGCCATGCACCGGTCCCTGGAGAACCGGTCTCATCGCCTCCAGGAGGGGTTGCGCCGGGCCGACGAGCTGCTCCGCACGGCGCCGCCAGAGATTCCGGACCCCGAGGAAATCGAGGAGATGGAGGAGGCCGAGCGCGAGCGCCTGGAGGCCCTGCTGGACGCCATCACCCTGGCCCAGAACCGCCACGAGGCCGAGGAAGAAATCGCCCGGCTCAAGGAGCTGGCCGACCGGGCAAAGAAGGTGGAGGAGGCTGGCCAGGAGGCGAAGCTCGCCCGGCTCAAGGCTATCCTCAAGGAACAGGAGTTCTTCGACAAGCCGGACCAGCGGCTCCTCATCTTCACGGAGTTCAAGGACACCCTGGACTACTTGGCGGGCAACAAGCTGCTAGGCATTCCCGGGAAGCTCCGGGACTGGGGCTTTCGCATCGGGGTCATCCATGGAGGGATGAAGGCCGGCTCGCGAGATGAACCTGGCACCCGCCTCTATTCAGAGCAGCAGTTCAAGGACGGTGCGATTCAGATTCTCGTTGCTACTGAGGCGGCAGGGGAGGGCATCAACCTCCAGTCCTGCCACATCCTCTTCAACTATGACATCCCCTGGAACCCGAACCGGCTGGAGCAGCGAATGGGCCGCATCCACCGGTACGGCCAAATCCACGACTGCCTCATCTTCAACTTCGTCGCTACCAATACCATCGAGGGGCGCGTCCTCCAGAAGCTGCTGGAGAAGCTCCAGGAGATCCGCGACGCCCTGGACGACGACGCCGTCTTCAGCGTGGTGGGCGAGATCCTGCCGGCCGCCCAGATCGAACGGATCCTCCGCGCCTATTATGCCGGGGAGCTCGGGCAGGAAGACATGGAGGACCGCCTGCTCCGCGATGTGCAAGAGGACCGGTTCCGGGCCATCTGCCAGAATGCTCTGGAAGGTCTGGCATCCAAGAAGCTGAATCTGGATATGTTGATCGAGCGGCGGGCGCGTGCCCAGGAACGCCGCGTGGTCCCCGAAACCATCGCCCGGTTCCTGCGCGAGGCGGCCGGCCATGCCCGCTATACCTTGAAGCCCCTCGCGAGTCTCCCCCATTCCTTCGATCCGGGCCCCACGCCCACGACCCTCCGCCAGTACGAAACTGCTCCCGACTGGAGGCTGGCCGCCCTGGCGAACAAATACCCCCGACTGTCAGCAGACCGTGAGACGGCCGAACGACACAGCCTTGAATGGGTGACCCCCGGGCACCCGTTATTCGAGGCTCTCCGGCGCCACGTCTGGGAAACCGCACGGGACGTGCTGGCCCAGGGCGCCTGCTTCTACTCCGTGGAGCACGCCGCCCCGGCCCGACTGGACTTTTACCGTGCGCGGGTGGTGGATGGCCTGGGGCAGGTGATCCACGAGCGACTCTTCGCAGTGGAGGTAGCGGAAGGCCAAGAGCCCAAGCGTCAGGAGCCGGGCGCCTTAGGCAACTTCAGTCCCGGCAAGGCACCCGAGACGCTCCCGCCCGTGGCCCACCTTCCTGAGGCCAGGGATTGGCTGACGCAGGAAGCCTTGGCCCCGTTCCTGGACGAGGTCCGACAAGAGCGCGTGGCAGAGGTGGATCGGATCACGGCCCACGTGGAGCTTTCACTCACGGAGCTTCTGGAGCGGGAGGACCGGCTGATTGGCCGGCTGGCCGAGGAGGCCGAGCGTGGGGTGGAGGGGGCGGCCGGGAATCTGAAGCAGGCCGAGGATCGCCATGCAGCCCTCATGGCCCGGCGTGAGCGACGCCGCCAGGAGCTGGAGCGGCAGCGCTCCCTCAGCCTCCAGGCTGTCGAGCGGATTGCCAGCGTTCTCGTCCTGCCGCATCCGGAGCGGGAGAAGCCTGAGGTCCGGCGTCTGCGCCCCGACGCCGAGACCGAGGCCATTGCCATGCGCGTGGCCATGGAGTACGAGCGGGCCGCCGGACGCGCCGTAGCCGATGTCCACGAGCAGAATCTGGGTTATGATCTGACGAGCCTGGACACCCAGAGCGGCGAATTGCGCCTCATCGAGGTCAAAGGTCTCGGGGGACCCACGGGGACCATCGGCCTCACGCCCAATGAGAAGCGAGTGGCCGAGGATCGGCGCGACTGCTACTGGCTTTACGTTGTAACCGACTGTGACGCCCAACCGCGCCTGCATGTCAACAAGGACCCGGCCAGCCTCTCCTGGCACGAGGTCAAGAAGGTGGACCATTACTGGCTCAACGTAGATGCCATGCGGGAGCCGATGCGGGTTCGGGAGGAGCCGCCGTCTGAGCAGAACATACGGTGATGATTACGGTGGCCAAAAGAACGAGTATCAGGAGTGGTCGTCGCTTGGTGAACTATGATTCCCACGTCTGAATCACTCTCAAAGTGGTTGTTGCACATGGCAGGAGAAGTACAAATTCTCCCAGTGCCGGGTCGGCGGCCACTGGAAGAGGCAGTCGACCTAAACAGGGACGGAGCGAGGGTTATCTCGACTTTTGGGAAGAGGAGATTCGCTGCGCTGATTGGTTTCATAGACATGCGCGGCTTCAGCGAGCGTGCGAGAGGGAAGCCCCCAGCTGAGGTTCGGGATCTCGCTGCACCCTTTGTTGCTGCTACCGTCGATGTTGCAAGAAGGCATAGATGCTTCATTGATAAGACCATAGGCGATGAGGTCATGGTCGTCATGCCATCGTTCGGCAGAGATGTCGGTCTTTCTTCTCTCAATCTAAGGGTGCGCAATCCCCTCCTCTTGGAAATGGGCGAACTGATAGTTGACTTGATCGAAGCGATGAGTGCATGTTTGCCGGGCGTGGGTTTCGCGGCAGGATTCTCAATGGGTGACGTAGTCCTTGACCGTGTGGGTAGCCAAGACTACGGTGAGTGGACGGTTTACGGGAACTCAGTGAACGCGGCTATGCGTCTCCAGTCGATGCCAATTCGAGACAGTGCCTTATCAGAGTGCAAAGAAAGACATTGGCTAGTAACTGGTGCAATAGAGGCCGATGAACCTGAATGGAAGGGCGAGTTGAAAGCTTGGGTCGGTGTCGTTCCCAGTGTGGGCCGGCTCAGGCTTGTGAATCCTGTCCTGGAAAGCAATGAGTTCAAGGGCGTTGGTCTCATGTGCTACGTGGCTACCGAGGTTTTGAGGAAGGGTATGGTATAGATGCTTCCAAAAGGGTGCAGGAGGCTAGTGGAGGTCGATTTTCCGATTGCTGTAGTCTCAAAGCATGCTGTGCGGGAAAAATCTATCCGAAACGGGAATCCTTCAACGCTGCATCTTTGGTGGGCGCGTCGTCCACTCGCGGCATGCCGGGCAATCCTTCTAGGGCTTTTGCTGCCTGACCCGCTCGATCCGCTATGCCCCCCAGAGTTCAAGGTCATGGCGCGGGAGCTTCTTCGGAAGGTACAGGGTCAGGTTGGCCCAAGGGATGAGGATCTCCGGTCGGCGTTCCTAAAGTTCATCGGTGACTTCGCCAACTGGGATCTTTCAGCGGACCAGACTTTTGTGGAGGTGTCACGCGGCCTGGTGAAGGCTGTGCACCCCGGGGAAACTCCACTGGTAGTAGATCCATTCGCTGGGGGCGGATCGATCCCATTGGAGGCGCTACGCCTCGGATGCGAGGCCTTCGCCAGCGATCTGAACCCGGTGGCCTGCTTGATCCTCAAGGTGATGTTAGAAATTATTCCACGGCGGGGGCCAGCGTTGATCGAGGAGTTGCGCCGGGCTGGAGAGGAAGTCAAAGCGGCGGCGGATAAGGAATTGGCGGGGTTCTATCCGGCTGACCCAGACGGCGCCAAACCTGTGGCTTACCTATGGGCACGAACGGTGCGCTGTGAATCGCCGAATTGTGGAGCGGAGATCCCATTGGTGCGCTCGTTCTGGCTCTGCAATAAGAGAGACCGAAAATGGGCACTTCGATACACCGTTCATGATTCAGGAAGCAGGCTCCGGGGAATCAAGTTCGAGGTCTTCAAGCCTGTAAGCGATCACGAGGTGCCCGCTGGCACTATCAGACAGGCAAGAGCCTCCTGTCCCTACTGCAGCACAGTTCTGCCCCTAGAGCGTATTCGTGCGCAACTTCGTGGGCAGAACGGGGGAGCCGAAGTCATATTTGATGAGCGTGGAAACCGCATAGGGGGAGCTCGACTTCTTGCTGTGGCCTTAGTCAAAGCTGACCGGTTCGGCCGTCATTATCGGCTGGCTTCGGCCACTGATTACAAGGCGGTTTATGAGTCCAAGCAAACCTTAGCTAAGTTCGTTGGTTCGAAATTGCCCAACGGCCTTAACGAAGTTCCCGACGAAAGCTTCCACGATATTCGCCCTTCCCCCAATGCACGTGGTCTCTCCGCCGTTACTCGTTACGGTATTAGTCGTTTTTCCCAGCTTTACTTTGTTCGCCAGCTATTGTCTCTTTTGACAATCTGCGAAACAATTCGCCGAAGGAGTCGCGCAGATTATTCGAACAATGAAAATGAAGTAAATGGTGTTGAAACCCTACTAGCGTTAACGCTGAGTCGCGTCGCTGACTATTGTTCGGCGCAAAGCCGGTGGGATTCAACGCAAGAAAGGAATGTAAATTCATTTGGGCGCCAAGCACTTCCCATGGTTTGGGACTTTGCAGAGCTTGTCCCTCTTCAGGATAGTGTGGGCTCGTGGAATTCGATGCTGGGGGGGATCCTCCGTGTCATTGCAAGAGTGACTCAAATCAACGCGGTTGCAGGCGTCCAGTGCGCGGATGCCTCGGAGCATCCCCTTCCGGACGAGTGCACAAACATTTGGTTCACAGATCCACCATACTATGATTCTGTTCCATATGCAGATCTTTCCGATTTCTTTTATGTTTGGCTGAAGCGTATCCTGCCTAAAGAGCCATTATTACAAAATCGATTCGAGCCTGAGAGTCCATTAACACCGAAGTTGCGCGAATGTGTTTGGAATCGAGCGTACAAGGTCGATGGCAAAGAGAAGGATCCGAAATTCTTCGAAAACTCTATGGCATCCGCGTTTGCGGAGGGTCGACGGTTGGTGCGTTCCGATGGGGTGGGGTGCGTCGTATTCGCTCATAAGACTACAGAAGGATGGGAGGCCCTGTTGTCAGGGCTAATACAAGCGGGATGGGTGGTTGCCGCTTCTTGGCCTATTGCAACCGAGCAGCCACAGCGATTGATCGCCCGAGATTCGGCCGCCCTTGCCACCAGTGTCCACCTTATCTGCCGGCCTCGGGGCGAGGATGCACCTGTGGGCGATTGGAGCATCGTACTTAGGGACCTTCCCCGGCGCGTCGCGGACTGGATGGAGCGTCTGCAATCGGAAGGCATCCGCGGTGCGGATTTGGTCTTCGCCTGCATCGGTCCGGCGCTGGAAATCTACAGCCGCTACTCAAAGGTTGTGGATGCTGTGGAGCGCGAGATCCCGCTTGGCGGAAATCCCGAGGCGACAGAACCGTACAAACGTGGGTATCTGGCGTATGTCTGGGAAGTCGTCGGGCGCGCGGCGTTGGAGCAGGTCCTAGGGAAGGCCGAGTCCACGGCGGGGAACGGTGCGGCTGGAGCCCTCGAAGAGGACGCTCGCCTGACGGCACTTTTCCTTTGGACTCTCCAGAGCAGCAACGCTGCGAACAACGGATCGGAAGTCGAGGACGAGACCGTTCATGATGGTGAGGAAGAGGACGCCGAAGAGGACGAGATGGCGCCGCGCAAGAAGGCGAAGCGCTTTAGCCTAGCCTATGACGTGGTGCGGCGTTTCGCCCAACCGCTCGGCATCCATCTGCCCGAATGGGAGGGTCGGATAATCGAAATCGAGAAAGGAGTCGTCCGACTGCTCCCGGTTGCGGAGCGTACGAAACAGCTTTTCGGAGAAGACGGCGCTGAAGCCGTTGCCGATCGGCTGGAGCGGAGCCCGACCGAGGCAGCGCAACTAGCTCTTTTCCCTAAACAGACTGAGACAGAGACAGGTCAGGTCAAGGGTCGGGGTAGGGGACGAAGGCAGACTCAGTCCGGCCAAGTGTCGGATGACGCTCTCCGAACACGACACGAGGCAACGACGCTTGACCGCATTCATGCAGCCATGCTCCTCCAAGCTGGGGGTCGGGCGAATGCCCTCCGGGCGCTTCTCAGCGTGGAGCGAGAGCGAGGTCCTGCCTTCCTGCGTCTAGCGAATGCCCTCTCAGCACTATACCCCAGGGAGAGCACCGAGAAGCGTCTAATAGATGCAGTGATACTTGCCGTCCCGCGGTGAAATCCGGAGGTATGTGATGGCGAAAATCGTGGTCAAGAAGCTCGGCAGCCAAACAGGTGGTCGAATGTTCGAATTCACGCAGCACGCCACAGAGCTCGGGCTTGTTGCGGGCACAGGGCAAACATGGGAAGTGCGGGTTCAAGGTACCGAGGGAATCGTTGACACCTACTACGATATTGTTTTCGCAGCAACAAACAACAACGACCATGACCGATTGAATTTTCGCTCAGCACTCGGATTGACTCGCCAACAGAAGACGTTCCATCGACTGGACAAAGCGCTGAGGCGACTCTTCGGAATTCCCGCTTCGCTCGAGTTCGTGAGCGCAAATGTCGTCATTTCAATCGTACCAGTGCATAAGCGCGTGGTCCTAACAATTACGGGGATGACTTGGGTGCCTTAGGATGTGTGGCGCATTTCAGCGCAGTTTCATCCTGAGAAGATCGTGTTCTTTGGTTCCCACGCGCGAGGAATGGGAGGGGCCCATAGCGATGTGGACCCTCGTTGTCGTGATGAGGCTGAACGGCTCACCGCGATAGAAGGGGTGGAGATTGATCTGGCGCTGGCGGATCGGTCCGTCCTGTTGGATCTGATCGTCGTTACGCCTGAGGAGTTCGAGAGAGGCTGGGATCAGATCGGCTCCATCCTGCGGCAGGCGGCGCGAAGGAGCTCGCTGAAGGAAACACTGGTCTCTTAACGAGGGATTTGCCATGGAGCCCTGGTACAAGGTGGCCACGCCGCGGGCTGAGGTTCGGGAGGGCCGATCGTTCCACCCGGATGAGTTTGCCATCGCCTTGGAGCAGGTGGTCCGAGGGACTGCGCCGGAGGACTACAGTGATCCGGTGAAGTTCTTTTCCCGGACCTACTTCACCCGGGCCCTGCGTGACCACACGGGGATGGTCCTGCGACGCCTGGCCGGGCTCACGGAGCGGACAGCACCGGTTCTCACCCTAGTCACCCAGTTCGGCGGCGGGAAGACCCACACGCTGACCGCCCTCTACCACCTGGCGAAGGCCGGCAAGAAGGTTGCGAAGGATCCAGGCGTCGCCTGGATGCTCAAGGACGCGGGACTCGGAGAGGTCCCCTCGGCCCAAGTGGCCGTCTTCGTCGGGAATGCCTGGGACCCACGGGAGGGCCGGGAGACCCCATGGATTGACCTGGCGCACCAGCTTGCCGGGATGAAGGGGGTTGCCCTTCTGGGACCAAAGGCGAAGACCACACCGCCAGGAACCGAGGCGCTCCAGGACCTGTTCACGGCGGCCGGTGGACGGGTCCTGGTCCTCTGCGACGAGGTCCTGAACTTCATGAGCCGGCATCGGGACCTGGCTGAGGGGTTCCGTGACTTCCTCCAGAACTTGACGGTGGCGATGACAGGCACGACCCAGGGGGCGGCTATGATCAGCCTGCCCCGCAGCCAGGTCGAGATGACCCCGTATGACATGGATTGGCAGGAAAAGATTACGAGGGTCGTCAAGCGGGTGGCCAAGGACCTGATCGCCGTGGACGAGGCCGAGATCAGCGAGGTTGTCCGCCGGCGTCTGTTCGAGGATCTCGGGACGGAAAAGACCCGCAAGGCGGTGGCCAAGGCGTATGCCGACTGGTGCTTCGAGCGACGGGCGCAATTGCCGCCGGAGTGGACGGCGGTGGACTCCACGGCCACTGAGGCCAAGGCCCGAGAGTTCCTCCAGGGACGTTTTGAAGCATGCTATCCCTTCCATCCGTCCACTCTCTCGGTCTTCCAGCGCAAGTGGCAGACCCTGCACCAATATCAGCAGACCCGGGGCACCCTGGCGATGCTGGCGCAGTGGATCTCCTGGGCCTACCGGGACGGTTACAAGCGCGCCCGGCGCGAGGCGCTGATCACCCTGGGCTCCGCCCCACTGGAGGTTTCGGAGTTCCGGGCCACGATCCTGGGCCAGCTTGGCGAGACCAAACTCGAATCGGCCATCACGACGGACATTGCCGGGGAGACCGCCCGGACCCGCGGCTTGGATGCGGACACCAAGGGCCCCCTCAAGGACATCCACCGGCGGGTGGGAGCGGCGATCCTGTTCGAGTCCTCCGGCGGTATGGTGGACAAATATGCCCATCTGCCCGAACTCCGCTTTGCCTTGGGCGAGCCAGAGGTGGACACCACCTCCATTGACAACGCCGCCATCGCCCTGGAGAAGACCGGCTTTTACATCCGGAAGGCCGGGACTGACGGCTATCGCTTTGGCTTCCATCCCAAGCTGACCAAGGTAGTAAACGATCGCCGGGCTTCCCTGGACGAAGCCGAGGTCAAGAAAAGTACCCAGGCCCTGGTCAGGATAGAGTTCGAGGCAAGAGCGGCCGTGCCCCTGGTCTTCTTCCCCACGGATGCCGATGCCATCCCGGACTCCCCCCGGCTGTCTCTCATTGTGATGGATCCCGAGACGGAATGGAGCGGACAGGGCAGGACCCGAGGGGAGGTCGCTGCATGGACCAGCCAGCGGGGCAAGTCGCCGCGTCTCTACCCCGCGGCCCTGGTCTGGTGCGTGCGGAAACCTGGGCGCGACCTCAAAGAGCGAGTTGAGACCTCGCTGGCCTGGAAGCGGGTCGAGCGTGAAATTGCTGCGGGCACCCTGGGCGGGGAGTTCGAAAAGGCCGAGAAGGCCGAGGTGGCCAGCAAGGTGCGCGACGCCGAAGATACCGCCAGGGACGAGGTCTGGGCTGCTTACCGGTACGTGGTCTTGGCGGATCAGAAAGAGCCCGATGGCTTGAAGGTGATTGATTTGGGTGCTGGCCACGCCAGCGCGGCGGAGACCCTGAGTGGCCGGGTGATCACAGCCCTCAAGTCCCAGGGCTTGCTCAACGACTCCGTCGGTGCAGGCTACATCGAGCGGAACTGGCCGCCGGCCCTGAAGGAGACCGGGGCCTGGCCCCTTTCGGGGCTGCGCCAGAGCTTCCTCAACGGGGCCCTGACGCGGCTGTTGGACCCGGACACGGTTCTTCGGGGTAAGATCCCAGAGTTCGTGGGGAAGGGCGACTTCGGTCTGGCCTCAGGCCAGCGACCTGACGGCGCCTTTAACCGTGTCTGGTGGACCGAGCTGTTGGCCCCCGACGAGATCAGCTTCGAGGGTGACGTTTTCCTGCTCACGAAGGCTCGTGCAAAAGCCCTCAAATCCGTACCTGAACCCACCGGCGTCGGAGTCGAAACTGGCGGAGGGACAACGGGGGCGGTCGTTGAGCCCGAAACCGAACCTGGCGTGAAAGAGGTAGGGGTGAAGCCCGAGGGCCCCGTTACTACAGCGACGCGGACCTTGCGGGTCAGCGGCAATGTCCCGCCCGAAGTTTGGAATCGCCTGGGCACCCGACTCATCCCGAAGCTCAAGTCCGGCTCAGACCTTCAGCTTCTCTTCAATGCGAAGCTGACCGTTGAGGCTTCCACTGCGGCCTCATTGAAAAGAGACCTGGAGCAGGCCCTCGCCGACCTCGGCCTCTCCGACCGCCTCGATGTGGATATCGAGTAGGGCAGGAACATGCCGCCTAGTGTCTCATTGAGGTCCCCGATGCGGCCGATATTCGCGAGGCCAGCCAACGGTTGGAGGCGATTCTGTCAGAATTGCGCCGCGCCTTGCGTGGACAAGAAGGGGCTGCTTAACGCCTTGCAGTGGACGGCGACGAACCGAGACGTGAGCGCCGCCGCTGAACGTGACTGCTAGCCGAAGAGATAGCCCCCAAGGGAATACCTGTCGTCCGCAAAAACTCCGTCCAGGTCTGCATACTCTCCTGCAAAGGGTTGAATCCAGGATCTCAGGGGTGTTTTCCCGCCTGAAGTAGGTGCGTCCGATCAGCCCTGCGAGCAGACTGTCTGGCGGTCCTCTTGACAGGCCGAGGGGACCAGGCGTACCCTTCGGACCGTTGCCCCTCCCCCTGATGACCGACGGAGGAGGCCCCATGGGGTCGGCCAGGGACAGCGCTCCGGACCCGAGTCGGGCAGGCAGCTCGGTGTGCCCACTACTGTCTGCGGGTCCGCGTCTCGATCCCGTCTCGGCCATCGCGCCCCCTGGGTGCAGCGCCCTCCAGGCGTATCCTCCGAATCCTCCCCTGACATGACAACCGGCAGGGGGTGCTATGCGGATTTCGTATATAATCCCGAGCGGATCGCTCATGCTTCCGTGACTCCCTGGGAATCCAGGGCCAACTGCTCGTCAAGGCCCTGGGTGCTCATACGGACGCTCTGCCAGAGATAGGTCGGTATCAGGAAACTATATAGCGGTAGTTAGACAGGAACAGCCCGCATGGCGACGTATCAGAAGCGGCTTGAGGAGCATCTGTCACGCTATCGACGAGATCGTCTCGGTGTCGCGCACTGCGGTACCTTCCGGCATCGAGGAGTGGATAAACCGTACGGCCACATCCTGCCCCGGGAACTACGTTGGCTCAATATACCCGAACCCTTCCGGTCCGAGATTCGCAGCTACGTGATACGTGAAAAGCGCATCGAGCTTCACAAATACTTCCATCATCTCAACTCGTCTCAAGCGTTCGCCCTGAGCCTGTTCTACCCGTACCTCACCCACGCTAAGCGTGACCTCGCTTCCGCCCTTGGTGTGGCGCCAATCGAGAGGTGGTCCTTCGAGGAGATTCCCGACCCAGACGAGGGGACTAACGTCGACGTCTTCCTAGCCGCCGAGGGCGACGCACCCATCTATTGCGAGGTTAAGCTTTCCGAGACCGGCTTCGGGAAGGCGCGTCCCGATGAGCGACATCGAAAGAAGGTTGACAGCATCTACCGCCCGCGGCTGGCCGGAAAAGTTGACCCTGCGCTCCTCATCTCGGAAGCCTTTTGCGCTTCGTACCAAATTCTCCGGAACCTTTGGCTTGCCGCAGACGAACCTCGTGCTTTAGTAGTCTTTCTGATGCCCAAGGAGAACGAGGTCCTATCGTCCGAGCTTGATCAAGTGCTCAGGCTGGTGTCTTCTGACATAAAGGCGCGCTCAAGGGTCGTCTACGTTGAAGATGTCCTCAAGAGGCTTGAGGCGTCGGCACCTTCGAGAAATAATCTGTCTTGGTACGCCACGATGCTGCGAGAAAAGTATGTTCCGAAAGCCGTTGTCTAACCCCACGATCGACACGGACCCTCTGTACCCTACCTCCGGTACCTTCCCGTGCCCTTCTCGGAATTGGGCTACTGCTCGCTGGAAATTGGCGGAGTACCCAAAACACCCATTGCGTGGCCTGGGACCTCTAGAACCGTGAATTCGAGCAGTTAGCACCAGACACTTTGGGGAGAGCAGCCCTTTTTCCGAACGTCACAAGCGGTCATGCAAAATGATCAACGAGCCCATTTCATTGACGTTCGACGGCTTCCAAGAAGCATGGTTAAATGTGGTGAGATTGCTCGTGCAATCGCAGTGGGAGATTCGCAACCTCGTCGTCCAGATCAGGAAACCCGCCCTCCTGGATCAGCACCTCCACGAGAGAATCGCGGCCTTTGCAGAATCCGAAGAGCTGCTTGGCCCCAAACATGTCGCCTACACAATATTCCCCCATAAACTCTACGAGGTTAAGGGGACTGCGGCGGGTCTCTTCAGGGCCTACAACAGGCCCGGGGGTCTGTACGAAAGATTGCATCACCGGAAGCACGGTTGGGGCACTTATTTTCGGAGGATGACAAATTACGATGGTGCACATGGCAGGGTCAACCAGTTAGAAACAATTATTGCAGCCATCCGGACCCGTAACAACGTCAGCAGGGCGGCATATACCGTTGTCATTCAGAAGCCCGGGGGAGAGACGGTGCGACCTTTGGGTGGGCCATGCCTTAATTACATTGCCGTTCAGCTGGAGTCGGGCCAGCCGATGGTCTTGGGGGTCTTGGCGGTCTATCGCAATCACGATTTCCTGGGAAAAGCCTACGGCAATTACTGGGGACTTTGCAGCCTCCTTGCATTCATCGCCAGAGAGGTCGGAGCCCTCCCTGGTCCGCTTACATGTGTTTCTTCTCGCGCGTATGTGTCCGGTAGGAAGACGGCACTCAAAGCACTGGTGGAAGGGCTATAATGCAGCCACACAAACGCCCCTTCAATCTGCACGAGTTTAAGATCGAGGTCACTTACCGCTGTGACCTAAACTGCATCCACTGTTCCAGTGATTCGAGGCCGTCAAATCTCTTGGAGATGTCGCGTGCCGACTGCCTTCGAATTCTCGATGAAGCCGGCGAGATGGGGGCTAGGGAGGTAGCGTTTTCCGGTGGCGAACCCCTCGGATGGGTTCGCATCTTTGATGCTGTAGACGCAGCAGCGAAAAACAACTTGAGGACAACGGTCTACACTTCCGGAAATACAGAGGATTTCACAACCAAGGCTGAGCGCCTTCGAAGCCTCGGAGTGTCTCGTCTTATATTCAGTCTGTTTGGCGGCACCGTTGCAACCCATGAGAGGGTCACGCGAACAGCCGGTAGCTTTGACCGCACCCAGACCGCAATGCGCGACGCGCATAGGCTTGGCCTCACCACCGAGCTTCATTTTGTCCCGATGTCCACCAACTACCGCGAACTCGGGGATGTCGTATCCTTTGGCTTAGAGGTTGGCGCGTGTGCTGTCAGCGTCCTGCGCCTTGTTCCGCAAGGGCGGGCCGCCCTGTTGAGCGGGCGTGCCCTGACCAAGACTCAGAATCTCGAGCTTCGGCGTCAAATAAGAGATCTGAGGAAGTCGGGACTCAAGATCCGCACCGGATCGCCCTTCAATTTCCTGATGTTGAACGAAAAACCAGGGTGTTGGGCGGCAATCGACCGATTGATTATCGGCCCGGATCTACGGTTGTATCCATGTGACGCATTCAAGAGAATCGACGCCGTGGAATTGGTCAAGACAGAGCAATGGTCATCCCTTCAACACTGGAGCCTCCCAGAATGCTGGAAGAAGTCTCCCTACTTAGAAGCGGTAAGGACGTATCTCACGACGGACTTTGGGGCCCCCTGCAACTCCTGCAGCTTCCTGGAGAAGTGCATGTCGGGATGCTTGGCGCAGAAAGTAATCGCGTACAGCACACTTGAGAAGCGGCCGGATCCAGACTGCCTGGGACCGCATCTTGAAGGAGACACGGTGTGATGAGTTCACACGGGAGCTTCACTAAGACCTTCAGATTCGCTGATCTCGCTGAGTCTGTGCAACACTGCGATCTCTGTCCGCGTCTTCATGGCCGCAGGAAAGTCCTATCGGCAGCAAATGGAAATGTGGACTCAAGGGTCCTGTTCGTGGCCGAAGCTCCTGGACGTTTGGGGGCCGACCGGACTGGTGTTCCGCTATATGGTGACCGCACTGGGGACAACTTTGAGACTCTGCTCGGCAACGTCGGCTGGCGTAGAGAGCAGATTTTCATCACCAATGCTGTACTCTGCAACCCACGGCGAGAAGATGGCAATAACGGAACCCCGACTTCAGTGGAGATCGCGAATTGCTCTGCCTATTTGGAGATGGTGCTCACGCTGGTGAGTCCCGAGATCATTGTGACACTAGGGACAACGGCGTTGGATGCGCTTGAACTCATTTCGCCGCACGGCATTCATCTGCAGAAAGGCGTCGCACGCCTTGTACCTTGGCGTGGCATTCGGCTGTTCCCTCTGTACCACCCCGCTCCCCGCGCCGCGATTCATAGGTCTTTGGCTAAACAGCGCTCCGATTTCATGCTCCTCGCGAAGGTAGTGCATCCAGTTAAGGGCTTGATCACGCAAAAGAAACGGTCTGCCCAAGCAAAGCCCATCTTCTCTGGCGGAACCTCAGTTCTGCAACAAGTTGCACGGGCTCTCCTTGGACTGGGCGGTAGGATGACATACTTCAAGCTCACCAAGCTGCTGTATTTCGTTGACCTTCTTTCTTTGCGAAAACTGGGGCACACGGTCGCCAGCGAGATCTATTTGCGGCAGGTTGAAGGCCCTTGGCCTCCTAAGGTCGACAAGGCGCTTTCCGCCATGCAGGGATATGAGGTCCGTCGGTTTCTTGTAGGGAGGACTCCGATGGTGGCCCCTGGGCCGTCCCCCCGTTTCGAGGTTCAACTGGACGACGACATATTGGAAACCATTGCCGAGGTGTATGAAACGTACGGCTCTCTGACGAACTCCGGCATCAAGACTGCGGTATACCGCACGGATCCGATGCGGTTCATCTTGCAGGAGGAGAGCAAAGGAAAAGACATGCGGAATAAGCCCGTCCTGTACAAGGACAAGACTGCCTCCGATTTCCTCGAGTGACGAGATGCATGGGGCAGGATGTAAAGGGGCTGCATTTCTAAAAAGGGACCTGTCCGTGTGTGCGGTGCCAAGGCGAATCCCTCCCGGTTGAGGGCTGATCGCTGACGGCCGGCTCTTGGCTTTCACCTTGACTTCGCCCACTGATGAGAGGCAGCATCGTGCCCGGTTGATCAAAGTGCCTCGCGACTGATCCGGAGGGGAGCGCGATGCCGGCTGGAAAACTCGGCGCGGGAATACGACGGCTCTTTGGGTACCAATTAGCCCCAGAGGGCCGTCCTGTCTCTCGGCCGGATGGCGCATGGGGAGAATCCCTGCAAGTGTCTTGCGTCCCGCAGTAAGGAATTTGACGATATTGGCGACGTCCCATATTCCGTGTCCCGCGTATTCTCGAGAACGTGCAAGAGGTAAACCCGTTCCTGGGAACTCCCGGTTTCATGTTGTGTCCCTTCGATTCGCCTTCAAAGCCGCGACTTCGCTCGCAGGCGCGACAGACCCGTGAGGACGAGTTGGATCATCCGGTCGAGAACCAATGTAGAAAAGAGCTCCTCATTTTCCTCGGTCGAAAGCCCATTTGTCTCAGACAAAGACGCGCGTCCCGCTTTCGAAAAGTCATCCCATACCGCGCTTCTGTCGACTAGGCGGTCTTGGCGTGTCGCTGGATCGCGCTCGACGACTGGTGGGGCTACGTAAAGCTCATTCACCTGCGTCGGGGCGCAAAAAGTTTCCGACATCTTCGCCCCTCTGAAGGCCTGAATAATTTGATTCGTCGCCCCACCCAGCAATCCGGCCAGGTAAAGCGGTTTGCCGCCCTGCAAAGCAAGAAGCGCTTCCTCAATCACTCCTGGACAACGCCCGGCCGCCCCTGACGTTCGGCCACCCACGCAAAGCCTGGCGTGCGACGACGCGTTGAGCCGACGCCTAAGGTTAGTTAGTCCGCGGGCGCGTATATAGCGGTAAAGGGGGCTGCTTGAGCCTTCTTTCTTGGCCGCTTCTTCGTAGGGCTTGAGCTCATCAGGCAGCCCGGCTTTCTCCACACGCAACGTTGAAGCAAGGCGCTCCAGATCCTCGTTCGACAGGCGTGGCTCATCAGGCCATGGGAGAATATTGCGCAAGAGTGGTTCAGCGATCTTTTCGGCTTCCGCGGGCGCGAGTGGAACAGGGGGCTGCATCTGGCGGGCGAAGCCATGAACGACTGTGTCCTTTCGGCAAGCCTGCATGACTTCCGTTGAGCTGCTTGCTATCGTCGGCTGCCACCTCAACAATGGAAGGAGGACAGCTGATGAGCACCGCAACGCTTCCTGCCCATCCCAGCCCCCT
>Ga0187857_10001151_pt1 | contig 28362 bp, 26 predicted proteins | sample June2016WEW_8_10_FD_132984 | JGI IMG/M metagenome (GOLD analysis project Ga0187857, IMG submission 132984) | Peatland microbial communities from SPRUCE experiment site at the Marcell Experimental Forest, Minnesota, USA - June2016WEW_8_100 | ecosystem: Environmental > Terrestrial > Soil >... | reverse complement strand
GCTCAACGGTCAAGCAGCTAAAGACGAGGTGTCAGCAGTGTGGCGGGGGCTGGATGCCGGAAAATATTTCTGGCGTTCCGGCAGGGAAAAGTGTTTTTTACTTGACATCCCCTTTAATAGGACCTCTGATATTCTCCGGCTAGTGACATCTCCTGCTTCACCTGCGACAAAGATCGTTCCCGATGAACGCCAGCAGCAAGCCATCGGACACGTTCATGGCCCGATGCTGGTGATCGCCGGCGCCGGCACGGGGAAGACCACTGTGCTCACGCAGCGCGTGGCTAACCTTATCCGCGAAGGGCACGCCCGCCCTGACGAAATTGTTGCGCTCACCTATACCGACAATTCCGCAGCGGAGATGCTGGCCCGCGTACGAGGGGAATTGAAGGGGACCGTCATCGACGGCCTGCAGGCCTGCACATTTCATGCCTGGTGCAATGGCCTGCTACAGCGTCGCGGCGCTGGTTTTGGCGTGCTCGACGACAAGGATCTCTGGGTGTACTTGCGCCGCCGTATTCGCGATCTGCGCCTTAAACACTTTGTCCGTGCTGCGAACGTCGGGCAGTTCCTCGATAGCCTGCTCGATTTCATGCGTCGTTGCCAGGACGAACTGGTCGGCCCGGCGGAGTATGCGCTCTACGTTAAGCGCCTTGAACGCGGCGAGATTGCGCTTCCCCGTGTTGCGCGCTCGAAGAAGCAAACGGAATTGGAAGAGGCGGAGATCCTGGAGCGCTGCCAGGAGATCGCTCGCGTGTTTGCCACCGTGGAAAACATGCTCCGGGAAGAAAACCTGGGCACCTTCGGCCACATGATCACCAAAGCCTATGAGTTGCTGAAGAACGATCCCGCGCGGCTCGAAGAGGAACGGGGCCGCACCCGCTTCCTGTTGGTGGATGAATTCCAGGACGCGAATTTTGCCCAGGTCGAGATCCTGTCGCTGCTCGCCGGGCCGGCGGCGAACGTTTTTGCCGTGGGCGATGCGGATCAGGCGATCTACCAGTTCCGCGGCGCTTCGAGCGAGGCCTTCACTTTGTTTATGAGGAACTTTCCCGCGGCCCGAGTCGTTGCCCTGGAAAAGAACCGGCGCTCGCTTTCGCCCATCCTCGGTTGCGCTTTTGGCATTGTGAACGAGAACCCGGCCGTGTTCGGACAGGCGTTTGGACAAACGTTCTCGCAAAACGGAATTTCAATTTCCTACCAGCGGAAGCCCCTTGCGTCACTGCGCGACGAGGAGGCGAAGCGGAAAGGAGAGATCACGGCCGCGCCGCTGGTCGAAATTGTTACCTGGAGAGATAAGGAAGTCGAGGCCGCCGACCTGGCGCGCCGAATCCAGCGGAAGCGCAAGGACAAGGATAAAGACCAGCGCTGCCGCTGGAGCGATTTTGCAATGCTCTATCGCCAGCACAACCATCGCGACGAACTGGTTCAGGAACTTGCCGAGCGGGGCATTCCATTCTCCATCGAAGGTCTGGACGTCCTCGACACTCCCGAGGTCCGCGACGTGGTGGCCTGCCTGACCGCGGCTGTTTCTCCCAACGATCATGCCAGCTTGTTTCGCGTGGCGGCGCTGCCCCAGTTCGGCATCAACCCAATGGAATTGCGGGCGGCGATGAGGGCGGTGCGGAGGCAGGAACTTGATCTCCGGACGGTGTTGGGACGGCTCGCTGGTGGTGCGGCGGTGCTGGAAAGCGTAGAGAAGATCCACCGCGAAGTGAAGCAGGACGGAGTTCGCGCGGGCGATGCGGTGAGCGCTGTGATTCGGCACTTCGATCTGCAGCGGTCGGCTTTGATGGACGCCTTCGTGAAGTTTGTGGATTCATGGCAGACGAAAGCGATTGCCGAAACTGGTAGCCCTTCCGAATTCCTCGAGTACCTGGATTATTTTGTGCAGGCAAGAGGTACGATTCCGCTTCCCCGTAGCGAGGACGACGCGGTGCAGCTTCTGACCGCCCACGCTGCCAAGGGACTTGAGTTCCAGCATGTGGCCATCATTCGCGGCTCGTCCGTTTCGTTCCCAACTGCATACCATGAGCCGCTCATTGCTTTTCCTCCGGAACTGCGACGGGCGGCCACGTCTTCGCCTTGTGCCGTGTATGACGACAAGACACTGCACGAAGAAGAAGAGCGCCGCCTGTTCTATGTGGCCATGACGCGCGCCAAAGACACACTGGCGATCTACGCGCACCAGGGGCAAAGCAAGAAGGATCCGAAGCCGACCAAGTTTCTGCGGGAGTTCATGGTTCACCCGGCTTACAGAAAGTTCTGGTCCAGCCATCCGGCGGCGGCGGTGCAGGATAGCTTGTTTGCCGAGGAGGAACAGAGAATCGCGGTGCCGCAATCGAACGTTGCCGCATGGCTGCTCATGCCGCCGTCGGCGAACTTCGTGACCGGACTGAGCGCGTCGGCCATCGAAATCTATGAAGAGTGTCCGCTGCGCTTCAAGCTCGAACGGGAGTGGAACCTGCCGCGCGATGTGCCCGCATCGCTGCACTACGGGGCGGCCATGCATCGCATTTTGCACAGCTTCTACGATGCGCAACGCTACGGACGGGAGATCGGCGACGACGATTTGATTGAACAGTTCCGGTCCGACTTGGCTTCCGCGGGCATCGCCGACCGCTATCAGTATGAGCTGTATTTGCGGCAGGGAATGGAGCAGTTGCGGCAATTTTTCGAGTGGGCTCGCGGCGCCGAGCCGCCCGAAGTCATCGAGACCGAATGCAGATTTGAGTTGCAGGTGGGCTCGGCGAAGGTGGCCGGACGTGTGGATCGCATCGATCGCACGGGCCCGGACTCGGTTGCCATCGTGGACTACAAGACGGGCAAGCCGAAGTCGCAGGAGGACGCCGACGAGAGCCTGCAGCTTTCCCTGTATGCGCTCGCGGCCAGGGAAACGTGGGGGAAGCGGGCCGACCGCTTGATCTTCCACAATCTCGAAAACAACATGGCCGTCGACACCACGCGGACGGACGCCGAGTTGGAAGCGGCGAAGCTGCGCGTGCAAGAAGTGGCGGAGGGGATCGCGCGGGGGAAGTTTGCTGCAAAGCTCGGGTATCACTGTGCGTTTTGTCCCTATCGCAATCTTTGTCCCGCGACCGAGAAGACGGTCGCGGCTCCGCAGAAAAAGTCGGTGTCTTGCGTCAACTAGAGGCCATCTCATCACGAATCGAAGGGGGTAAACTGCCACGGCCCCAGGGGCTAAAGCCCGCATCTTTATTGGCTCTGGACGGCACGGCTGAAGCCGTGCCCTCCCCGAAACCATTGATGAGACCAGCCCTGGTTTGAGCAGAAGGTTGTCGTGCACGGGAACAAGCGGAGTCGTGTTGGGAATCTGGAAAACGGCGCAAAAAACTTTGGGGACGCTCATCGCGTCCCCTTTGTCGTTGCCTGTTGCAGGTGCTTAGTGCTTTTTGCTGCTTTTCTTCTTTGCTTTCTTCTTGGTTGCCATGGATCTATTCTCCCTTTCCATTCTTCATGGAATTTCGCAACGGTGTTTTGTTGCAACTGATTGATGTATAGAGTCAATGCAGAACGAAGTCAAGAGAAAAATGATTGAAACGGGTGCGTGCAACGCTGTACCAAAGTCACCAGCGCGACTCGCGCGCGAAGAAAAAGTCGAGTGACATCACAACTCGCTCTCACTTGTTCTCCCTTCACGTTGTTTCTGCCGCGCGCACGTTTCAGCCGGACGCTTCGTTCGGGCGCCGGGCGCGGTGGCGCGTCGCGAACCTCGCGATGCTTGTCACGCTCTATGAGGAGGGACGATTTTCGAGCGACGCAAGGGCCAGCAGAGCCCGTGTGCTTGTTACCTTGATTTATGAAATGATTCGCCGCGACGTGCACAGCGGGATTGCTTCGCTGTGTTTGGGCGGGGGGAATGCGGTGGCGATGGCGGTGGAGCGACAAGATGGCCTAGAACCCGGTTTTGAGTGCAATCGCGATTTTGCAACAGTCTCCAAGTCAATGTGGACGCACTCTAAGAAACACGACTCCACCGAGGGGCTGTGAATCGTAGATTGGTTTCAGCACATCTGGCACTCCGTACCACATAAACTGAGCACCGATGGCCGTCGACAGATGCGGAATGCGACCGACTTCGCGGTCGTACCCAACCGTGTACGCCTGAACACGGGTGAAGTATCGTTCCGTGAAGCCGGGCGGCAGTGGATTCTCACCCACCAAGAGTTCATTCGTGCGGTCAACATTCTCGATGCGAGTCCATGCATAGTTCCTGTGCAAGAATTGGAGCGTGGATTCCAACAAATAGCCGTTCCCGATGTTTCCGTCCGACAAGCTTTGATTCCGGCCCCATAGGAGCATCGACGTCCAGTTCCCGTTGCGTATCGGTCGGTTGTACATCAGTGATGCCGTCATGCGTCGAACGTCTTCGTTTGGGAACAGCACCTCCGGGCTGTGAAGTTGGGCAATCGAATACTGAAAGCTCCAATTTAGACCCGGATTCACCGTTATGCGGGTTGACCAAGAATCAATCGGGCCGGATTGGATGCTCCAGCGAGATTCATTCGGTTCGCGTCCGTGAAACCCTGACGCTTCTAACCGAACGCTCCCGTGTGTTATCCCGACCGTGATTACATCGTCGGCGATGTGTGTCGAATCTTGAAGATGGTGTCCAAGTGGTGCGATGGGGTCTTCTGCTGCGGACGCTCGGTGGGGATAAGCGATTGGCCCCATAGCAGGGTCACCCACAGGGGCACCATAGAAGGACAGCATTGTCTTTTCGCCCAGCTTGTAGTCGTACAAGGCGGCAAGTTCCATAAAGAAATCGTGCGGGTGTTGGCCGTCCACAATCGGAAGACCGTACGCGGTTTCACCCTGCTGGAACAGTTCAGGGTACCGTCTTTGGGAGATCGTCGCTGGTTCTAAACTCAGCATAGCTCGCGGGGTGAAAGTGCCATTGCCAAGCCTCCGTTGAGCCATCGGCATGAGCCAACTTGTGGAGAACAGTTTGTCCCTGCCACGCGGGCCGGACTGCTGAATGTCATTGAGAAATGCGACGCCGTGGAACATGAACGTCCAACTACCCTTGGTCGTCATGAGCATTTCAAAGGGCGTGGAGTTCGGCTCCGCATCTGTGCCAGCAGTCGCGTGCTTTTGCAGAAGTTCAACGAGAGAATGGGACTCCATGATCATCGTCTGATCTTTGCTCCCGCTCATGTTCGGCATCGTTTGATTCGGCTTCTCTTGTGTCGGCATGTCCATGTCTTGGTGAATATCCTGTCCAACCGATAGCCCGACCGAAAAAAAGAAAGCCAACAAAATATTACGTATCGAACGCATCCGTCACCCCTAAGCGTGATTGAAACTGATTTGAAACGGTGCCTCGGCGTGCGGATTCCTCCGAACGCAGAGACAAAACTGTTGTTGTGGTTCCTCGTTTCTAGACGCGAAGGAGGGTCGTAATCGGGGGAGAGCTTGAAGAAAACGATGGGGTAAAAAACAGCCGTTCGTATGAGCGATTGCCTTTACCAGGTTCAGTCACAACATACGATGAGAAGTCGTGCAATCTTTGGTCGGGTGAGTACGTTTCAACAATCGAAGGGTTGTGACTCACCACGCAACACTGATGACTTGTTGGTGTGCGGACAGGTTGGCCATGATTGTGGCACGGGGCTGGGATCGCCGATGCCGCAGTAGTCGATGGCCAAAGCATTTGGCTGCCCAACAGCGCTGCGGAGCACAGCAGAAAGACTGCGACGAGTTTGGAGCCGAACCGAGTCACTACCCCGATATGATGCAGGAAAAATTCGCCAGTTGCAATCATCCGAGCGTGAAAAGTGGGTTTCGAAACCATGCGTTTACACTCACGACTGCCGGAGCAGCCCCGCCTTACTTGGCGGCCGTTCCCGATTCTGCCACTGCCACCGGCAGCGTGATCGTGAACAGCGCGCCTCCATCCGGGGAGGTTGCTGCTTCGATGTTTCCTCCGTGCTCGCGCAGGACGGTCTTGCAGATGCTCAGTCCGAGGCCGGTGCCGCGACCGGGGCGCTTGGTGGTGAAGAAAGGATCGAAAATGTGCGCCAGGTTTTCGGGCGCGATTCCCGGGCCATCGTCCTGAAACACAATCCATACCGAGTCGGGTTTGCGTCCGATGCGCACGCGGATCGTGCCTTTCTCGCGGCTTTCACGGATCGCCTGTTCGGCATTCAGCAGAAGATTCAAGAAGACCTGCATCAGTTGATTGGGATCGGCCATGATCGCGGGGATCGCCGGTTCGGGCAGGAAATCCACCGTGATGTTGCTCTTGCGCAGCGGATACGCCTGCATCTGCACGGTGCGTTGCACGAGTTCGTTGAGATTGGCCTGGCTGCGTCCCGGAGCCGGGGGGCGGGCGAAGTATTGCAAGTTCTGGACGATTTCGGCGGCGCGCCGCGCCTCCCTGTGCAGATCTCTAATCTGCTTGCTCGCGGATTCGCTGGCCTGGGATTCCTGCAGCAGTTCGGCATAGCCCAGGATGGCGGTCAGGGGGTTGTTGAGCTCGTGGGCGAATCCGCCGATCATCTGACCCATGGCTGCTTGACGCTCGCTCTGAATAATCTGCTGTTCCAGTTTTTTCTCCATCGTTACATCGCGGAGGGAGATGATCACGCCTGCCGGCTTGCCCTCGGCATCCAGCAGAGGACTTGCAATGCCCAGCATGGTGCGCCAGCTGCCGTCGCGGTGCCGGGAACCGTATTCACGTGAGGTCCGTGAACTCTCGCCGGTTGCGACGGTGCGGTAGAGTTCGGCCAGTTCCGGTGGAGCATTCTCCGTCTCCGCGACGTTCTTGCCCATGAGATGTTCCGGTCCGTACCCGAGGAGCTCGGCGATACGCGCGCTCACGAACGTGTACTGCCCCTTCAAATCGAGCACCAGAATCAGATCCGGAAAACTTTCCAGCAGATGTCGGCGGAATTCTTCCTGCCTCCGCAACTGTTGTTCCAGCGTGCGCTTCTCGGTGACATCTACCAGAGTGCCCTGGTAACGGACAATCCGTCCGGCTTCCATCACACCGCTCGAGGTATCCACGCACACCGCGACTCCGCCATCTTTTCTTCGCAGTCGAACCTCGCGAGTGCGGGTGCGACCGCTCTGGCTTCCTCCGCGTCCCAGAACCGGATCGCCACCAGCATCAACATTCAGCTGTTCCGGGGGCAGGTTTAACAAATCTTCTTTGCTGTCATATCCCAGGATGGAGACCAGCGCCGGGTTCACCTCGAGCAGCTTGCCTTTCGAATTGCTGATGTACACGCCTTCCTGCAGAGATTCGAAGAGCTGCGTGAAGCGCTGCTCCTTCTCGTGGTGTGCGGTGACGTCGCGCGCCAGCACACTGGCCCCGGTGACCTGGCCGCCCTTGACGATGGCGTTGACCACGCAGTCGTAGTAAAGCCGCCGGGGATCGTTCTTAAGGCAGACCTCGACCACTCCCGACCAGTTCCGCTTTTCCAGAAACCGTGGGAGGCCTCCGGTCGCCTGCGCATGCAGCGGTGAGCCCAGGAATTCCTCAAGTTTGTGACCAACCAGATGAGAGTAAGGAACGCCGAGAATTTCCGTAATTCGCCGGTTTACCGTGCGCAGGGTTCCATCGAGCGAGATGGCGAGCGCGGCGTCATCGAGAGAATCGATCAGCTCCTTGAAGTTGCGCTGCGAGCGCATAATCAATTGGCCTAACTGATCGAGCTGCTCTTCGGAGGGTGTGACGCCCGCCCGATTCTGAAAGTCGTTTAGAAGCTGCTTGAGCTCCACAACCTCGCGTTTGCGCCCGAACGCATAGGCGGCAAACAAGACGGCGAGCGCGAAGAGTCCGGCGGGAATAGCCCACAGCCGGTAAGGAAGGTCTTTCAGTTGTTGCCACGACAACGCTGCTACTGCCGCCGCAAACAGAACGAGCAGGCCAAGCGCCCACCGCCACAACCGGCTCTCCTCGTGTTCCAGTCGGTTCGCCGGACCGGACCGGGCTGAAGGGGCATCTTCGTCGGGCATTGAGGGACTCCCCTGGCGCAAAAACGTTATCCGCCATATTGCCCCTAGCCTAGCACCGAAAGCGGCGGTGCACGACAGAAGGTTCGAGCACGTTCCATCACGGTAAAGGGGTGATGACCATCACAGCGGACCGGTTTGGCACTGACTAGGATGGCGGTAAGGATCTCCCATCCGCGCTGTCCTCTTCGTGTGCTCACTGGTGTCCTCTATGCTCTATAAAACCCTGAGTGCCGCCGTTTACGGCATTGACGCCAACATCATCGAAGTGGAAGTGGATGTCTCGGGCGTCAAGATGAACGAAGACCACTTTCATACTGTTGGCCTGCCCGATGCTGCCGTCCGCGAGAGCCGCGACCGGGTCCGCTCGGCACTGAAAAACTGCGGCTATGATATCCCGCCTACCCAGATCACCATTAATCTGGCGCCGGCTGACATTCGCAAGGAAGGTTCCGGCTTCGACCTGCCCATGGCGCTCGGCATCCTTGGCGCATACGGAGGGCTGAATAAGAAGGAGGTGCCTGACGCGCTGTTTGTCGGCGAGCTTTCTCTCGACGGAAGGGTGCGTGGAGTGCGTGGCGCTTTGCCGATCGCGATCGAGGCTCGTCGAACGAAAGTGAAGCGCCTGGTCGTTCCCGAAGTCAACGCTCGCGAAGCCGCCATGGTCGGTGACGTTGAGGTGTACCCGGTTAAATCATTGCTGGAAGTCATTCATCTCATTAATTCCGGCAACGGCGTCTCCCGCTTGCAGGTGGACACCGATCAACTGCTCTGCCAAGCGCAGCACTTCCCGGTGGATTTCAAAGACGTCCGCGGCCAGCAGACCGCCAAGCGCGCCCTTGAAGTCGCGTGCGCCGGCGGTCACAACATTCTGATGATTGGGCCTCCAGGATCTGGAAAAACGATGCTGGCAAAACGAATGCCGACGATCCTGCCGCCGTTTACTTTCGAAGAAGCGCTCGAGACCACCAAGATTCACAGTGTCGCGGGGGTGCTCGATGCGCACGCCGGACTCGTCGGCCTGCGACCTTTCCGCGCGCCTCACCATACCATCTCCGACGCGGGTCTGATCGGCGGCGGTGCGATTCCGCGGCCGGGCGACGTTTCGCTGGCTCACAATGGGGTGCTGTTTCTCGACGAATTTCCCGAATTCCCGCGCAACGTTCTTGACGTCATGCGCCAACCGCTCGAAGACGGTACCGTTTGCATCGCGCGGGCCGCCATGTCGCTGACTTTCCCCGCGCGCTTCATGCTGGCCGCCGCTATGAACCCCTGTCCTTGTGGATTTCACAACGACCGCACCCGCGAGTGCCACTGCACTCCGCCCATGATCCAACGCTACATTTCTAAAATCTCGGGGCCATTGCTCGACCGCATCGACATTCACATCGACGTCCCGGCCGTGAACTACAAAGAGATGCGCAGTACGAAGGAGTCGGAAAGCTCAGCGAGTATTCTTGAGCGGGTGGTTCGTGCGCGTGACGTCCAGTTGGCGCGCTTTTCTTCCGGCCGCGAAAGACTTTACTGCAACGCCCAGATGCCGCCGCAGTTCATTCGTAAATTCTGTGAGCTCTCCGCCGATTGTGAGCGCCTGCTGGAACGCGCCATGGCGCAGCAAGGGCTCAGCGCCCGTGCCCATGACCGCATCCTGAAAGTCGCACGTACGATCGCCGATCTGGAGGGGATTCCGCTGCTCGAACCTAAACACATTGCCGAGGCGATTCAGTACCGAACACTGGACCGCACGTATTGGGCGTGAAGCTACAAGGGCCATCCGGACCTAAGGGGCGTTATGATGCATTGGATGGTTGACATCGCGGGCCATCGAAATTAGCGTGAGAACATGTTCCGCATAACCCAAGGGGGCCATTGCGCATGACCGGAATTCAGTTCATCACCGACGAATCGGGCCGCAAGACGGCGGCAGTAATCGATCTCAAAAAGCACCGAGCGCTCTGGGAGGATATCGAGGACGTGCTGGTTTCCCGGTCGCGGCGACATGAAAAACGCATCCCGCTCGCCAAGGTAAAGGCGGACCTCGCCAAGAGTGGAAGGCTCCGTGGCTAGCTACGATACGTTTCTCGTGCCCTCTAACTAATGCATGAGCACCCCAAGAACGAAAATCTCCGTGGCTAACTACGACGTCGCATTGACCTCAAGCGCGGCGAAAGAACTTAAGAAGCTGTCCGGCCAGTTGATCGCGCGCATCGTTCCGCGCTTGGAAAATCTTGCCTTCGATCCTCGCCCACCAGGCTGCAAGAAGCTGCAAGGCGGAGACTGCGAATGGCGCATTCGCGTCGGCGACTACCGCGTGGTGTACACCATCGACAACGAAGACTGCTGGTGGAGGTGACGCGTATCCGGCACCGAAGTACGGTCTACGAACGATGACTGCGGGATGCGCCCTCGTTTTTCCCAGGCTATGGGACGGATGGAAGAGGATACCTAGCACCCAATGGTCAGATTGGGCAGGAACAGCGGCAACCAAAGCCGTCTCAGTCGGCGGCCGCTCCGCTGGTCGGCCTTTCGGCGTCGGCGGGTTTGCCATCGGTGGGCTTGTTTTTCTCCGCCTGGCGCAGGCGCAGCGCACGGTTCGAGGGCAAGCCGGCGTCGCGGATCTTGTACAGTAGGGCGCGATAGCTGATGCCCAGTGTGCGGGCTGCCTGCTTACGATTCCAGTGGTGCTGTTGCAGCACCTTGAGGATGACCTTGCGCTCCAGTTCGTGAACGCACTGGCGGGTAAGCTGCTTGAGTGAAATCGGACCGTCGAGCGAGAACTCGGGATTGAAAAAGTCAGGCTCGCGGGCCACCAGATCGTTGGTGATCACGTCCTCATGGCCGAGGATCACGTAGCGCTTGATGAGGTTTTCGAGTTCGCGAATATTTCCCGGCCAGTGATATTTCTGCAGCACGGCCAGCACTTCATTCGAAAGAGGCCGTGCCCGGCAGTTGAACTTGCGGTTGTAGTATTCGAGGAAGTAGCTGCACAGATCTTCAATGTCGCCTCGACGTTCCCTTAGCGCCGGCATGCGCAGATTTACCACGTTGATGCGGTAGTAAAGATCCTGGCGGAAAGCCCCCGATTCGATCTCCGCTTCCAAATGGCGGTTGGTCGCGCACACCACTCGCACTTCGACCTTCTTGTCTTCCTGGGCGCCGATGCGGCAGAACTGCCCATCCTGCAAAAGCTGCAAGAGTTTCGATTGCAAGGATGGATCCAGCTCGGAAATTTCATCCAGAAACAAGGTGCCGCGGTGGGCCAGTTCGACCCGTCCTGGTTTCGACCCAACCGCGCCTGTAAAGGCTCCTCTTTCGTAGCCGAACAGTTCGCTTTCCAGCAGGGTCCCCGGAATTGCCGGGCAGTTCACCTTTACATATGGCCCCAGCTTCCACGGAGACAGGCCATGAATGAGCCGGGCAATGATGTCTTTGCCGGTGCCGCTCTCGCCGGTGATCAGGACAGGAACGTTGGCGGCGGCCACTTTGCCCAGTCGCGAGCGAACCGCTTGCATGACTTCAGAGTGGCCAAAAATGATGTCGTCAGGGGGAATCTCGCCGAGCGATTGTGCCAGCGAACTTACCGAAAGTGTCGTCATAAGAGCAGATGTCCCGTTGCGGTGATTGTTCACCCGCATGCACTAAAAGTGCACTCCAAGCACCAAACTGGGGAAGAGAGCCGAGCGAGCTGGGAGCTTTCCGTTAAACGCTCACTTATGAATGGCTTAGAGTGATGATATCGCGGAAACCGGGAGATCCGGCATGGCACTAAAGGGCCATTCCGAGAGAGAGTCGAGATAGGAAAAAAAGTTCACACGGCAGAACCGGCTTTTCTCAAGTGCTTCCCGGAAACAGCCGCCGCGTCGGTGCTGAGGTGACGGGCGAACTTCAGACCTAAAAGATGGTAGTCATCGAGGTGCTTGACCCACACCGCCTTCGCTTGCATGATCCGCAAAGAGGTCTTCAAACCCTTGACAGGTCCGATTGGAGCGCTCGGAATCTCCAGTGAAACCAGCGCCGATTTGGGCAAAGAACGGCGAACTACCACCAAAGCACCGCCAGGAGAGACGTTAATGGCCGTGGCAAACTCCAGGGAATCCTTGCCGCTTCCGTCGGAAGTGCGGACAAAAACCGGAATGGCGAGGTGCAAGCGTGGCCACTTGCGTTCATTCTTCTTCGATAATCTATTAGGCACTTGTCCGGTCCGCCATAAGGAGGGATAAACACTCCTAGGACCGCATCTTAGGGGCCAAACCTCGGAGAGAAGCCACGTCTGTCTGGAATCGCTCGAAACCGCGCCACCGACACGGATATTGCCGAAGCGGCTTCCCGGCCGAGAAGTCAGTAATGACTGTTGGTCACGTCAAAAAGCTGCAAGGTTTTTCGCTTGGATGCCTTGTTTTGGGCTGTTTCCAATTGACAGTCTGGTAGACCTGACATAGGATCACACTATCCCCCTACTTTCTGAGGTAGCAGACCCCTCCCCCCAATACTAGTTACGTGGTTATCCATGGCTTTGATGCCCGACAAAAGCTCAGCCGTATCCCCGACTGGCAGTGGTCCAAAAGGTAGCCTCCCGTCGACCGCGACGGCTCGGGCTTCCGCGCCCAGCTCTGCGGACGAAGCGGCGCGCGAGCTCGAACAATTGCGCGATCGTTTCCGCAAGACGGCGGACGCTCTGGCCTCTGCCGCCCACGACCTCAAGACGCCCCTGGCGATCCTCAACGGCTACATTGATCTGCTGCAGAGCGAGAAACTCGGACCGCTCAATGACCGCCAGCGCGAAGTGATGGGCGACATGTTTTTGAGCGGGCAGCGCCTGCAGCAATTCATTCAGGACTTCCTGACCTTCAGCGTGCTCGAAACCGGCGAACTGCGCATGCAGTACGTGGAAGGCGACATGAACGCGTGTCTCTCGGAAGTTTGCCGGCTCTGGTCGAACCGGTTTCAGGAGCGCGGTCTGGCTTTGTATTTCCTGGCCAATGACAAACTGGGGACATTTCCATTCGATGCGCCCAAGATCCAGCGCGTGATTTCCAATCTTCTGGAGAACGCCTACAAGTACACTCCTCAGGGTGGAACCGTCTGGCTGCACGCTGAACCCCACATGTGGGAGCGTCGCGGAGTGAGTAAGGCAGCAGCCAATGCAGACCGCCGGCGGCAATCGACGAATGTGCCGAACGCTCTCAAAATCACGGTTGCCGATACCGGCCCGGGAATTCGGCCGGAGTTTCACCTGGAAATATTCGATGATTTTTTCCGTCTGCCGGGCAGCGAATCGGCCGAGGGCATGGGTCTTGGACTTGCCATTTCCCGCCGCCTTCTCCAGGCCATGGGCGGCAAGATCTGGGTGGAAAGCGAACCGGGCACAGGTTGCAAGTTTTCTTTTCTCATTCCCCTGAAACCAATTCTGAGTTCGCTACGAGGGACGAAATGAGCGAAGCCGCCAACATCCTGCTGGTGGATGACGAACCGGGAATGCTGCGCTACATCCGCACGCTGCTGGAAGTGGATGAGCACAAAGTGCAAACCGCCAGCACGGGGGAAGAAGCGGTCGAGCGCGTCCAGAAAGGACTGCAGCCCGACCTGGTGTTGCTCGATCTGCTCATGCCCGGCATCGACGGGTTACAGACTCTTGAACAACTCCGCCACCTCCGGCCGGGATTAAAAGTCGTGATGCTCTCCTGCGTGAACGATACGCGCAAAGTGGTGCAGGCCATGCGCCTGGGCGCGATCGATTATCTGACCAAGCCGTTCCAGAAGGCGGAACTCGACGCGGTCATTGGGCAGTGCGTCGGCACGGCGAAGGGTGAGAGCTATGCGGGCGAAATTGAAGAACTTTGCGACGACGTGTTCTTTATCGCCGCCAGTCCGGCGATGAAGAAGATCCGCTCCCAGGCTGCACTGGTCGCCAACGTCGAAATCCCGGTCCTGCTGCTCGGCGAGAGCGGCACCGGCAAGGAAGTGCTGGCGCGCCTGATCCACAAACTTTCCCCGCGCGCCCACCGCACCTTTCTCAAAGTGAACTGTGCGGCGGTGCCCGCCGACCTGCTCGAAAGCGAACTGTTCGGCTACGAAGCGGGAGCCTTCACCGGCGCCACGCACGCCAAGCCGGGCAAGTTCGAACTGTGCAACAAAGGGACCATCCTGCTCGACGAAATCGGCGAAATGCCGCCGGGGCTGCAGGCGAAGTTGCTGCACGTGCTCCAGGACCAGCAGTTCTCGCGCCTCGGCAGCCGCACCGTGGTCAAAGTCGACGTCCGGATCCTGGCCGCCACCAACATCAACATTCAAGAAGCGCTTGCCACCAAGCGTCTGCGTGAGGATCTTTATTACCGGCTTAACGCTTTCACCCTGGTCCTGCCTCCGCTGCGCGACCGCAAGGAAGAAATTCCGATCCTGCTGAAGCATTTCATGTCGCGGATGTCGGATTCCTACGCGCGTTCCCCGTTGCCCCTTTCGCCGCCTTTGATGGAGGCGTGCCTGCGGCATTCGTGGCCGGGCAACCTGCGCGAATTGAGCAACTTCATCAAGCGCTACCTGGTTCTGGGAGACGAAACGCTGGCGGCATCGGAGTTGCAGCCCCGGCCCGATGGCGGTGGAGGAATGCACGCCCACGCAGTGGGCAGGACTGCAGTCGCGGGTGCGGAGTCCGCCGGCGGCCTGAAGTCGCTGTCGCGCAACGCCAAAGATGAAGCTGAGGCCGAAGCCATCGCCCGTGCGCTGGAAGAGACGAACTGGAATCGCAAGCAAGCCGCGGCGCTTCTGAAGATCAGCTATAAAGCTCTGCTCTATAAGATCCGCCAGTACGGGATCGCGCAAAACCGCAGCACGCACCGGCTGTCAGCCGGCGCGTGACAGAAAACGCTGAGAGGTACGAGCGTTCGGGGGAGGACTGGGTCGTCCCTCCGGGACTTGATTCTTAAGAGCTAAATGCTAAGAGCTGATTTTGGTGCGGATAAGAGGACTCGAACCTCCACGACCTTGCGGCCACTAGGACCTGAACCTAGCGCGTCTGCCAGTTCCGCCATATCCGCATAGAAAGAAAAAATCGGCAGGGCCTTTTCAAAGGCGACTACACTACTATCTACTGGCTGGCGTCGAGCTGTCAAACGAGCGCAACGTCATAACCTTCGCCGTGCTCCATCATTGGCAAGGCGCGAGGCCGCCCTAAACCATGGGAAATGCTCCCGACAAAATCCCCGCGGAACTGGCAAAGGAACTCCGCGCACTGGCGCACGATTTCAGCAATGCGCTCGAAACCATCGTGCAAGCCACGTACCTGATTTCGCAGGCAGGGCCGCCCGAGAATTCACGCCGCTGGGTCGAACTGATCGACCAGGCCTCGCAGGAAGCGGTAAAAATCAATCAAAAGCTGCGCCAGCTCTTACGCTCGCAAAGTTAGGAGCGTTTTGTGAATTGTCATCCCGAGCGAAGCGAGGGATCTGCATTTTGCGGCGAACTGCGGATCCCTCGCTTCGCTCGGGATGACAAAGTTTGGCGAAGTGAGAGTTCAAATTGAGAGTTAAAGAGCGGAGTCTCACTTCGCCAACGGGCGACTAGCCCAGCTTCGCGTCCATCGTAATCTTTGCGTTCAGCACCTTCGATACCGGGCAGCCCGCTTTAGCATTTTGCGCGGCTGTGTTGAAGGCTTCCGCGCTCGCACCCGGCACCTTCGCGACGACATCGAGATGCACGGCCGTGATGGCCCAGCCCGCGTCGAGTTTCTCCATGGTGAGCGTAGCTGCCGTGCTGATGCTCTCTGGCGTGAGGTTCGCACCACCCAGTTGCGCCGACAGCGCCATCGAAAAGCATGCCGCATGCGCCGCCGCAATCAGTTCTTCCGGATTCGTCCCCGGAGCGTTTTCAAACCGCGTCGTAAACGAATAGGGCGTATTCGAAAGAACGCCGCTGGCAGACGAAACCGTGCCCTTTCCGTCCTTAAGACCACCCTTCCACACTGCACTCGCTTTGCGTTGCATTGCAATCTCCCAAGGTGAGGATTAAACGAAGTCGTACCTATTGTAGAAGCTAGAAGGAATTCGCGTGCACCGCCGCAGTCGTGGAACCGCCCCACGAGTTCTATAATCTCGCTCATGTCATTTCTCCGGTTCCTCATGCTGTTGTCGCTCGTGGTCTGGCTTGGCGGCGTGATCTTTCTGGCGTTCGTCGAAGCGCCCATCGCTTTTACACCCGGACTTCTCCCCACCCGCCACATGGCGGGATCGATCGTAGGCCACTCGCTCGATTTACTGCACTACATGGCCATCGTTTCCGGAATTGTTTTTCTGCTCGCGTCGATGCTCTACAGCCGGATGGCTACGGGAAATGCGCGACCGCTGGCCGCGCGGCATCTTCTGGTCGTGCTGATGCTGTTGCTGACCGTGATCTCGCAATTCGCCATTTCCCCGAAACTGCACGCCCTTCGCGCCGAGGTTGGAGTGATCGATAGCGTACCTCTGGACAATCCGCTGCGCAGGGAATTCGATCGTCTGCATATTTGGTCGGAGAAGTTCGAAGAGGCGGTGCTTTTGCTGGGGTTGGTTGCGTTGTACGCGACCGCGCAAGCGTTCCGGTGAGCGGGCTATTGCTGGACTACTGAGGCGCTCTGCCTGGCTGCGGCGCGGGCGGAGGTTTCAGCGCCTCATCGAGATACGCCAGATAATCGGCAATCAGCTTATAGCTGTCGTAGTAGTCGTTCATCCTGACGGCTGCCAGCTTGTCGAACGGCGAATGCAGGATCGACCAGGTCTGTTCGGTCACGGAGTGCAGGGTGATGCGCGGAATCTGGTAGCGAGCGAAGGATTCGGAATCGGCGGTGCCGAGGTTGTCCACGTTCATGGTGGCGACCACGAGTCTGCTGGCCGCCGCAACCGTGGCAAGCGCGTCAAGCAGCACTTTGTCGGCGTGCGAAGCCCAGACCTCGGTTGGACCGAGCCCCAAGCTGTCGAAGTTCACCATGCCCTCGATGTGTGCGCGCTGTTCGCTAGTGAGGTGATCCACGTAATACTGCGATCCGACCAGCCCCTTTTCCTCGCCCGAGAATCCGACGAAGATCAGCGTGTGATGACGCGGCTGTGCGCTCAGGCTGTACAGGAGGCCCGGCAACAACGCCGCTCCTGTCCAGTTGTCGACCACGCCGTCGCCAAAGCTGTCGACGTGATCGGTATGAGCGCCGACCACGATGACTTCCTGCGTTTCTCCAGGCAACACGCAAATGACGTTCGGCGGCAGCTTGCGGTCGAGCGCTTGCTCGGAGAGATTCGGATCCTTGCATCCGGAGTCGGCGAACCATTTCCGGATCAGGGCTTCGCGTACGCTGTTGCTGGTTGAAAATGACTTCAAATGGGCTTCGATGGCTTCGCGGGTCTGCAAGCGGACGTGAATCTGCGCCGAAGCGCAGACGGCACAGGCGATACCAACAATCAGCGCCCCGGCGAGCCGGCGTAGCCACGGTCTGGCGAGAGTTTTGGCGTCGCGCCGCATTTTGCCGAGAGCGCCCTTCCTCCCTACTGCATCAGCCGCCACGCGCCGCACGCCCACACCACCGGCACCGCGAAGAGCATGGCGTCGATGCGATCGAGCATGCCTCCGTGGCCGGGCAGAATCGTGCCGGAATCTTTCACTCCGGCACCGCGCTTGATGAGCGACTCGACCAGATCGCCCAGTTGCGCCGCGATGTTGACCACCGCCGACAGCAGAATGATGGGCCACAGTTGTGGCTGCTCCAGGCCGAACATGCCATCGCGGCGGTCAATCCATCCAACCCGCAGCAGCGCGGAACTGATTCCGGGCGCATGCTGAATCCACAGCGTGCCTACGATCACGCTGGCCAGGACCGATGCCGCCGCGCCTTCCCAGGTCTTCTTCGGGCTGATCTCGGGCGACATGCGATGCCGGCCCAGGGACTTGCCTACGAAGTAAGCGAAGACATCTCCGGCCCACACGGCGAGCAGGGTGTAGATTGTCCAGATCGCTCCCGCCGGCTGCTGCCGGATCGCGACCAGCAGCGCCATCGGGATCGCGATATAGACGAAGGCAAACGCCGAAGCGGCGGCCGCGGGATAGCCGCTGGTCAGGTTGGAGCGCCGCATGGCAACTGTCAGAAACACAAACGGTGCAAGCGACGCCGCCAGCGCCAGCCCGTAGAGAATTGCCGTGGTCTCAACCAGCGGCGTGCGATTGGTGGAAGCGACAATCACAAATACAAAGAAGAGCGCGACGAAAGCATACGTCGCCGGCCCCAGCGGCTGGACTGCATAGTGCGTTACCAGTTTCAGGAACTCGGCGATGGCCAGCAGGGCTACCGCCCCGGCCACAATGGCCAGTACGTAGAGCGGCGCCTTGAGAACTAGCAACAGAACCAGTGGAATTAGAACGACGGCGGTCGCGATGCGCTGGATCATGGGATCACGCTGCGGAGAATGCGGCGCTTGTCGCGAATCCGGACTTGCGGCGATCTCCGGCGGCTGCCGAGCTGCTCCACCCCGGCAAGCCAACACCGGGCTTGACGGGGGCCCCGGCGCGCTCGGCTTGGACGGGCGAGAGCGCCCGTCCCCACACGAGCAGTGCTCATCAACGTTTCGCCTCAGCGTGGGGCCGGAACGACGCAGGCTGCGGAGTGTGCTGTGGGGCATGCCCGTCCGGGCCCAGCCCGCCGTAGCGGCGGTCGCGCTTCTGATATTCTTCGATCCCTTCGAGCAGTTGAACGCCGCGGAAATCAGGCCACAGCGTTTGCGTCACATAGATCTCCGCATAGGCAAGCTGCCAGAGCAGGAAGTTACTCAGCCGCATCTCGCCGCTGGTGCGAATTACTAAGTCGGGATCGGGAAGCCCGCGAGTGTAGAGATGATCGCTAATTGCCCGCTCATCGACTTCCATGTGATCGAGGCCGCCATTGCGGGCGGCGGCCTCCGCCAGCGCGCGAAACGCATCCACTATTTCGCTGCGCGAGCTGTAGTTCAACGCCAGTGTCAGCAGCATCCCGGTATTGCCGGACGTGGCGCAACTAGCCTCTTCCATTTCGCGCTGCACCGATTCGGGCAACTCATGCTGACGGCCGATGTATTTCAACCGGATGTTGTTTTCGTTGAGCGTCTTGATTTCCGCCTTGAGATAGCGGCACAGAAGGCGCATCAGGAAATCGACTTCCGTCTTGGGACGCTTCTTCCAGTTTTCCTCGGAGAAGGCGTAGAGCGTCAACGCCGGAATTTCGATGCGGGCCGCGGTCTCGACCGTCGAACGCACAGCGGCCACACCGGCGCGATGTCCGGCGATGCGCGGCATGTGCCGGCGCCGGGCCCAGCGCCCGTTTCCGTCCATGATGATAGCGATATGCTGGGGCAGACGCGCAGAATCGAGCCGCAGGTAAACGTCGCTCTCCTTGCGGTCCATCCCAACCGGAATTGTGTGTCGCAAAGCGGACCTCTCGAAGTCGAAGCTAACACACGAAATCCAGTGTGTGCAATGCGATCGCAGGGCCCCGGGCAGTAATTAGTCTCTAGCGGGTCTCTTCGGGCACTTCTTGCGGAAAGACGGGCAGGATCAAGCGCTCGGTGTGGCGAATGACCGTCAAAGAGCACCGCACACCGACTTGAGCATCGGTCAGCAAACGATGCAGGTCATCGACGCCGGCTACCGGCTTGTCGTCGAGCGCCACGATTACGTCGCCCTCGCGCAGGCCCGCTGTCCGCGCCGGGCTTCGGTCCGCGATGCCGACCACGACCACGCCGGTTTCTCGCGCTAATCCGTAGAAGCGCACCACTCGGCGGTGAATGGGAACCGTTTGGGCCGAGACTCCGATGTAGCTGCGCCGGATGCGGCCATCGCGCAGCAAGCGGCTGGCCACGAATTTTGCGGTATTGATACCGATCGCGAAACAAATTCCCTGCGCCGGCAGGATCGTCGCCGTGTTAACGCCGATTGCCCGGCCTTGCGAATCGACGAGTGGGCCGCCGGAATTTCCGGGGTTCAAGGCTGCGTCGGTTTGAATCACATCCTCGATCAGGCGCCCCGAGTACGAGCGCAGCGATCGCCCCAGCGCGCTGATCACGCCCGCAGTCACGGTGGACTGAAACCCGTACGGATTGCCGATCGCAATCGCCATTTGCCCCGGCCGCAGGAGCTGCGAATCTCCCAGTGGAACGGCCTGCAATCCGGAAACATCGATTCGAATGACGGCAAGATCGGTCGCCGGATCATCGCCGATCGTCCGAGCGGGAGCGCGTCGTCCGTCCGCCAGCGTCACTTCGATCCGGGTCGCGTCGTGCACGACGTGGCTATTGGTGAGAATCAATCCATCGGGCGTGAAGACGAAGCCGGAGCCGCCGCCACGGCGCTCGCGGGACTCGCCCGAACGAGTTCGGCCTGCCGTTTGGAGCGCTTGATGTACTTCAACGTTTACTACCGACGGGCCGACTCTCTCAACCGCAGCCGTGACTGCCCGCGAATACGAGTCGAGCAGGACAGCGTCTTCTGATTCGGCAGCAGAGACTCGCACCGATTCCTCCGCCAAGCTTCCGCCGAGCGGTTGGTGCGAAGAGAGGGGTTCTAGGGAAAGACTATCCAGGTTCTGAGTAACCAAGTTCTGACTGTCCAGGTTCATGCTGCATAGATGAAGCTGGAGGCAACTTGGATTCCGCCGCTCAGGCGCGGCTCACGCCGTACGCATCCAGGACATCCCGCAGCGTAACGATGCCTTCCAACTTGTGCAGATCAGCACGGTTCACTACCGGCAGGATTTCGATCTGGTTTGCGCCCATGCGCTCGAGCGCCAAATCAAGGGTTTGGTCGGGGTGGACATGGGGAAAAACCAGCGCATCCGTGAGTTCACTGAGCTTCTGATCCGCACCTTCCGCCAGTTCGCGCTCCAACGTCGCCAGGTTGATCACGCCAACGACACCTCGTCGATCGGTCACCAGCCAGGTTCGGGCTGCGCTCGATCGGACGCTTTCCAGCGCCTCCCGAACCGTGATCTCGGCAGGCAGCAACTGGCTCGCAGTCTGCATCACCCTAATTACCTGACGCTGACCATGCCGTTGGCGCGTCTTCGCGGTCGGCAGGTGGATGCCATCCTGCACGGCCAGCGCTTCGTAAATGGGCTCGTGCTGCAATCGTGAAGCGATGAACAGGCTCACCAGATTAGCGATCATCAGGGGAACGATCACGGCATAATCCTGCGTCATCTCGAAGATCATCAGCACCGAGGTCATGGGAGCGCGCACGATACCCGCGAAGGCCGCGCCCATCCCGACCAGGGCGTAGGCGCCCGGCGTCGCGGTGTACGCCGGGAACAAATGATGCGCCACGGTTCCGACCGTTCCTCCCAACATGGCGCCGATGAACAGGGCGGGGCCGAAGATACCGCCTGCATTGCCCGAAGCATAACTGGTGGTAACGGTGAGAAGTTTCAGAACCACCAGCAGCGCCATTAACTGGAAGGCCATCCTGCCGTTCAACGCCTCGCCGACAAACCCATAACCTACGCCCAGAACCTGCGGCACAAACCAACCCGTCAGCCCGACCAGCAGGCCGCCCACCACCGGTTGGAACCAGACCGTCTGCTGCGGAAACCGCAGGAAGCGCGCCCGCATGCCCAGCAACAGCCTCGTGAAGGCCGCCGAAACCAAACCGCCGGCCACGCCCAGCACGGCATAGACCGCAAACTCCACCGGATGGACCAGTTGATATTGCGGAACCTTGAAGAGGGGGTGATCGCCGAGAAGGACGCGCAGAACCATCCAGGAAGTCGCCGAAGCCAGCACCACCGCGCCCATTACTGGTGCGTTGAGATCGCCGACGATCTCCTCGAGCGCAAACAGCACTGCGGCCAGAGGCGTATTGAACGCGGCTGCAATGGCCGCCGCTGCTCCCACCGGGATAAGTCTCTGAACTTGTTCGGTGCGCAGACCGAGGAGGCGTCCGAGCACGGAACCGATGCCCGCGCCCACTTGCACCGAAGGCCCTTCGCGTCCCAGCGGAATTCCGCTGGCGAGCGTTGCTGAAGTGCAGAAAAACTTGCCGAGTACGGTGCGCAGCGTGATGCGCCCTTCGCGCGCGTACAGAGCAGCCTTCGTCTGCGGCACGCCGCTGCCGCGCGCATTCGGAAAATAGCGATACAGCAGGTAGCCGATGCCGAGCGAACCCACGATCGGGAACAGCACACGCCGCCACGGAGCGCCGCCCACCGGATACAGGCGCATCCCCATGCGTTCTGTCAGCAGGATGAACGCGACGACCGCCGCGCCAGTCAATGCGCCGATTACCAGCGCCAAAACCAGAAAAACCTGGCTCTCCCGCTGCCGCAGTTCGGCCACGCGAACTGACAGCCAGGCTCTCCACCCACCTGTGCTCGTTGTCTGGACGGTTTCATTCATGGATCGGGAAATTCTTCTTAAGAGAATATCGCACTGGGGTTGGAGGGCGGCCCGAATGTGAACCGCCCCTCCCCTTACGACTGGTTAACGGTCGACTGCGAAGTGGTCTACGCGGTTCTGTTGCCAGCATTGCTCGTTGTCCTGGGTACAGAACGGTTTTTCCTTGCCGTAGCTGACGGTCCGGATGCGATCGGCGGGAACTCCTTCTTGCACCAGAGCTCGCTTAACCGATTCCGCGCGGCTGGCTCCGAGGGCGATGTTGTATTCCTCGGATCCACGGTCGTCACAATGGCCCTCGACGAGAACCTTGATGCTGGGATGCTGCGCGAGGAAAGCTTCGTTATTTTGGACGGTTGGCGCCTCGTCAGGGCGGATCGTGTACTTGTCGTAGTCGAAGAACACATCTTTGACGTTCCTGCTGAACAAGTCCTCATCCGAGGGTGAGGGCACCGCACTGGCGCTTGCGGCATTGACCGTGACGCGGGTGGAGGCATCGTTGGTTCCTCCCGGGCCTTTGGCGACCAGGGTGTAAGTGGTGGACGCACTCGGCGTGACCGAGCGCGATCCGGTCGGCGGCAGCGTGCCTAGTCCGGCAATGGTAACTTCGTTGGCGTTGCTGGTTTGCCACGTCAGTATGGACGACTGTCCCTGCTGAACCACGCTGGGGTTGGCAGCGAGAGTGGCGGTCGGTGCTGGTGCGGCGGTGGGCGGAGGCGGTGGCGTCACTTTGGCTGCCTTTTTGGCGCATCCTGCTAGTGACAACACACCTGCCAGTGCTGCGAGTAGAGCAAATGTCTTCATTCTTTTTTGCGTCATATTTTTTCAGTCCTCCTCACTTGAACGTTGGATTCGCTGTGGAACATAGACCTGCTCGGCAACCTTCGGTCAGCCGCGAAAGAAATGCATTGCAACAGCAAAGCACTTCCGGCGACTGCGACAAAGGTTGAGGGGTTTCGGAACTACAGGGTGAGGAGAATCAGCAACGGAGGATAGCGTTGCGCTCTGGCGAGGGAAGCGAGAAAAAGTCTGCCTCTGCAAGCGACGCCCAGGAAAGAGCCACGAGAGGCGAAATCAGACAATGGCCGAGGGATCTAAATGCAGCCTGCACGATGGCAGTTCGCAGGCGGGTCGCTGCTCGCGCTGCCAGAAGCGCAGTAACCGGCCCGTGCACCACAGAGTACGGACCCTGCATGCCAGGAAAGAGAAAAATCGTCAGAACGCAGAGAACCGCCACTACAGCCAGTTCGCATCCGATGCGGCCAGAAATCATCGACGTGTAATTATTATATCGTAGGACTCGATACTGGTAGCGGTCGGCCACTTCCGGCTGTAAGTACAGCAGATGCTGCCCCTTAGTGTTGGCAGGGGCAGAAAACAAGAACACCCGCAGGTCTCGTTTTCTGCTATCCCGACAGCGAATAATCCCCACTGGTGTCCTCGATCTCGACCATCTCTTTTAGCTCGGGATAGTGTTTCACCAGGGTCTCCGGGGCATGGACTTTTTTCCCGTCCAGCAGGTGCCTTAACTCCAGCGCATTCACCGCGGCTTTGGCCTGAAAGTGATTGTTCGCGATTACGTAGGTTGACTCGGCGCGGTGCGCGATGATTTCTATTTTTTCTTTCCACTTCTCCAATTCCGCGGGCTTGTAGAGGTAGTTGTAACGGTCGTTGCGGTTGTCGCTGTCGAACCCGCTCTCGAACCAATGCTCGTAGTTGCGGCCATGCAACCGGACGTATCCGATGCCCGAGGTGACATGCTCGGTCGGCCCGAGCGAACGCCCGAGCAACGGCTGATCGATGTTGCAGAAACCGACGTTGTGGCGCATGAATTCGGCGATCGTTTCCGGATTATCCCAACTCTCGTGGCGCACCTCGACCACGCGCGGATACTCGATGAACTGCCGCAGCAACTGCTCCAGGTACTCGCGGTTGAGAACGGTGTTCTTGAACGAGACGGGGAACTGGATGAGCAACGCGCCCAGCTTGCCTTCCGTGGCCAGCGAGTCGAGACCTTCGCGGGCCAGCCGTTCGTCCTGCTCATTTGGACGGATGCTGGCTGCCGAAGTTGGTTCCACCACGGCCAGCGGAGAATGGGTGAACGAACGGTGCAGCTTTGCGGTGAAAAGAAAATTTGGATTGACTGCCGCTGCCTTCCGCGCCCACAGGCGCCCCAGTTCCGGGCGGATGTGTCCGTAGAACGAAGTGTTGATTTCGATGACGTCGAAGAATCGCGCCAGAAATTCGACGGGATGAATTTTCTTGCGCTTCAATTCCGGCGGATAAAGAATCCCGTCCCAGTCTTTGTATGACCAGCCGGCAGTCCCGATGCGGATTCGCGGAGCAGGTTCCATACGGGCGGCCAGAGATTAAGAGATCAGATGCTCGGAGGGTAGCACAGTGCTTGTGTGGGCGACCTTGCCCGCGAATCCCGCGATGTCTCAACACTCTCTCAGCAGAGCAGCGAGCAAGAGTCAGTAGAGAAGAATCGCGACCCAATACAAGCCAGTCGGGTACGCGGCATTACGCGCATAGCAAGAGCCCACCGCAAACTGGCTAACGCCTGGATCGCGCAGCAGACGCAGGGCGCCCGGCGGCAGGACTTCCGGACGGCTCTCGGTGTAGGTGATAATTTTTCGATTGTCGTAGGCGGCCGCGAGCAGGTGAGCGTTCGGACGATTCTCTCTCGCCAGCGAGCAAGCGGCCACGTCAAGATTCCGCGGCGTGAGTCGGACGAGTTGCGGCAGTCCTGCCTGTTGACGCATCTCGTGGACGGCCCGGCCAACCAATTCTGCACTCTCCTGCGCGGAATACGACGGTACCTCGTGCGCGAAATCCTGGACCACATATAGCCGGCCTTTGCTCCAGATGGCGGCGACGCCGGCGACATTGAATCCGCGATCGAGCAGATTCTCACGGTGCGGGGCCGAGCGCATCAGGGCATCATTCGCGCCCAGAGCGCAATTAGTGTAGGCGATGTTCTCGCCGGCGCGATCCATTCTTAGCGGGCTGACCTGGGCAATTCTTTCGAGCAGGGAGGGCTCGCCGGGCAAACGATGCTCCAGACGCCCGCTCTCCGCCATGCGCCGGGCGTGCGTTCGCGCCGCTTCGCGCAGACTTTCTTCCATGCGCAACGGGGGCACTCCAGCGAGTTCGCGGCTCTGGTTGGCCGCTTCCAAGAGTTCGTTCTCGGCGGCGTAGTCCTCGTCAGACGATGATCCGGCCGCCGAGTTCGAGTAGGGGTCGGGCTGGTTGTTGCCAACGTTTGTGTTAGTGTCGTTGCAAATAACGACTGCTGGCGGCTTGGTTTGTGCGGCGCAGGGTCCGAGACTTACCGTCAACATCGCGAATGAAACCGCCAGGACCCGGAGCATGATTTTTGTGGTTGGCGTTGCGGCGCGGGGATCGCCGGCAAAGTTTTCCGCTTTCCATCTCTCACGCTAGCTTCTAGAATTCGGCTCAGCTACTTACTATGGAGACCTTACTGCTGGTTACCGTGCTCGCCGGAACCCTTGTCCTGCTTGGGTTCTCGGCTGTTCTGCTGCGGCGCGTTTCGGCCGCCACGCAAGTGGATGTAAAGGCGGAGGTTGCAGACCAGCTCGAAAGGTTCAATACCGCCCTTGGCCAGAAGATCAGTATCAGCACTGCCGACATGGCCACTCGTCTGGAGCAGACTAAAGGAGACCTCCGACAGCAGGTCACAGACCGCATCCAGCAAGGCTTTTCAGAGATTCGAAGCTCGGTCGAGCAACAACTTGCTGCGGGAAGGGAAGAGCAGAACCGGAGCTTGAGCGATGGCCGCAGCGAGATGACCAGTTCTCTTCTGCTCACCACACAGCAACTGAAGAGCGAATTTCAGAGCCTGAATCAGCAGACCGCGCAGAGCCTCGATTCGATTCGCGATCGGGTGGATTCGAAGCTGATGGCCATCACCGAGCAGGTGCAGGTGAAACTCGATCAGAACATCAAGGAAGGATTTGCGCAGTTCGAAAAAGTTCAGCAGCACTTGAAGGCGGCGGAGGAGCAACTCCGTGAAGTCGGCGCGCTCGGCCACTCGATCAACGATCTGAACAACCTGCTCAAGCTTCCGCATCTGCGCGGCCAGTTCGGGGAAGCGAGCCTGGAGCGACTGCTCGCGGACTTCCTGCCCGCGCATATGTTCGCGCTGCAGTCGTCGCCGGGCGAGGGCGGAGGACGCGCCGACGCCGTCATTTACTTTCCCGACCGCAAGCTGCCGATCGACGCCAAGTTTCCGCGCGAGCAAGTGATTGCGCTCTTTGAGAGCAACGACAAGGCTGAGATTGAAGCGGCGCGGATTGCGCTGGTGCGGGTGATGAAGGCGGAAGCCAAGCGCATTCAGCAGTACATCCAGCCGGAGAATGGCACGACGGAAATCGCGCTCATGTATCTGCCGAGCGAGACGCTGTATATGGAAGTGATTCGCAACCGCGAACTGGGCGACTGGATGAATGAACAGCATGTGTTTCCCGTTTCGCCCAATACCTTGCTGATGACGCTGCACACGATTGCGCTGGTGCACAAGTGGTACGAAGTCGCCAGCCGCTTCGAAAAGAGCCGCGCCGAACTGGCCAAGGCGCAGAAGTCGTTCGACTTTTTCCAGAACCAGTTTGAAAACGTCGGCAAGAATTTGAACAAGGCGCAGGAAGCATTCGAGACGGCGCAGCGGCATCTGAAGAGCTACCGAGGAAAAGTTTCCGCGCTCAGCGGACAGGAGCAATTGGAGTTGGAGTCGTCGGCGTCAAGCGAGAAACCGCTGCCGCTGCTCGACAAAGCCAGCGCGTGATCCCGCTGCAAAACGTCGAAGGGTTTCGTTGGAATGGGCGCGGAGCCCGCCTACGCGATCCTGCGGGCGGTATCCGAGAGTTTTCTCTGCGGCGTGGACTTCAGGTGGTCCGCGTCTTTCACTGCCCAGATACCGTCGAACTTGACGAAGTAGGGCTCAACCGAAATGCCGGGGAATTCCGCGGTGAGAAGCTCTCCGGCGCGGAGGAGTTCGATGCGATGATGTTCGGCTTCGGCTTGGAGGTCACCTTTGAAATGGTCCAGGCCACCGTAAGTGCCACAGTCGGAATGGGTGATGACCAGCACGCGTTTGGTCTGGTGCAGGTGGACGGACATGCGGACCTGTTCGAGGAGGAAGTCCTGTTCGAAGTCGTTGCGCGGGGAGGCGAGGGTCTTGGCTCCTCCGGCAACGGAGATCATGTCGGCGCGTTCGACGCCCTGCTTCTTCAGGAACTTTCGCACGGCCGTGCTGATGCGGTGATCGAAGCAGCAGAGGACAGCGGCGTCGGCTACGTACGGGCCGGCGGGTGAGTCGAAATGGAAGACTTTGCGCATGGGACCCTCGTGCAGCTTCTAACTTATGCAACAAAATGTGCCACCCTTATTTGGAGACTTTTCAGCCATCGACTCGAGCAGACAAACGAGGACTCTTTTCGCGTTGGATGCCTTGCGAAAATAACTCGTTCGATGGGACCGGCCCCGGTCGCCTTATCTGAGACGCTTCACTAGCAAAGCCACGATGAGCACAGCGATGGCGATGAGCAGCGCAATTAAACGGGCCTGGTTCGCTCTTTGCGACATGATTTTCCGGTTACGCTCCGCGCTTTGTTTTCAGCTCGGTTAACAACTGCTCGATGCGGTCTTCTTTTTCCAGGGCGGCGAGGCGGTCTTCGACGTCGTCGGCCAGGAGTTGGGCTTTGGCTCCGCCGATGGCCTCTTCGCGGGCTACTTTTCTCTTCATGCGATCGAAGGTGGCGGACTTGGTGTTGGCGCTCATGCCGGACTGTGCGTCCGTGGCCCGGTTAGCGGCGCGGGCGCGGCGGTGCTGCGCGATCAGCAGATCGGCCTTGGCGTTGGCCTCGGCTAACTTCTGATCGAGATTGCGCAGGGCCGATTTCAGATTCTCGACCTGGGCTTTCTGATCTTCGAGCTGCTGGGCGAAGTTCGCGCTCAGGTCGCGATAACTTTCAACGCGAAGCAGAGCGGCGCGGGC
>Ga0187857_10001149_pt1 | contig 28397 bp, 26 predicted proteins | sample June2016WEW_8_10_FD_132984 | JGI IMG/M metagenome (GOLD analysis project Ga0187857, IMG submission 132984) | Peatland microbial communities from SPRUCE experiment site at the Marcell Experimental Forest, Minnesota, USA - June2016WEW_8_100 | ecosystem: Environmental > Terrestrial > Soil >... | reverse complement strand
GTAAAGAACTTTGAGTGGCAGATTATCAGGAAGGGCGGTGATCGCAGAGATATCGAAGTTTCCATATCACTCATCAAGGACGCGGAGGGTCATCCGGCCGGATTCCGGGGCATTGTGCGCGACACCACCGACCGCAAGCGGGCGGAAGAGGCTCTTAAAGAATCGCAGCAGCAACTCTCAGACATCATCAATTTTCTCCCTGACGCAACTCTTGTTATTGATAAAGAGGGAAAGGTTATTGCGTGGAACAGGGCCATAGAGGAAATGACGGGAATCAAGGCAACCGAGATGCTGGGCAAGGGTAATTACGAATATGCCCTGCCTTTTTATGGTGAAAGGAGACCCATTCTCATCGACCTCGTCCTAAAGCCCCAGGAAGAAATTGAAGCAAAATATGTTAGCACGGAGAGAGGAGATACAGTCCTGGAGGGTGAAACATACATGCCTGCACTCAGAGGAGGTGAAGCATACCTATTTGGAACAGCGAGCATCTTGCGTGACTCAAGAGGCAGCATTCTCGGGGCCATAGAATCCATACGCGACATTACAGAGCGAAGGCATGGAGAAGAGGCACTTATAAAGGCGGAGCAAAAATATAGGGGCATATTTGAAAACGCCGTAATGGGGATATTTCAGACAACCCCTGCGGGACGTATCATAAGTGCCAATTCTGCTTTCGCCCATACCCTTGGATATGATTCACCAGATGACATAATGAGTACGGTAACGGATGTATCCCGGCAACTTTATGTTTATCCCGAACAACGGGCTGAGCTTCTGCATCTCATTGAGGAGGGAGGCATTGTTCAGGATTTTGAGATTCAGTTTTTCCGGAAAAACAGGAGCATTGCGTGGATTACTGTCAACATGCGTGCTGTCCGTGACAGCGGCGGGACTTTGCTTTATTATGAAGGCACTAACCAGGACATCACAGGCCGCAAGCTTCTTGAAACCCAGTTCCGACAGGTACAAAAGATGGAAGCCATCGGCACTCTGGCTGGCGGAATTGCTCATGACTTTAACAATATACTCAGCGCGGTTCTAGGCTATACGGAAATGGCCCTCGGAGATCCTAAGCTGGATAAGGATCTCCGGCGCTATCTTGACCAGGTTTTCAAGGCTGGGGAGCGGGCGAGAGACCTCGTGAAACAGATCCTCACTTTCAGCCGCCAGAGTGACGAAAAACTGCGCCCCCTGAGGGTCGGCCCCATCGTCAAAGAAATCATGAGGCTCCTTAGGGCATCCCTGCCGACAACAATAAAGATTCGCCAAGACATTCATGAGGACGGGGACACAGTATTTGCTGATCCTGTACAAATCCATCAAGTATTGATGAACCTCTGTACCAATGCAGCACACGCTATGCGAGAGAGACAAGGTGAATTGAAGATCAGTCTCGTCCCTGTGAATGTTGAACCGCCCGACAATCTGATTATTCACCATGACCTATCCCCTGGCAAGTATCTCAGATTGACGGTAAGTGATACGGGAGTTGGTATAGATAACGAGATTATAGACCGGATATTTGATCCCTTTTTTACTACCAAGAAACCCGGTGAGGGAACCGGTCTGGGACTTTCTGTGGTATATGGCATTGTGAAAAACTATGGCGGCACGATCACCGTGCAAAGCGAGGTGGGGAAAGGGACAGAATTCAACGTGTACCTCCCCCTGCTGACCGAAGTTGAGGATAAACAGGAAGCTAAGGTCGAGGCGCCTATTGCCGGAGGGAAAGAACGCATCCTGTTTGTGGATGATGAGGCAGCTCTCGTCCAACTAGCAACGAGCACATTGAGCGGTATGGGGTATGAGGTTGTAGGCAGGACAAGCAGTCTGGAAGCTTTGGAACTCTTTCGGGCCCGGCCTGACCGGTTTGATCTTGTGATCACTGATATGACCATGCCGAATATGACGGGAAGCGAACTTGCCCAGCAGCTCATACACATCCGTCCCGACATATCGGTCATCCTCTGCACTGGATTCACTGAAGGAATGACGCAGGAAAAGGCAAGGACCCTCGGTGTAAAGGAGCTTATCATGAAACCCATAGTTCAGCGTCAGATTGCCGATGCCATAAGGCGCGCGCTTGATCAAAAAGAATAGAGAGAAACGAGTTTGGTGACGCGGATCCTTGTCATCTGTCTTTAACGGAGAATTGTCATTTATCTTTTTTACCCTCTTTGTGTGCATAGGATTGACCTGCACCACACTCACTGGCTTTTTCATCAGGTAATGAACCATCGGCTCCCCACGGGAGCCTGTTGATTCAGATCCGACAATCAGCTCATTACATCTAAATCTGTCCTTGCTTGTCATAATCATGCTGAAATCGAAACAGGGATGAAAATGCATGGTGAGTCCGTCGCCTGCTACGTATTCTCTATTCTCTCCCTTTTTTTAAGATAAGACGATATCTTAAAATACTTCCTTTTGAAAATTACCGGGTCCACATCAAAAAATGTTTTATTGCCGAGTTAAATTTGGAGCTTTCCGCAGCAAGCCGTGGGGAATGCGCTCGCTACCGAATTCAAAATAACATTACAAATGAATTGAAAATCGGCTTCGTGTAGTGCGATGTGCAGATTGTTAATCCCAAGACCCCCCGACTCACTCGGGGCCCCTTCCCATGGCAATTCCTTCTTTAAAAAATGGTATTTAGTCGGTGCTGGACCAGATCGTAAGCCGAGTTCTGTCCCGCCTTTCTGTCACCAGAAAGGCGGTGATGATCATTAATCTGGGACAACAGTTGCCTGTTGCCTCAAGCGACACTACCCGAGAACGACAAGCGGGCCACTTTTAATGTTCTCCTATTTGGTCTTGCTCCGGATGGGGTTTACCAAGCTTTCCCGGTCACCCGGGAAACTGGTGAGCTCTTACCTCGCCTTTTCACCCTTACCTGTCAATGACAGGCGGTATATTTTCTGTGGCACTTTCCTTAGGGTCACCCCCAGTCGCCGTTAGCGACCATCCTGCCCTGCGGAGCTCGGACTTTCCTCCCGCCCGGAAGACCGGGCCAGCGATCATCTGATCTGCTCCAACACCTTAAATTTCTTTCATTATAGTAAATTTCAACGCAAAAGAGAAGTTATTATATGAAGATCATCTCCCGAAAGTCACAGGCAATTTCATGATTCAAGCAGCCTATGGACGATATGTGCCAGGAGTGTCAGGGGACCATTTGAAATTTGTAAGTGGAAATCTGATTGGAAAGATGGATCAGATGGCTTCGTCTATTGCTTCATTGGCCAATTTATCAGCCATATGGTTTTGACTTCTATCGATATGCGCCACTGTATAACTGTCAAAATACGACAGTAATTTTCTCACTTCGCGCATCAGGATTTTCAGATTTTCATTTTTCACCTTATATGAACCTTTTATCTGATTAACCAAGAGCTCCGAATCGAGAAATATGTTAAGCCGCCCGTATTGCTTTTTTATAACCTCCTCTAAACCAAAAATCAGGGCTTTGTACTCAGCTATATTATTCGTGCAATGTCCCAATGGGAGTCTCACAGCAGCTATGATTTCTCCCTTCTCATCCATCAGGATAGCTCCCGCACCGCCCTGTCCCGGATTTCCCCTGCATGCCCCATCAGTGTAAAGATTCACAACCGGGCTAAGCATCTTTTTCACCCTGACTATGCCAGTAGATGATGCGGTTGCAATTCGGACAGGACAGTAGATCCGAGGACCTTTGCAGTTCAATATACATCTGAGGAGGTATATTCATATGGCAGCCACCGCAGACTTCTTTCCAGACCAATGCCACGGCCACGCCATTTCTTCTACCTTTGATTGTTTCATACTTTTTGAGAAGTTCGTCACGAATCTGTTTCCTAAGATTATCGGTTCTTTTCTCCGCGTCGCGAAGATCGTGGTCAAGCTGACTGATCTCTTTTTCTATCTTTTCCTTTTCCTTTTCATACTGCGACCTGTGAGTCTCAAAGTCTTTCTCTTTTGTCCTCACCTCGGCCCTCATATGATCAATCTCTTCCAAACCGGAAATAATTTCATCTTCGACTTCGCTGTTCTTATTCTCTATGGTCTCCATTTCCTTCAGCATCGCCTGATATTCCTTGTTTGTCTTTACTTCCAAGAGGCGATCCTTCGTCTTTTTTAGGGTATCGATACCTCTTCTTAATTTGTCTTCCTTCTCTCCCTGCAGTTTATTCAATTCCTCAAACTTCTTCTTGCTTTCCTCCACACTTTTCGCAAAGACCGCGAATCTTTCATCCATCTGCACAATTTTTTCAGGCAGTTCGCCTTTTTTGAAGATTATCCTGCCTACGATCAAATCGAGTTTTTGAAGCTCAATTAAGTATGATAACTGTTCTTTCAAAAGAATCCCCTTTCATTTTCATTTATCAATCCGGGCGCCGTATCCATTAATGCATTCTTGAAGTCAAGACCTGTCTTAGGTGCAAAAAAAATGCACCAACATGTGGTGCATTTGATTCTTCAGGACATTTCTCCCCTGATGCTTTGTTGAAATGCCTGCCGATATCTTTCTTCTACACATACAAACATCATTCTCACTACAGATGCGGTAATGCCTATAATAACATGCCTTATACGCGACCCAGAATTGCAACGTCCTGGCTTTTGAATTATTGTGGTGGGCCCACCTGGGTTCGAACCAGGGACCTACCGGTTATGAGCCGGTGGCTCTTCCAATTGAGCTATGGGCCCGTCATCACTTCTTATAAAAGATCTCGCCTCGGTTGAAAATTGATTATTTATACTTCTTGCTTAATCCTTGTCAATATTTATTTCGCTGCCGGTCGGAATACTTTCCTCCTGGACGGGTTCCTCAATTTTCTGACCGTATTTGCCTCTAACTGTTTGTTCCGCTCCCTGTTAATCTCAAGGTGGCTTTTTTCCCTCTCCGACGAGTAATCGCTCCTTTCGCTGATTCCAAAACGCATCCTCAGCACTTTTTCTTCTCTCGGTGTCAATGTTGACAATATCTTTCTTGTTTGCTCCGCGAGATTCATGCTTATCGTAGCTTCTGAAGGCGACATAATTTTTTTATCGACGATAAAATCACCAAGGTGACTATCCTCTTCCTCACCTATGGGCGTCTCGAGAGATATGGGCTCTTTGGCGATCTTCAAAACTTTTCTCACCTTTTCTAAAGGATACTCCATCTTATTTGCAATTTCCTCAGGATTTGGTTCTCTGCCCAATTCCTGCACCAGGTAACGCGATGTACGAATCAGCTTGTTTATCGTCTCAATCATATGGACGGGAATTCTTATCGTCCTTGCCTGATCGGCAATTGCTCTTGTTATTGCTTGCCTGATCCACCATGTGGCGTAAGTGGAAAATTTATATCCTCGTTGATATTCAAATTTATCAACTGCTTTCATCAGACCAATATTCCCCTCCTGAATAAGATCCAGAAATTGCAATCCTCGACTTGTATACTTTTTGGCTATGCTTACAACCAGACGCAGGTTTGCTTCAACCAGTTTTCTCTTGGCTCTCTCGGCTTTTCTCTCTCCTCTCTCGATGACAGTAACAATCTTTTTTAAAGCAGACAGAGAGATAACTATTTCCTGTGCGATTGCCGCTGTTGTCTTTTTCGCTTCCCCTACGAGGGCTTCGCATTCTTTCAACTTCTGAATTGATACCCTCGTTTCTTTATCGATTACGCGACCAGCAGGCAACTTTTTTACCCGTTTCCATGCCTTCTCCATCTCATTGAGAGACAATCCCGTTGTTTCCTTGCACCTGCGGAGGTTATTTTCTGCCTTTTCTCCTGCCGTCACATAGCCCTTCAGCTTAGAGGTCATTCTTTCTATCTGTCTCTTGCTGAACTTGACTTTTCTGCATAGACGAATGATGCTCCTGATATTTTTTTCAAGTTCTTCCTCGGCAGCACCTCTCTCTTTCTTGCGCAGGCTCTTGAGTTTAAGCTTCCGTTTAAGGGTATCATTCTTCCTGTCTAAGGCAGTTATCCTGTCAATCAGCTTTACTACCCTTTCCTTATGCATGTCCTCTTCAACAAAACCATCTTCATCCTCAAGATTGGCTACTATGCTCTTTATGCGGAGATCACCGCTTTTTATTTTTTTGCCAATATCCACGACATCCTTCACCAGAGCTGTTACACCAAAGATGGAGTCCATGACCTCCTTCTCTCCCTCTTCGATCTTCTTTGCTATCTCAACTTCTCCTTCCCTGGAGAGTAAGGATACAAGTCCCATTTCGCGAAGGTACATCTTGACAGGATCGCCGGTCTTTCCCACAGTAGCCACGAGGTCAAGAATGTCTTCCTCTTTGACTTCCGCCCTTTCATCGGCAACCTTTTTCACAACCAGCTTTTCACCTTTGTCAGTATCGATGATGTCAATATTTTTCTCACCAAAGAGCATTATGATATCATCTATCTGGTCCGAAGATATGACATCGGATGGCAACAAATCGTTAACATCATCATAAGTCAAGAAGCCTTTCGACTCGCCCAATGATATTAACTTCTTAAATTCTTCCGATTCCATTTCTTTTCCCATATTGGTTTCTCCCGGTGCTTTATTGAAGCTCTCCGCGGCAAGCCTGCAGAGAATCTTCGATTCTTAAGGAAAAATGTCATTCAGTATTTGCTCGCTTACCCCGCAGCAAGCTACGGGGAATGCGCTCACTACCGAATTCAAAATACGAATTTAATCACGTTGTTTTCACAACGACGTTCTTTCTTCTCTCTGCAATCTTTGCAGCTCTTCCAAAAGCTTTGCCCACAGCTCTTGATTATCGTTTTCCTCGGCCTTCTTAATTTTCGCTTTCAAGACCCGATATCTCTCCTTGTACCACTTCCGTTTAACCTGCTTCATCGCATCCGCAGTCACGCGATCAACTACCTTTTCACCGTAAGGATTCTCATCGATCATCATTCTAAGTAGCTTCTTCCTTATAGACTCGTTATCAATTGCCTGTATGAACTGCGACGCATCGATACCCTTTGACCCTTCCTTTGCATAATAATCCGCCAGCTTTACGGCCAGAGATTTTAAGTTCGCGCTCATAAAGCAATCAAAGATATTTTTCTTGACAATTTCAGGAACGACAGAAGGGTATTCCATCATGATATGGATAATACTCAACTCCACCGTGTCGATATTCATATCCGATTCTGTTGAGACATCTGCCTTCTTTCCGGCAGGCGCCTTCAAGGCAAGATTGACCTCTTTTGTCAGAAGCAGCTGATCTAAACCTATTTTCTCCGATACCCTTTTTATGAACAAATCCCTCTCTCTTGTATTATCAATATGGATAATAAACGACACGGCTTCCTTCAGGGCGTCTCTCTTTTCTTCATAAGTCACCACTCTCCCGATAACATTCTCAATATAGTAATCGACTAGGGACTCGGCGTTATCGATTATTTCCATGAATGATTCTTTTCCATGCGTCCTCAAATATTGATCAGGGTCATAGCCGTCCGGAAGTACAACACCCTTTGCATGCATATTCCCGGAAAGAAATAATTCTATGCTCCTCGTCAGTGCCTTCTTCCCGGCTTCATCAGGATCAAACACCACCGCAACGTGCGAAGTATACCGCCGCGTTAGATCGACATGATCTCGCGTCAGAGCGGTTCCGAGTGTGGCGACAACATTCCTGATGCCGGAAGCCCACAGAGTGATTAAGTCAAAATATCCTTCTACGAGGATCGCATAACCTTTCTTGCGGATCTCTTCTTTCGTGCGGTTTAGGCCATAGAGATTCCTTCCCTTGATATATACAGGCGATTCGGAAGTATTCAGATACTTCGGTTCACCGCTCCCTATAATCCTGCCGCCGAAGGCAATGACACTGCTGCCGACGTCTTCTATGGGGAAAATTAATCTCCTCCTGAACCGGTCGTAAAAAGACCCGCCCCCGTTTGCCTTTGGGATGACAAGTCCTGTCTGTTCAACAAGCTTCAAGGAGATGCCTGCCTTTTCAAAATAATCCCTCAGATGCCTCCATCCATCGAGGGCATATCCAAGGCCGAATTCCCTGATTACATCATCCTGTATCCCCCTTTTTCTCAGGTAGTCTCGCGCTTCTTTTCCCGCCTGTGAAAATAGATTCTTGGAGAAATACGCCGCTGCCATCTTGTTGACACGGCCGATTTCGTTCCTGACGCTGTATGACTCCCCCTCCTGGCGGGTCAATATCCTCTCAGGGATGACAACCCCCGTCTTTCCCGCCAGATGCCTTACCGCTTCCGGAAAGGACATGTCACTCATTTTCATCAGAAATGTCAGAACATTGCCTCCCTCACCGCATCCAAAACAGTAGAATATCTGCTTGTCTCGACTTACCGTAAAGGAAGGTGTCTTCTCCTTGTGGAAGGGGCAGAGTCCGAGAAAGTTCTTTCCTCCTTTCTTGAGCGTGACGTATTCTGAGACTAGATCAACGATATCCGCCCTTCTTTTTACCTCTTCTATCTTATCCGGAGCAATATGTCCATTCACTGCCGCGTCTCTCTATCCTTTCAGGACTAAAATGCAGACGTCGATAAATCTCCAAAAGGGGCTAAAACTATCGAATCTTTTTATGAGAAGTTCTGAGTGGCAAATCATAGGCCGGGAGCGCTTCCAATAGGCCTGCCCGTACGGCGGGAGAAAGGGCGCAATGCAGAATAATTTCTTCCTTGCCGGGGAGTTTCATCTATGTTCATTTTTCTCGGTGACTGATATGAATTCAGCCCCTCACCCCCTGACTGAAGAGGGAGGGGAAATACTTACGCCAGGATGAACCCTATGTGCAGAGATCTTCCTAAATTCATGGAATATGTGCAATTAAGTTGATAATGTTTCCTTAACCTTCTCGCCAACTATCTTACCATCTGCCTTACCAGTTAATCTCGGCATGAGGACTTTCATTACCTTTCCCATATCTTTGATACTGATTGCGCCGACTTCTTTAATTGCTATGTCAATCTCGCGTGCTACATCTTCTTCCGACATCTGCCGAGGCATGAATGCCTGTATAACCTTCAGTTCCGCCTCCTCCTTATCCACCAGATCTTCCCTTCCGCCTTTTCTAAACTGGTCGATCGAATCTTTTCTCTGCTTCACCATGGATGACAGCAGCTGCAAGAATTCCACTTCATTTAATTTTCTCTTCAGGTCTATTTCCCTGTTATGCATGGCTGCCTTAACCATCCGTATGGCAGACAGCCTTATCTGATCCTTTGCCTTGGCGGCCAAAACCATCTCACAGTTAACTTTCTCATCAATATTCATTATGCCACCCATATAACCTTAAACCTCAGTAATTTATGTCACATCTGCTGTTTGTCAAGACGTCTTTAGTCAGGCCAACCCGTCTTTCAGTTTTTTCCCTCCCAAAACATGCATGTGCAGGTGAAAAATGATCTGTCCCCCCTCTTTATTGCAGTTTATGACGACTCGAAATCCTCTCTTATTTATTCCCTTGATACGACCCACCTCCTGAGCTGCCGTAAACATGGAACTGATTAAGCTCATATCTGTTTTCGTCACGTCCAGCATGGTTGGGATGTGCTTCTTGGGGATTATGATAACGTGAATAGGAGCCATAGGATGGATGTCATCAAAGGCCACTACCTCGGCATCTTCGTAAACTATTTTGCTCGGTATTGTGCCATTTGCTATCTTGCAAAAAATGCAATCTTCCATGACACCATCCTTTATCTTTGAAGTAAACCTCCACGCCTGAACGGCGGGACTTTAAGAATGAAGAGTCAGCAAAAGTCAAGCTTTGTGCGTCCTCCTGTATCCCTTCCTGCCTGGGCATACGCCTATATCTTCTCTTTTTTGGGATCAGGGCGCATTAAAGCCTTCTTCATTACGGAGCCGACTTTTCTTACCATCAAGCGAAATCATCAAAAATGCTTTGTCACAGATATCAAAACTTTGACAGGCTTATGGCTTCCCGGAGCGAAACGGCGCCTGAATACAGTGCTCTACCGATAATAACACCCACAACGCCGAACTTTTCTATTTCACGGAGTCTTCGGATATCTTCAACACTTGAAACGCCGCCTGAAGCTATTACCGGTATATCAACTGACCGGGCGAGATTTCTGGTAGCCTCTATATTGACGCCCGTTTCCATGCCGTCCTTTTTGATGTCAGTGTAGACAATTGCAGCCAGTCCGTAGCCTTCATAACCTTTTGCTATATCAACGGCAGATTCTGACGTCTGCTCTGTCCAACCGTGAATTGCTGCCTTCCCATCATTCGCATCGACGCCGAGGATAATTTCGCCTTTATAAGCGTCACACGCCTCCCTGACGAAATCCTTGTCTTTCAGAGCCATCGTGCCCAGGATCACCCAGTTTACGCCCATCCCTATGTAGACCTCTATGGTCTTCATGTCTCTTATGCCACCGCCAACCTCGATTGGTAATCCGACTTCTTCGACGATATTACGGATCAAATCCGCATTCCTTGGTGAACCGTTGAGCGAACCGTCAAGATCAACCACATGGATGCGCTCAGCACCGTTCTCCTGCCACTTCCTGGCTATGCCGACAGGGTCGTCAGAATATACGGTCACACGCCTGAAATCTCCCTGTGCAAGCCGCACACACCGGCCGTCCTTCAAATCGATCGCCGGTATTATGATCACTTGTCGACTCCCAACCCGAATCTATTAAACTTCCCACCATGAAAACTGCTGTAACAGGGGTCCACACTTGACTGTCTATGAGTTTCTGTCATTCGTGCCGAACCCCGGGAAAATCCTTCAAAACGTCATCCATGCCCTCGGCGGCCAACTCTTTCGCGGTAACCCATTTTCCACCCTCTTTTAAAAAAGATGCTACTTGAAGAAGATTTTCCATAAGTGAGGTTTGCGTCTTATCGAAAATGCCTCTCCAGACGATGGCACCGTCAGCAACCCTGATCAGATGAATTTCAAAGGCCACGGATGCCGGCTTTTCGACGGATAGCGAGAATCCTTTTCTTTCCCGGAAGCGGTATACGTAACCTAATATAATTCCATCCGCTTCCAATTCAGTGCCAACTTTCTTTAGGACATCCAGGATATCCGCTTTGAAAAGGCCTCCCGTGATCCCCTCGTAAACGCCTCCTACTCTGTCCGGCGGGATAAGAGCAAACGCTTTCTCCCCCTTGAGACGATCAAAGAATATGCCTTCGACAACCGTCTCTGAACCCTTGGGATAGCTTTCTGTACTGAACACCAGTCCACACACAGGACATCGCACTGTCTTAATATCTGCATCTTCTTGGCTGATTGCCTGAAATGGGACGACAGCGATACGCTTGAAGACAACCTTACCGTCATCTTTAAGAGTAGTGGATACGCCGCTCGCACCCTGACACCCGCAAACTACGCAAAGAATGAAAAATAAGAGGAGAAACTGGGCAAACCGATCTGAAATGCTGAACAAATCTCTGTGGATGTTACCACCTCCTCTTCGGAGACTGCTGATCACAGACTTCCCTTAGTGGATAAGATGCCTTCTATGCGGCCGTGAATGGTCACTGCTTTTCTCAAGGCAAGGGCAAAGGCTTTGAAAATCGCCTCGGCTATATGGTGGTTATTCTTACCATAAAGAAGATTGATATGCAAGGTTATTCCGCTATGATCTGAAAAAGACTTGAAAAATTCCCTCAACAGAGAGTAGTCGAACTTGTCGCTTTTTTTACTCTTGAATTCCACGTTATAAATCAGATAGGGCCTTCCTGAAATATCCATGACCACACTGCACAAACACTCATCCATGGGAATCATGGCGGATCCGTAACGTTGTATGCCTTTTTTGTCACCCAGAGCTTTTTTCACGGCATCGCCGAGGCATATCCCGATATCCTCAACTAAATGATGATCATCAACTTGCGTATCGCCACGGCTCTTTACGATGAGATGCACGAGGCCGTGCCGGGTAAAGAGGCTGAGCATGTGATCCATAAACGCGACAGTCGTGGATATCTTTCCTTCCCCCGCGCCATCGAGATTAAGCTCCATGGATACTTCCGTCTCCGTTGTTTTTCTGTAAATTTTAGCCTTCCGAGCCATAACTGTTGCACCTCTCAGACAACCTTATTCAAGGGGTATTCAATAATGCCTTCGGCCCCGGCTTCCTTAAGCAGGGGTATCAATTCCCGAACAACATTCCCGTCCACTATTGTTTCGACAGCATACCAGTCATTCGAGTACAGCCCGGAAATCGTGGGCGCTTTTAGCGCAGGCAGGAGGAGGACAACGCGCCCAAGATTCTCCTTGGACACATTCAGCTTCAAGCCCACCTTCCCCATGGCCAGTAATGAACCATTCAGCAACGTCCTTATCTGCTCTATCTTCTTGCGCTTCCAGGGATCCTCCCAGGCGGCAGGATTGGCAATGAGCTTTGTATTGGTCTTCATCAGTTCATGCACGATTCTCAGCTTGTTGGCCTTAATCGTCGTTCCCGTTTCGGTTACCTCCACGATAGCATCCACGAGGCCTTCGACGCATTTCGCCTCCGTTGCGCCCCAGGAAAACTCGACATGAACATTGATATTCTTCTCCCTGAAATATCTTTCTGTGAATCTCACCAGTTCCGTCGAGATTTTTTTCCCTTCCATGTCCTTGACGGCACGCACCGGAGAATCCTCTCTCACTACCAGAACCCAACGCGCCTGCCTTGCTGATGCTTTCGAATAAATCAGATCCTGCACCTCGACAACATTAGATTCATTTTCGATTATCCAATCCTTACCGGTCAAGCCCAGATCCAGAGTCCCATCCTCAATATATCTTGACATCTCCTGCGCCCTCACAAGGGTGCACGATAGCTCCTCGTCATCTATTTCCGGGAAATAACTCCTCTCATCATATGTAATTCGCCAACCAGCCATTTTGAAAAGGTCCACAGTCTTGGCCTCCAGGCTTCCTTTCGGTATTCCCAGTTTCAATTTTTTCATTTATAGACATCCTCCGGTTTGAATATTCGCTCCCCGATTACCTCCGTTTTCCCATTAACGACCCTTCTGAAGAAGCATGATCTGTAGCCAGTATGGCACGCGGCGCCGCCTGCTTGCCGGACCTTCAGAAGAACCGTATCAGAATCACAGTCAACTAAAATCTCTTCAACAATCTGGATATGCCCGGAGGTCTCACCTTTGACCCATAGCTCATTTCTCGACCTGCTCCAGTACGTTGCCTTGCCCGTCTGGCGCGTTTTCAGCCAGGCATCCCGATTCATGTAGGCGAGCATGAGGACCTCTCCTGTGTCAACATCCTGAACTATGACAGGCACAAGTCCGCTGCCTTTTTCAAAATCGATTTCGATCACAAGTTAATCTCCATTTCTCCAATCTTCATGCAAATTCCGCAAGCGGCAGCATTACGCAATGACTTTAAAACCTTCCGCCCTCCGTATCCCCTGCGTCGCCCGGTGAAAGAGTCGCTGCACTCAGAACCGCCCGAGGCTGCGGGCTGACCTCATGATGACATGAGGCACAGATTTGCAAGGGTCTCTATGCATAACCTTTTTAGTTAATTGAAGAATTTATTTTAATCAAGCATTATTTTTCTTGTTTCCGGCCGGGGACTGATATTAAACTCGGCCCTGTGGGTCGAAAAGGCGCAAACCAGACACAACAAATGTCTTGCAAGCCCCTAGAAGAACGGCATTTGCCCGTGCGATAAAATCGAAAAGGGGGTGGCCGAAGCTGTCATGGTATTGTTGTGATTTTCCGGCTCCTAGAGATTGGAAAAAACCATTTTCAGCAGCGAGTCGCTCTTGACATATAATCAACTTTCTCTTATACTTCGACCATCTAACGAAGATTGCTGAGAAAAACTATGCCGAACATATGGTCCATCGGAGGTGGTAAGGGAGGCTCCGGCAAGAGTTTCATTACCGGCAATCTCGGTATTCTGCTCGCGAAGGAAGGATATAAGACCCTTCTGGTTGATGTTGACCTCGGGGCAGCCAATCTCCACACCATTATCGGTCTTCCTCTTCCTGAAAAGAGCATCTCGGATTTTGTAAACAAGAAGGTGGGCACCCTTCAAGAGACAGTCGAACCCACGCCTGTTCCAAACCTCTATCTCATCGGCGGCGCCATGAATAATTTGGACATCGCCAATCTTGCCCACGAACAAAAATTAAAGATCATACGAAACATCTCCAAGCTCTCTTATGACTATATCCTGCTGGATCTCGGCGCGGGAACATCTTTTAACACCATTGATTTTTTTATGATCTCCAACTCGGGCATCTTTGTAACAACGCCGGAACCGACTTCCATAGAAAATATTTACCGGCTAATTCGTTCTGTTTATTTTCGTAAAATCCGCCAGGTCCTTAATACTCGTGATTTCCGGGTATTAGCCGAGGAAGCCCAGCAGCGGGATGGCAGGGCCACTGTAAGCAACCCGGACATTTTACTCTATATCATGAAGGAACTGGATCCCGAAAAGGGTGAAATTCTGGAAAATGAACTGCGGACTTTTAATTTCAAGCTGGCCCTCAATCAGTTAAGAAAGCAGGATAACCCGCATATCGGAACATTGATCTGCAAAATTATCCAAAGACACCTCGCCCTGAAGATGCATTTTATCGGAAACATCTGTTTTGATGATCGCGTCCACAACGCCGTCTGTAAGAAGATTCCCTTTCTCGATCTCTACCCCTACACTGAGACTACCCTTGATCTCAGGAACTGCCACAAAAATCTAATGTCAGTGAATGAAGCAGAACCAATCCTGCAAAATGCCGTTGATTAGTAATTTATAGAAGATCGAACAAGGCCAAATGAAACCATACCGTGAACAGAACTACTATGAACTCCTGGAGATCCTACCTGATGCATCGCCGTTAGAGATAAGGCGCGCATATAAAAGGGTCTTTGAACTTTATCAGGACGAATCCATTGTGAGCTACTCTTTTTTTTCAAAGGAGGAAAGACAAGAGATTCTCTTCCTTTTGGAAAAGGCGTATCTGACCCTGGTTGACCTTGAGTCCAGGGCACAGTATGATCGCAGGCTCATTGAACTCGGATTATTCGATAAGGAAAGGCAATACAGCAAAAAGATGAAAGAACCGGTTCCCATATATGATTTCAAAAAAATCCATTTTGACGTGGTTGAACCTGCCAGAAAGATTGACGAACTGAAAGAACGGGGCTCACAAAACTCCATTATACAAAATATCCTGGCCCAGGATATACTGACTGGGGCGGATCTCAATAAGATAAGAACGGAATTGGAAGTTCCTCTTGAGGAAATTGCGGATAATACAAAAGTGCAAATAGGCATGCTTCGGGCAATAGAAGAGGACAACCTGGAACTTTTTCCGCCTGCCGTGTATCTCAAAGGCTTCCTTAAATCATATGCGCGGTATCTACAGATTGATGAGAACGTCGTCGTCAATGGTTTTATCAAACGCATAGGAGACGGAAAATAATTTTATAAAGTGCAATTGCAAAACTTTGGACTTATAGACTGCCCGTCAAGAAAGATGTTTATCGGATGATGCACCCTTTCTTCGCCGGCAAAAGGCTGGGCATGAGGCGCTCCCGGGATACAAAAGGCATATAATGGAAAAAGGGGACCCGAAAGAGGTCGAACTCGAAGAGGAATTGGATGTCCTATATCGGAAGGTCTCAAGCCGCGATCAAGCGGAAGATGCCTTTTATGCCCCGGAACAATTGAAAACTGAAGCGATGGTAACTGAAGAACCAAGGCTTCATACCGACGAGGAGAAATGGCCCCTGAAAAGGAGAGAAGGGCGCAGATTTCGATCTTCCCGCATCGTCTTCGCATTGCTGCCTGCTCTTATTCTCGGCCTGATTACTATTTTTTACTGGCCCGTGTTTTACCATTATGATGCGCTCAATTTTGAAGGGAAGGTCTATCCGCTCAGGATTAACAGGCTCACGGGTGAAGCAGCATATTTTGATGGAGCCGAATGGTTGCGGCCCCCTATTCCGTCGGAAGTGAAGGTCGTTGTCCCGGAAAAACAGATCGTTCAACCAGCGGTGGCATTACCTCCTGAGATAAATCAGGCCAAGACTCGTGCTGAGGATTCACCAGCTCCAGCTGCACCGTTGAACACTCGAAGTGAACTGAAATACGCCATTCAGATAAAGGCATTTCCTGAAAATAAGAAAGACGCGGCTGCGGGATTTGTGGACGATATGAAAGAGAAGCTGCCCGATGTTCGTATGGAGACGGTCTATATCCGGGGAAGGGGAATTTGGCACAGGATATTGCTAGGGAATTTTGCGACCTTGGAAGAGGCTGCGAGCTACATGAAGGAAACTAAGATATCCCGTGCATTCCGTGATAGCTTTGTCCAGAAAAAATCCGCGGGTGAATCCTGATTTTTCGCGTCATGCTCAGATGATCCTAAAAAAAGACGAGTGCTTCTCAATCACATCTGCAATAGCCGCGCTATTTCCCTGACATATTAGGTTTTTCAGCTGAGCTACGTCTTGTTCGTATGCATCGATATGCCGATGAATTCCGGGATTCATCGTTAAGATGTCAGCGTAGAGCCCGGTATTTTGACAAAATACCCGTTCCATGATTTCCATCTTTGCCCGGAAGACCGGTGTGGCAAACTTCATTAATTCTGACAGGCTCACCCCTGCTTTGCTCAAAACCAGACCCATCATGATTGTATTGAAATGATTGAGTCCCTGGACGATGGCCATCATTTGGTCATGCTTCTCCGGCGTCGTTTCCACCACAAGGGCTCCGTTCCTCTCAAAGATATCCTTGAGCCAGGAAAGCCACTTCCCCGCCCTTGCGGGACAGAGAACAACATGCTGCCCTGCAATGGAATCAACCTTGGGGCCGAAGAGAGGATGGCACCCGATCACCTTGGAAACAGATATTTCCAACATGGACTTAACGGAATCCCGTTTCAGAGAAGTGAGATCCATAAGAAGAGAAGCCGCGTGCATATGCGGGCCAACCTTCGCAATAACATTGCCGGTTGCCTCCATGGGGACGCTGACGACTACCACCTGACATCTATCAGCCATTTCGGCAATATCCGCTTCACTCACATTCCTTCCGAACACACGAACGGCGTGTCCCTCCTTCTCGAGGAAGCGGGCAAACCAATTACCCATGCCGCGGGTACCGCCCATGACGCCTATTTTAATCTTCATCAAATCGCCTTCTGCCTCAATAAATGATCCGCCAATACAATGGCCACCATGGCCTCGCACACAGGAATTATCCGAGGTATCGCAGATACGTCGTGCTTCCCCTCGATCGACAATTCCGCTCGATTTCCCCGGAGGTCAATAGTCTGCTGAACTTTCGCTATGGAAGGGATCGGCTTCGCCACCACCCGCAAAACGATTTCCTGGCCTGTCGTGATGCCGGCCAGTATGCCGCCCGCGTGATTGGAGAGAAAACCATCCGGCGTCATGGGATCATTTGCCTGAGCACCCGTCAGTTCGGCAATCATGAAGCCGGCGCCTATCTCCACGCCCTTTACTGTCCCGATACTCATGAGTGCCTTAGCAAGGTCGGCATCCATCTTGTCAAACACCGGTTCACCTAGGCCCGGAGGGCATCCTTTGACTATAATTTCGACAATGCCGCCGAGGGAATCGCCGGAGCGCCTCGCCTCCTCCAGCTTCGCCTCCATAACCATTGCAGCGTCCGGATCGGGGCACAGCAAACGATTTATGGCTGTGTTTTCGTGAGAGATGGTCTTGGCCGCATCCCTCTCCCTCTTTATGACAATACCTCCCAGCGCTTTCGTATAGGCAATGACTTCCACACCCGCCCGCGAAATAATTTTTTGCGCGACTGCCCCGGCAGCCACGCGGGCTGCCGTTTCCCGGCCTGAGGCACGTCCGCCGCCCCGGTAATCGCGGATACCGTACTTTTTGAAATAGGTAAAATCTCCGTGCCCTGGCCTGAAGACGTCCTTGATGTCTTCATAGGCGCCGCTGTCAACGTTTGCGTTCTCTATAATCAGGGAAATGGGCATGCCCGTGGTCTTTCCCTGAAAAGTCCCCGACAGTATTTTAACCATATCGTCTTCTCTGCGAGGCGAGCTTGATGCGATCCTGCCCGGTCTTCTTCTATTCAGCCATCTCTGAATGTCTTCTTCCGCAAGGTCTATGCCGGGAGGACATCCTTCCACAACCGCACCAGTTGCGGGCCCGTGTGATTCGCCCCAGGTGGTCACTCTAAAGAGAACGCCTGTAGAATTTCCTGACATGTTTACTCCTTCCTGACAAATCTGCCTGTTCCGTTCAGAAATTCACAGACAGCGTTGACTATTTCATCTATGTTTTTACCTTTTGTATCCAGCGAAAAATCTGCCAGCCACCTGTATACTGGCAGCCTCTCTTTGAGGACATCTTCTGTCTCCCGAAAGGTATCATCATGCAAGAAGGAAGGCCTCCGTTCTTTACTTGTCGCATCGTCCCTCATTCTTTCAACCATCGTCATCACTTCAGCCGTAAGCCAGATCAATAAACCATACTTCTTAAGAATGTCGCAATTGCCCTGATCCAACACTGCCCCGCCGCCGGTCGCTACAACGCCTCTTTGCAGAAGCGCCAGTTTCCGGATAACCTCGCTTTCCCTCTTCCGGAAGTATACCCAGCCTTCTTCCGCTACCATGTCCCGGATTGACATCCCTGCCGCTCGTTCGACAAGCTCATCAGTATCATAGAACGGCATGCGCAGCTTATCAGCAAGTCTTCTCCCCACAGCAGACTTACCCGTTCCACGGTATCCAATCAATACGATGTGCATTTAATCCTCATACAATCTTGAAAGTTCATCCCAGAATCCGGGAAAGGATTTCCCCACGCAACGTCTGTCCTTTATCGTGATCCCGGGTACAGCGAGGCCTGCGATGGCAAAACTCATAGCAATCCGGTGATCGTTATACGTATCAATATGGGCGCCATGCGGTTTCCCTCCGGCAACAATAAGACCGTCGGCCGTTTCTTTTGCATAAACGCCTATTCTTCTTAATTCATTTACCAGTGCCGCTATGCGGTCACTTTCCTTAACGCGCAAATGTGACACATTTGTGATAATCATTTTCCCCTGTCTGAATGCGGCAAGAACCGCTAAGGTCGGCACCATGTCGGGCATGTTTCCCATGTCGAACAGAACGTCCCCTTCGTGTAACGGCCCGCCTGCAACCTCGACCCACTGATCGCCGCGGACAACGGAACAGCCTAGACTTTCCAATATGCCCAGAACATTGATGTCACCCTGAAGGCTCGCCGGGTCCACGTTCACGACTTTGACCCGCCCGCGGCACAAGGCGGCAGCCAGAAAAAAATAGGATGCGCTGGATGCATCTCCCTCAATGATATATCTCCGTCCCCTGTAATGCCGCCCGCTTCTTACGTTGAATATTTTTTTTCCTCTTGTGACCACTTCCGCGCCAAAGCGCCCCATGACGTCCATAGTCATATCTATGTAGGGCTGGGAAACTGTCCTCCCTGTGAGCGCAATTTCTATATCGCCTTTGGCGTAGGGAGCGCCGATGAGGAGGGAAGAGACATATTGACTGCTCTCCACATCCGCAAAGGCAACGTTGCCGCCTTTTAAGCCCTCTGCATCGATTTTGACCGGAGGATAGCCGTACCTGCTTTGAAATTGCACTCCCAGGATTTTCAGTGCATTAAGAAGCGGCAGGAGCGGCCTTTCACGAAGACGGCTGCTGCCGTCCAGAATATATTCACCCTTTCCCAGGGAGGCCATTGTCGTCAGGAATCGTAGTGCTGTCCCATTGTTCCCCAGCATGATCACCCGTGCAGGATTATGGATATTCCCGCCCGTTCCGGTGATTGCAACATTACTCCCTGAGATGACAATTTCAGCACCAAGGAAACGCAATGCCTCCATAAGATATCTTGTATCCTCCGAAATGAGCGCATTGCCGAGCATGGATTTACCCTTCGCCAGGCAGGCAACAACAAGGGCTCTCTGGGTGTAACTCTTGGAACCGGGAACCTTGACGGTTGCATTCAAATGACGAACCGGCTTAATTTCCATATGAAAGGCACTCCATCACGACCTGTTTCATAAACTCTCTTGGGGCTTCCTGACCTGTCCAGAGTCTGATCTGTTCCGCCCCTTGATGAACGAACATGCCGAGGCCCGGCACAGTTATGCACCCTGCCTTTTCAGCATCCCTCATGAGTCTTGTTTTCAGAGGATTATAGATAACGTCCATGACCCATCGGTAGTTAACGAAGACCGCGGCGTTGATGGGCGATTCATCTATATTCGGTAGCATGCCCACGGGTGTTGTATTGATCAGACAATCCGCCCTGACCCTACCCAACTCGGAAAGAGGGTAAAAAGAGCAGCCCGACTCTTTCGCTAGGTTCTCCCCCCTTGCAACATTTCTGTTGACGATAATAGGAGTACCGCCTTCTCTCTCTATGCCGAAGACAGCAGCCCGCGCAGTTCCGCCGGCTCCCAGAACGGCAAATACCTTCCCCTTGATATCTATAACTTCGCTGATGCATTGAACAAGACCCATCCAGTCGGTATTGAAGCCCTTTAATCTTCCGTTATCGTTGACGATGGTATTTACAGCTCCGATCTTCCGCGCGTCAGCGTCTACTTCATCGAGATGTTTCATGACGGCAACCTTAAAAGGCACGGTTACGCTTACGCCGCAGACGCCAATCCCCCTCATGCCCCTTATGGCAGAGCCAATATCCTGGATGCAGAACGGCAAGTACTTCGCTGCGATTTTCATCTTATTGAGCGCCGCATCGTGCATCAAGGGCGAGAGGCTCTGTGTCACAGGATTTCCAAAAAGGCCAAAAAGCCTCGCATTCGGGGGCACGGATAATTTGCCCTCCCTGTGAACACCATGACCGGCAAGATTCAGGACCTCATTCATCTCACCGACGGTAAGCTGACCAGGCGCTGAGGCCAGCCCCTCATGCAGCGAGGCGAAGCTGATATAAGAGCCAAGGAGGGGCGCCATTATCCTGCTTTCGCTTCCCTGTTCCCCCATACAGAAGGCGATGATATCATTCTTTCTGCCACGGGCGTAAGGGATCAGGCTGAGAACCGTAAAGTTATCCTCCGGACTTTTTGCAAGAGTGACTATTTTAGCGATACTGGCACCACTTTCCATGCAGTCATGGAAAATATTCTTCAATGTTTCGAATGCCGGCGTTTTGCTGAAATCATGATGCGAAATAATCACCCTGGTCCGGTTGCCATGGGCCCTCGCCGCGTCAAGCAAATCTTTCCGCAAAGCCTCGGGTGTATAGAGTTCAACGTCCACATAATCCGCACCAAGATGGACTGCGTTTTTCAGCACGGCGACCCTCCGTCCTTCTCCTGACATTTCCTCAGACGATGAAGATTCTCTCCTTCTGTTTGTGACCAGTATCTTGACGGGAATTGGATGTGATCTGCACCTCTCCATCAACGTTCTTAAGTCTCCGCTTATCATATCCATTCTCAGCTCTAAAACATGGGCGTGCGACAGGCTCATTTCCACCTGCAGCAGGGCTTCTTCCTGTGTGTTTCCTATGATGGGAATACAGATCATCGTGTTTCCTCGCCCCTAGGATATGATCCGAGAATCTTCAAGAAATTGGTCTTCCTCCTTACGGCTTTCAGGCATCTCTTGATTTCGGGATCATCTGCATGACCGGAAAAATCAACAAAGAAGAGATACTCCCATAACCGCTCTTTGACGGGATACGATTCGATCTTCATCAAGTTAATCCGCCGTAGAACAAATGGTTCCAACGCATGATAAAGGGCGCCTGGCACATGGCGGGCCCCGAAGATGATCGACGTCTTATCTGTTCCCGTCATCTTGTTTTCACCTTCTCCTATGACCAGAAATCGTGTCGTATTCGATGGATTATCTTCAATCCTTTCCGAAAGTATATTGAGCCCGTACGTGGCGGCAGCGAGGTAGCTTCCTATGGCGGCGCCATCTTTATCCTCCCGGACAATCCGGGCTGCAGCAGCGGTGCTTTCTGTCTCAGCAAGCGCACATCGGGGAAGATTGGTGCGGAGCCATCCCTGGCACTGCGCCAGCACCTGGGGAACAGAATAGACCCGCTTGATCCTGTCCATTCTCCTCCCTGGCGCAAGCAGGCAGTGGCTGATCCTGAGAAAAACCTCCCCCTGAATCTTAAGGGGCGTTAATATCAATCGATCGAGGGTCAAGTTGACGGAACCTTCTAGAGAATTGTCCACCGGGACAACCCCCCATTGCACTTTTCCTTTCTCAATTTCGTCAAAGACATTAAAGATACTTGCCTGAGGGATAAAGCCGGTGCTTGTGCCGAAATAGGATTGAGCAGCAAGATGGCTGAATGTCGCGTGCGGTCCCAGGAAGGCCACGGTAACGGGCTTCTGCAAGGCCCGGGAAGCGGAAATGATCTCCCTGAATATTGCCTTCAGGTATTTCTCCGGCAGTGCCCCTTCGTTCACTTTTGCCAGGTATTCAAAAAGTTTTGATTCCTGCGAGGCGTCAAACACATCAAGCCCCTTTTCTGCCTTGGCCCTGCCAATCTTCGCGGATAGTAGGGCCCTCTCATTGAGCAGCTTTACGATCTTGCCGTCCGTTTCCTTGAGATCACGCCGGAGGCAATCGAGTGATGACAATCTCATTTCTTCATTTCCTCCACCGTTTCACGCAGAACCGATTCAGGGACGCCCCCGTTTATGAAAGGCATTCCCATCTTCTTAAGCAGGACGAAATGAATCCTATCACCTTCTTTTTTCTTGTCCGCCTTTAACCTTGCCATAATGCCGTCCGTTGTTATAGTTTGTGGAATACAGCAGGAAAGTCCAGCACTTTCCAACAGAAGTTCAATCCTCTCCCGATCCCTATGCGGAAAATCATGCATGCTCTCTGAAATCCTTGCGGCAGCTACCATGCCTAGGGAAACGGCGGCCCCATGAGAGATAGCATAATTGGACTCCGCTTCGATGGCGTGTCCTATAGTATGCCCGAAGTTGAGGACACGGCGGAGCCCCAGTTCCTTTTCGTCTATCTCTACGATACCCTTTTTTATCCTGCAGGCATTCTCAATCATCTCCTCAAGAACATCCCCATTCCTCTCTTTAATTGCCTCAATATTTCTCTCCAAAAAATTAAAGGCCTCCATATTGTCGATTACGCCGTATTTGATCGCCTCCGCGAGGCCGCTGCTCATCTCTTCTTCGGGAAGTGTATCCAGAAACTTAACGTCGATGAACACTCCCCTAGGTTGGTAAAAGGTCCCGAGGAGGTTTTTCCCTTCCGGAAGATCGATGGCGGTCTTTCCGCCGATGCTACTGTCTACCTGGGCCATGAGAGTTGTGGGAATCTGGATATAGGGAACAGACCTCATGAACGTGGATGCGATGAAACCCGTCACGTCACCGACGACTCCACCTCCCAGAGCTATGAGAGCCGATTTTCTGTCAGCTCCGAGTTCTATTAATCTCTCGACTATGGCTATGGTTGTGCCCACGTTTTTTGTATTCTCTCCCGCCGGAATTTCGATCATATCCACGGGGAGCGACATCCCCCTCAATCTATCCAGAAGCATCCTTCCGTAGATGGCTGAGACGTTGACATCAGTAATGATGATATAATGAAGGGCCGGCATATTTTTTACAATGAGGAGTCCTATCCGATCCAGAACGTCATATCCGATGCATATCTCATAGGAGTAGGCGACTTTTTTGTCCAGATTGACCTTTATCTTCTTCATCGAAGCACCTGCTTCTTTTTCTTCATAATGTCCTCCAGATTTTTTATTTCTTCCATTAACTGGTAGAATTTTTCCGGTTTGAGAGATTGACCGCCGTCGGAAACAGCCTTCTCAGGCTCAGGATGAACCTCGACAAGAAGTCCGTCCGCCCCCACGGCCATGGCCGCCCTGCTCAGAGGAATCACATATTTCCAGTTGCCCGATGCATGACTGGGGTCAACAATGACGGGAAGATGTGTTAATTCTTTCAAGACCGGAACCGCGCTAATGTCCAGCGTATTGCGGGTGGCAGTCTCAAAGGTGCGAATGCCCCTCTCGCAGAGAATGACCTGATTGTTTCCAGAAGAGAGAATATATTCCGCTGACATCAGCAATTCCTCAATTGTGGTCATCATCCCCCGCTTCAAGAGAACCGGTTTCCTTGACTGGCCAACTTTCTTAAGGAGGGGGAAGTTCTGGACATTGCGCGCTCCGATCTGCATTATATCAGCATAAGCTTCAACGAGATCTACATCTTCCGTATTCATGACTTCCGTAACAACAGGCAAACCTGTTTTCTCTCTCGCCTTTGCCAACAACTTGAGGCCTTCTTCTTCCATACCCTGGAAGCTGTAAGGGGATGTCCTTGGCTTGAATGCTCCGCCCCTGAGAAATTGCGCATCTGCCTTCTTTACAATATAGGCGCTTTCCATCATCTGTTCTTCACTCTCCACTGAGCAAGGACCGGCCATGACTACGAAGCGGGGTCCGCCGATCTCCACTTCCCCTACCCGGATGACAGTATTCTCTTCCCTGAACTCCCGGCTCGCCAGTTTATACGGCTTAAGAATAGATACGACCTTTTCCACCCCGGAGATTGATTCTGCAAACTTCAGGTAGGCCTTGCCCCGTTCATCGCCGACTGCGCCTATTATAGCCCGTTCTACACCCCGTGAAGGATGGGCGTTGTATCCCAGGGATTCTATCCAAGCGATGACATTCTCAATCTGTCCTTCGGTTGCGCCTTTTTTCATCACGATAATCACGATTCTCCCCCTTCTGGATTAAACCTAAGAGTCCCTGCCCGTTTTATTCGCCCGCGGTCAATTCGACTGCGTCTATTTTCTCAAGGCGTTGCCTTGATCTGATGCGCTCCCCGTAAGTCCCGCTTTGTAGGTGAGAAGCTTTAAAAGGCCGGGCCTTATTGAATTAAAAAAGGCCATGGAAACATCTGCTCCCATGGCCTCACAAAAATAAAAAGCCATGGGCAGATTCCTTCCGTCTACCCATGGCTCATATGTCTCATTTAACTGGCGCTAATTTCTCCTGAGCAACAGGCAGACCACTAGGAAATAGTAGCTCCAGTAATAATAACCTTTGATCAACCCGTTTTCGTTCATTATGTCCACCGCACTTATTAATAGTTGTTGAGATAAGAGAACCATAAGCAGGGGCCATTGTCAAGAAAAAAGTGAGATTCACAAATATTGTCTATTGCAAAAATTATATCACCGTGTTTTATTTAACAAAGTCAAGAAGCGGACAGCTGATTTTTCTGAAAGGAAAGAAAAGAAATTATGATAGATAGCGTCTGGTCAATGCTGCAGAGCCTGCGGATTCAGGACGTCCTTGACATTGCAATCATATCGATCGCCATTTCCGTACTCCTGATATGGATTAAAGACAGGGCCTCACGTTTTGTCTTCATCGGCATCAGTCTCCTGGGTTTTATCTACGTCATCGCCAAATTTTTCCAGCTTTACCTCACTACGGTTGTGCTGCAGGGATTTTTTGCCATCCTTGTTTTCGTTCTTGTTGTTATATTTCAGGAAGACCTCCGGAGGTTCTTTGAGCGTCTTGCAATTCTGGGAATAATCAGGAAAAAAATTCAAAGGACAACATCACATGGACAGACATCTGAAATTATAGCACAGACTGTAGCCGATCTTGCCCGAAAGCATATCGGCGCCCTGATTGTTATCCAGGGAAACGATCCTCTTGACAGACATCTCAGTGGCGGCGTGGAACTGAATGGCACTCTCAGCGAGCCGCTGCTGGAAAGCATTTTTGATCCTCATTCCGTAGGCCATGACGGCGCCGTTGTTATCGACGGAAACGTAGTAACTCGTTTTGGATGCCATCTGCCCCTCTCGCCGAATGCCAGTCGGTACAAGAATCTCGGTCTTCGCCATACTGCCGCCCTTGGCCTCTCTGAACGGTCGGACGCTATTTGCATAGTTGTTTCGGAAGAAAGGGGAACCATTTGCATTGCCGAAGGTGAACGGATCAAGGAAGCAAGCGCATCGGCCCTCAAAGGTGTCCTGGTAACTTATTATACAAGCAAAGCGCCCGTAAAGAAGCCGGGACCTCTTTTACGATGGTTAAAAGAAAATACGAAGGAAAAGGTTATCGCCGTTCTCCTTGCCTGTATCCTCTGGATGATTTTCGGATACCAGAGGGAGTCAATACAGAAGGACTTTACCATACCTGTTGAATACCTGAACACACCTCCTGAGTGGGTAATTGAAGAGCCGAAAATTTCTGAAGCCAGGGTAATGCTCGTTGGCCCCCCGCAGGCCTTTCAGATTTTGAATACGGATGCACTCAAGATATCCTTGAATCTGTCACAGATCCAAGAGGGCAGACAGGATATAGTGCTCACGAAAGACATGATAGATGCACCTTCAAACTTAACCATTGTGGGGATTAAGCCCAGCCGCATCACTGTCACTGCGTCACGTTTTGTACGTATTTCCGCTCCTGTTGAGGTTGTAACTGAGAATACACCGCCCCCGGGAGTTGCCATCCAGAAGGTCACGGTGACACCTCCATCAATTGTGGTTCTGGTACCACGCAAGCTGCTTAACACCAAAATACGGATACGGACGGCCCCAATTGACTTAAGGCCATTAACTTCAACAACTACGTTTGCACCAAGGCTGATTGTACCCCCAGAGGTTCAATTTGAAGGTAGAAGGGAGCCATCCGTAAAAGTGGTAATCAAAACAAGGAGCTGATGATCATATCCGGATGGCTCAAGAAGGGCTGGGGAAAGACTGGTCTTTCCCCAAGGTCTCTCGTTCATAGATGAACCGCATGATTTCAACTGGCGGAGATTTTGTTCAACTGTTGTCGTCCCCGTGCCGTTAATACAAGCTTAAGCTGATTGCCACCGCTTAACTCCTGTGCGACTGCCCCTTTGGCTATCAGCAGAGAGAGGGTTTCATCAAAGTCCTTTTGCGATATTTCTGTATTTTTCATAAGATCTGCCAGCGTCAGTTTTGCATCTTCCGCAACTGCCAGCTCCCGCAAGATTTTTGCCTCGTTTTCGTGTTCTTTTGCCTTGCCAAGGCTACTTATGGGAATTGCCTTAACTGTGTGTTCTCCTATTCTGTCGGGCTGATCGCTGATTTTATGAACTTCCTGACCATACGGCCCCTCACCCTTTAATCGGCGTCCATAGATGCGCTCGAGAAATTTGGTGGAAAACACTGCAAAAAAAATACACAACCCGCTTAGGGTGAGCAGTTTCAGAGGTCTAGTCTGTCCGGAATCGAGCAAATCGCTGGACAGCAGGTTGAGCAACAACGGTACAATCAATGCAGTGACCATACCTATCAAGGTATGTTTGATAATTAAACTCAAGAATGGCTGATCGTCTCTCGCGCTCAAGAGAGCGCTTGCCATACCGCCCAATGCTCCCGATATGACCATTATTCCGACAATCAGTATTATGTAACTTTCTGATATTAGCTCTGGCATTTATCTTTTCGCTTAATTGACCGCCTGATCCGTTAACCTTTAAAAAGCACCCATACTTCAAGCGATCCTTTTTGCACCCGAGGATAACTCTTTCCCAGATTCTTGACCTTTAAATTAATCTCTTTAGCAACAGTTGAATGTGCAACAAAATCGTTAAACTGCTTCTGCAGAAGCAGTGCCGCCTGTCTGTCTTCGCCATGAAAATAGCGGATGTCTCTCCACTTGTGCTCAATCTTTTCCGTGTCAACGGAGGCATATCCCTTATTCCTCAAAAAATCAGAAAATGCCTCTGCCATTTCTTTGTCTTCTTGCCGGGCATAGTGGATGTGAACCTTGTAAACTGCGGAGGGTAAAGAGACATACTTTATGACCTTAACTGTCTCCGCCTTTCTTTGCGGTGCAATCGATTCCTTCTCAATAACTGCGGTTTTTCCATCGGTGTTGCCCGCTTTCGCTGCATTCAAACTATTCATCATGGATCTGAGCTGCTGCAATTCCCGAAGAGTCTCATCCGCCTTTTTCAACAATGCCTCGGCATCCGGAAATTTTTTCTGATTCATGCTCGCTACATTGGTAATTAGAACCCCGGCGCCAAAACCGATCAACAAGCCGGCAATAAACGTCAATATAAAATGTTTCTTATGGATATATTCGACGGACTTCGTCAAAGCTTTAATCAAAATCCGCAATTCATGTTCGGAGACAGCGGGATCTGACGCATCTTTATCCATTTTTATTGCACCCAAGAAAACTGGCCCGCTTAGCAAATACAGAGTGAGGAAAGTCCGTCATCCTTGAAAGCGAAGAGACTCCTTTTGAGATGATGACAATGAGTCAAAATTACATATATGGCGACATTAGTGTCCGGGATAAGGACGTTTTTTTCTTTGTAACTAATAGTTATTGTGTAAGAAATATGCCTTTTTTACATGTACTCGACTTGAATTTTTTCCGGTTTTCAGGGCATCTTCCCAAAGC
>Ga0187857_10001136_pt1 | contig 28704 bp, 22 predicted proteins | sample June2016WEW_8_10_FD_132984 | JGI IMG/M metagenome (GOLD analysis project Ga0187857, IMG submission 132984) | Peatland microbial communities from SPRUCE experiment site at the Marcell Experimental Forest, Minnesota, USA - June2016WEW_8_100 | ecosystem: Environmental > Terrestrial > Soil >... | reverse complement strand
CCTCGTGCCGCGCCCCAGGCCCAGGCGCGCAGCGAGCCCCAGTCGTCCGGCTTCCTCGGCTGGCCGTGGTTCACGAGGCCGATGATCCCCGCGGTGAGCCCCGCGCCGTTGTCGGCCTGGATGCTGCTCGGGTCTATGTACGCGTAACCCCAGCCGTCGCGCAGGAGCTGGGTCGTGGTGGGCGGCTCCGCCGCCTGACCGCCCGGCCCCGCCGCCGCGAACGGGAACGCGGGCGAAGCGCGCGTGACCAGCTCGTAGGCCGGGTAGCGGTCGAAGATGGCCTCGAGCGAGGGGTCGGCCTGCACGAGCAGCCGCTTCAGCGCCGCGTTGATGCTGTCCACGTCCTCCTGCGGAGGCTGCGCCGGCGCCGGCAGCCTGCTCGGCCCGAACATCATCAGCAGCGGCACGGGTCCGCGCGCGTTCGCCGGTGTTACGACCGTCATCGCGATGTCCACGTTGATCTGGGGGGCCGCCGAGTTGTCCACGTGCCCGATCAGCCGCTTGGCGATCACCGGCATGAACCCGACGAACTCCCGCTCGTTCACCAGCACGCGCCAAGTCACCTGCGGCACGTTTGCCGGCACGCGGCCGTACACCTCGCGCTCGAAGCCCTCCACGATCTCCGCGCGGCGCCGCTCCCACTCGGCCGGCGTGGTCACCTTCCGGCCGTCGTTCAACGTCAGCGGGTCCGGCAGCGTCGTGAACGGGGTCGCGAGCGAGGTATCGTAGTTGGCGTGGTTCGGCGCCGACTCGTTCCCCGAGGGGCCGGGCCTGAGGCTCCTGATGCCCAGCTGGGCCATCATGTTCTGATGATCCTGCTCGGCCGCGGCCTGCGACGGGAACTGCTGCGCGACGGCGGGCGCCGCAAACAGGAGAACGAGCAGAAGGACGTAGGGCGAGTGCTTCATGATCCGACTCGTGCGTTGGGGAGGTCTGTTCGTCTATGGGGACGACGCCCGCGGCGTTGTCGAGCGCGAAACGACACGGTACAGCGCGCTCGCGTGGGGCGCGAGGTCCACGCTGAGGCGGTCGGCCGCGCCCAAGTCGCCGCGCGCCCACAGGTCGCGGACCACGTGCGCGCCGGCGGCGATCCCGACCTCACCCCAGGCGAGATCCACGTGCTGGGGGATCGAGTCGAGATTGAAGACGGCGACGTAGCGATCCGCGCTACGAGGCACGCCGGAGCCCCACACCCGGAGGCCCGTGCGCTCGAGCACCTGGCGAGGGCTCTCGCCTGCCTGGTCCACGGCCAGCACCTCGGGATCCGTGAGCAGCGCCAGCGTCGCCGAGTCGAGCTGGGGGAGATCGCCTCCGATGATGAGCGGCGAGCGGAGAATACACCACAGCGTCATCACCGTCCTCTGCTCGTCAGAAGTGAGCCGGGTCGGCGAACCGCGGCTCGCCGAGTCCACCAGACGCAGCCTGCCGAGAGGGAGCATGTCCGCGTCCGGCCACGTGTGGTTGACCCCGACGTAGCGCGCCCAGTCCCGCGCGTAGTCGAACTGCCTCCGCACCAGCCGCCACACGTCCCAGAAGTCGTCGGAGATGCGCCACATCTGGGCGTTCTTGGCGAAGAAGGCGGCGGAGTCGAGCGGTGCCGGGCCGGGCGAGATGCTGAGCACGATGCGGCGGCCGCTCTTATCCAGCGCGCGGCGCAAGGCGCGGATCTCCGCAGGCTGGAAGCGGTGGCTGCCGAAGTCGTCCGCCTTCACGAAGTCCACGCCCCACGACGCGTAGAGCCGCGCGATGCCGTCGTAGTACGCCTGAGCGCCCGGCTTCGTCACGTCCACGCCCCACATGTCCGGGTTCCACGGCGACCCGTTCGTCGTATCCGCCACGTCGGCGGCGTGGTAGGGAGTGCCGAGGATCGGCGTGTTCGCCTCGACCGCCTGGCGCGGTATGCCGCGCATGATGTGGATGCCGAATGCGAGGCCGAGGGCGTGCACGTAGTCCGCGAGCGGCTTGAAGCCCGCGCCGTGGGCCGCCGACGGGAACTTGTTCTCGGCGGGGACGAGCCGCCCGTACGCGTCCATCGAGAGCTGGGCGCCCGGCTTGTAGTCGTACGACGACGCCGTCGGCTGGTACCACTGGATGTCCACCACGACGTACCGGTAGCCGAAGCGGGCCAGGCCCAGGGCCATCGCGTCGGCGTTCGCCTTGACCTGGGCCTCGCGCACCGTGGTGCCGTACGCGTCCCAGCTGTTCCACCCCATCGGGGGCGTCGGCGCGAGCGGCGCCTGCGCGGCGGCCGCGGCGGGAAAGGCAGCCGCGCCGAGCAGCAGCGCGAGCCGCGCCAGCACGCTCATTGGCTCTCCACGATTTCCACGACCATTATAGTGCTTCAAACGGGGAGGCGGCGATGGACAAACGGGAATTCCTGCGCACCCTGGGCGGCGCCTCGCTCGCCCTCGTCTTGGGCCGAGAGGCGTGGGCGCGGTACGCCAAGCTCCCACCCGCCCAGCTCGCCCAGGACGAAGACTTCTGGGCCCAGATCCGCGCCAAGTACGTCCTCACTCCCGATTACATCAACCTCGAGAACGGCTTCTACCTGATGCAGTCGCAGCCGGTGCTCGAGGCGTTCATCCGGCGGGTGCGAGACATCAACGTCCAGGCCTCCCGCTACATGCGCACGGTGATGCCGGATGACAACCTCGCCGTGCGCCGGCGGCTGGCCGCCGCGGCCGGCTGCCCCGTCGAAGAGCTGGTCATCACCCGCAACACCACCGAGTCGCTCGATACGGTGATCGGCGGCTTCCACTGGCAGCCGGGCGACGAAGCGGTGATGGCCCAGCAGGACTACGGCGCGATGCTTGACATGTTCGGCCTCCAGGCCAGGCGGTACGGCATCGTGAACCGCATCGTCTCGCTCCCGATGGACCCGCACTCCGACGACGAGATCGTCCGGCTGTACGAGAGCGCCGTCACGCCGAAGACCAGGCTGCTGATGATCTGCCACATGGTGAACATCACCGGGCAGCTTCTGCCCGTGGCCGCGGTCGCCGACATGGCGCATCGCCACGGCGTGCAGGTGATGGTGGACGGCGCCCACAGCTTCGGCCAGCTCGAGTTCGCCATCCCGGACCTGCGCTCCGACTACTTCGCCTCCTCGCTCCACAAGTGGCTCGGCAGCCCGCTGGGCAGCGGCATCCTCTGGGTGCGGCGCGATCACATCCCGGAGCTGTGGCCGACGTTCGCGGAGCTGGGTATCCCCGACACCGACATCCGCCGGCTCAACCACACCGGCACCCAGCCCGTGCACACGATCCTCGGCATCAACGACGCGCTGGATTTCCACGAGAGCATCGGGATCCAGCGGAAGGAGGCGCGGCTCAAGTACCTGCAGCGGTACTGGACGGACCAGGTGCGGGGGCAGCCCGGGATCTACCTCAACACGCCCTCGGATCCCCGGCGCAGCGGCGCCATCGCGAACGTGGGCGTCACGGGGATCGAGCCCGCGGCGCTGGGCAACACGCTCTTCGACCGCTACAGAATCTGGACGGTGGCGATAGACGGCGCGGGCGTGCGCGGCGTCCGCGTCGTGCCGCACCTCTTCACCTCGACCGCGGACCTCGACGCCCTGGTGCGCGCGCTCAAGGAGCTCGCGGCCTGAGCCCGGCGGCCGCGGAGCACGAAGCGGACGGGCTCGGCCGCGCGCCGCTCGTGGCGGCCGCGTGCCTGACGACCGCCGCGGCGCTCGGCCTCACCGCCTTCTTCTTCGCCGCCAAGCACCGGGTAGGGCTCGTGCGCCTCGCGCCGTTCGCCGAAGACCCGTACGACGCGGTGGGGTCGTTCGGCTTTCAGCTTGCGCTCGTCGCCGCCCTGATCTCGCTGCTCCGGGGAGCGCGGCGCTACGACCGCGCCGGCATCCCGGCCCCGCAGGCCGTTCTGGTGCTGCGTGGCAGCATCACGGCGCTGCTCGCGGTGTTCGTCACGATGCAGGCCGACGCCGTCGCGCTGCTCAGGCATCCCCGAGTGTGGGCCCACTCCCCCATCGGCTTCACCCTGACGCTCGGCCTCGTGATCGTGGCGTTGGCGTCGCTCTGGGGCGCCGGCCTGCTCGGCATGGCCCTCCGCCGCGTCGCGCCGGAGTCGAGAATAGCCTGGGTGCGCGGCGCGACGATCGTCGCCGCGAACGCGGCGCTGTTGGCGGTCTACCCCGAGACCTGGCGGCGCGGACTGCTCGGCGCCATCGGCACCGTGTTCGCCGGGATGGCCGTGCTGTTCTTCGAGGTGTGGGCGCTGGCCGAGGCGATCGCGCCGCTGACAGAGCTTCAGCGCGAGGATCTGCTCGACGACCTGGGCGCCGTGTTCCGGCGAGGGACCGCGGCGCCGAGCCGCGTCACGCGCTGGCTGCGCGCAGGGCCGTGGCGCGTCGCGGCGATCGGCGCGGCGGTGGGCGGTGTGGGGCTGGCGGCGAGCCAGGCGATCGGCGAGGGACTTCCGGGCGGCGCCGGCCGCGCGGTGCTCGTCCTCGGCGTCTTCACCGGGCTCGAGGCCGCGGCCATTCTCTTCGGCTACGCGCTGTTCCGGCGCCCGCTATCGCTCATCCTGGATAGGCCGTAGGCGACAGCCCACGCGATCAGGAACGCCGGCACCGCGAGCAGGACCGGCCAGGCGACGAGCGCGACCAGCTGCGGGCCGACGCGCGCCCGACCGGCGGCCAGCGCGTGCACGCTCGCCGCGACCGCCAGAAGGAAGCCCCCCACCGCAACGGCCAGCGCCGCGCGCAGCGCCGTGCTCGCGGCCGCGCCGCCGAGCCGGATGCGCTCGTACAAGATCTGCGCCGCGAACAGGACCGCGCTCAGCGCCCAGGCCGCCAGCCGCCACGCCTGTTTCATCTGGCTGGAGCCGGCGTGGCGCGAGAGCGCGGCGGTCGCGATGCCGATCACGAAGTATCCGAGCCCCAGGAGCGCGACCCGGGGCCAGCCGCGCGAGCCGGTCGGTGCCGCGTTCGGCCCGCTCACTTCTTCTCCCGCATCCACGGCGTGAAGGTGAGCCCGATCAGGAGACCCTCGGGCGCGAGGAAGCGCGTCACGACCTGGCCCCACGGCTCCGTCTTGTTCTTGACCAGCAGGCGGTAGCCCTTGGCCTCCAGCTCCTTCGTGGCCTGCGCGACGTCCTCCACCTCGAACTCGATGCAGCCCTGCGGCACCGGCACGTCCTTCGGCCATTCCGCCTTGCCGAAGCACGACTCGGCGGCCTGCGACAGCGGCCACAACCCGAAGTGCTTGAGTCCGTCCAGGTCGCCGGTGTGGGCGTAGCCGGCGTCCTCCTTGAGCGGGAGCTTCAACGCGCCCCAGTAGAGTTGCCTGCTCTCGTCGTCGTGCACGATGGGCGCGAAGCCCGCGACGAAGAGCACCTCGAGACCAGATGGTCCCTGCATGGCGGATCCTGTGGCTGGCGGGTGGTGCAATATACGCCCGGGCGTTACCCTGTCAGACATCCGATCCAGGAGATCGACGATGAACATCGCACCGTGCTCACGCCACGCCGCGTGGACCCTCGCCGCGCTGTCGCTTGCCGCCGGCGCCGCCCTCGCGCAGCAGCCGCCCGCGCCCGGCGCATCACGCGGACCCAGCGGCCCGATGCAGGAGGCCGCGCGGCTCGACCTCGAGGGAAAGACGAGTGACGCCCGCGCGATCTTCCAGCGCATGATGGACTCGGCGGCCGACCCGGCGGCGAAAGCCGCGGCCCAGCGCGCGATGGCGATCTCGTACGCGTTCGACGGCGACTGCGCCAACACGGTGAAGTACGAGGAGATGGTCATCGCCTACTGGCAGACACGCGAGGCGGCGGAGCCGCAGAACGCCTTCTACCAGGAGGGCGAGATGGCGGACGAGGCGGCGCGCGTGTGCATAGACAACGGGGATCTGAACGCGGCGGAGCACTGGTACCGGCGCGGCTACGAGCTGGGGGTGAAGGAGCCGGCGCCGCAGACGCACCCCGCCAGCCTGTGGGACTTCCGGCTGGCCCACGCGCTCGCGCGCCTCGCGGCCAGGCGCGGCGACAGGGCGGAAGCGGTGCGCCAGATCGCCGCCGCACGCCGCGCCCTGGACGGCGACACCGCGATGGCCGCACAGCAGGAGCGGTTCTTCCCCTACCTCACCGGCTACGTGGCGCTCTACCTGGGCAATCTGCCGGAGGCGGAGCGCGACCTCGCTCAGGCGGTGGACGCTCGCGGCAACCAGCGCGACCCGTTCATGCGGTGCCTGCTCGCGATGGCGCTCGAGAAGGACGGCAGGCAGGACGAGGCGAACGCGATGTACCGGCAGGCGTACGACCTCGCGACGGCGCACAATCCGCCGGCGGCGTTCGTCCGGCCGTTCGTGCGGAAGAAGCTCGGAGCGCCCTGAGCTAGTTCGGCGGCGCGCCCCCGGCCCGCGCGCCGGTCACCGCCCGCATGAAGAGCTGCGGGTCGAAGGGACGCGGGCGCTCGGTGATGCGTGACCGCGCGCCCGTCCCGTGGCCGACCAGGACCGTCTGGCTGTGCTCCTCGTCGTTCGCGTTCTCCTTCACCAGCGCGAACGGCAGATTCGGATCCACCCAGGAGTCCGAGTGCCCGGAGGCGCCGACGATGTGCAGCGCCCGGAACGTGCCCGCCGGCACCGTCACCGACTCCCAGCCGACGACCCTGGCGTTGCGGCAGTTCTCCAGCCCCGTGGGCCGGGGGGAGCCCGGTCCCTGCCCGCCCTGCGGCATCTCCATCGCCGGCACGTCGTCGATCTTCACGATGGTCACCGCGGGCCGGCCCATCCCGGGGCCGAAGCCCGGGACCAGCATCTTGCTGATCATGAGTCGCGGCCCGCTCGCGGCCGCGCGGCGGCCGGCGCCGAACCCGCGCATCACGATCTCGAGCCAGAGGTAGGCGGCCCCCTCCCGACGCTCGGTTCCCACGACGGACATCCGCATCGTGGCTCCGTCGTTCCGCCCGCCGACCATCTTGAACTCGGACCAGGCGCCGACCCGCGGGTGCTGCACCTTCTCGCAGATGGACGTCAGGTCCTGCGCGGCGAGGGCGACGGGCGCCAGGGCGACAAGAAAGGTTGCGGCAGCGATCCGGTGCATCATGACGGCCTCCTGAAGAAGGCGGCGAGCCTGGCGGCCATCCCGCTCTCGCGATGCGGGTCCGAGTGGCCGCGTCCGGGGAGGATCCAGGTCTCGACGGCACTGCCGCCCGCGGCGGCGAGGCGCCGGGCGTTCGACACCGGCACGACGACGTCGTCCGTGCCGTGGATGAGCAGGAAGCGGGCGCGCGCGTTCACGATCACCTTCTCGGGCGCGACGTCGCGGAAGCGGAAGCCGATGCGCCGCTCCACGAGCCGGAACGCCAGCGGCAGGCCGGGCGCGAGGACCCACCAGTACCGCCCGATCGTCGCGCGGGGATCCGAGGGATCGGCGAACGCACCCACGGTCGCGACCGCCGCGATCCTGGGCTCGCAGGAGGCCGCGTGGATCGCCGCCGAGCCGCCGACCGAGAGGCCCAGCACGCCGACCTCCCGCTGCGGCGCCCCGCGCACGCGCACCGCGTAATCCACCGCCGCGCGGACGTCCTCCGAGAACTTGAGCATCGTGCCGTAGCCGTCCTCGTCGGACGAGCCGTGGTGGCGCGCGTCGAAGGTCAGGAGATCGAAGCCCTCCGGGTGCAGCATCGCGATCCACGGGAGCATCCGCTCGACGTTGCGGCCCCAGCCGTGCACGAGGACCAGGCAGGGCGAGCCGGCCTTGCCCGACGGGATCCACCAGCCGTGGAGCGTCTTCCCGCCCGCGGTGGGGATGCGGACGGTCTCGAACGCCAGGTCCAGAGTCGAGGGATCGCGGCGGTGCGGCACGCGGGGGTTCCGCCAGCCCGCCTTCACCGCGAGCACGACCGCGACCTGGTACAGCACCGCGAGCACCACGAGCACCACGAGCACGAACAGGATCGTCACGCGACGAACAGAGCCGACCCCGCGCGGAATCCGCAATCCCCGGATATCTTGGGAAATCCGTGAGGAGTGCATGAAGCGACTCGCCTTGATGTTCATGGTGGCCTGTGCCGCCTGCTCGCGCGCCGGCGCGTCCCGCAGCGACGTGGCGCGGTGGGTCGAGGAGGCCCGCGACGTCACGATCACCCGCGACGACTGGGGCATCGCGCACGTGCACGGGCGCTCCGACGCCGACGCCGTGTTCGGGATGGAGTACGCGCAGGCCGAGGACGACTTCAACCGCGTGGAGATGAACTACCTCAACGCGCTGGGGCGCACGGCGGAGACGCTGGGCGAAGGGGCGATCTGGCGCGACCTCAGGATCCGGCTGCTCGAGGACGACGACAGCCTCAAGGCGATGTACGCGGAGAGCCCGGCGTGGCTCAAGGCGCTGATGGACGCGTTCGCCGACGGTCTCAACTACTACCTCTACACGCACCCGCAGGTGACCCCGAAGGTCATCCGTCGCTTCGAGCCCTGGATGGCGCTGGCTTTCAGCGAAGGGAGCATCGGCTGGGACGTCGAGCGCGTGGACCCGCGCGGCCTCGAGGCGTTCTACGGCGGCCGCGGGCCGGCGGCCGCTCCGCAGCCGAGCGGCGACGGCGACGACGTCTACACCGAGCCCACGGGCTCCAACGGCATCGCCATCGCGCCGAAGAACGTGAAGGACCACCACGCGCTGCTGTGGATCAACCCGCACACCTCGTTCTACTTCCGCTCCGAGCTGCAGATGTCGAGCGACTCGGGGCTCGACGCCTACGGCGCGGTGACCTGGGGGCAGTTCTTCGTCTACCAGGGATTCAACGCCACCGCCGGCTGGATGCACACTTCGACCGGCGCGGACTTCAGCGACGAGTTCCTGGAGACGGTGGCGAAGCAGGGCGACCGCTGGCTCTACCGCCACGGCGACAGCCTGCTGCCGATGGCGAGCCGCTCGGTCACCGTTCGCTGGCGCACCGACACGGGGATGGCGGCGCGGACCTTCAGCGTCTGGTCCACCCGCCACGGACCGATCGTGCGGAGCGTCGGCGCCAAGTGGATGAGCGTCAGCCTGATGCGGGACCCGGTCCACGCGCTGATCCAGTCGTACACGCGGACCAAGGCGAAGGACTACGCCGAGTTCCGCCAGACGATGGAGTTGCACACCAACTCGTCCAACAACACGATCTTCGCGGATGCCGAGGGGAACATCGCGTACTTCCACGCCAACTGGCTCCCGCGACGCGACACGGCGCTCGACTGGACGAAGCCGGTGGACGGAAGCGACACGGCCACGGACTACCGCGGCCTCCTGTCGGTGGACGAGACGCCGCACCTGCTGAATCCGGCGAGCGGATGGCTCTACAACTCGAACAACTGGCCCTGGTCGGCGGCCGGGCCGTCGAGCCCCAGGCGCGGGGACTTCCCGCGGTGGGTTGAGACAGGCACGGAGGAGTCGCCGCGCGGCTTCCACGCGCTCAGGGTCCTGCCGGGCCGGCGCGACTTCACGATGGAGTCGCTCACCCGCGCCGCGTTCGACAGCTGGCTGCCGTCGTTCGCGCGCATGGTGCCGCCCCTGCTCCGCGCCTACGACGGCCTCGAGCGCCGGGACGCGCTGCGCGCGCGGCTCCGCAGCCAGATCGCCGAGCTCAGGACGTGGGACTTCCGGTGGGACACCAGCTCGGTCGCGACGTCGCTCGCGGTCTTCTGGGGGACGGAGGTCGAGCACGACGTGTTCCGCGACGCGCGGCAGGCAGGCCTCTCGGCGGAAACGTACGTGGTCGAGCGCGCGACGCCCGCGCAGCTCCTCGCGGCGCTCGCGGCCGCGTCGGACAGCCTGACGAAGGACTTCGGCGCCTGGAACACTCCCTGGGGCGCGATCAACCGGTTCCAGCGGATCAATGACTCGATCGAGCCGCAGTTCGACGACGCGAAGCCCAGCATCCCCGTGGGCTTCACCTCCTCGCGCTGGGGCTCGCTGGCCTCCTTCGGCGCGCGGCCCTACGCGAACACGGTGAAGTGGTACGGGAGCAGCGGGAACAGCTTCGTGGCGGTGGTGGAGTTCGGCGACAGCGTGCGCGCCATGGCGGTGACGGCGGGCGGCGAGAGTGGCGATGCAGCGTCGAAGCACTTCGACGACCAGGCGCGGCGCTATACGACCGGCGGGCTGAGGCCGGTGTACTTCTATCCCTCGCAGCTCCAGGGCCACGTCGAGCGGGAGTACCACCCGGGATCGTGAGCGTGCGACGCGCCGTCACCGCCGCCCTCCTGGTCGCCGCCGCGACCGCCGCGCCGCTGCGCGCGCAGGAGCGCCCGGAGGGGCCGCTCGCGCACGCGCTGGCGCCGCTCTTCCAGGGCCGCACGTGGCGCTACGCGACCTGGGGCGCGCTGGTGGTGAGCCTCACCCGCGGCGACACGCTGCTGTCGTACCGCGCCGACCGCCGCTTCGTCCCCGCCTCCAACGCCAAGCTCTTCACGACCGCGGCGGCGCTGCACTACCTCGGACCGGGCTTCCAGTTCCTCACCGTGCTGTTCGCCGGCGGGCCGGTGCGGGACAGCACGCTGTACGGCGACCTGGTGCTCTACGGCACCGGCGACCCCACCTTCGGCCTCGACACCGCGGCCCTCGCGCCGTTCGCCGACAGCGTGGTGCGCCTGGGGATAAGGCGGGTGCGCGGCGACCTGGTGGGCAACGCGTCGTTCCTCGGCGCGGAGCTGGCGGGACCGGGATGGTCGCCCGAGAACCTCGACCAGTGGTTCGCCGCGCCGCCCTCCGCGCTGGGCGCCGCCGGGAACCTGGTCGAGATCACCGTGGAGCCGGGGGAACACCGCGGCGATCCGGCGGTCGTGACGATGGATCCGCCCAACGACTACTTCGTCGTCTCGAGCACCGTGGTCACGGGCCGGTCGCGCCGCACCCGGATCAACCTGCGGCGCGGCTCCACGGGCCGGGCCATCGTCCTGAGCGGCTCGATCTCGCCCTCGCGGCGGGAGTGGAGGACCTGGGCCGTCGTGCAGGAGCCCGCGCTGTTCGCCGCGGGGCTGCTCCGGTCGCTCCTCGCGGCACGCGGCGTCACGGTGTCCGGCTCGACGCGCAGCGCCACGGACGACGCGCCGGGCCGCGGCCGCCAGCTGCTGGCGTGGGCCCGGGGCGGGAGCGACGCGCCGCTCGCGGGGGCGATCGCGGTGCGGCGCTCCGAGAGCCTCGGCGACCTGGTGGAGATGATCAACCACCGGAGCCACAACCTTTCCGCCGAGCTGGTGTTCCGGTCCATCGGGCGGAGCGTGAGCGGCGCGGGGACCTTCGCGAGCGGCGCGCGGGCGGTGGGGCAGTTCCTCCGCGACACGGTCGGCATCGCGCCGACCGCCTTCACCGTGAGCGACGGCTCCGGCCTCTCGATCCTCGACCAGGCCACGCCGCGCTCGCTGGTCCAGCTGCTCGCCTACGAGCGGCGCGCGCCGGAGGCCGAGGTGTTCTGGCGCTCACTCCCCGAAGTGGGGGACGGGCTGGATGGACGGATGGAGGACACGCCGGCCGAAGGGCGCCTGCGGGCGAAGACGGGGACGCTGAAGAACGCGTCGGCGCTGGCGGGCTACGTCTCGGCGGCGGACGGCGAGGAGCTGGCCTTCTCGATCATCGTGAACGACGCCTGGAGGATCCAGCGGGCGAGGAGGATCCAGGACGAGATCGGGGCGAAGCTGGCGGAGTTCACGAGATGAAACGTGAGAAGTGAGGGAAAGTGAGCGGTGAGAGGGCGAAAAGAGAGAGGTGAGAAGTCTGGGTGAGAGGTGAGACGTCGCAATGCGGCATCTCTCGTCTCACCTCTCACGCATCCGCTAGCCCCGGTATCCCCTCGCGGCCTCTCGCCATCCTGACCCCCCGCTCAATCGCCATCTCGGTCGCCACTCTGGCCATCTGCTCGACCTGCATCGCGCCGGCCGAGACCTTGCCCGCCGAGCAGGCGAACACGACGTCGCCGTCCACCGCCGTGCCCGAGGGCACGATGCGCCGCGCCATCGCGTCCGCGCCGGCGCGCGCGACGCCCGCCAACGCCAGGCGGTCCAGGGCGACGTTGGTCGCGACGACGACCAGCGCCGTGTGATGCGCCGCGGAGAGTGAGCCGCCGGGCGTGCCGCCGCCGGCCAGGAACGCCGCGGAGCCCGCGAACGACCCGTCGCCCCGGCGCGCGCCCGCGAGCACCTTCCCCGCGGCGTCCAGCACGTCGCCGAACGCGTTGACCACCGCGATCGCGCCCACCACCACCTCGCCGGCGCGCTCGGACCAGCTCCCGACGCCGCCCTTCATCGCTTTCTCCAGGCCGAGCGCCTTGCCCACGGTCGTCCCGGTCCCCGCGCCGACGGAGCCCTCGGCCACCGGCGTCCCGGCGGCGTCGCACGCGGCCGCGCCCATCTCCGGCGTGGGCCGCGCGTCGAACTGGCCCAGCGGCATCAGGTCGAAGACCACCGCGGCGGGCACGATGGGCACGACGCCTGCGCCGAGGCTGAAGCCGCGGCCCCGCTGCTCCAGCCACCGCATCACGCCGTCCGCGGCGGCGAGCCCGTAGGCGCTGCCGCCCGTCAGGACGATCGCGTCCACGCGGCCGGCGAGCGACTCGGGCCGGCAGGCGTCCAGCTCGCGCGAGCCGGTCGCGCGCCCGCGCACGAAGACGGTGCACGGCATCCCGTCGGCGGACGGTCCGAGCACAACCGTGCACCCGGTCGCGCCGGCCGCGTCCGTCGCGTGCCCGACCAGGATCCCGGGAACGTCGGTGATGGATGGAGGCATGGTCGCGAGCCAAGGCTAGCGGCCGGCGCCGCGGGTGTAAAGCGGCGGAACGCTTGCCGCGCCCCCGGACGCGCCGTAGCTTCGCCGGGTGACCTCTCCGGCGCCCCAGACGTCCGTCCTCGTCGTCGATGACGAGCCCGCGATCCGCTCGGTACTCGCGGCGTTCCTCCGGCGGCGCGGGCACGAGGTCGAACAGGCGAAGAACGGCGAGGAGGCGCTGCAGCGGATGGAGGCGCGCCGCTTCGCCGCGATGCTGTGCGACATCCGGATGCCGGTGATGACCGGCACCGAGCTGCTGCCCAGGGCGCTGGCCGCCGATCCCGACCTCGCGATCATCATGCTCACCGGCGTCGAGGAACCCGCAGCTGCGATCTCGTGCCTCAAGCTGGGCGCCGCCGACTACCTCATCAAGCCGGTGGACCTCGAGGAGCTGCAGCACGCGCTGCAGCAGGCGCTGCGCCGGCGCGAGCTGGAGATCGACCGGCGCGAGATGGAGCAGTGGCTGACGCGCGAGGTCGCGGCGCGCACCGCCGAGCTGGAGGAGCAGACCCGCCGGATGGCGCGGCTCTCGGTCAGCGTGCTCGGGGCGCTGGTGGACGCGCTCGAGGCGAAGGACCCGCTCCTGCTCGGCCACTCCCAGCGGGTCGCCGACCTCAGCGCCCGCCTCGCCGTGCACCTCGGCCTCCACGGCGACGACGTGGAAGCCGTTCGCATCGCGGGTCATCTGCACGACATCGGGCGGCTGGCGCTGGGCGAGCGCGTGCTCGCGCTGGCCGCGCCGGCCGGGCAGGAGATCGGCACGAGCCGCGGCGAGAGCGACCTGGCGGCGGAGCTGCTGGAGCCGCTGGTCCTGCTCGAGGGCGTGGCGGAGATCGTCCGCTACCAGCACGAGCGCTTCGACGGGAAGGGGATGCCCGAAGGGCGGCGGGGCGAGGAGATCCCGCTGGGCGCGCGGATCGTCGCCGTCGCCAGCGTCTACGACGAGCTGTCCGAAGGCGGCGCGGCAGGCACCGCGCTCGCGCCTTCCGCGGCGATCGCCAACCTGCGGGGTGTGGTGGGACTGAAGCTCGATCCGAGGGTGTTCGCCGCGCTCGAGCAGGAAGTGCTGGTGCCGGCCTAGACGCTCTTCTTGGGCGCGGGCGGCGGCAGGTTCGCCGGCTCCGCCATCCCGCGCTTGGCGCGGCACGCCTTGCAGAGCGTGATCCCGCGCATGTCGCAGATCTGGCAGATGAAGGTCCCGCAATCCTGACAAGGCATGCCCTCGGACGCCCGCTCCTCGTTCCCGCACGACCGGCAGACCATCATGTCGATTTCCACGGCCCCTCCCCTTCCCGTCAGACGTCCAGGGCGTACACCTTGATCTTGTTGATCAGCGTCGCGCGCGAGATGCCCAGCTCCTCAGCGGCGCGCGTGCGGTTGCCTCCGTGCCGGCGCAGCGTGCGCAAGATGTGCCGGCGCTCCACTTGCTCCAGCGAGACCGTCTGGACGGACGAGAGTGGCTCGCCAGCCCGCCGGCCGAATTCCGCCGTCAGGTGCTCCGGCCCCAGGCGCTCGGCCCTGCGCCCCACGATCAGCGCCCGTTCGAGAACGTTCCGCATCTCGCGGATGTTCCCGGGCCACGAGTAGACGAGCAGGCGCTCGAGCGCCTCGGAGGAGATGTCCCCGGGGCTGTCGGGCAGCTCTACGCGGAGGTCCGTGAAGAGGCGCTTGAGGAGGGCCAGGCGGTCCTCCTTCGCCCGCTCCCGGAGCGGCGGCAGGTGCAGGGGGATGACGTTGAGCCGGTAGTAGAGGTCCTCGCGGAACCGGCCGCTCCGCACCGCCTCGCCGATGTCGTGGTTGGTGGCGGCGATGAGCCGCACGTCCACCTGGAGCTCGCGCGTGCCGCCCAGCCGGCGGAACGTCTTCTCCTCGATCGCCTTGAGGACCTTGGGCTGCAGCTCCGCCGCCAGCTCGGCGATCTCGTCGAGGAAGAGCGTGCCCCGGTCCGCCACCTCGAAGAGCCCCTGCTTCAGCTCCTTGGCGTCGGTGAACGCGCCCTTCTCGTGGCCGAACAGCTCGGAGTCGAGGAAGGTGGCGGAGAGGCCCGCGCAGTTCACGTCCACGAACGGGGCGTCGCGCCGCGCCGAGAGGCGGTGGATCAACCGGGCGACCCAACCCTTGCCGGTGCCCGACTCGCCCGTGATCAGGACCGTGGTGCGCTCCGACTCCGCGAGCAGGACGACCTGCCGGGCCAGATCGCGCATCGCACCCGAGACGCCGAGGATGTCGTCGCCGTCGGGCGCCTGCCGCGAGACCAGGAGCGCGTTGTGGCGCTTGAGCCGGACCTTGTCGAGGGCCCGCGCCGCCGCGGCCGCCAGCAGCGGCATGTCCACCGGCTTGGCGAGGAAGTTCTCCGCGCCGAGCTGCATCGCGTGCACCGCCGTCGCGATGTCCCCGTGCCCGGTCATCAGGAGCACGGCGGCGTCGTGGCGCCGGAGCTGCTCGAGGACCTGCATCCCGTCGCAGTCCGGCAGCTTCAGGTCGAGGATGACGACCTCGGGGCGGTGGAGCGCGTACGTCTCGAGCGCCGCCTCCCCGGTGTCCTCGCGCCAGACCTCGTAGCCGAGCCGCTCGAAGTAGTCGCCGACCGTCCGCAGGAGGTCGGCGTCGTCGTCCACGATGAGCACGGAGTCGGACATCGGCGCCTCAGGCCAGGAGCGCGGGGGAGCGGCGCAGGACGTCGAGCGCGGCGTCCACCTCGGCGGCGCCGAACTGGCCGAGGCGGCCCGCCTTGAGCTCCTCGATCACCGAGGAGGGCTCGCGCCGCTCGCGCCACGGCCGCTTGGCGCACATCGCGGCGATCGCCGCGGCGATGCCGAGGGCCCGGGCCAGCGGGGGGATGTCGTCGCCGCCGATGCCGCCCGGATAGCCGTTCCCGTCGAACCGCTCCTGGTGCGCGGCCACGGCCGCGACGATCGCGCGATCCGCGCCGAGCCGCTCGATCCACCGGGCCCCGAGGGTCGGATGGACGCGGATCAGGTGCTGGGTCGGCCGGTCCATCCCGGTGCCCTGGTGCAACTCCGAGGGGGGCACGGCGAGCATCCCGACGTCGTGGACGCGGGCCGCGACCATCAGCCGCTCGCTGTCGAGGCCGAGCGTGGCGCCGATGGCGCCGGCCAGCCGCGAGGTGCGCGAGGAGTAGCCGGCGCGGAACGGATCGGCGCGCTCGAAGGCGCTGACCACTTCGCCCAGCACGGCGAGCGTGGTGGCCGCGGGCAATGTGGCGGCGCCTGCTACCACCTGCCGGAGCGCGCGCAGCTCCATCGCGACCGCCGCCTCGTGCGCCACCAGCTCGGGATCGAACGGCTTGGCCACGTACCCGTCCACGCCCCGCGCCAGCGCCTCGACCACCGCCGGATACTCGGCCTGCGCCGCCATCACGATCACGGCCGGCGGCTCGGCCAGCTCCTGGACGACCTGGACGAGGTCGAGCCCGGACTTGCCCGGCATGAGGATGTCGGTGATCAGGAGGTCGCAGGGCTCGCCCGTGAGCCGCTCGATCCCCTCGGTGCCCGAGTACGCGGCCACGCACACCGCGCCGTCCTTCTCCAGCCGCCGGACGACCGTCGCGGCGATGGCGCGCTCGTCGTCCACGACCAGGACGCGGCGGCCGGCGAGCGGGTTGCTCATCGGCGCGAAGCTAAGAGGCACCGAACCCCCAGACCAGGCGGCGCTGGGCGGGCACGTAGACGGAGAGCGCCCGCGGCAGCAGCTCGACGCTGAAGGGCGTGGTGCCGAGGCAGTCGCCGTCCGACTGGACCGGCAGCGTGGGTTCGGTGGTCACGCGCACCGAAGCGCCGCGGTAGAAGGTGATGCCGCTGTCCGCGTGAGGCCGCCGCTGGAACAGCCGCCACACCACCCGCATCGCGGAGGCGTAGGAGGTGGCGTCGAGCACCACGATGTCCAGCACGCCGTCGTCGGGCTCGATGTGCGAGCCGAGCGGAAGCACGCCGGGGACGACCTGGCCGCAGTTGGCCACCAGCAGCGTCACCGCGTGGCCTTCGTGCACGACGCCGTCCACCTCCACGTGGGTCGCCGCGCGCACCAGGTCCGCGGCGAGCACGATCGCCCGCGCCAGGTACGCGATGACGCCGAAGCGCCGCTTGTGCCGCTGCGCCGTTTTCGCCATCAGATCGGCCGCGAACCCCGCGGCGGCGTTGACGGCGAAGTAGCGCGCGCCCGACGCCGTGGTCAGCCGCCCGAGATCGATCGCGCGCGTCGCGCCCGCCAGGATCGTGTCCGCCGCCCGGACGAACGAGCGGCTCACCCCGAGGTTCCCCGCCAGGACGTTGCCGGTCCCGCCCGGCAGGAGGCCGAGCGGGAACCCCGTGCCGACCAGCCCGGTCGCGACGTCCATGGCCGTACCGTCGCCGCCGTGCGAGATGAAGACGCCGAAGCCGTCGGCGACGGCCGCGCGCGCCAGCGCGGCACCGTCCCCCATGGTCCGCGTCTGCTCGACGTGGACCGTGAGCCCGCCCGCCTCGAGCCGGCGCCGCGCGGCCTGGAGTCCCCGCGCCCCCCCGCGGGTCGCGGCCGGATTGGTGACGATCAGCGCCCGCGTCACGGGTTCCCCGACTGCCAGAACAGGTCGAGCCCGATCTGGTACGGCGCCGGCGGGCGGATCAGGAACCCTGAGGGCCGGCACTCCTGGACCGTGGGCTCGACGCTCGCCTCCATGCTCCAGCGCCCCGTGAGGCGGTACTCGACGCTCGCGCCCAGGGCCTGCGACGACAGGCCCCGCGGCACCTGGCAGAACCCCGCGTTGAGCGTCAGGAAGGTCCGCTCCCCGATCTGGCTGCCCGCCTCGACCCGCGTGCTCCCGAAGATGTCGCCGACCGTGCCGCCGCCCGGCCGGATCGCGATGTAGTCCACCGGGAGTCCCAGGTCCGTGACCAGCGTCTGCTCCAGCTGGCCCGACAGCACGCCCGCCAGGCCCGTCATCGCGCCCTGGAAGATGGCCTGCTCGCTGCCCAATCCCGCCGAGCTGCCGCCCGACGCGAGATCGAACGAGGGGCGCCCGAACAACAGATACGAGACGATCTCCGTCTCCGACAGTGGGGGGCGCTGGTCGCTCTCGAGCGACAGTCTCGGCGCCAGCAGGGTGCCGCCGATCACGGCCCGCACCACGATGTCGTTCCCCTGCACCGCGCGCACCGGGTGCTCCGCCACGATGTCGAGCACCGGGTTGAGGTCGGGCGTGCCGAAGAAGCGGACCGTCCCTCGCGTGACCCGGAACTCCTTGCTCGTGGGCCCCACCGTGAGGCGATAGGTCCCGCGCTCCGCGCGCAGCTCGCCGTCGAGCCGGTAGCGGCTGATCCCGCCCTCCACGTTCTTGCCGATGGTGAAATCCCCCGCGAGCTGGATGTTGGCCTCGTGCGATCGCAGCCACACGTCGGGGCCCATTGAGACGGTGAGCGCGTTGATCCGCAGGCTGTCGAGGAAGAGGTTCTTGGCGCTCGGGCCGAGGTCCGCAGCGCGGGACAGGTTCGAGTCCACCACCGCGCGGAATTCCGGATCGTCCAGGTTCACGATCCGCTTCTCGACCAGGTCGGCGAAGGCGAGGAACCCGGCGTCCACCGTCACGCGCCCGGTCAGCGTGGCGCCGGCCGCCGGCCCCGTGAGATGCAGCTCGCCGCTGGCCGTGAGGCTCGCGAAGTCGCGCTGGGTGAAGGCCGAGAAGCCGTGCGCGGTCAGCGTCAGGTCGAGCACGGGGTGCGTGAGGAGCTCGAACCGGATGTCGCCGGCCACGCCGAGCGTCCCGGTGCCGCCCTTGAGGTGCGCCTCCTCCACGGTGAGGCGGTCGCCGCCCATCGTCATGCGCGCCTCGACGCCGGTGTAGCGCGCGCCGAGGGCCGGGACCGTCGCCGCGCCGCCGCTGATCCGCGCGCTCCCTTCGAGCGCCGGCTTGTCCCAGGTGCCGCGCACCTGGACGTCCGCCGTGAGCTGGCCGCGCACGTCGCGCACGATCGCGGTGAGCGCGCCGAGGACGCGGAGATCCACCGAGTCGGCGCGCACGCGGATCAGGAGCGAGTCGGGAAGCTGGCGCCGCGCCACCGCCCCGAGGGAGAGATCGAGCGGCAGCGTGCCGGATGCGGTCAGCACCTGCTCCTGCTCGCTGTGGAGAGCGGCCCGGAAGGCGAGCCGCTTCGCCGCGTAGTCGGCCGCGACGTCGAGCTGCGGCGCGCGGAAGTCGCCGAAGCGGCCGCCCACGACCCGCGCCGACGCGTGGATCACCGGATCCTCGGCCGCCCCCGTGAGGCGGACGGTCCCGCTCAGCACGCCGTCCACGCCCGCCGTGTCGGCCTCCGCGAGCGCGTAGAGGTCCGCCAGCGGCACGCTGTCCGCCGAGAGCTGGACGTCGCCCCGCCCCGCGAGGGGGAAGCGGCCGCCGAGGATCACGCGGCCGCCGCCCTGCCCCCGGAACTCGAGCGTGTCGATGGCGAGGACGTCGTGCGCGGCGGCGAGCCGCGGCCGTCCCGCCAGGGTCCAGACCCGCCCGCGAAGCGCGACGCGCGCCGCGTCGAGGCGCGCGCGCCACCCGGCCGAATCCGCGCTGAGCCCGACGTCGAGCTGCACGGAGGATCCCAGGGCGAAGGCCCCGGACGCGTGGACTTGGAGGCTGTCCGCGGGCCCGTCGGCGACGAGCGCGACGAGCGAGTAGCGCAGGTCCCCCACCCGGAGCGAGTCGGCGGCGGCGCGCAGTGCGAACCCGAGCCCGTGCGCGCCGCTCTGCAGCGCGCCTCCCACGCGGCCGTTCCGCGCCGCCAGCGTGCCGAAGTCGACACGGTCCGCCGCGAATTCCCCCGTCACCTCCCAGCTCTCCAGCGATCCCGTCACCCGCCCCCCGCCCCGCAGGGCGCCGCGCACGTCCAGCCGCCGCGCGGCGGAGTCCACGCCCGCGACACCGCGCGCCCACGAGACGAGGGGCTCCAGGACCGCGAGGGTGTCGGCGCGGAGCGCGAACGACACCGCGCCGGCCGGCCCGCCCCGCCGGCCCAACGCTCCGGAGGCCGTCAGATGCAGCGCGGGCTGCTCGACGTACAGCGTGTCCACCTCCAGCCGCCGCGGCGCCAGCGCGACGCTCACGCCCGCGCGCTCGAGCGCCACGCCGGCGAAGCGGCTCGCGGCCAGCGTCACCGTGAGCTTCCCGGTCGGCGCGGCCGCCGTGTCCGCCGTCGGCAGCGCGAGATCGGCGCGCCACTCGCCCGAAAGGCGGGTCGCGGGGGCGCCGTCGAAGCGGCCGGCGAGATCGAGGGAATCGAGCGTGCCGCCCAGCGCGATCTCCACCACGGAGTCGCGCGCGCCCACCACGCCGCGCAGCGTGAAGCCGCCGCCCCGATCGGCCAGCGCCGCGTCGATCGCGAGCGCGGTGACGGGGCCGTTCACCTTCACGGAGCCGGCCAGCGCGCCCCCGACCGGGATCACCGGATACGAGCGCCGCAGGTCGTCGAGCGACAGCGAGTCCGCCACCAGGTCGGCCGCGACGCGCACCGTGTCCCCCAGCGTGAGCCGCGCGGTGCCACGCGCCGTCGACACCGGGCCGTCGCCGTGCCGCAGCGTGCCATCGAACGCCGCGTCGCGCCACGGGCCGTCGAGCGTGCCGCTCAGCGCGAGCCGCCCCTGCAGCGTGACCGAGGGCGCGAGCTTCTCGATCGTCGCGAGCGCGATGTCGGCGGAGGTCAGGGAGAACCGGTGGAAGGCGATGCCGTCACTCCCGCCCACGGTCACCAGGCCCGAGCCGGCGGCGCGGCTCACGGGGCGGCCCGCCACGCCCTCGTCGGCGATCGCGAGATCCGTCGTGACGTCGAGGCTCTCGAGCGTGCCCGTCGCGCGGATGCGCCCGCGCACGGTGCCGGCCACCGGCGGCCTGCCGAGGAACGGCGTGAGCAGCGCCAGGTCGAGCGGCTCCGCGTCCACCACCAGGCTGTCGAACCTGACGCCGCCCCGGGGCCCCACCACGAGCGCCACCGAGCCGCTGAGGTGGCTGCGGCCGGACGACAGCTCCGCGTCGCGGAAGCTCCAGTCGCTCCCGCCGCCGGCCAGGAGCCGCAGGCGCACCGCGGTGCGGCCGCCGCCCTGCTCGGGCAGCCCCGGCGCCGCCCAGCGGAAGTCGGCGAAGGCGGCGCGCGGGAGGTCTGCCGTCACCTCGACCTTCGCGCTGCCGCGCGGCGCGCCGCGGCCCCACCGCACCGCGCCCCGCGCCCGGCCCGAGGTCCCGGGCAGCTCCACGTGCGCGAGGTCGTACCGCACGCTGGCGCCTTCGATCACGACCCGCCCGGCCGCGTCCTTCAGCCGCACCGCGGGATCGGAGACCGTGACGGCGAGGTGCCGCAGGTCCGCCACCAGCCCCACCGAGTCGGGGTGCGACACGCGCAGGTGCGACGCGTCCAGGTCGATCGCCGTGAAGCGGCGCTCCGCCGGATCGTCGCCGGGCCCCGGCTGCTCGCGCAGGATCACCGTCCCGTCGGTGAGCCGCACGTCGTTCAGCTCCACCCGCGCGCGCTTCCCGCCCGGCCGCCGCGGCTCGAGCAGGCGGAAGAGGTGCTCGATGTTGAGGTGCCCGTCCGCGCCTTCCTGCAACACGACCGTCGGGCGTTCGATCACGACGTGCGACAGCACGTAGCGGCCGCGCACCAGGTTCGCCAGCGCGTAGGTCACGCGCACGCGGCCCACGCGGATGACCGGGAGACCGTCCGGGGTGCTCAGCGCGACGTCCTTGAGCTCGGCCGTGCGCCAGAGCGAGCCGGAGACCGCGCCGATCTCCACGCGCCCGTCCACCGTCCGGGACAGGACCCTCACGGCGATGCGTCGCGCGATCGCGTGGCCGGGGGCGGTGCCGAGCACCACCGCGACGAGCGCGACCGCCACCAGCGCCAGCACGACGGCGAGGCCGCCGATGACGATCAGCGCGCGGCGCAGCATCTCAGTACGCCTCGCCCACGCTGAACTGGAACTGCAGGCGCCTGAAGAACGACGTGGCCGCCGGCGGGCCGGCGTAGTTCTCCTGGCGCAGGATCAACTGGCCGGGCGACGAGGAGGTGGGAGGACTCACGATGTAGAGCGGGCCCCGCTGCCGCGGGTAGCCGTTGTAGGCCACGTCCACGCGCACCGGCCCCAGCGGCGTCCCGAGCCGCAGCCCCACTCCGGGCGTGACCTTCATCCCCCCCGGCAGCAACCCGCCCGCCGTCTGGTCCCACAGCTCGCCGGCGTCCACGAACGCCGCCAGCCGCAGGTGGCTTCCCCAGATCGGCGACGGGAACCGCAGCTCCAGGTTGGCGAGCGCGATCGCGTAGCTCCCGATCGGCGAGGTCCTGAGCCCCGCCGGCACGCTGTCCCCGCTCGCCGCATCGAAGACCATGCTGTCGGCCACGTAGACGAGCGGCCCCATCTCGTTGCGCCCGAAGCCGCGCACCGACGCGGGACCCCCCGCGTAGAAGCGCTCTTCGGGCGGCACGAAGCGGATGGAGGAATCGGCGACGAAGGCGAGGCCCGGCCGGATCACGCCGCCCCGGATCCGCAGCGCCAGGACGACCGAGCGCGACAACCCCGCGTACCAGGTCCCCTCGGCCACGATCTTGTTGTAGGAGATGAGGGGCTCCGAGCCCACCAGCGGCGAGGCGTGCGAGCCCTCGATCAGCAGCACCGAGCCCGCGGTCGGCTCGATGGGCGAGTTGGCGGTGTTGCGGACCAGCGCCAGCCCCAGCGACGCATCACGGCGGGGCTGCGAGAGCACGTCCACCGCCGCCTGCTCGCACCGGTCGAAGTAGACGCAGAACACGGCCTGGTCGGCCTTGGTGCTGCCGTAGTCCATCCGGTATGTCAGGGTGACCTGCGAGGCGCGGGAGAGAGCGTATCCCAGCGCCACCGATCCGCCGACCCCGTTGCGCTCGAACGCCTTGTACTCGGAGCGGCGCTCCGCGAAGGTCGTGAAGGTCAGCGTGCTCTTGCGCTGGACGAACGCCGGCTGGGTGAACGTGGCCGACGTCAGGTAGTTCAGCCGCTCCGAGAACGGATCGCCCGACAGGGCCTCGCAGATCGAGCTCGCGAGCCCCGCGTCGGTGGGCGCGCCCACGCCGATCTTCGAGACCTTGCCCGCGAGGTCGAGGCGGCGGCCGCCGCCCAGGAAGTTGGCCGTGGAGAGCGTGGCCTGCGAGCGGAAGCAGTCGATCGTGCCGTAGCCGGCCCCGGCCCGGAGGCGCGTCCGCGCCGCTTCGGTCACCCGCACGAGCAGGGGCACGACCGAGTCGGAGCCGGCGGTCACGCTGTCGGCCAGGACGCCCACGCTCGCGAAGCGGAAGAGGTCGGTCTGATAGAGACTGCGCTGCGACTCGTACAGCGCGTCCTGGCTGAACCAGTCGCCGCTCCGGACGGCGAGGAGGCGGCGCACGGTGGCCGGGCCGACGGAGGGCGCGCCCGCGATCGCGATCTCGCCGATCCGCGCCCGGCTCCCCGGCACCACCGCGTACTGCACCTCCGCCAGCCGCGTGTCGCGATTGACGCTGTAGTTGCGGTACACGGTCGCGAACGGATAGCCGAGGTTCTGCACCGCGAGGACGATCGTGTCGGCCGCGTCCTCGAACGCGAGCCGGTCGAACGGCTTCCCCACGGCCAGCGGCAGGCGCCGGATCAGCCGCCGGACGTCGAGGATCGAGTCCACGCCCTCGACCGCGATCGAGTCCACCACGACCGGCGGCCCCTCCTCGATCAGGAACCTGACCGCGACGCTCGTGGGCTTCCGGACGACCGCCGTGTCCACGCGCGCGTCGAGGTACCCGTGCTGGCGGTAGAGGATCTGGAGCCGCACCACGTCGCGCCGGAACTCCAGCTCGTCGAACGTCCGTCGCGTGCCGAGCCCAAGGTGCTTCAGCACCGGCCAGCTGTACGTCCACGTGGAGGCGCTCGTGGCGATCGCGGCCGACAGCGTCGCCGCGTCGAGCGCGTGGTTGCCGCGGAAGGTCACGGAGGTGACGGTGCGCTCGATGCTGCCCTCCTGCGCGGCCAGGATGCGGACGGGAAGCGCGAGCAGGACGAGCGGCAGCCATCTTCTCACGCTGCGGGACCGGGAAGCAAGGCGAGGCGGCGAGCCGCCGGAGGAGCCAAGTGCATCGGTGGGAGACCGGCCCTGGACGAAGGTGCGCGGCAGCCACGCAGTTTGACCGACGCGGGCGAACTGTCTTACTTTCGTACACCCACCTCATGAAGTCAACCGCTTGAGCAGAAATCACTTGTCGCGTTGGTCGGTCGCGCTGCTGCTGGCGGGAGCCGCCCCTGTGTTCTACACCGCCGCTCGTGCGCAGGACCCGGGCCCGCACGAGCGCGTCGTGCGGCCGCGGACGCCGGCGGCGTGTCGCTCCCGGAGAGCGAGCCTCGCCTGGCGGCTGAACTGCCTGCTCGATGCGCCGCCCTTCGACCGGGCGCTGTGGGGCGTGGCGATCGCCGACCCGCGGGGGCGCCTCGTCTTCGAGCGGAACGGCGGCCGCCTCTTCGTTCCGGCGAGCGACGTCAAGCTGGTGGTCGCGGCGACGGCCGCGGCGCTGCTGCCCGGCGATTACCGGTTCCGCACCAGCGTCTATGCGGCGGGGCCGGTGGAAGGCGACACCGTGCGCGGCGACCTGGTCCTCTACGGCCGCGGCGATCCGACGCTCTCGGGCCGCTACTCTGCGACGGAGACGGCGGCGTTCGACGAGCTGGCCGATTCCCTGAAGGCGCACGGGATCGCGCGCGTCGCCGGGGACCTGGTGGGCGACGCGTCGTGGTTCGACAGCGCCACGGCGCATCCCTCGTGGCAGGGATACGACCTCAACTGGTGGTACGCGGCGCCGATCACCGCGCTCGCCTTCAACGAGAGCAGCGTGGACTTCCTGGTCGACCCCGGAGCCATCGGCCAGCCGCCCGACATCCGGCTCCGGCCCGACCTCGGCATCGTGCAGTTCACGAACCGGGCACGCACGGTGAGCGCCGACTCGGACCGGACGCTCGACTTCTTCCGGGAGCCCGGGACGAACGTGGTGTGGGCGCAGGGTGACCTGCCGGCGGACGCGGCGAGCGACACCGAGTACTTCGCGATCCACGACGCGCCGGCCTGGGCCGCGACCGCGTTCCGGCGCTCGCTGGAAGCCCACGGCATCGTCGTGGACGGACGGGTGCGCACGACCTTCGACTCCACGGCGACCGCCGCGGCCCGCGGCGCGCCGCCCCTCGCCGAGCATCTCTCGCCGCCGCTGGCCGACATCCTCCAGCCGATCCTGGCCACGAGCCAGAACTGGTTCGCGGAGATGCTGCTGAAGACGCTGGGACGGGAGCTGGGCGGCGAGGGGAGCTGGCAGGCGGGGCTGGACGTCGAGCGCCGGTTCCTCATCGACTCGCTCGGCGTGGACTCGACGACGTTCGACCTGGTGGACGGCTCCGGCCTCTCGGCCTGGAACCTGGTCGCGCCCCGCGCGTTCGTGCAGCTCCTCACGCGGATGCGGAAGATCCCGCGCGCCCGCGCGTTCCTCGATGCGCTGCCGGTCGCGGGGGAATCGGGGACGCTCAAGGGGCGCCTCACCGACGCGCGACTGTCGGGGCGGGTGCGGGCCAAGACCGGCTCGATCAACCGGGTGAACTCGCTTTCCGGCTACCTCGAGCTGCCCCGCGGCCGGACCTGGACCTTCTCGATCCAGCTCAACAACCACGCGGGCACGACGCGGGAGGCACTGGTGCGCATCGACGCGATCGTCACTGCGCTCGCCCGCTGAGCCCGCGCGCCCTGGACGGGCTGAGCGCGCCCGCCGTAGCTTGCGCCGCGTGAGGATCTACACCAGGACCGGCGACCGCGGCGAAACCTCCCTGATGGGCGGCCGCCGCGTCCCCAAGGACGACCCGCGCGTCGCCGCCTACGGCGACGTGGACGAAACGAACGCGGCCATCGGCGCCGCCCGCGCGGCCCGGCCGGCGGAGCTCTCCGACGCGCTGCTGGCGGACATCCAGCGCGACCTCTTCACGATCGGCGGCGCGCTCGCCACGCCCAGGCCCGAGTCGCTCGGCGCCGCGCGGCGCGCCCGGCTCGCGGTGAGCGCGACGCGGGTGCACGCGCTCGAGAAGGCGATCGACGCGGCCGAGAAGGGCCTCGAGCCGCTCCGGCACTTCGTCCTCCCGGCCGGGACGCCGAAGGCGGCCGCGCTGCACGTCGCCCGCGCCGTCTGCCGCCGCGCCGAGCGCTCCGTCGTCCGCCTCGAGCGGGAGGAGCGCGTGGCCGGAGGGCGGGCGATCCTGATCTACCTCAATCGCCTCTCCGATCTGCTGTTCGTGCTGGCGCGAGTGGCGAATGCGGCGGCCGGACGCCGGGACGTGAAGTGGTGACGCAGATCCGCGTCGGCGCCGCGTACCCCCCGGGGCGCGACGCCGCCTACGACGTGCTGGTGGGCCGCGGCATCCTGCCCGACCTGCCGGGGCTCCTGGCCGAGCGCTGCCCGGCGCACGTCTACGCGGTCGTGACCGACAGCCGCGTGGCGGAGCTGCACGCCCGGAAAGTCGTGGCCCTGCTCGCGCAGGCGGGCCTCGCCGCGCACCTCTTCGTTTTCCCCGCCGGGGAGTGGAACAAGGTGCGCGGCACCTGGAGCGACTTGTGCGACCAGCTGCTGGCCGCGCACGTGGGCCGCGACGGCGCGGTGGTGGCCGTGGGGGGCGGCGTCGTCGGCGACCTGGCGGGTTTCGTGGCCGCGACGCTGCACCGCGGCATCCCGGTCGTCCAGGTCCCGACCACGACGCTCGCGATGATCGACGCGTCCGTCGGCGGCAAGACCGGCCTGGACGTGAGCGCCGGCAAGAACCTGGTGGGCGCGTTCCACCCGCCGCGGTTCGTCCTGAGCGACATCGACACGCTCGCGACGCTTCCCCGCAACCAGATCGCCGCCGGCCTCGCCGAGGCGGTCAAGCACGGCGTCATCGCCGACGCCGCCTACGCCGAGGCGGTCGCCCGCGCGGCCGCGGCCTGCCTGACGCGCGCGCCGGAGGTCCTCGAGGCGATCGTCACCCGCGGGATCGCCATCAAGGCGGAGATCGTCGCCGCAGACCCGGAGGAGCGCGGCCTGCGCCAGACCCTGAACTTCGGCCACACCATCGGCCACGCCGTGGAGGCCCGCAGCGGCTATGGCCTCCTGCACGGCGAGGCGGTGGCGATCGGGATGGCGGCCGAGGCCTGGCTCGCCGAGGAGCTGGGCATCGCGCGCGCCGGAACGCGGCAGGCGGTCCTGGACCTCCTCGCCGCACTCGACCTGCCCTGCAGCGTGCCCGAAGCGCTCGCGAGCGATCAACTCCTCGAGACGATGCTGCACGACAAGAAGGTGCGCGCGGGCGCGCTGCGCTTCGCCCTTCCCGCCGCCATCGGCCGAATGGCGCAGAGTGCCGACGGTGCCTGGACGGTGGACGTCGCGCGCGAGCAGATCGTGCGAGCGATCGAGGCCAATCGCTAGCACCAGCTTCTCACATCAATAGCGACATCATCGCGTCAGTAAACTCACAAGTCGTTGTATGGTAATGTGATATCGAATCAGACGCCAAATGCTATCGGTGTCTGGCGATGTTGAAATGTGTACGGTATCTCCAATCGGCGTGGCAGTAACAACTTAGTGATGTGGATAAAATTGTTCGCTTGACACCGATTTCCGGGGCTCCCTATTATGGGCCCGCTTTGCACCCGGTTCGTCGGATCTGCTGGACCGTCACCACCGTGCAGGGGCCCCGCATGCTGAAGCGTCGCAGCAGCCAGCCCAAGTCGTTCTTCCGTCAGAGCGCGTCGGGCGCGTTCGACCAGTATCTCCAGGACATTCAGAAGTTGCCGCTGATCAGCGATCCGGCGGAGGAGCGGAGGCTGGCGCGGCTCGCGCAGAAGGGCGATCCGGCGGCGGCGGAACGGCTGGTGACCGCGAACCTGCGGTTCGTGATCTCGTACGTGAAGAAGTACCAGGGTCACGGGCTGGATCTGTCGGAGCTGGTGGCGATCGGGAACGAGGGGCTGCTCAAGGCGGTGCGGAAGTTCGATCCGGAGCAGGGGGTGAAGTTCATCTCCTACGCCGTGTGGTGGGTGCGGCAGGCGGTTCTGAAGGCGCTGGCGGAGCAGACGCGCAGCGTGCGGATCCCGCTCAACCAGAACGCGCAGCTGATCCGGATGTCGCGCACCGAGATGGTGCTGGCGCAGGAGCTGGGCCGCGATCCGACGGACAGCGAGATCGCGCGGGCGCTGGGCGACACGGTGGACAACGTGCGGACGGCGCGGCGGATGACGGCGGCGGAGGTCTCGCTGGACGCGCCGGTGGACCGGACCGACCGGGACGCGGCGACGCTGGGCGAGCGGTTCGCGGGGGTCGAGGGCGGGGAGATCGAGGAGACGACGGACTCCAAGCTGATGCGCGGCTTCATCGACCGGGTGTTCCGGAAGTACCTGACGCCGCGCGAGCGGAAGATCCTCTACCTCTACTATGGCCTGGAGCAGGGCTCCGAGGCGATGACGCTCGAGAAGATCGGCGCGCTGATGGGGGTGACCCGGGAGCGCATCCGGCAGATCCGCGAGCGCGCCTTCGAGAAGCTGCGCGAGTGCCCGGATGGGCAGGCGCTGATGCGGTTCTGGCGGGCGGCCTAGTCCGCGTCGCCTGCGGGCGCAAGGGGCCGGCCTCGATCGAGGCTGGCCCCTTTTCGCGTGGCGCCCCTCGAACCCTGCAACGCCGCTCTGCCCCCGGCTAGTATACAGACGTCATGATCCAAGCCGACATCGCAGAGGACCTGGCCCGCATCGTGGGGGCGCGCTTCGTGCGCACCGCGCGCGCGGAGCTGGCCACGTACGCCTCGGACGGCCTGCCCACCTACCGGCGCATGCCCGGCGTCGTGGTGCTGCCGGGCACGGGGCGCGAGGTGGCGGCGGTACTGGCGCTGCTCGCGCGGCGGGGCGTGCCGTTCGTG
>Ga0187857_10001131_pt1 | contig 28811 bp, 24 predicted proteins | sample June2016WEW_8_10_FD_132984 | JGI IMG/M metagenome (GOLD analysis project Ga0187857, IMG submission 132984) | Peatland microbial communities from SPRUCE experiment site at the Marcell Experimental Forest, Minnesota, USA - June2016WEW_8_100 | ecosystem: Environmental > Terrestrial > Soil >... | reverse complement strand
TCGCTCCTGCTCTCGGGGGTGATGATGTTCGAGCACCTCGGCTGGGACGAGGTCGCGGCGGACATCGTGCGCGCCCTCGAGGCGACGATCGGAGAGGGGATCGTGACCTACGACCTCGCCCGCCAGATGGCCGGCGCCCGCGAGGTCCACACGAGCGAGTTCGCCCAGGCGGTGGTCGAGCACCTCTAGGCGGCGGGCGGCTGGCGGTCGACCGGCCGGAATCGCGCGCCTGCTCGTTAGCCTCGCAGTGATGTCGGAGTTGCCGCGCCGCACGACAAAGCGCCCGGTGACCGTCACGGTCAGCGGTGCTGCCGGCAACATCGGCTACGCCCTGGCCTTCCGGCTGGCGTCGGGCGAGGCCTTCGGGCCCGACCAGCCGATCGTCCTCCAGCTGCTCGAGATCGAGCCGGCGATGGCGGCCCTCGAGGGGATCGTGATGGAGCTCGAGGACTGCGCCTATCCGCTGCTTTTCGATGTCGTGACGACCTCGAACCTAAAGATCGCCTTCGAGGGGAGCTCTTTCGCCTTCCTCGTCGGATCGATCCCCCGGAGAAACGGCATGGAACGCCGCGACCTGCTCAGCGTGAACGGGCGGATCTTCAAGGCGCAGGGCCGGGCGATCGCCGCCCAGGCCGCCTCCGACGTGCGCGTCCTCGTCATCGGCAACCCGTGCAACACGAACTGCCTCATCGCCCGCACGAACGCCCCCGAGGTGCCCGCCGAGCGCTGGTTCGCGATGACGCGGCTCGACGAGAACCGGGCGAAGACCCTGCTCGGGAAAAGGGTCGGTCGGACCCCCGGCGTCGTCACCAGGCTCGCCGTGTGGGGGAACCACTCGACGACGCAGTTCCCCGACTACGAGAACGCCCTCATCGACGGGCAATCCGCCGAGCGGGTCATCGACGACGAGGAATGGCTCCAGGGACCGTTCGTCAGAACGATCCAGGAGCGGGGCGCGACGGTGATCGCGGCGCGCGGCGGATCGTCGGCTGGGTCAGCGGCGAACGCGGCGATCGGCTCTCTGCGCAGCATCATCAACCCCACGCCGCAGGGCGACTGGAGCTCGCTCGCCGTGGTCTCGCACGGCGAGTACGGCATCCCCGAAGGTCTGCAGTTCGGCTTCCCGGTGCGGTCCGACGGCAACACGTGGCACGTCGTCGAGGGCCTTGCCCACAGCGCGTTCGCGCATCGCCTGATCGCCGCCACGGCTGCGGAGCTCGGCGACGAGCGCGCCGAGGCGGCCGATCTCCTCGGCGGCGGCGCTTTCTAGGGTTCGTCCAGCGGGCGGTAGTGGGTGAGTTCGCCCAGCCCGCCGAGGTACGGCCCGACGATCCGGCGCCACTCGGCGAAGGCGGGGGATTGCCGGAAGCCCTCGTGGGCCTCGAGCGGCTTCCACTCGACGATGAACATGAAGCGCGTCGGCTCCTCGATGCGGTCGTAGAGCTGCACCCCGTGGCAGCCGGGGGAGGAGGTGAGGGAGGGCGCCTCCTCGTAGAAGGCCTTCTCGAAGGCCTTCTTTGCTCCTCGGTCGACGGTGATCATCGCCTTCTCGATGATCATGGTCCTCCTTGGCGGATCTTCCGGGTCGGCGTACCTTCCTCGGGGCAGGTGAGCACCTCGACGAGCGCTTCGAGCTGGGGCACGCCGGCGATGAGCGCCTTGGCGTCACCGCGCAAAGTTATCCGGCCCGCCTCGAGCAGCGCCGAGACCGGCGTGCCGGCGGCGATCGCCTGGGCGGTCGAGAAGTCCTCGACGAGCGTCACCGCGGCCTCGTCGGTCGAACCGACGACGAGGCTCGCCCCGCCGTCGCCGATGAGGATCGTGTAGCTGACCGTCCCGGCCGGTGTGCTGGTCACGACGACGCCGAGTGCGAGCGGCGGTTCCCCGGCGGCCGGTGCCAGGCTGGCGATTGCCTCGGCGAAGCGTCTGAACCACTCATCAGAGAGGAGCTCGGCCACGGCCTCAGCTCGTTCGGTCAGCCGGCGCCTCGCCGAAGGCGGCGTCGCGAGCTTGGGCGGCGGGTAACGCCGTCGCCGATAGCGCCGCGGGGGCCTGGCTCCTCCGGCGGAGGATCCGCCGGAGGAGCCAGGCCAGCGGGTCGTAGGCCGCGTCGACCACCCGCTCTTTTAGCGGGATGATCGCGTTGTCGGTGATGTGGATGCTCTCGGGGCAGACCTCGGTGCAGCATTTCGTCACGTTGCACAGGCCGATCCCGATCCCTCGTCGCAGAAGGTCGCGCCGGTCGAGCGTGTCGAGCGGGTGCATCTCGAGCGCGGCGACCCGGACGAGGTAGCGCGGTCCGGCGTAGGAGGTCTTGTTCTCCTCGTGGTCGCGGATCACGTGGCAGACGTCCTGGCATAAGAAGCACTCGATGCACTTGTGGAACTCCTGGGCCCGCTCGACGTCGAACTGCGACATCCGGTAGGTGCCGCCGGCGGGGCGGGGTCCCGGTGTGAACGGCGGGATCCTCTTCGCCACGGCGTAGTTGAACGCAACATCGCTTACGAGGTCCCGCACGACGGGGAAGGCGCGCAAGGGCGAGACGCTGATCGGTGCTGAAAGCTCCAGCGTGCTCATCCGCGTCATGCACAGCAGACGCGGCTTGCCGTTGATCTCGGCCGAGCAAGAGCCGCACTTGCCGGCCTTGCAGTTCCAGCGCACGGCGAGGTCCGGGGCGAGCTCGGCCTGGATGCGGTGGACGACGTCGAGGACGACCTCGCCTTCGTTCGCCGGCACCGTATAGTCGCGGAACTCGCCACCGTGTTCGTCGCCGCGCCAGATCGAAAGCGTGACGTCGGGCGTCATCAGGCCGCCTCTTCTATCAGGGCGGCCAGGTCCGCGGGCATCGCCGCGATCGGCTCTTCGCTGACCGTGACCGCGCCGGCGAGCTCGCGGACGACGATGTTCACCTTCGCGAAGTGCTCCGGGTCGGCGTCGGGATAGTCGTCGCGAGCGTGGCCGCCACGGCTTTCCCGCCGGGCGAGCGCCGCGAGCGTCGCCGCCCGGGCGACGGTGAGCATCGACTCGAGGTCGAGGGCGAGGTGCCAGGCGGGGTTGAAGCGGCGCTGCCCGGCGACGACGAGGGCGCCGGCGCGGGCATCGAGCTCGTCGAGGAGTTCGAGCGCGCTTATGAGTTCGGATTCCGTGCGGATGATGCCGACGAGTGACTGCATCGTCTCCTGGAGTTCGTGATGGAGCGAGTACGGGTTCTCCCCGCTCGCGTTCTCGAAGCAGGCGAGCGCGGCGGCAAGGGCCGCCTCCACGGCGGCGGGATCGGGCTTGGGCGCCCGGGGCAGTCCCCGGGCGTACTCGGCGGCGGCGATACCCGCCCGCCGCCCGAAGACGAGGAGGTCTGACAGCGAATTGCCGCCGAGGCGGTTGGCGCCGTGCATCCCGCCGGCGACCTCACCGGCGGCGAAAAGACCCGGAACCGACGACGCCGCCGTGTCGGCGTCGACGCGCACACCCCCCATCGCGTAGTGGCAGGTCGGGCCGACCTCCATCTCCTGGGTCGTGATGTCGACGTCGGCGAGCTCCCGGAACTGCTGGTACATCGAGGGCAGGCGCCGACGGATGTACTCGGGGGGCCGGCGCGAGGCGATGTCGAGGTAGACGCCGCCGTGCGGAGAACCGCGACCGGCTTTCACCTCGGCGTTGATCGCCCGGGCGACCTCGTCCCGCGGCAAGAGCTCCGGCGGCCGGCGGACGGTCTTGTCGTCGTACCACCGGTCGGCCTCGGCGACCGTGTCGGCGGTCTCCTTGGCGTAGTACTCGGGGATGTAGGAGAACATGAAGCGTTCGCCCTCGCGGTTCTTCAAGATCCCCCCGTCGCCGCGCACGCCTTCGGTGACGAGCAGCCCTCGGGCCGATGCCGGCCAGATCATCCCGGTGGGGTGGAACTGCACGCACTCCATGTCGACGAGCTCGGCCCCCGCCCAGAGGGCGAGGGCGTGCCCGTCACCGGTCGACTCCCAGGAGTTCGTCGTGAACTTCCAGATCTTGCCGATGCCGCCCGAGGCGAGGATCACCGCTTTCGCCTGGAATACGACGAATTCGCCCGAGCCGCGCCACAATCCGAGTGCCCCGCAGACGGCCCCCGAGGCGTCGGTGAGCAGCCGGAGGATCTTGCACTCCATGAAGACACCGATCCCGGCGGCGACGGCGCGGTTCTGCAGGGTGCGGAGGAGTTCGAGCCCGGTGCGGTCGCCGACGTGCGCGAGGCGGGCGTAGCGGTGGCCGCCGAAGTCGCGTTGCAGGATCCGGCCGTCCGGGGTGCGGTCGAAAAGCGCCCCCCAGCTCTCGAGCTCGAGGACGCGCTCGGGCGATTCCTGGGCGTGGAGCTGGGCCATGCGCCAGTTGTTGAGCATCTTGCCGCCGCGCATCGTGTCGCGGAAATGCACCTTCCAGTTGTCCTCCGGCCAGACGTTGCCGAGCGCCGCGGCGATCCCGCCTTCGGCCATCACCGTGTGCGCCTTGCCGAAGAGCGACTTGCACACGACCGCCGTGGTGGCGCCCGCCGCCGCGGCCTCGATGGCGGCGCGCAGGCCTGCGCCACCGGCGCCGATCACGAGCACGTCGACGGCGTTGGTCTCGCGGTCAGGCATCAGATGATCCTTGGGTCATGGATCACGCCGCTCGCGACGAGCCAGATGTAAAAGTCGGCGAAGGCGATCCAGGCGAGCGACAGCCAGGCGAAGAGCTGATGGTGGGGGTTCAGCCTCCCCGAGACCTTCGTCCAGAACCATCGCCTGAGAGGCGCTTTCGACAGGGCCCGCAGGCCGCCGCCGCAGAGGTGGCGGCAGGCGTGGCAGCCGAGTGTGTACGCCCAGATGAGCACGGCGTTCAAAGCGAGCACGAGCGTTCCGACGGCGACGCCCAAACCGCCGGGGAAGCGGAAGGCGCTGGCCGCGTCCCAGGTGAGGATCCCGGCGAAGGCGACGGCGACGTAGAAGAAGTAGCGGTGGAGGTTCTGCGCAAGCAATGGGAAGCGCGTCTCGCCGGTGTAGCGCCCCCGCAGCCCCCCTGGTCGCGTCGAACCGGCATCGGCGATCGCGCAGGCCGGTGGCGAGAGCCAGAATGAGCGGTAGTAGGCCTTGCGGTAGTAGTAACAGGTGAGCCGGAACCCGAGCGGGAAGATGAGGATCAGCAGCGCTGGGGAGACCTCCCACCAGGATCCCGTGATCGGTCCCCAGACGTAGCCGCGGCAGTTGTGCGTCAGGCACGGCGAGTAGAACGGCGAGAGGTAGTCGCGCCCGACGCCGCCGGCGTAGTAGTCGCCGTTGCGGAAAGCAGCCCAGGTCGCATAGGCGACGAAGGCGAGGAGCCCGGCTGCCGTCGCAGCCGGCTGCAGTCGCCAGCGATCCCGGCGCAGCACGACCGAGCGCGGGGGACCGGCCCGCACGCCGCCGAGCCGCACGGGTGTCGGCTCCGGCGCTCGGTTCGCCTCCTCGATGACGGTCACGTGCTCCCCGCTCTTTGCCGTGTCGCCGGCCGCCAAAGATGCCTTCCCGGGTCGCGGCGAACCGGGACGGACGGGTGCGGCGACCCGCTCATCCTTCCACGCGCGGTTCCGGCGGGCGAGGCTCGCCGGCACCCCCGAGGGCGGGAGGACCGGAGCGCGAATTCAGGCAGGTTCCCCCTTGCATTGCGCTGAGCTGGGCGTCATCATAATACGACCGTGTAATTTCACGGTTGCGACTCTCTTCGAGTGGCGAACGCTAAGGGGGTGTCGGTGGACATCCAAGCGCTCATCAATCAAGGTCCACGGGCGTGGCAGGCGCGGGCGAACTGCATGGGGGTCGACCCGGAGCTCTTCTTCCCCGAGCGGGGCTCGTCAACCCGGGAGGCGAAGGAGGTCTGCCGCGGTTGCGTCGTGCGCGCTGAGTGCCTCGAGTTCGCGATCGCGAACAGCGAGAAGTTCGGCATCTGGGGTGGGATGAGCGAGCGCGAACGCCGCCGTGTGCGCCGGGCGCGCCTTTCACAGCAGCGCGAGGTCGCCGCTTCCTAGCTCGGCGCAACGACCCCGCGGCGGGAAAGCCTCGCTTCGATCGTCGAGTTCTCGCCGAGGTCGAGCGAGTGCCAACGGCCCGCGGGGATCGCGGCGAGGACGGCCTCGGGAACGAGCCCGACGAGCTCCGCCCGTTCGATGGGTGCCAGCCGGGCGACCTGGTCGTAGATCTCGGCCGGCCCGACGTGCCACGGCGCGATCAAGTTGCAGGACACCTGGGCCCCCGAGCCGACAGGGAAGGCGGCGATGCGCACCTCGGCCGACCGCAGTGGCGCGGCGACGCCGCGGGCGGCGGCGAGGTCGCCGTCGGCGAGCCAGAGGTTGTAGGCGATGAGCGCCGGACGCGCCCCGACGCAACACGCCCCGGCCGACGGGTGCGGCAGGCGCGGCCCGTAATCCGGGGCGAGGGCGGCGAAGGCGTGGCGACGGATCTCGGGTAGCGAGCGCTCCGGGCCGTAGAGGAAACAGGGGATCGCGAGCTCACTGGCGGCCCAGCGGGCGAAGCGGTCGCGTGCGGCGATTGCCTCGCTGAGGTCGCCGTCAGGCCGCATGCCCTCTGCGCCCAACGGGGCGAACGGCACGACGTCGACGACACCGAGCCGAGGATGGACGCCTTCGTGGCGGGTGATGTCGAGCTCGGCCACGGCGGCACGGGCGAGATCCTCCGCAGCTCGGAAGACCCCGGGACCGGCGAGCGTGAAGACCGTGCGGTTGTGGGAGGAATCGGCGTGGACATCGAGGAGCGCCGGGCCGGCGCGGCGGGCGAAGTTCTCGAGGAGCTCGCTAGCGCGACCCTCGCTGATATTGACGACGCACTCGAGCATCGCCGCGGGGCGCCGTCAGCCGGGCCCGCGCCGGCTAGTCAGCCTGGTAGACGGTGAGCTGGCGTCGGCCGCGGACGAGCCGTCGCCGTTCACGTTCCGAGGTGCCACCCCAGACGCCGTGGTCGATGTGGTTGGCGATCGCGTACTCGAGACAGGGGGCCTTCACCGGGCAGTCCTGACAGATGCGGCGGGCGATGTCGACTCCGACCCCATCGCTCGGGAAGAAGGTCTCGGGCGGGAGCATCCGGCACTTCCCCCTTGCCATCCACTCGAGCTCCATCACGCCATCACCCCGCCGCCCCCCAGGCGGCCCTCAGCAACCGTTCTGTGCTTTTTCCCAGCCTAGCTGGGCTTTGGCACGAAGCTACACCCGGTCTCGGCAAAACCAGTCGCATTATCGGGAATTCATAGGGTATTCACAGATTCGTTTCCTGGCGGGACCCGCCGGCTCGGAGCGGGCCAGGTTGCCCCGTCCCCCGTCGCTAAGCTCTGCCGGTCGAAGGAGAGCCGATGACCACGCCGTTGAGCGGGCAGATCGAGGCGCCCGAGCCCCCTCGCGGGCACGTCCGGATCGTCTATTTGGGTCCTGTAGCGCCGCACTGGGAGATCGAATCCGAGTTCGGAGAGCGCTCAGTGATCGAGGCGTTCCGCGAGCGTGCCCTTGCCCGTCTCGTCCTGCTCCCACCGCACGACCCCCAGTTCCGCCGCAACCGGGAGCGCGTCGTGCGTGACGCCGAGCGTGAGAACCTCCTGCTCGAGTGGGATCTCGGCCTCCCCGAGGAGCCCCCGCCGCCCGAGTGATCGGGCGGGCCGCCGCCTCTAGGCCTCTTCCGGCAGGTTCACCCGCGCGATCCACAGTCCGGGGGCTTCGATCTCCGCCGGAGTCGGGAGGTTGTCGGCGGCGGTCCAGAGTTTCCCGAGCTCGGTGTCGCCTCCCCGCTCGACGACCCCCCGGACGAACGCCTCGCCGCGGTCAAGCGCATCCTGGTCGAGACGGAGCCCGAACAGCGTCTCGGCGGCGCGCTCGTCGTCGGAGCGTTCGATCCGGCGGCGGCGGAGCGCCTCGGCTACCGGTCGCCGGGCCCCGATCGCCCGTGTCGTGACGGCGTCGGTCACCCATTCGACGTAGCCGGCGAACGCCGATATGAGGGCGGCGAGTTCGGCCCGCACGCGGCGCAGCTCAGGGGTGTCCGCTGGCGCGGCGAGCGCCGCGGGATCGCCGAGGAGGCGTCCGAGGTCCGCAAAGTCCGCCGATTCGCTGGCGAACGCCTCTCCGAGCTGGCGCTCGAGGGCGCCCAGGTCGGGCCGGAAGCTCCTCGCGTGGGCGACGAGCAGCGACTGCAGCCTGGCGCGCACGTGCGGTCGGGAGAGCACGGCGTGGGCCGCGAGGTCGTGGGCGGCAACCCACAGTGAGACGTCGTCGGACTCGAGGCTCCATTCCGAGGCGAATGCGGCGATATTCGCCGGCACGACGACGATCTCGTCGCTCGGCAGGCGCGGCAGGGGGAGCTCGTACTGGCCGAGGGTGCGCCGGGCGAGATGGCCGATCAGGGAGCCGACCTGGAGGGCGATCATCGCCGGGGCGATCGCCGAGACCCACTTCTCGAGCAGCACGTTGAGTCCGGCCTCGGGCTCGCCAGGCTCCTCGGGCGCTTCCGTGCCGGTTGTCGGGCGGATCGCCGCGGCGAACTCCTCGATGAGCGGCCGCCAGGACTCGAGGCTGCGTCTCGCCCATTCGGCGGGGCCGGCGGCGACGACGGCGATGGGACGACCGCTCGCCGTCGTCGGCATCCCGGTGACGTCGCCGACCTGGAGTTCGGCGATGCGGGTGAGCTCCTCGGTCCTCATCCGCTGGATCGGTTCGACGTTCGGCTCCGGTTGCCCGTCCGCGGCGACGGTAACGGCGAGCTGTAAGGCGAGGTCCCACTGGAGCGGGGCGTCAGTTCGCACCAGGCGGAGCAGGTCACCGAGCAGCCCAGGCGGGAAACCGCCCATGTCCGACGAGGACCCTGACTCCACGCGATGAATCTAGGCCCCGGATGGAACTTCTCGTTCGGCGCCCTCTGGCCGCTCGGTGCGGCGAGGTGGCAGGAGCGCGCTCGGCGTTCATGCGACGGGGGCGCGGCTTACGCCCGGTCCGAGACGTTGGGGATGCAGCTCGGCGGGGACCGCGCGCCCTTCGCCGAGGCTGGTGGACTAGGAGCTCGGCGTCGCGCCGAGGACGGCGGAGCGGACCGAGCGGACGGCGTCGTGGACGATGCCGAGGCTGACACGGGTCCCGGGCGGGAGCACGTAGAGCCGGGCCTGCAGCTCGCCTAGCGAGGTGAGCGGCTGGCGGTCGAGCGAGGTGATCACGTCTCCCGGCTTGACGCCGGCCTTTGCCAGGGCGCTGTGCGCCGCTATCGACGTGACGCGCACACCGGACGGGTCGCCCGTCGCGGTAACACCCTTGAGACCGAGCCAGCCATGGGTCACCGTGCCCGCGGCCATGAGCTCGACGGCGACCGGAGCCGCGAGCCACGAGGGGGTGGCGACCACTCCTGACCTTGTCGATCCGGTGATGATCCCCTCGACGAGGCCGGTCGACCCGAGGAGCGGGCTCCCCGGTGGCCCTGAGGCCGGGGACAGGTCGGTCGTGAGCGCTGCGAGGAGCCGGTGCCCGCCGACGACTGGCGAGGAATCGAGGTCGCGCACCATGCCGAGTGAGAAGGCCGTCGATCCCGGCGTCGTCACGGCGAGGGTGAGGGATCCCTGCGACATCGGATCTGCGGCAAGGGCCACCGTCGCGAGACCCGACGCCCCGTTGATGTGCACGACCGCGAGATCGCTTCTCTGATCGACCCCGACGAGGTCGCCGGCGTAGACGTCGCCGTTCGCCAGCGTGACGATCAGCGTCGTCGCGCCGGTCACCGAGCTCGCCGGGACGAGGATCATCCCGTCCGGGCGCACAACGAGCCCGAGGACGCGGACCCGTGTCGTGCCGCGGCTGGCGTCGACGAAGGCCATCGCCGCCGACGCCCGGCTGATGCTCGATATGACGGAGGGGCTGAGTCCGCTGCCGGCGTCAGTTGCGACGCGGGCTGTCTGGCCGGCCTCCCCGGCACCTTGCATTTGGGAAAGGCTCGTGCCTTCCATCGAGTCGGCCAGATGCGTGCCGAGGGCGACGACGCCAGTCGCCAGCAGCGCGCCGACCAGCCCGGCGGTGAGCACGCTCCGCCGTGACGGATGGCTCAACAGCCAGCGTCTCCGGACGGCGACCGGGTCCAGCGGCAGCGTGCTGTCGGATGCGCCGAGTTCGGACGGGTGGCGCCAGAGGCGGTCCTCGGGGGGCAGGAGCGGCGGGTGGGGGTCCTCGTCGAAACTCTCGCCGAAATCGCCGGGAGTGACGGTCACGACCCCGCAGGCTAATTGCCCGGCGCCGCCAAGGGACGTCGGTGGCCTGCCCGGACGAGGGAGGAGTGCTCACTCCTCGCAGCGAGGAGACGAGCCGCCACACGCTCGGACGCTGCGGGCGGTCGTCTCCGACGGGACGCTGGGCGATCGACGTCCGAGTGCCGCTTGTCTTTCGGGCAACGAGGCGATCGGCAGGGCCGTGGCGCGCCTCCGTCGATGACGGGGGCGAGCCACCGTCCCGGGGCGCGGGGTCACCGTTCGCTGCGACGCTCGGGCGCTTCCGCCCCTCCTACGATGGGACGAAGTGAGGATCGGAACGTCACGTTGAGCGCGGAATTCGCGCTCGATTTCGGAACCGGTTCGACACGGATCGCCGACGCGAGTGGAGCGCTCCTTGTCGATGAACCGACGGTCGCGGCCGTCGACAAGGACAGCGGTCGGCTCGTCGCCTTCGGGTCCGAGGTGCTCGGTCTCGGGGCGCGCGCCGCCGGCCGGGTCGCGGTCCGGTTCCCGGTGCGCAACGGCCAGCTTGTCGACCTCGGCCTCGTGGAGGAGGTACTCGCCGAGGCCCTGCGCCGGGCGGGAGCCTCGCGGCTGTCGCACCCCCGCGTCCTCGTGTGCACCCACATCGGGGCGACCCGGGTGCAGAACCGCGCGCTCGACCGGGCGGTGCGGAAAGCGGGAGCGAAAGACGTGCTGTTCATCGCCCATCCGACGGCCTGCGCGATCGGCGCCAGAATCGCGATCGACGAACCGACCGGGTCGATGGTCGCTGACGTTGGCGCGGGGACGACCGATGTCGCGGTGTTCGCCCTCGGCGGGATCGTCGTCTCCTCGTCGTGCGCCCGTGGCGGCGACGACCTCGACGAGGCCGTGCGGACCTACCTCGTGCGCCAGCGGGACATCCTCGTCGACCGAGCAGCGGTCCAGGCGGCCCGCGTCGCCGTTGGGACGGTGGCACCACGTCCGCCCGAGGCGGAGTTCGAGGTCGTCGGGCGCGACGCCGATTCGGGGAGGCCGAAGCGCGCTCTTATCACGGCCGCCGAGGTGAAGGCGATCCTCGATCCGCTCGTCGCCCCGATGCTCGAGGCGGTGCTGGCCGGCATCACCCAGGCGCCCCCCGAGCTCGTCAACGACCTCATCGGCTCGGGGCTTCTGTTGGCCGGCGGCCTCGGGCACCTGGACGGGTTCGACCGGCGCCTCGCCAAGGTGACCGGGGTGCCGATCCACGTCGCTGCCGAGGCCGGGCGTTGCGCGGTACTCGGCGCGGCGCGTTGCCTCGAACTGCCCGACGGGCTCTCCTACGCCGCCACCGTCGCCCGGATCCGCTGAGCCAAGGCCGGGCCGCGACCATCGAGGCTCGCCGGCCGGTCGCGTCTTCGATCACGTGCGCTAGTGGCAGGCTACGGGGGGTGGGGAGTGACCTGAGCGGCGCAATGGCGAACCAAGACGACTGGGGTAGTCCGCGCCGCGTCTCCCGGGAAGCAGTGCGCGGCAGGGCGTCTCAGCCGGGCCGGCGGGGGAGGATCGGGCGGCGGATCGCGGGCGGCGTCGTCGCGGCGGCACTCGTCGCCGCCGTCCTCGCCGGCCGCTGGGAGGTGGGGTACTACGCGATCACGCCGGGCACGGCGCTTAACGTCGGCCAGCTCATCTCGGTGCCCCGCGGGGCGTCGTACGCCCACCGCGGCAGCGTGGTCCTCACCGACGTCCAGCTCGTCCAGCTGACGGCGCTCGGCTACCTCTACTACCGCTTTGACAGGAACGCGCAGATCGTGTCGACCGCCGATCTCACCGGGGGTTCGAGCTCTTCGGCCTATGCCGAGGATGGCATCATCGAGATGGCGACGGCGCGCCAGGCCGCGACGCTCGTCGCTTTGCGCGAGCTCGGCTACCACCCGCGGGCGGTGCCGGCCGGCGTCGCCGTCTTCGCGCTCCAGCCCGATGCGTCGCCCGCCTCGACGATTCCCGTCGGCGACGTCATCACCGCGGCCGGGTCGACCGGCGCCGTCGCCCTCCACGCGCTCGTAGCCGCGGTGGGCGCGACCCCGCCGGGTCGTTCGATCCTTCTCAGCTTCCACCGCTTCGGATCGAAGCGGCTCTACCACCGGTCGGTCGTCGTCGACGAGCTCACGGCTTCCGGGCGGCCGGTGACCTTCACCTGCGTCCCTTTGGGCTCGCGCCGCGGCGGCCGGATCGTGCGTCGCGAGGGACGTGTGGCGAGCTGTCTGCCCTTTTATCCCGAACAGCTCTACAGCGACGTGAACCTGCCTTTCCCGGTTGCGATCAACGCCGACGGCATCGTCGGCTCGTCGGCAGGGCTTTCGTTCACGCTCGGTCTGATCGACAAGCTCGACCGCGGTGACCTGACCGGGGGACTGCGGGTTGCCGCGACGGGGACGATGTCGAACGACGGGTTGGTCGGGGTGATCGGCGGCGTCGCCCAGAAGACGGTCGCCGTCCGCGCCGCCGGCGCGACGGTCTTCCTCGTTCCGCCCCAGAACGCCGCGACTGCCCGGGCAAACGCCGGGGGCAAGCTCCGGGTCGTTGCCGTCGCCTCGATCGGCCAGGCGGTCGCCGCCCTCGAACGCCTGGGCGGGAAGCTCGTGCCGGCGACTTTCGGCCGGTGAGGTCATAGGCTGCACGACGTGCCCGATCCTCGACCGTTCCCGATTTCGTCGCATCCGAACCTCGACCCGGAGGCGATCTCGGGCCGGGAGTTCCCGGTGTCGTGGCGGGGATACGACCCCGAGGCGGTCCACCGCTACTTGGTCGACGTGGCCCAGGTCGTGCGGACCTCGAGGTCGAGACAACGCGAGCTTGTCGAACGGCTCGCCGAGGCCGAGCGGCGCGCCGCCGAGCCGGAGCTCGACGAGGAGACGATCTCGGCTGCGCTCGGCTCCGAGACGGGGAGGGTTCTCCACGTCGCCCACTCCGCGGCGAACGAGGTGGTCTCGAAGGCAGAGGCCCGTGCCGCGGCGATCATCTCCGAGGCCGAGGTGGCGGGCCACGAGCTGCGGCGCCGTGCCGAGATCGAAGCGACGGCGATGGTCAACGAAGCGCGCGGCGCGGCGGCGGCGACGATCGAGGCCGCGAAAGAGGACTGCCGGGCGATGATCGACGAATCCCGCGAGGTTCGTCGGCGCATCCTTTCGGACCTCGCCGAGCGGCGGCGGGCGTACTACTCGCAGATCGAACAGCTGCGGGCCGGCAAGGACGAGCTGTCCTCGGCGGTCGCCCACGTCTCGGACACGATCGCCGCCGTACGGGCAAGGCTCGACAGTTCCGAAGAGGACGCCCGCGTCGCCGTCGAGGTCGCCCGGCGCGCGACGGAGCTCGGGGCGGAACCGGAGGCGAGCGGGGCCGATGTCGCCGAAATGGCCGAGGTCGCGCCGGGCGACCGTGGCGGCGACGAGCTCGCGGCGCGCGGCGATGCCGCCGTGCCGAACCCCTCCGACGAGCCGCCGGGCGACGCCGTCGACGAAGCGGCGGTTGCCGGCGATGCCTCGGGGTCGGCGATCGTCGACGTTCTGTTCGCCCGGATCCGCGAGTCGTCTGTGGCGCCGTCGCCGGAGGCCGCGTCGGCGCCGGCCGCTGACGGAGTCGGGGCCCTCGAGCCCGCCGCGGCCGCGCCGGCCGCTGGCGGGGAGGCGGCGCAGCCCACGGCCGAGGAAGCTCCGGTCCCCGCGGGACTGAGAGTCGGCGACATCAGCGTCGGGCGGGAATCGGTCCTGCGCCGGCGCGACGAGCTGATCGAACGGCCGCTCGGCGAACTCGTCCACGTCTTGAAGCGGGCGCTGCGCGTCGAGCAGAACGATCTTTTGCATTCCCTGCGCGAAGCCCCCCGGGGCACGGAACCGTCGACGCTCGCCTCACTCGGCGGCGCGGTGCAGCGCTTCGTCCAGGCGGCGAGCCCGGCGCTGTCGGCGATCTGGGAGCAGGGGGCGGAATTCGCCCGGGAGCAGTTGAGCTCGATCGGTCGAGCCGCCGGCGCGGCCGATGCCGCCGCCTGCCGCACCGACACCGAGACGGTCGCGGAAAGCCTCGGCACGGAGATCGCGACCTCGATCACGAACCGGCTCGTCGAGAGCTTCCGCGGCGGCGACGGCGAGGCCGAATCGCTCCAGCGCGCCGTCGGTGCCGCCTTCCGTGATTGGAAATCCGAGCGCATCGAGGAGACCGCGGGCGACCACGCGACGCGCGCCTTCACCCTTGGAACCCTCGGCATCGCCCGAAGTGAGAGCGTGCCGGTCTCTTGGGTCGTCGGCGACGGCGCGAACCGGTGCTCGGACTGCGACGACAACGAGCTCGCCGGGCTGCTGGAGGCGGGCGCGACGTTCCCGACCGGCCAGCCGCATCCCCCAGCCCACGGCGGCTGTCGCTGTGTCCTCGTGCCGGCGGGGACGTAGCCGATCGTGAGGATCCAGCCGGACCAGCGAATGCGACCGCAGGCGCGGCGCCGCAACGTCGTCTTCATCGCTGTCGTCGTCGGCCTGGTCGCACTGGTGCTCGTCGTGCAGGGCTTGGCCGGTTTCTACGCCAACTTCCTCTGGTTCCACTGGAACGGCCTCGGCAGCGTCTGGACCCAGGTCACGGTGACGAAGGTCGTGCTCGCGATGGTGTTCATCGTCATCGCCTGGGCGCTTCTGTGGGTTTCGTTGTTCGTCGTCGACACCGTCGCCCCGCGAGCGGCGTTCCTCGCCTCGGACAACGAACTCGTCCGCCGCTACCAAGCGACGGTCGGTCCCCACGCCCTCGTCGTGCGCAGTGTGGTCTCTTTTCTCATCGCGCTACTGCTCGGGACGGGAGCGTCGGGACAGTGGCAGCACTGGATTCTTTTCGAGAACGCGTTGGCCTTCGGGCGACTCGACCCGATCTTCCACCGCGACGTGAGCTTCTTCGTCTTCCGGCTCCCGTTCCTCTCCTTCCTCGTCGACTGGATCTTCACCGCGCTCATCGTCACGCTCGTCGTTACGGCGATCGCCTACTTCCTTTCCGGCGCGATCCAGTTCCGCCGCGGGGCGCGTGTCGAGCCGAGGGCGATCGCCCACCTCTCGCTGATCCTCGCCCTCCTCGTGCTCGAGAGAGCCTGGGCCTACTACTACGTCGACCGCTATGGTCTCGACCTGTCTTCGACGGGGGTCGTTCACGGGGCCTCGTATACCGATGTCCACGTCCGGCTGGCGGCACTGACGCTCCTCGCCGTCGTCTCGCTCGTGGCGTTCGTCGCCTTCAGCGTGAACATCTACCAGCGCTCGTTGGCACTGCCGGCGATCACCTTCGGACTGTGGGTGTTTCTCGCCCTCGTCGTCGGCGTCATCTATCCGGCGATCTTCCAGGTGCTGCGCGTGACGCCTGCGCAGAGCACGCTCGAGTTGCCGTACATCAAGGACAACATCGCCGCGACCCGCTACGCGATGGGGGTCGAGAACGTGGACCGGCACACGTTCCCGGCGCACGAGGACCTCACGCCGGCGGTGCTGACGCAGTACCAACAGACGCTTTCTGACGTGCTGTTGTGGGACCCGTCGGTCGCCCAGGCGACCTTCCAGAGGCTGCAGACGATCAAGAGCTACTACCAGCTGAACACGCTCGCCGTGGACCGCTACGAAATCGACGGGAAGCTGACACCGGTGGTCGTCGGCGTGCGCTCGCTCAACCCCGGCGGGCTCGCCCAACAGAGCTGGGTGAACACCCATCTGCAGTACACCCACGGTTACGGTTTCGTCGCCGCCGCGGGTAACGTCGCCAACCCGAGCCATTTCCCGGACTTCCTCGTCGGCAGCATCCCGACGAGCTCGTCGTCGCCGGCGCTTTCCCTCGGCCGTCCTGCCGTCTACTACGCGCCGGGCGACGGCGAGTACGTGGTCGTCGACACGAAACAGGCCGAGGTGCAGTACCAGGCGGCCAACGGGTCGAACGTCGAAGGCCACTGCCAAGGTTGTGGCGGGATCCCGATCGGCGGCATTCTCAACCGACTCGCCTTTACCATTCACCTGCGCGATCTCAACCTGTTGATCTCCAACCTCGTCACGGGGCGATCGCGGCTCCTCTACCTTACCGACATCGAGACCCGCGTTGAAAAGGCGCTGCCGTTCCTCCAGGTCGACTCGCACCCGTATCCGGTCGTCGTCGATGGCGAGATCGACTGGGTCGTCGACGCCTACACGACGAGCGCCTACTACCCCTACGGCCAGCCGGCGCTGACGGGCGAGCTTCCCGGCGGAAGCGGGCTCGTCGGCGCCTACAACTACGTCCGCGACGCCGTCAAGGTCGTCGTCAACGCCTACACCGGCAAGATGTCCTTCTACGTGATCGCGCCGACGGATCCTTTGATCCGGGCGTACGAGCACGCCTTCTCCGGGCTGTTCCGACCGCTGCGGGAGATGAACCCGGTTCTGCTCGCCCACCTGCGCTACCCGCAGGACCTGCTCATGGTCCAGGCCGACATGTACGGCCGCTACCACATCACGTCGCCTTCCGGCTTCTACAGCCTGTCGGACGCCTGGGGCCTTTCGCAGACCTCGAACTCGACCTCTGGTTCGCCCTCGAGCGCGCTCACGCTCGCCGCCAACGGCAAGGTGGCGCGCTTCACACCGGTCTACGAGCTCCTCCAGCTCCCCGGCGATAGTTCGCTCACCTTCGACGCCCTCGAGCCGCTCGTGCCCTATTCGACGAACGACAACCTCCAGACGCTGCGGGCGCTTCTCGTCGCCGATTCGAACGCCAACGGCTACGGCAAGCTCGACGCCTTCGTCGCGCCGGGTGAGTCGATCCACGGTCCGGCGCTCGCCAATGCCGACATCAACGCCGACCCGACGATCTCGAAGGCGATCACCCTCCTCGACAGCCGGGGGTCGACGGTGTCGCTGGGAACCGTGCAGGTGCTGCCGATCGCCGACTCGCTTATCTACGTCCGGCCGCTTTACGTGTCGTCGTCACAGACTCCCTTCCCACAGCTCATCGACGTCGTCGTCGTCTACGGCAAGGACGTCGCGATGGAACCGACACTTGGCGGGACCCTCTCGGACGTCTTCGGTGCTGCGCCGGCAGGCAGCGGAGGACAGGGGCAAGGATCGGGTTCGAAGAACTCCGTACCCGTGGTGGCGCGGCGCGACCTCGCCCAGGCAGTGGCCGCTTATCGAGCGGCCCAGGCCGCGCTGGCGCACGGCGACCTGGGCGCCTACCAGCAGGATGTCACGACGGCCGGCAAGTACCTTGGTGAAGCGAACTCGATCGCGAACGCGACGACGACCACGACGACGACGTTGCCGCACAGCAAGGCCCATGCGCTCGCGATTCCGTCTTCGACGGCGTAAGCAACGTCTCTCCGTTGGGTCCGGGCAACATAGTCCAATCCGCTCGTCCGGACAGGCCGCCGGCGGAACCGCGGACGGCAGCTGCCGTGCCCGGTCGCTACCGCATAGGGCGATGGTAGAGTTACCAAGTTAGAGCGACGCGGGGTGGAGCAGTCTGGTAGCTCGTCGGGCTCATAACCCGAAGGTTGTAGGTTCAAATCCTGCCCTCGCCACCAAAGAAAGTGCAGGTCAGGGCCAGTCCGAGACGAACTCCGTGCCGTCGCAGAGAAGTCGACGAACATCTTCCTCGAGCAGGCATCAGGGGTTTGAATGAAAGCTCAGGCGCTCTTGTTCCCGTCGGATCGGCGGAACGCCTCGATGACCGTCGAGCCCAGACGTGCCAGGGCACCGATGCGATGGTCGAGCGTTGGGAAGCCCGGGTTCAGGTTTCCCCGCGCGTCCACGTAGCCTGTCTGCCCCCGCGCCGACAGGTACTGGTGCGCCGCCACTACGCATGCTCCCTCCCAGAAAAGCCCCGCCACGTGTTCGGAGACCGGCACGCCGCCTTTGCACTCAGGCGTCATGGGCGCCAGCTCGAGAGTGTTGTGCTCCGTGCCGCCCAGCACGATGATCCCGGCGCCACGCAATGCCCTCGCGTAACGGTCCACCGTGGTGGCGGCGTTGCGCCGAGGGATGAACTCGGCACACCAGATTCCCCGCGCAGTCAGCGCGCCTACGAGATCGTCGACAGAATCCTCGAACTCGCCCACGGGCGAGGCGCCGTCGGCCAGGATGGGGTAGCACGGCACACCACCTAGAGCGAGCACGAGCTCGTACGCCATCTCGTCGTCGAGGACCGAGTCCTCGACGTAGGCGGGCCTACCCGCCTTCATCAGCTGCGAGCGGAATTGGTTCTGCACGGTCATCGGGTCGTCGGGCGCCGTGCACTCCACCCCCAGTAGTCGCCTCAGCAGGTCGGCTCGCTTTCTGGTCCCGAACTGGGCGAAGAGTGCCTCCTGGAACGCCTGGGCGACATGGCGCTCTTGCAGGTACACCGTGCTGGCCGGGACGGCGTAGCGGCGAGCCAGCGCCGACTGGACCGAGGCGGCGGTCAAAGCCGTGGCAGCGCCGTTTCTCTGCATCAGCGCGTTCAGCCGCTCGATCATTGCCTCCATGCGAGCGCGGTCGGCGTCGCGGATCTGCTGCATCATGCGCTCCGCTGCCACGGGCATAGGGGCGAACTTCGTGATGCCTTTGCCGCACAGGTACATGCGACCTGGATTGTCGGGATCGTTGAGCTTGATGCCGGCGGTCTTCAGCTCTGCCACCAGACAAATGATCTCCAAGCCGAAGAGCGGGAAGATGGCCCGCGAGCGCGCCGACTGCGCGAACCGCGCGTACACGCCGAAGTCGTAGTAGTTGCTCGACCCTAGAACTTCCAACCCTGCACCGGCAGCTAAGTCGACTGCCTGCTCGACGGTCTCGAACGCCGAGAAGTTGGGCGGCAAGTGAACGTGAGCGTTGACCTTCGGGTGCGCGCTCGGTGTGCGGCCGCCTCTGTTCTCCTTGTCCTGTGCCATCGCCTTCCCGCTCACGCCGGCAGGGAACGATCGGACCTCGGAAAGGCTCTCGAACGAGAACGCGGGGAGCTCGCGCAGCGGCGCGAGAGGATCAGAGAGCTCGGCGGCGCAGACCGGGTCGGTAGCCTGAGGTCGCTGCTGCATCGGCTCAGTCCAGAGGCGATCGCGGAGCAATCCAGGCCTCCGCTTCACGTCAGCTCTTCAGGCGGCTCGACGGCACTCACGGCGTGCGAATCCTCCCGGTGGTCCGGCAGGCTCTACGCGTCGTTTCTTGCGCCAAAAGAACCGCTACCCCCGTATAGAACACGTTCTGTCGATCACCCGCGGCAAGCCTCTAGTCTGAGCTCAGTCTGAAACTCACCTCATAACACGATAGGGCTACTCGAGAGTCGGTCCGTAGATGGCAAATCCAACGGCAGTCGCCGGTGCAGAATCGGCCACGTCGAGCGGGACACGCGTCGTCGCTGTCGATCTCGGCGCCTCGAGCGGACGCGTCTTCGTCGGAGAGTTCGCGGAGGAGCACTTCGAATTCACTCAAGTCCACAGGTTCTGGAACGGAGCCGTCCGGGCCGGCGGCCACATCTACTGGGACGTGCTCGGCCTCTACCGCGGAATTCTCGACGGGATCCGCGCCGCGGGTCACACGGGTCGCCTGGACTCGATCGGGATCGACTCCTGGGGGGTCGACTACGGCCTGCTCGACGCCGACGGGTCGCTGCTCAGCAATCCTGTCCACTATCGCGACGACAGGACCCGCGCCGTCGTCGACACGGTCGTGGAAAGCGTCGGGGCTCTCGATCTGTATCGCCGGTCCGGGATAGCAGTCGAACCGTTCAACACGATCTTCCAGCTCGCCGCCGGTCGCGACGACGCTCTGTTCGCTCAGGCGCGAACGCTGCTCCTGGTGCCCGATCTGCTTGCATACTGGCTCACGGGATCTGTCGGCTCCGAGGAGACCAATGCGTCGACGACCCAGCTGCTCAGAGTCGACAGGTCGGGATGGGACGACGAGCTGATCGCCAAGGTCGGCTTAGCTCCGGCCCTGTTCCCACCGATCCGCCGGCCCGGAGAACAGATCGGCCCGCTCCTACCGGAGGTGCTGGCCGAGGCCGGCCTCGACTACGAGGTCCCCTTCACGACCGTTGGCTCCCACGACACGGCATCCGCGGTAACGGCTGTTCCGGCCGTCGATCCCTGCTTCGCATTCATCTCGTCCGGTACTTGGTCTGTCGTCGGCGTGGAGCTGGACCGGCCGGTCCTGAGCGAGGAGAGCCGTTCGGCCCATTTCACCAACGAACGAGGTGTTGACGGCTCGTTCCTCTATCACCGCAACGTGATGGGGCTCTGGTTGCTCCAAGAGTCGATGCGCACCTGGGAGAGGCTTGGCAGGACCTGGTCCCTCGAGGAACTGGTTTCCTCGGCCGCTGGGGAACCACCCCTTCGCACCATCTTCGACCCCGATGACTCCGTGTTCTTCCCGCCGGGCGATATCCCTTCGCGAATCGCTCAGGTGTGCCGCGATCTGGGCCAGCCGACTGCCGAAACGCCGGCGCAGTTGACTCGCGCCATCCTCGACAGCCTTGCCCTGGCACACCGGCGAGCCGTGCGACTGGCGTCCGAGCTGTCGGGGAAACGCGTTGACGTCATCCATATCGTCGGAGGCGGTGTGCGCAACGCTCTGCTATGCCAACTCACGTCCGATGCGTGCGGGCTGCCGGTGGTGGCAGGCCCGGACGAGGCCGCAGCGATCGGAAATGCGCTGGTACAGGCCCAGGCGCTCGGCACAGTGGGAGGCGACCGATGGGCCGCCCGGGCAAGCCTCGCCGAGCAGATGGAGCTGCGCGTCTACCAGCCGTCCGAAAGTGAGGCTCGACGGTGGGAGGCTGCCGAGCGCCGCCTCGAGGGTCCTAGCCGTCACTAATTCAATGGAACTAACTAAGTCGAAGCGCATCAAGGAGTTCCTGCGGAGTCCACAGTTTGAACCGTTCTCCTTTCTTCCGAAACAAGTCATCGTCTCGTTCAGCGGTCAGCTCACGTATTCGCGGATTTCACGTCACTCCGGTACGATCATGGCCATTGCTCAATAGCCCTCACCAGGCACACGATCACTAACAAGAGGACGAGGCATGCCCAACTACAAGCTTCCGACAATCTCCGAGAGGCCGGCCCTGGAGCCCAATACCGTTTGGCTCGTTGCCAGCGGCGATCTGCGCCAGTCGCCCAACAGAGGTGGTTGGCCGATGCAGGAGAAGCTGGAACGGTCCCTGACCTCCACTCTGACCGACCTCGGGTGGTCCACACACCGGGCCCATGCGTACGACCCGGTCAAGGGTCATGGATTCATCGACAGCCAGCGTATGGGAATGTCCGTCTTCGCCCGTATACCCCTAGATGCGCCGTTGGTAGTTGCCGAAACGATCTGGCAGTACAGCCACCATGTCCTGGCCGGTATCCGTTCGCATCGAGGGCCTGTCCTTACCGTCGCCAATTTCGACGGCACCTGGCCTGGTTTGGTGGGGTTGCTCAGCCTGAACGCGTCCATGACCAAAATGGGAAGGGAATACTCGACGATCTGGAGCACCGACTTCACCGACGAGTGGTTCCGTGATGGGATAAAGCAGTGGACGGCGACGGGCAAGATCGTTCACGACGCGTCCCACGTGCGCCCGCTGCCTCCCCTTCCTGCTTCGAGCCCTGAATTCCAGCTTGGCCTCGCCATCGCCAACAAGCTCCGCAACGACAAGGCCATCTTGGGCGTTTTTGACGAGGGCTGCATGGGCATGTACAACGCCATCATTGACGACGACCTTCTCAATGGCATGGGGATCTACAAAGAGAGGCTTTCCCAGAGCGCGCTCTACGCCGAGATGGCGACGGTCGGCGAGGAGGAAACGACGGCTGTTCGGCGTTGGTTGGACGATCGCGGCATGACCTTCTACACCGGGAAGGACGAGGCAACCGAGCTGACCGACGAGCAATTACGCCAGCAGTTCGCCATGTACATTGCTGCGCTCAGGATAAGTGATGACTTTGGGCTCGATTGTGTCGGCATCCAGTACCAGCAGGGCTTGAAGGACCTCGTAGCCGCGTCGGACATTCCCGAAGGGCTGCTCAACAACCCTGACCGTCCGCCGGTATGGAGCCGCGACGGCTCGCGGATTCTTTGGGACGGCCAGGCGCTGCCGAACTTCAACGAAGTGGACGAAGGCATCGCCGTCGACGCCCTTATCACCAACCGGGTCTGGACCGCGATGGGACTGGATCCCTCCACCACCCTTCATGACGTCCGCTGGGGCGAAGATTTCGACGGCCAGTTCGTGTGGCTCTTCGAGATCTCGGGCTCCGTGCCGGCCTCCCACCTTGCTGACGGCTATGTCGGCGCCACCAGCATGCGTCAGTCACCTGTGTATTTCCCGTTGGGTGGCGGCACCCTGCGCGGCGTCTCCCGGCCAGGTGAGATCGTCTGGTCTCGTTTGTACGTGGTGGATGGGGCGCTTCACTACGACATCGGACGCGGGCGTGCTGTCGAGCTACCGGCCGAGGAGACTGAGCGACGGTGGCGGGCGACCAATTACGAGTGGCCGATCATGCACGCCGTCTTGGACGGCGTGAGTCGCGACCAGTTCATGGCTCGGCACAAGGCCAATCACGTGCAGGTCGTATACGCGCCCGATGCTGACCGGGCCGACCGCGCTCTCGTCGCCAAAGCCGCCGCCTTCGACCAACTAGGCGTGGCGGTGCACCTTTGCGGGGACGTAAACCTCGCTGCGCAAGGACTGTGAAGCAACAGGCCTGAGTTCTCGTCGGCCGCTCGGTCGTCGCGTTCGTGAACGGTCAGACCCGAGTTCAAGCCTCATAACCCGAAGGTCGCAGGTTCAAATCCTGCCCCCGCCACCAAGAAAAGAGCAGGACAGGGCCGGTCTTTAGGGACCGGCCCTTCTACTACCCGGATTCCTATGCCAAAACCAATCCGAAAAAATCGCCTGAAGGTTTGACTCCCGATCCGTCGCTCGGAGCGGATGGCCGCCTTTCCGGCGTTCCTCTCTCAGGGTCATCGGAAGTGCGACCTTCGGCACCGCGGCCGGGGGTCACCTCACGGGAGGGGTCGATTCGGTGGTGGCGAGGGCGTTGCGGCACCATACCTTACGGTGATACCCCATACTCCCGTCAGGCTCGACGGTGTCGATACCGGAACCCCGTTTTGTTTCATAATGAGTCTCGTAGAAGTAATCGTAAGGCCGGTGGCCCGCATGTTAGTGAACTCGACATCTGGCGTATATTGGCCGAGCACGTCCTCTTTGCCGGAGGCACCGAGGGGAGCCTCGACAATCCATTCCATGCTCGTTCTGGGACCGTAATAACTCTGTTCAGTATTGAATGTCTGCCCGCTGGTGTTGTCCTCAAGGTTGATATCCCACGTCGAGCCGGAGACCTGATAGATCGTCACGGTGCACAGGTCGCCGGGGCTAACCGATATCTGGATGGGCGTGTTGGCTGCGGGGAGGATTTCCCACCAGGCGTAGGTGGTCGCTGACTTCGTAGTCGGGTCGTACATTTCAGTCACCCCGGCCTGGATCAGCGACGAATTGGTGGCGCCATCAATACCGACCCATTCGGATGTGGTAGTAGGGCCAGATGACGGACGGAGGCTAGGCACGTTGAAGGTTCCGACAACAGCGGTGAAAGACTTACCCTCGTCCGCCTCGCCAGACCAGTTAGGTGGATCTGTGGTTCGTTTTGGCGGAGAGGGTGTCGTTATCCATAACGATGCTCTGGCTACCTGGCGGGTAGGTCTCGAAGAATCGACCACCCTGACCGTGAACTGCTCATAGCCACTTTCAGTAGGAGAACCGAAGAGCCTGCCAGTCCGGGAAAGCCGGATACCCGGTGGCAGAGGATAGCGTCCGACCACTTTCCAGAAATATGGGGGCCTGCCACCGGATGCTGCAAGAGTTGCCGAATAAGTGGCTCCGATGGTCGCTTTCGGAAGTGAGGTCGTCGTAATCCGCAGCCGCGAGGCATGCGCCGCTGCGCCAAGTGATCCGCCGGCGAGTCGCCTAGCTGTTGGGCCGATGACGGAGAGCTGGAGAGCGGGGAGACTGACCTTCTCACCGGCCGCTCTGGCGGCAGGACGCTCTGGCGAGAATGAATCCATACCCGGTCCCCTCGCCGCGCCACTGGGCGGAGTTAGGGGAACGGTGCAGAAGACCAATACTGCCAACGCAGCCAGAAGGCTGGTGATCAAGCGGTGGAACACGGCTGGACTCTACTTGCTGCAGCTCTAGTTACTCGTTCATTTCATCTCTGGGACCACTGAAAACTAGCCCCGGTAGTACGCGGAGCGGTGGAAGTGAACGCAAATGAGTCAAAGAAATGGTCAATCTCAGTTACCCGCGCCAGGAACCGACAACCCAAGCTCCCATGGGCAATCGATGTGGCAACGTTGTCGCTGGCCCACGCAGCGGCCGAGCATCAATCCGGTAGCCCACCAAGTGATGGACGCTCGGCGCGGGCCGCAGAGCTGGAAGGAGCCTCGGCCATGGCTTTCCTGCGGACCCCGGCCGAATCAGGTGACCGGCCCGCTCCGGGTGCCTGGCGGGTTGGTCGTTCTTCGTGGTGCGCGCATCTCGTCCAGGTGGCTTCGGTGGCTGCGTTGACGGCGAGGAGGTTTCCGAGGGCGAGGTTGACGTCGTAGTCGTGGCAGCCCCAGTCCGGTGCATCCGACTCCGTCACGACCGGCCTCCGGTCTGAGGTGCCCGGAAGCCGCTCGTACCGGCGCCGGGCGTCGTCCAATCCGAGGCACGGATGGTCGTGCGCAGTCACCAGGAACGACTTAGTTCACACGGCGCGGACGCGACTAACGAACAGAATCACCTCGGGGGTGCTCCGAGTCGGGCAAGAAGATCGACGAGACGCTGACCGACGATGGAGATGCCATCCAGCTGCTCCGCAACTAGCTCCAGACAGAACTCGAACGCAGGTTGTCAGGAAAGGCCGACGATTTCTCCTTTGTCGTCGATGTCGATCTCGTAAGCGGAAGGCTTGGAGCCGAGCCCGGGCATCGTCGACATGTCACCACAGATCGGGTAGATGAATCCGGCACCGACCGACGCCCGGACCTCGCGCACCGGGAGGCGCCATCCCGTTGGCGCGCCGTAGAGATTGGGGTTCGCCGACAGCGAGTACTGGGTCTTGGCGACACAGATCGGCAGGTTGCCCAGTCCGTGCGTTTCATACCTCTCGAGCTGCCGGACGGCGGTCGGCGAAAAATCGACACCGTCCGCGCCGTAGATTCGCCGGGCGATCGTCTCGATCTTCTCTCTGAGCGGCATCTCAGACGGGTAGAGGAGCCGGAATTGGTGCGGCTCGTCGGCAGCCTCGGCGACTGCCTCGGCGAGCTCCACAGCACCCTTGCCCCCCTCGGTAAATGGCCGGCAGAGGGCGACCCGGACGCCGAGCGAGGCCGCAATCTCGCGGATCGCCTCGTGCTCCGAGGGGAAGTCGCCTGGCAGGGCGTTGATCGCAATGACCGGCGTGATGCCGTGGCGGCGGATGTTGTCGACCTGCTTGGCGAGGTTCGCTCCTCCCGCCTGGACTTGGTCGACGTTCTCGGCCGCAAGGGCGTCGGGCAATGGTCTCCCGACGACGATGCGATACTTCCCGGACTGCACCTTGAGGGCGCGCACGGTCGCGACGACGACGGCGGCGTCGGGCTCGAGCCCCGACGTCCGGCACTTGATGTTGAAGAAGCGTTCGGCGCCCATGTCGGCGCCGAAGCCGGCTTCGGTGATGAGGTAGTCACCGCTGCGTATCCCGATCAGGTCAGCGACGATCGACGAGCTGCCGTGGGCGATGTTGCCGAACGGACCCGCGTGCACCAACACCGGTGTGTTCTCAAGGGTCTGGAGGAGGTTCGGCTTCAGAGCCTCGCGCATGATGACCGTCATCGCGCCCGCTCCCCGCAGCTGCTCGGCGGTGATCGGCTCGCCCGCCCGGGTGTAACCGACGACCATCCGGCCGAGCCGTGCCCGCATGTCAGCGAGCGAGGACGACAGGGCGAGGACCGCCATCGCCTCGGAGGCGGCGGTGATGTCAAACCCAGTCTCGCGGGGGATCCCGTCGAGACGGCCTCCGAGGCCGACGATGGCGTTGCGCAGCGTCCGGTCGCACACGTCGAGGACGCGCCGCCAGGTGATGTCGTGGACGTCGATGCCGAGTTGGTTGCCCTGGTAGATGTGGTTGTCGAGGAGCGCGGCGAGCATGTTGTTCGCCGCGGTGACGGCGTCCATGTCCCCGGTGAATCGCAGTGCCAGGGTCTCGAACGGCACGGCCTGGCTGTAGCCGCCGCCCGCAGCGGCCCCTTTCGTGCCGAACGTCGGGCCCATCGATCCCTGGCGGATCGCGACGGTCGCCCGCTTGCCGATGAGGCGCATGGCCTGGCCGAGGCCGATCGTCATCGTGGTCTTGCCCTCGCCGAAGGGCGTTGGGCTGATCGCCGACACGACGACGTAGCGGGCGCGGGGCTTGTCGGCCAGCTCCTCGATGGCGTCGAGCTTGATCTTGGCGACGTACTCGCCGTAGTGCTCGAGGAGATGGGGGCCGATCCCCATCTGCGCCGCGATCTCCTCGACCGGCATCAGTTCAGTTTGGCGGGCGATTTCCAGGGCGCTCAGCATCGTGCGCCTCCCCTTCCTCTGCTCGCGCGGCCGCGGGCAGCCCAGGGAGCGTAGGTTCGCACCCCATCGCAGGCAAGGAGCCCGAGGTCGGCTGCATGCAGGTGACGACCCGATGAGGAGGGAAAGCAAGCTTCCGGCGTACTGTCGCGGCGATGCCAACGGCGGAGGATCTGTCGCTCAGGGAGTGGGCCGTACTCGGGCTCGTGGCCGAGGGCCGGACCCATGGATTCGAGGTGAGCCGCGCCTTCGGCCGCGGTGGCCCGATGGGGAAGATCTGGACGATCCCGCGGCCCCTCGTCTACCGGGCGATTGCCTCGCTGCAGTCTGCTGGGCTCGTGGGCGCGATCGGCGCTTCCCCGGGGGAGCGGGGCCCGGAGCGGCGGCTGGTGGAGGCGACGCCGGAGGGACGGGCGGCGCTGCAGGGTTGGCTCGTCAAGCCGGTGGCGCATGTGCGCAACGCCCGCTCAGAGCTGTTGGTGAAGTTGGCTCTGCACGACCGTGCCGGCACGGACCCTGTCGAGCTCCTTGGGGCCCAGTCAGCCCAGCTCGATCCGCTGCTTGCCGGTTTGCGCGAGAAGCTGGCTGAGGCCGAGGGCTTTGACGCGACGTTGGCCCGCTGGCGCCTCAGCTCAGCAGAAGTCCTAGCAACCTTTGTCGCGGGACTGATCGCGGACCGTCGGCGGCATGCCGGGCCGGACATCGGCCGCGATAACGCCCCGGGTCGAGGCGAGCGTTGACGCGGGTACCGAGCCACGCCGGCGGGAGGTGTCGCGCGGGACGAATGTCCGGCTAAGTTCACTAGTCACAACTGGACTAGTTGAAAGGGACCGGGCATCGCCTACCTCGGGAAATGCTTGCGAAGCTAAGGCGCGCTCGACCGCCGCGCGAAAAGGGCGCTTCGCGACAAGGCATCTGGCGCGCCGCGATCGTCACGGCGGCCGGTACGCTCGTCGGACTTGTGGTCGTGATCCCGCCCGCGGGCTTCGCCGCTGCCGCAGCCGGCAAGGGCGGACCCGTCGACGTCCTGTACGCCGGGTCGCTCGTCGACACGATGGGCAAGATCGGCCCGGTCTTCGAGAAGGCGACCGGCTACACCTTCGTCGGTTTCCCAGCCGGCTCGTCGGCTCTCGCGACCGAGATCAAGGGGAGGACGCAGAAGGCTGACGTCTTCGTCAGTGCCGGCACGAAGGCCCCCGCCTCGCTCGAGGGAGCAAAGAACGGCGATTGGGTTTCCTGGTACGCGCAGTTCGGGACGACACCGCTCCTCATCGGCTACAACCCGAAGAGCAAGTTCGCCAAGGACTTCAAGACCGAGCCCTGGTACAAAGTCATCACGCTGCCGGGATTCCGCTTCGGGCGGACCGACCCGGTCGTCGACCCGAAGGGCGTCCTTGCCGTGACCGCCCTCGACGATGCCGCCAGGGACCACAAGTTGCCCGCGCTGAAGACCCTCGGAACCGAGACGTCGGACGTCTTCCCTGAAGAGACGCTCGTCGGCCGTCTCCAGGCGGGCCAGCTCGATGCCGGCTTCTTCTACGGGGTCGAGGCGAAGGCTGCCAGCATCCCGACCGTCACGCTCGGTTCGATCAAGCCTGTGAACCCGTACGTCGTCACCGTCGTGAACCGCGCCCCGCACGAGGCCGGCGCGGTGGCGTTCGTCGCCTTCCTGCTCAGCGCGAGGGGCGCGGCGATCCTCGCGAAGGAGGGACTGACGCTCGATTCACCGGCGATCCTTTCTGGCCCGAAGGCCGCAGTCCCAAAGCAACTCAAGCCGCTCGTTTCCTAGGAAAGGTTTCTTGGCGGTGGGACAGCGACGGCGGCGCGCCAGCCCGCTAATCGTCCTCGGCGGGTTGCTCGCGCTCTACCTCGCGGTCCCAATCGGCGCCTTCCTCGTTCGACTGGCAACGTCGAGCCAACGGGGATTCTCGGCACCGGGCCTTTTCCCGGCGCTGTATACGTCGGCGATCACCGCTTCGATCTCGACAGCGCTGATCGCGGCGCTGGGGATCCCGCTTGCTTACCTCCTCGCCCGGTCG
>Ga0187857_10001129_pt1 | contig 28864 bp, 24 predicted proteins | sample June2016WEW_8_10_FD_132984 | JGI IMG/M metagenome (GOLD analysis project Ga0187857, IMG submission 132984) | Peatland microbial communities from SPRUCE experiment site at the Marcell Experimental Forest, Minnesota, USA - June2016WEW_8_100 | ecosystem: Environmental > Terrestrial > Soil >... | reverse complement strand
GGTAGTCAACCTATTGGACTAGTCAACCAGGTTGACCAGGGTAGTCAACCCATTGGACTAGGGTGGTCAACTGGGTTGACTAGGGTAGTCAACCTATTGGACTGTAATGTCCCAATAGAATGCCCCAGGGAATGCCCCATAGAACACCCCACTGCCGCCCTGGCGGGCGGTGTGGTGGAGAGCATAGATACACCAGAGGAGGAGACAGTGGACGCTATAGGCCGTATACCCGTCAGCCCTACGGCGGCGGAGCCGCCCCCCCAAGCGCCGTCCGCCCCCCCACGCTGGGAGATGGCGGCCTGGGCCATCCTGGACGGGAGGCCCGTCCCCGACAAGGCCACCCCCGAGGCAGAGCAGTATGCCAGGGACAGGTTGAACGAGGCCCGTGACCTGGGCGTCGGGAGGGGAAGGCTTGCTCTCGCCAGGAAGCCACCCTCGTCCCCCCTGATGGAGGCGCTCAGGAAGGACGACCCCGCCCTGTATAGGGCTGTCCACTGGGCGTGGAACCCACGGGTCGAGGAGGGGAACGGGTGGTACAAGGAACAAGGCCCCCTGTCCAAGGCGCTGGCGAGGAACCTCAGGCAGTCGCTCCTCGACCACTGCCCCGAGTCCTATGGCCCTGGGGCAGTGCCCTGGTGGAGGCCGCCTGGATACCCGCCCCTGGCGGACGGCAGCCCTGGCAACACGCCCGGCGTGGACTGCTGCCCCGTCTGCAAGGCAAACGGGGGCAAGGACGTACAGGATAGCGGCACCTTTAGGCATATAGACTGTGCCTGTAGGAGGGGATATGCATGGGCACTGGGGGCGGGGGGGAAGGCGCAGGCCAGCGCCCCGCCCAAGGCACAGGCACCCAGCGCCCGGCCCGCCGGACCGGGGAAGTACAACCCCCAGGCCGGGCTGGTCATGAAGGAGGCCGTATGAGCAAGCGCAAGAGACCGTCCGTACCGCTGTTCCGGCCCGCCGGGGCCTTCAGGACCGACCCGGCCCTCGGCAAGGACAGCCTGCTCTACAAGTACCTCGACCGGATGGAGAAGATACGGGAGAAGGGGAAAGGCAAGCGCAGGGCCAAGCGCCCTGCAAAGGAGGCAGCATGAAGGAGGCAGCACTGGCAAGACATCTTAAGTCGAAGGAAACACTGGAGGTACTGCGGGAGTGCCCGCAGCTCTCGATAAGCGCCGTAGCCCGTGTGCTGGGCCACAGCGACGGCTATGTGCGCAGCCTGGCGGGCCGCAGCGGCCTGGGGGCGAAGGCCCGCAGGGCATTGAGGGACAAGGCAGTCCTGGAGCACCTCGACAGCCGCCCGGGGCAGACATACCAGGAGGCGGCGGACGAGCTGGGGATATCAAGGTGGAGCCTGCTCTCCACCTGCCGGAGGCATGGCCGCTGGCAGAAGGTGATGATGGGCAGCCCCCCCGACAGGGCCATCCTGGAGGACATAATGGCCGGGGGGCTAGTCTACAGGGAGATAGCCGCCAAGCACGGCGTAACCAAGCACCAGGTCAAGGGCGTCGCCCTGAGGCACGGCATGCCAGCCCGGACAGGCTTCGAGATAGCGGCCCACCACCGGGGCAGGGGAGTAACGCCGGAGCAGGAGGAGCGTGCCGTGGCCCTGCTCAAGGACCCCAGGATGACCTACTCGCAGATAGCCAGGGAGGTAGGCCTGCCCAACACCGGCTCCATCGGCAATATCAGCAGGCGTCACGGGCTGCTGAGGGGCAGGGGCAAGCTGCCCCCCGGCTGGACAAGCCCCAACAAGGGGAAGCCCAGCCCAAGGAGGGGCATACCCCTGGGGCCGAGGAGGAGGGCAGCATGAGCGGCACCAACTGGTTCAGCGCAGACGCCATCCCGCCTGACGGCGGCAACGACGAGATACAGGCAAGGTTCCTGGAGTTCCACGAGGCCCACCCCGAGGTCTACGATGCCTTGAGGCGCTATGCCTTCAGAGTCATGGAGTCGGGCAGGAAGTCGTATGCCATAGCCGCCGTCTGGGAACGCTTGCGGTGGTTCTGGGACTTCGAGCGTGAGGAGGACGAGGAGCCTCCCAAGCTGAACAACGACTTCAGGTCCAGGTACGCACGCCTGCTGATGGCACGGGAGCCGGAGCTAAGCGGCCTGTTCGAGCTGAGGGCGCTCAAGTCCGGGCGTGGACCATTGCCTATAAGGAAGCGCCAGGAGACAAAGGCTGCCCGCAGGCTGTTCGGCGGGCTAAGGCTGGCAGGTACGGGAGGCATCTCGGCAAGCCCCTTGTCCGGCCCGGTATTACATTTGGCCCCAAAAATCTGCTGTTGATAGCAAAGGACTTGTCTCGAAGGGTACCCAGCGTTTATTACATTCTGGACCAAAGTTTACATTTCAAATGTAAAGGGACAGGATGTCCAAACTATGGCTCCCATCTACCGCCTGAAGGCGGTCCCCATGAAACACCCATGAAACACCTACAAATCTGACACTCCAACACTAGCTAGCGTTTTCCAGGAAACATATATGAAACACCCATGATACCGGCACATAGCATTTTGCACCATTGTGGACATGATGTCCATCTACATATGTAGACTTACCGCCTGACATTTAGTCTTCTTTTCAAAATAGCAACGGGCCAATATGCCATATCCCCGCCGCCCCAGCCCCCGGCCTGTCATAGTGCCTTGTCATAGCGTGGCCTAAGTGATTGGCAAGACTGGGCTGGGCATCGGATGGGGAATCCGATGGGCGTACCCCCCACCCGTCAACTTTGAACCGGAGATGAGGCCCCCCCGGCCTAAAGGGGGCCCCTGATTACCCCATAAATTCCCCGCTTTTCCGGGCCATCCTCCTAGCGGAGGAGCGCCCGTCTTTCCACTGGGGCACTGGGTCCTGTGAATACGGAACCCTTAGGTATGAGGAGAAAACGCCGTCCCTACCCGCAGCCCGTCAGCCTTGCCAACCTCCGCTCCTGGCAGCCGGGCGAGTCCGGCAACCCCGCCGGCCGCCCCACCAAGGCCTCCGTCCGTGGCTCCATCCTGGAGATGCTGGAGGAGGAGTGCCAGAGGGAGGGGAGGAAGATGACCAAGGCGGGGGCAATCTCCAAGATGCTGGTGGAGGCTGCCCTGGGAGAGAAGGACCTGAAGCCCACCCAGCTCGACGCCGTGCGCTTCGTGGTGGAGCAGATAGAGGGGAAGGCAAGGCAGACCATCGTGAACGAGGGGGTGTCTACCCTGGTACAGGTCGCCAATATGTCCGACCGTGACCTCAGGGATAGGCGGAGGGAGGTTGCCAGGGAGCTGAGGAATGCCCCCCCTGCGCTGCCGGAGGCACCTGCCACCGGCGCCGTGGCCCCGGACAGCCCTCCTGCCCCGCCTGATGGGGGGATAGCAGTCTCCGTGTCCATGATGCCCCCTGGCCCCCCTGTAATGTCGGAGGTAACCGCCTGATGGCGAGCAGGAGAAAGCTCGAAGAGACCGCCTTAATCCTGGACCAGGAGGCCCTCAAGAGGCTGCTGGAGAAGGACTTCCGCCCCTTCCTCAGGAGGTTCTGGAGGGTTATCAACCCCAATACCGTCCTCACGGAGGGGTGGTACCTCGACGCCATAGCCGAGTACCTGATGGCGGTCAGGCTGGGTCAGATTACCAGGCTCATCATAAACCAGCCCCCCAGGTCCGCCAAGACCTCGCTGGGGACGGAGATGTTCCCCTGCTGGTGGTGGTGCTCCGACCCTGCCGCAAGGTTCGCCTTCTACAGCTACAGCTTCAACCTGTCGGTGGCGTCCTCCCTGAGGAGGCGCAGGATAATCGAGTCCGTCCCCTACCAGGAGATGTGGGCATTGTCCATGGAGGAGGACGAGAACACCAGGGGGAGGCAGGTCAACTCCCGGACCGGTGCTATGACCATCCTTACCGGGGCGACCGGGATGGGCGGCAACATACTGATTGTAGACGACCTGCATAACACGGAGCAGGCGGAGTCGGACACCGACCGGGCGGCGGGGGTGGAGAAGTTCAGGACGGGCCTGATGACCAGGCTGGACAGCCCCGAGTCCTCGCCGGTCATAGTCATAGGGCAGAGGCTCCATGACAAGGACATCTGCGGCGAGCTGCTCAGGGACGGGGGGTGGACCCACCTCTGCCTCCCCGCCGAGGCGAGGAGGGAGCAGAGGGTATCACTGCCCATATCGGGGACGGAGGTTGTCAGGGCCCCGGACAACAGCATGCGCCTTCTCGACCCCAGGAGGCTTCCGGACAGGGTGCTGAGGGAGAGGAAGAGGGCCCTGGGGGCCTCGGGCTACGAGGGGCAGTACCAGCAGGACCCTGCGCCGCCTGGCGGCGTCATATTCCAGTCCGGGTGGTTCAGGATGTACACGCCTGGGAAGGCACCCCATGCGGAGCAGGTGGCCATATCGGTGGACGCCAGCTTCGGCTCCAAGGAGAAGACGGCCTCCAACGTGGCCATCCATGCCTGGGGGATGGCGGGCCTGGGAAGCTACCTGCTGGGCAGGGACACCAGGAAGCGGGGGTTTGCCGAGTCCAAGCAGGCGATAAGGAGGATGGCCACGCTCCACGGGGCGTCTGTCCTGCTCATCGAGCCCAAGGCGAACGGGCAGGCCATCATCGAGGACCTCTCGCAGGAGTGGACCGTCATCCCCGTCCCCCCCGACTGGGGGGACAAGGTGGCCAGGGCGGAGGCCTGCTCCCCCATGGCGGAGGCGGGCCTGGTGTACCTCCCCGACGACCAGGACGGGGCGGAGGTCAGGGCGCTGGCGGCAAGGTTCCCCAATGCCATACAGGACGACGACGTGGACGCCATGTCCCAGTTCCTCAACTGGCGGAGGAAGAAGGGCACCTTCATGGAGTGGTGGAAGTACCTGGCGGAGCAGGCAGGCAAGGACACGGGGAGGCCCAATGCCAACCCCAACGAGGGGAAGACCGCAAACGGGATAAAGCGGGAGCTTCACCTCCAGGCCGTGGAGGGGATGGGCAATACCCCGATGTCGAGGCGGATGCAGCGTTTCCTGGACAGGAAGGAGGAGCCGCTGGAGAAGCCGACCAGGACGGAGGACCTGCGCAAGGCGGAGGCCCCCTGCCGGTGCGGTGCCGCCAGGTGGTTCCATGCCGCACGGGGAAGGAAGTGCCTGGCCTGCGGCGAGGTGGCGGAGGACCCCCAGGCAAACCCAATACGGAACCTATAAATGAGGACAAGAATGAGCCTTCTCTCGAAAGTCCCAGTCCCCAAGTGGATGGCCCGCCTGTACGTCTGGCTCTTCAAGAGGGTCCCGGTAAACGGCCTGTGCCCGGCCTGCGCCCACAGGAAGGGCGAGATACAGGCCGTCACGGACGGCACGAGGGTCATGGTCGAGCATACCTGCAAGGTATGCCGCTGGGTGTGGCAGCAGCCTACTGCCCTCCTGATCGGCCCGGACCAGATAGTCGAGAGGCTCAAGGCACCCCCGCTTGACCCGAGGGAGGCCGCCCTGTGGGCGGCCGGCAAGGACAAGGCCACCAAGGCCAACCGTGGGGTTGACCTGAGCTGGCATAGCGAGGAGAAGACGGTATGACCCTGGCCAAGAACAAGAACATAGGCCCTGCCTCCCTCCCCTCAGGCAAGCAGAGGCTTACCCTCGCTGACATAGCCACCACTGGAGGGGCCCTGACTATACAGGACGTCAGCCCCGTCCAGTGGTTCCCCGCTGGCCAGCCCGTACATCCCATATCTCCCGCAGGCACGCCTCCCAGGCGCTATGCCTACATGCCCCTCACCAACATCTCCTTCCAGGGGCGGGACGGCCAGGTAGACTTCAATACCATCAGGAACTTCAGCTACTACCCCATCGTCCGCTTCATCCTTGAGACTGTGAAGGACAAGGTCGCCGGAATCAACTGGCAGTTCAGGCCCAGGCAGAGGAAGGGCGAGACCAAGGTGGCCTTCCGCAAGCGGGTGGTCGGGGACGACAGGGTAGACCAGCTCAACGCCTTCTTCGCCAAGCCGGACGGCTGGCAGTGCTTCAGGACATGGCTGAGGGGGCTGGTGGACGACATGCTGGTCATCGACGCCGCCTCTGTCTGGCTCCAGAAGGACCAGGAGGGCAGGATTTGCAGCCTGGGGCAGATAGACGGGGCGCAGGTCTTCCCGCTGCTTGACGAGACCGGCAACCAGCCTGCCTCCCACCAGGCGAGCGGCCGTCCCGCAAGCCACCTCGTGCAGACCTCCCCCAAGAAGGCCACCAGGTCCTACCTTGCCAAGAAGCGCAGCTTTGATGCCAAGGGCGGCAGCCCGGCATTCCAGCTTACCCCCTACGGCTTCCCTGCCCAGGAGATGACGGACACGGAGCTTATCTACGCCGTCCGCAACCGCCTGACCTACCGCAAGTACGGGTTCAGCCCCATCGAGCAGGCGCTTGCCATCCTTGCCCTGGGGCTTGGCCGCCTGGATTTCCAGGCCGCCTTCTACAGGTCCGGGATGGGGTTCGAGTTCATTGCCTTCATGCCCCCGGACGTGCCCATCGCCAAGGTGGAGGAGGCGAACGGCTACCTTGAGTCCATACTGTCCGGGAACGCCAGGAACCGCAGGAAGGGCTTCTTCCTCCCCAGCTACGGCGGCGACAAGCAGCCCAATATCATATTCCCCAAGCTCAACGAGCAGGTGCTCAAGGACGAGTTCGACGAGTGGCTCGCCCGTGTGTGCTGCTACTGCCTGGGCGTCAGCCCCACCGCCTTCATCAAGCAGGTGAACAGGGCGGTGGCCGAGGAGATGAGCGTCCAGGGCGAGATAGAGGGGCTCCAGCCCTACATCGACTGGTGCAGGGACCTCCTGAACGAGATACTCGGCCAGCTCGGGTACGGGGACATGGAGGCGGTGCCGGAGGCGAGGGAGAGCAGGGACCCGCTCAAGTCCGCCCAGGTAGACGCCTCGGACTTCGGGCATGGCCTGTGCTCCTGGAACGACATAGCGGAGCGGAACAACAGGGACCAGGTTGACGAGCTGTGGGCCAACCAGCATATCTACCTGACCCCCAACGGCCCTGTCCCGCTGGAGAGCCTGGACGATGCCGAGAGCGGGGACTTCCGCCCTGCGCCGGCCATATCTGCGGACAAGCCCCCCGTCCCGCCCCCCGTTTCCGGCCCTTCCCCAAAAGGGCAGGGGGGGGTGGCAAAGCGGGGCAGGCCACGCCTCCAGCCAGGAAGCCTCACAAGGAACTCCCAGATAGCGGCGGCGCAGCTTGAGCTTGCGCTCCGCACGGCCTTCCAGAAGGCGAAGGGGCAGGCGCTCGGGAACTGCGCTGTCCTCTTCGAGGTCAAGAAGGCGGACGACGGCGGCATCCTGGGGAGGGCAGACTATTGGAACAGGATAGCAAGGCAGCTCCAGGACGCTGTCCCCGAGGCCTCTGCTGCACTGGAGCAGGCAGCCCTGTCCGGCGTGGGGCAGGCATCCCTGCTCCTCGACATGGACGAGGACAGCCTGGTAGGCCCTGCCAACGACCAGGCGGCAGCCTGGGCCAGGGACAGGGCGGCAGAGCTGGTCGGCATGAAAAGGCTTCCTGACGGTACGCTAGTGAACAACCCCGATGCCAAGTGGAATATCCTGGAGACTACCCGTGAGAGGCTGAACAGCATCGTCGAGGAGTCCCTCAAGACTGCCACCAGCCCCGAGGAGCTTCAGTCCTCTGTCAAGGCAGCCCTGGAGGAGGGCGAGGCGGGGATATTCTCAGACGCCCGTGCTGCCCTTATAGCCAAGACAGAGGTAGGCCGGGCACAGATGGGTGCGTCCCTGGGCTTCTGGGAGAGGTCCGGCGTGGTCAAGAGGATAGCGTGGGAGGCCATCGGGCCCGACCCCTGCGACGAGTGCCTGATGAACGACGGGGAAGAGGTCAACCTGGGGGATGCCTTCCCGTCAGGGGCCAAGTCCACGCTCGAATCACACCCAGATTGCAACTGCGCTGTCTATGTAGTGGAGACTGAGGCAGCCTAGATGGACACCCCCAATCCCCCGCTGAGCGTGCTTGTCCTCGACGGGGACAGGAACAAGGCCCTGGCAAGGGAGCTGTGGGCGCAGGCGGAGGCTTTCGATGGCAAAGTGCAGGTAATCTGCGCCTACGGCGGGAAGTTTTCCTCCCAGCGGAAGGACCTTCTACAGGCGGCGGAAGGCAGGTACATCGTATTTGTGAAGGACGGCGCTTTGGTTGACGACGGCTATGTGGAGTCCCTGATGGCCCGTATATTCTGCCCCGATGTCCTCCTTCCGGCGGATACCGCCCCGGTTCCGCCCAGGGTCCGGGATATAGTGGCATCGGACGGCTCGCACCGCTTCGTTCCTGGGGACTGGAATCATGTGTAGCCCCCGCCTGGCAGGAAAGGCAATACCGCTTTCTTTAGTATAGCGGGAAAGCCTCCTGCCGGGCACAGGCTTCGCCATAGTCTCCTCAACCCCCGGCAGGAGGGCCGCTAGCCAGATATGGACTACGACAAGAGCATATTCGTCCCGCTCCAGAAGTACGACCCCTTCCAGGGGATAGCGGTGGGGTATGCCGCCACCCAGGCCAGGGATGCCGATGGCGAGCGGATGCACTACGAGAGGTCCAAGCCCCAGTTCTCCTCCTGGAGCGAGCGGGTCTTCAAGGCCAGCCAGGGGAAGAACCTCGGCAACGTGCGGGAGATGCACAACCCCCACACCTCGGCCGGCAAGCTTACGGACCTGACGTTCGACGACGTGAACCAGGGGGTCTTCGTCACCGCCAAGATAATCGACCCCATTGCGAAGCAGAAGATGTACGAGGGCCTCTATACGGGGTTCTCTATCGGCGGGAAGTATGCGGACAGGTGGGTGGAGAAGGGGGAGAAGTGGTACATCCCCCGGCTGGCCGAGATAAGCATCGTGGACCTGGCCAACAACCCGGAGTCCGATTTCCAGATGGTCAAGCAGGATGGCAGCACGGAGCTGAGGAAGTTTGCCGGAAAGGGCACCGAGGAGCCGATACTGCTGGGGAAGGCAGAAATGGACAGGTTTTGCGGCAAGTGCGGCAAGGAGCTGGCGGACGGCAAGTGCGCCTCCTGTGCGGGGGAGCCCGGGGAGAAGTGCGGAGGCTGCGGCAAGGCCCTCGTGGACGGCAAGTGCGCCTCCTGCGGCAAGGCTGCCAAGGAGGCCGTGGATGGCACGCCAGGAAAGGATTCCGTGGAGAAGGGGGTACGCTACCTTGTCCCCCCGGACCACCTCCCCGTGACCGACGAGGGCGGAAGTCCCAGCCATTCTCATATGGGGGCCGCCTGGGCTGCGCTGCACGGCGGGTACAGGGGCAACAAGTATGAGGGCCCGGACAAGGATAAGGCCATAGCCTCCCTGAGGCGTCTCTATGAGCAGGAGGGCATGGAAGTGCCGTCCGCTGAGAAGCTTGCCGCCTCCGAGGGGCTGTGGAAGACCCTCTCCTCCCTGGAGGAAGGGGATGTTTCTGGAATACCGAATGCTTTAGATGAGCTGGAAAGACTAGCCGGAGGACTCGCTATGGAGAAGGACGTAACGCTTGACAAGGCTGCTCGCAAGAGCATCCACGAGAAGATTGCGAAGCTGAGGGAGCATGTCGATGCCCACCACGAGCGCCACCTGGCGTTCCACAAGGGCGTCCATTCCCATCTCGACGGCATCGCCAAGGTAATCGGCGGTGGCCCTGAGAGCACCCAGGACGACAAGGGATTCGAGCCCACCCCGGCCAATCCCGAGTCCGCTGCCCCGGCCGCCAAGGAAGTGAAGGCCGAGGACGTGGCCAAGATGGTCCGGGACGGAATCGCCGAGGGCCTCAAGGCCATCGTCAAGGGCATCTCCGGCCCTGGAGACCGTGGGACGGCACAGCCGTTCGCCAAGTCCGCCGTGACCAAGGAGGCGGATACCAAGGACAGCAAGACAGAGCCCGTCGAGCTTGCCAAGGCCGACTACGTGAACGCTATGGCAGCCCCCCAGTCTGCGGCTGCAGCCAAGGTCCTGGCGGAGCAGGCGAAGTCCTGGCAGCCCTATACCCCGGCAAGGCTCCTGCGGACATGGTATGCGACGAGGAAGGCTGAGTAAGTAGGCCTCTGCAAGCAATGATGTTAGGCCCCTAGCCAGGGGCACAAGGAGAATTATTATGGCATTTGAGAACACTGAAATCGCAGGGCTTATCGCCGAGATACAGAACTTGTCGAAGGCGAACGCCAACTCCATCACTACCGGGAGCGGGCTGAACTTCCTGCCCCTGGAGGCGGAGGCACGCAACACCTACAGTGTCTTCCACAGGGTCCTGGACCTCATCCCCCGTGTGACCCCCACCGAGCTGGGGCACGAGATTGGCGGCCTCCAGACGACCTGGGACCAGATTATCACGCCTGGCACCAACGTGCTGCCGTCCATCGCCGAGGGCAGCCGGTCGCAGTACATCAACATCCCCACCCGCAGGACCAGTGCCAACTATGTCACCCTGGGCACGGATGCCAGCGTGACCTTCGAGGCGCAGTCGGCAGGCGTCGGCCACAACGACAACCTGGGCACCGCCCGGCTTGCCAGCCTGAACGTCCTCCTGAACCTTGAGGAGAGGATGGCCATCTTCGGCAACTCCGGCACCGGCTACAGCGGCCAGAACGGGTTTACCCTGACCACCGCCCAGCCTCCGGCACCGGGCATCGCCCTTGCCAGCAGCGGCTCGATGGGCTACGTCAAGACCGTGTCCGTCGTCGTCGTTCCCCTGACCGGATGGGGCATCTATAATGCTCTGACGTTCGGGGCAGGGAAGGGAATCGTCCAGACGGTATCCTACACCTCCGTGGACGGCACCGCACTGGTCAACCAGGGGGGCACGGGCATCCCGTCCGCACAGTCCGCTGTGGTAAGCACCTCCTCGGACCATCAGTCCGTTACCGTCACCGTGCAGCCTATCCCTGGCGCATTCGGGTATGCATGCTACGTGGACAGCGACGACGCCAGCAGCTCCCCGCCCGTCCCCACCGACTGCTACTTCCAGGGCGTCTACCCGACCAGCACCTTCACTGTCACCACGCTTCCCAACAAGGCCACTGCACAGAAGCTCAGTGCCCTGGGCGACAGCCTCGACCACAGCGCCAACCCGCCTGTCCCCGGCACCACCACGGGGGACTTCGACGGGCTCGCCACCTGGGCCGCTGGCTCGCTCGCCACTACCACCCCTGCCTATGTCGTTGACGCCGCAGGCGCAATCCTGCACGCTGACGGCAGCGGCGGCGTCGTGGAGCTGGAGACGGCCATCGCCACCCAGTGGAAACTGTTCCAGACCACCCCGGATATTGCGCTTATCAGCTCCGATATCATGCCTCCGTTCCAGAACAGGATGCAGACATCGCCCAGCGGCTCCGGGAGCACCCTCTGGACCCGTAGCGGCGACCCCAATTCCCCCTCGGCTGGCGGCTCGCTAATCGAGAACTACAAGTGCAAGTTCTCGGCGTATGGCACCGCCAAGGTCATCCCTCTGGTCACCGTGCCCTGGCTGCCCTTCGGGACCATCATGGCACCGACATTCACCAACCCTTATCCGGCGGCCGGCAATACCATCCCGGCTAACGCCAGGATGATGTGCCGTGAGCCGTACTACGCACTCCGGTACCCCTACGTCACCAGGCTGCACTCGCAGGGTGTCTACGTTGAGGAGACACTGGAGGTCTACGTCCCGTGGGCCAACATCGTCATCACGAGCGTAGGGGTTGCTTAGCGTCCTTGTGAATGAAGAAGTTTGACGAAAGACCCTTAGGGCCTTGGGCCGACAAATAGGCCCGGGGCCCTGATTTTTTTTGAGGAGTAACCATGCAACCAGCAGCGTACCAGAAGGGTCTTGACCCAATCATAGTGAGCGAAGGCACGTCCGATGCCGGGAAGCTCGTCCGGCTCGGGCCGGACGGCGTTTTCGACCAGTCTGTGGTTCCCATTGGTTCGACGGGCTACAGCGGGTATACAGGCTACACCGGCTATACCGGTCCTATCGGGCCCGGTGGAACTGGCTACACTGGTTACACTGGCTACACTGGATACACAGGTAGGACGGGCTATACAGGCTACACTGGTCCCAACATCACAGGATACACTGGTTATACGGGCTACACAGGTCCCGGAGGGACAGGCTACACAGGATACACTGGTTATACGGGCTACACAGGTCCCAGAGGGACAGGCTATACAGGATACACTGGGTACACTGGGCCGGGCTTCACGGACTTCACTGGCTATACGGGGGGGATGAAGCTGGTCGGGTACGGCCAGACCAGCGTGCTCGGCTCCCCATACTGGGTGGCACTGTACAACTAGAGCCTACTGTCCTGAAGGCAGCATCGACAGGGAGCGGGCCTCATCCAGCAGCCGCTTGGAGGAGCAGGAAAGGCAAGGGAAAATAAAAGCCATGCTACAAGAAACCCCGTTCCGAGTCCTAGTGAACCTGGTCGAGAACGTGAGCTGGAGGGAGGTAGCGGGCATCGCCATCGCCCTGGCGGGCATGGTTTCCGTGGCCTCTGTCCAGGCGTACAGGTTCTTCTTCGGCATCTCCGTGACCGAGAACCATGTGGAGGTCCTCGCCACCAACTGTATCCCCCACATAAGGGCCACCCTTGCCAACATCGACAAGAACATCGCCAAGATGTCGGGCGGAGAGATAGTGGACAACACCGCCCTCGACCAGTCCTTGGAAGCCAGGAAGGGGGAGTAGTGACCAGCCTATTCGAGCCCTCGGACCTTATGCAGTGGAGTCAGGTGGGGCAGCAGTCCGCCCCCCCGGAGAACCTGGTAAGCACCGTGGAGGAGATTGTCTCAGGAGTCAGTTCTTTTGTCTACTGGGCCACCGGCAGGGCGGACGGCTACTTCACCGGCGGGGATACCTACACCGAGGTCCGGGACGGCAACGGCTCGCACAAGATGTACGTCCTGAACGGCCCGATAGACACCACGAAGCTGTCCGAGGTCTCCGTGATGGTGGATGCCAGGGGCATCCCCCAGTCCTCCGGCTGCGGGAGCGGGGGATGGTTCGTCGAGCAGGGTGGCAGCAGCATAGCCCTCCGCCCTGGCGGTGGCATATACCTACAGGGGCAGTCCCCCTGGTGGGGGAGGCCGTTCAGGTTCTCGCACGGCATCGGGAACGTAAGCCTGGCCTACCCTGGCGGCTACAGCGAGGTCCCCGAGGACCTCTTCCTGGGCTGCCTGGCGGCCGGGACAGTCCTCCTGAACAGGAGATTGCGTGAAGACGAGGGCGGACGTGCTACGCCTCAGACTGGTTCGGTAACCTCTTATAGGTCCTGGGCATACCCCCCGGCCTTCAGGCTGATGCTCCAGAACTACAAGCGCACATCCTGCTGGGCGGGCTAGCATGCAGGTAACCATCAGGAATGCGGAGGCTGTCAAGGCGAGGCTGGAGAAAGGCATAGACAAGGCCCTCATCGTCCTTAAGAGGCGGGTAGATGTTGCAAGTGCCGAGCTTCAGGGGAGGATAGTGGCTGGCCTGGCGGCCGGCACCTATGGCATCCACTCCCGGCACGGCATGTCCGGCCTGGCTGGCTCCGTACAGGTCATCCCCGCCGGGATAGAGGGCACTACAGTAAGGGGCGGGGTACACGGCGCAGGGGGTACTTCCTGGTACGGAATCGTCCACGAGAAGGGGGGCCTCTCCAGCTACGACATATCCCCCGTGGACAGGAAGGCCCTGGCATGGCTGGCCTTTGGCACGCCAGCGAAGGTTGCCAAGCACCAGAGGAGCTTCGGGTTTACCAAGGACATGATAGTCGTGGCGCATGTCACCCACCCCCCGCTCAGGCAGCGAAGGTGGATGGGGGGGCCGACGGACGAGCTGAGGGCACGCATCATGGACATCGTGGGCGGCCCGATAGTCTCGGAGAGCTTTGCATTCGGAGGATAAGATGATAGTCGAAATCGTGGTAGGCATCGTTTTGATGGCAGGGGGCTTTGCCCTTGGCCGCATAAAGAATTTCAAGAAGCTGGCAGCCATCAAGGCCGACCTTGAACAAGCCGAGAAGACGGCGGATTCCGAGATGGGAAAGCTCATCTCCATCCTGAAGAAGAAACTGTGACCGGAGGATAGATGATTCTGCCCCGCTCCAAGGTTGACGACGCCCTGATGGCGGTGATGAAGAACGCCTACAAGTGGCAGTATGCCTCCAAGCACCTCCAGCACTGGTCCCAGGTGGCCCTCCAGCCCGCCGTGTTCGTCAGGAGGGTGGACGAGGACATCAGCCAGAAGGCATACGGTGCCAACAAGTATGTCCTTTTGTACGAGATATGGGTATACGTCCAGGTGGACTGGCAGAATCCTGATGCCGACATATACGGCCAGACCATCAACCCCATCCTGGATGCCATCGACAACGCCATGGACGCCGGGAGGCTGCCGGACGGCAGGAATATCCTCGGCACCCCTGGGATAGACAACGCCAGGATAAGCGGCAAGGCCGACATTGCTGACGGGAGCACGGACGGGCAGGCCCTCATGGTCGTCCCGGTCCAGGTCTTCGTCGGCGGAAGTTAGATACCAAATCCTATATTGAGAGGTACTTCGCATGAGCACAACGAACACCCAGACTGACACCCTTTGGTTCGGGGCAGGCTATGTCTACGGCCTGGCAACGAGCGGGGGGACATCGGGCACGCCGGTATCACTTATCCAGCCGGGCAACTTCGCCACGGTGCAGGAGGCAAGCGTTGACATCGCCGTGACCATCAAGGAGCTGCGGGGGTCCACCGAGGACCCTGAGGACACCCGCTCGGCGAGCCGCAAGATTACGGGCAAGATTACCACCGGGCGCATCAACCTCAGCCAGCTCAACGACTTCGTGTTCGGCGAGGGCCTCACCGCAGGCTCCGTCGCCACGATGAGCTTCGAGGCGCACAATGCCGGAGCCGCCTCTCCCCCGACAGCGACCCTGGTCGTCACTCCCCCCGCTGGCGGGGTGTTCCTGATGGACTTGGGCGTCTGGTACGCCGGGACGAGGAACCAGTTTCAGGCGGTATCGACCACCCCGGCCGCCGCAGGGACCTACAAGTGCGCCGCCGCCACCGGCACCTACACCTTCTACTCCTCGGACGAGGGAACGGCAATCCTGGTCAGCTACCGCTACACGACCACGACCGGCAACACGCTGACTGTCACCAACCAAATCATGGGCAATGCCATCCGGCCGGTGTTCGTGGCCTACCTCACGAACCCGACGCAGGGCGACAACGAGCTTGTCCTGTACCAGTGCAGGGTGTCCAAGATTGCCATGCCCCTCAAGCGGGAAGAATACTGCATCCTGGAGCTGGACTTCCAGGCGTTCGCAAACGCCTCGGGGCAAGTACTCACATTTTTGTCCAGCGTATAAGTCCTGATGGGGTGTACGACCCCTGGGGACGCCAGTCCCCAGGGGGCTATCCTCATCCCTCCACCTGGCACCCAGTTCGGGGCAGGAACAACCCAAACCCAAAACCGAACGAGGAGACCTATGTCCTTTACAAGGAAGAAGAAGGTAGAGCTTGATGGCGTAGCCATCACGGTGGCACCCCTGACCTGCGGCCAGGCGGATAATTTCCTCTCTGTCCAGGCCGAGTGCCTTGCCGCCCAGCCCCCTGATATGAAGAGGCTTGAGCGGGAATACTATGCCTTCGTCTGCGATGGGTACAACAATGCCAACCCAGACGACAAGATGACGGTAGAGCGGCTGAAGGCAGAGCTGGACAAGGTTATGATTAACGAGCTTCTCAAGGAAATCAAGAGCATGAGCGGGCTGGCGGACAAACAGGGGGAAACGATAGCCCCTTAGAGATGGCCGACCTGAGGGGCCTGGTAACTACGGTCACGGGGTGGACGTTGTCCGAGTTCGACGCCCAGCCCCTCCCGGCGGTCTTCGAGCTGCTTGAATACTTCAGCGAGAACCCGCCCACGCACTTGATACAGGCAGCCAAGGCGGGGCTGGGAAGGAGGAGGAGGGTGAGGAAGGAGCTTGACAGGCCAGTGGGGCAGAAGCGCAAGGCGGAGAGCCTCAAGCCGGTGGACCCCAATTTCGAGAAGACCCTGCCCGACTGGGTGCAGAAGGCAAGGGAGCTTGAGCGCCAGAGGATAAGGAATGGCTGACGAGAACCAGATAATCGTATCTATTGTCGGCGATATCTCGGGCCTGAAGGTCTCAATCGCCGAGGCCAACACCACGATAGATGCCCTGAGGGGCCAGGTCTCCGGCCTGACCTCCAAGCTGGACACCCTGACCCCCTCCGTTACTGGGGCGGCAGCAGGGGTGTCGAGGCTGGAGAATACCGCTGCCATGGCCACAGGAAAGCTGGTGGGCATGGAGAGCGGTATAGGGATGCTCGGGGGCCAGCTCGGAAGGCTTGCCTCCGCAGCGGGCATAGCCGGTCCCTTCCTGCTTGCCATGATTCCCCTGGCAGCCCTTGCCGGGGGCCTCATCCTCTACGACAAGTGGCAGGAGCACCTGCTTGCCCTCTCCAGGGACCAGGCAGAGGTCAACCTGGTGCTCGGCAAGCAGGGCGACGAGCTGCTGGTCCTGGACGAGCGGTACGCAGGAATCACCGGCGGCTCCATGGCCCAGTATGCCAGGGAGCTGGCGGACATCAGGCTCAAGACCCTGGACCTCAGCCCCGCCCTGTCCGTGATAGACAAGCTGCTGGAGCAGCAGGAGGGGCGCTGGACCAGGATGGCCTCGGGCGTCCTTGTCTACCTTGCCAACCTTGCCCTGGTGCCCGCCAAGTTCCTCGGGATTGTCCCCGAGTCCACCCCCGCCACCGCAACCTACAGCTCGAAGGACGCCGAGAAGTTCATGGCGGACGTGCAGGAGGGCATAACCGCCAGCACGGACAAGAGCGTGGCCCTGGGCGTCGCCATGGACGTCACCAAGGCAAAGCTCAAGGAGCTGGACGACCTGGAGGCCAAGGGGACCTACACCAAGGAGCTTGAGGACAGCAGGGCGGCCCTCGCCCGCTTCTACGAGTACCTCAAGGACCAGGCAAAGAAGAGCGCCGACGAGCAGAGGAACATCCAGGCGGAGGCGCACAAGAAGGGCATCGAGGAGCAGATAAGGGGCGACGAGGCATACGCCGTCTCCCTGGCGAAGAGCAGGGAGGAGGCTGCGACCCCGGCGACCGTGGGCACTGTCTCACAGGCGTGGGCGGCCAGGAATGCCGCCATAGAGGGGGCGAAGGAGGAGAGGGACGCCAGGCTCAAGGCCAACGAGGACATGCTGGCGGACGGCCTGGAGAGCCAGCAGGCATACGAGAACAAGCGGACGGCGATAAACGATGCCTACGTGGACAGGGAGTACAAGGCCGGGGAGGAGCTACAGAAGAGGCTCAGGGAGATTAGGGACAAGGGTCTTGAGGAGGACCTGAAGCAGGAGAATGCCACTGTAGACGCCACGATAGGGGCCTGGACGAGGGGGGCGGAGAAGAAGGCCGAGGAGGCTGCCAAGGGCATCGCCGCACGTGGAAGGACGGAGGAGACGGCCACCACAGGTGCGGCAAGGACGGTCCAGGTGGAGGCCCAGGTGGGGCTGGTCAGCAGGCTCTCCGAGCAGCAGCAGCTCCTCGCTATCTATACCAAGGCGAAGGCGGACGAGGAAGCAAGGGTCACGGCCGGGATAGCGGTCGAGATTGAGCTACAGAAGGAGCTTGCTGCCATAGGCAAGGGTCCCGGTACCGTCGAGTATGGGACGAGCGTCAGCAGGATGGCGGAGATGAAGGAACAGCTTGCTGCCATAACTGCCGGGCAGGACAGGTACAGCACCTCCATCCGTGATACCAACCTTAAACTTCAGGAGATGCATATGACCTGGGGGAAGGTCGGGCAGACAATGAAGGCTGAGGCCCAGGATGAAATCGCTAAGCTCAAGAACATGAGGGACCACTTCGACCTCCTGGACAAGACCATGGCGAGCGGAATCTCCCAGTGGGTGGTAGGCCAGAAGACGCTTGCCCAGGCGATGCGAGAGGTAGCATCGGCGATTGTCCAGCAGATAGTGCAAGAGGTAATCCTGATAGGGCTGAGGGAGATTGAGAGCCACCTGCCTGGGATGGGAGACCAGAAGAAGAAGGACCAGCAGATGGTAGGCGAGAAGGCCGGGCTGGCGGCGGCAGCGGAGTTCGCCTCCGTGATGGTCGCCGAGCCCTTCCCGCTGAACGTGGCATTGGCCCCGGCGATGGCAGCAGCGGCCTATGCGGAGGCGATGGCCTTTGGCAGCTTCCAGAAGGGCGGCATCCACCCCGGCACAGGCCTCTACATGGGGCACGCCCAGGAGATGACCCTGCCTGCCCATCTCAGCACCTTTATCCAGCGTGCTGCCGCCCATGAGGGCGGTGTCGGGGGAGGGACCAATATCTATGGCGGAATACACTATGCCCCGGTCATTAGCGAGCCCTTCAATCCGCAGAAGCACGGCACGGAGATGGTGAGCTTCCTGAAGTCCAAAATCTCTAGGATGGGGGTGGCCTAGATGCTAGTCTTCCCCTTGTTTGTTACACGGCAAATGTCCTATTCGTGGCCTGTAAAACGGACTCCGAGGTTCAAGACCATAGTCCAGACCCCTGCCTCGGGCAGGGGAGAGGTGCGTATCCCGCTGATGCTCTTCCCCCTGTGGGACTTCCAGTACGACCTGAGCTATATCATCGGGGACGCCACCCAGTCCAACTCCGCCTGGCAGGTGTTCGTCAACTTCTTCATGGCGGTGCAGGGGGCCGGTCAAGACTGGTTATGGCTTGACCCCTACGACAACTCCGTCACCAGCCAGGCCATAGGGACGACCAATGGTAGCAGCAGCCAGGTCTTGACCATGTACCGTACCCTGGTCACCCCTGGCGGGGCCAGGGACCTCGTCCAGAACTTCCAGGGCACCCCCACCATCAAGGTGGGGAGCACTACCCTGACCTCAGGCCAGTTCGCCATCGACCAGTACGGGAACCTTACCTGGGCAGGCGGCTACAGCCCCGGCTCGGGGCAGGCGGTCACGTGGACGGGGGGATTCTACTTCCGCTGCCACTTCGAGGCAGACTCCCTGGAGGGCCTGGAGGAGCAGCTTCTCCAGGTATGGCAGTGCCAGGAGGTGAAGTTCAGCAGCCACCTGCTGTAGGGAGACCATGCCGAAGACCATCACAACCGAGCTACAAGCCTTCCTCCTCGGGAACGAGACGTTTGGCCGGGCCGACCTTATCTCTATCGCCATCTCCAACGGCACCATCCTGAACGTGGTGTACGGCACCAACACGGACATCACCTACAACGGGACAACCTACTACGCCAGCAGGTGGGGGGCATGGGAGCGGGGGGCGTTCACCAACTCCGCCGAGTACAGGCCGAGCGCCAGCAGCATGGACCTGACGGCCCTGTGGCAGGAGGCCACGGCAAGCTTCCCCAATACCACCGCTACCTTCATGCAGGCGATGGCAGCAGGGGTGTTCAACGGGGCGGTGGTGACCATCCAGACTGCCTACTGGCCGGGCGGCACGGACCCCAACGGCAATATCGTAGGCACTATGATGCTGAACGTGGGGCAGGTAGGGAACGTGAAGAAGACAGGGCGCAGCAAGGCGGTCTTCGAGCTGTTCGACATGACCTACATGCTGAACCGCCCCCTCCCCCCTTACCAGATACAGTCTAGCTGCCGCCACACCCTGTTCAGCCCCGGCTGCGGCCTGCTCCAGGCCAACTGGCAGAGCACTGCCGTCCCGCTCGATGCTGCAAGCACCCAGCTATGGCTTAGCCTGGACCTCCCGCCGAGGTACAGCGGCCACGGGTACAGCAAGGGGAACACCATCCTGGCGGGCGGCATCCCCTACATGTGCAGCCAGCAGGGGACCACGGCGTCCAGCGTCCCCTCGCTGCCGAGCAAGCGGTACTCCACGGCCGCAGACAGGACAGTCGTCTGGACCTGCATGGCCAATGCCTACACCCTGGGCTTCGTGACCTTTGCCAGCGGGCAGAACACGGGCTTCAGCGGCAGCGTCAAGACGATGGCGGTAAGCAGCGGCCTGGTGCAGCTCCAGCTTATCAGGCCCATGCCTTTCGCCGTGGCAGCAGGGGACACCGTGCTGCTGGTGCCGGGGTGCGACAAGACCATGGCCACGTGCGGCCTGTACGGGAACCAAATCCACTACGGGGGATGCCCGTTTGTCCCCAACCCGGAGCAGGCGGTGTAGCAATGACGGAGGCAGAGACCAGGGAGGCGATAGTCAGGGAGGCCATCGGGTGGATAGGGACCCCCTTTGTGGGCAGGTCGGCACTGAAGGGGTATGGCTGCGACTGCGCAGGGCTCCCCCTGCGGGTCTATCAGGCCGTGGGCCTTATTCCCAAGGACCTGGAGCTTCCCTTCTATTCCATCCAGCAGCTCACGGACAGGAGGAGGGAGGACACGACCTACCTGGACCTGGTCCTGAGGCTGGCGAAGCGGGAGGTTCCCGAGGCCGGGGCCAGGCCTGGGGACCTCGTGCTCTGGAGGCTCGTGCATAGCTGGACGCACGGGGGGATTATCGTGAAATGGCCATCGTATGTAATCCATTCCGTGGAGGGCAGGGGGGCAGTCGGCTCCCACGGGACAAAGGAGGGCTTCCTGCTGAACCGCCTCAGACGGTTCTTCACGCTGATAGGATAGGCTATGTCGCTCTTTGGATCAGGCTATAAGCAGACCCCGACAACCCTCTACAACGGCCTGAGGACAAACCAGGCCATCCTGGGCACCACCCTGCCCGTCCTCATCGGGCAGCAAAGGCTGTCGTGGATGTTGCTGTGGTACGGGGACTTCACCTCGGCCAAGGCGCAGGGCGCCAGCAAGAAGGCGGGCGGAGCCTCGTCCTATGTCTACTCCGCCGCCGTGGTCGGGGCCTTATGCATGGGGCCGTGCCAGGGCTTCCTGGGGGTCTGGGACTCCACCGGCCGCTACGCCGTGGACTCGAACTCCGAGGTCACCACGGCAGGCAGCAGCCCCTATACCCCCGTAAACTACCCCCAGTTCGCCCAGGATATCGGCGTGTCTGTGGCAAGCCTCTACAACGTCACTGCCAATGACTACGGCTCTCCCGGCCCGGCGACGCTAAGCGGTACCCAGCAGGTGCCCCTGGTCTATACCGCCAGCAACCCGCCCGGTCCAGGGCAGTACACCATCAACTCCTCGGGCCAGTATGTCTTCAACTCTGCCCAGTACGGCAACGCCGTCACTGTCAGCTATGCGTCCTACCGTTACATCATCCAGGAGAACGAGCTGGCCATCGTACCCCTCAACTCCCCCTACCAGGTCACCGTCCAGTACCAGTCGCAGTTCAACTCCGACAACGGGGTAGGATACTACCCCGGCGGCCCGGCAATGACAGCGGTGGGCGGAACGCCCACTGTGGCAGGCACCTACAGCTACAACAATGGAAACTACCTGTTCGCCGCCGCCGACGCCGGCCAGGGAATCTCCATCTTCTACAGCTACAAGGACACCAACACCGACGCCAACGCCCCGAACATGATTAACCTCACCTTCCTCAACGGGGCGAGGGGGCAGGAGCCATGGTCCTACCTGTCAAGCAAGCACCCTGGCGAGGACCTGGGCTACTCTGACATAGCCTGCGTGGCGTCGAGCGGCATCTATATGGGCTCAGCGCCCCAGCTCCCCCAGTACAACTTCGAGGTGGTGGGGCCGTTGGCCTTCGGGGGCGGCATCGTGGATGCCTCTCCTGCCGACGCCATAGGCGCAGTCCTGACCTCGGACGTGTTCGGCATAGGGTTTCCGGGTGCGTATATCGACCCCAGCCTGGCAGGGGACTCGAACAACTCCTCCGCCAAGTCCTACTGGGCGGCCAACAGCTTCTTCATCTCCCAGATATTGCAGAACCAGGACAGCGCCATGAGCGTCCTGGGCGAGTGGCTGGAGGCTGGGCAGTGCTACATCTCATGGGACGAGGGGAAGCTGAAGTTCATCCCCCTGGGCGACACCACGGCAGTGGCCAACGGCTACACCTACACCCCCCCTACCCAGCCCGTCATAGACCTGGACGACAACGACTTCGTGGCGGACAAGGAGGACCCCGTCACTATCGAGCAGACGCCCTGGCAGAGCAGGTGGAACAGGATAGGAATCAGGTGGTCCGTAAGGGAGAACGCCTACAACGAGGACACCTATCCCCTCCAGGACGATGCCTCGGTGCAGCAGTACGGCCTCCAGACGGAAGACCCCAAGGACTACCAGTTCATAACGACCTACCCGGCAGCCCAGTGGGCCGCCGCCATGCGGCTGCAAAGGCTGTCGGCAATCTACACCAAGTACAGCTTCACCCTAAAGTCCAACTTTGCCTTCCTCTCGCCCGGCGACATCGTTACCATCACCGATGGCCTGCTCGGAACCGCCGGGACCATGTTCGGAAGGACTGGCGTCCGCATCACCCAGATGACGGACGACCCGGAGAAAGGCATCACCATCGAGGCGGAGCAGTTCCCCTGGGGCGTAGGTACCGCCATCCTCCAGAACGCCCAGGCCCAGCTCCCCAGCTCTACCTTGGACGCTGCCTATTCCGCCCCGGACGAGACCGAGGTACTGGCCGTCCAGGTGCCCGCCGCAGCCTCCCTCCAGCAGTCGAACATGCTGTATATCTTCGCCTGCGGCACCGGCTCGAACTGGGGGGGGTGCGACCTGTGGTACAGCTATGACAACACCACCTTTAGCTGGCTCGCCAAGATAGAGGTGCCGGGCAGGATTGGCACGCTGGTGACGGCCCTTCCTGCCACTGCCGACCCCGACACCACAGACACCCTGACGGTGCAGATGGCCAGCCCGGACGCCACCCTCGCCTCCGTCTCCGAGTCCAACGCCGACGAACTGGAGACGCTCAGCGCCCTGATAGGCACCTCCGGCCTGGAGCTGGTAAGCTATGCCAACGTCAGCCTGACGGGCCTCCAGACCTACAGCCTGTCCTACCTGCGCAGGGGGCAGTACGGGACACCGGTCAAGAGCTTTGCCATCGGGAGCGACTTCGTGCGCCTGGACGAGGCCAGCTACCAGGAGCAGTACGCCCAGATGTACGTGGGCAAGACCATCTACCTGAAGGCCACCAGCTTCAACTCCTACGGGAACACCGAGCAGTCCATCGCCGACGTGGAGTCCCTGGCAGTGGCGTTGACGGGCACGCCGGGGGCGTTCAACCTGGAGACCGGGGCATCGAACGTCAACGTCTTCACCGGCCCGTGGAGCAACATCACGCCATACTTGGCGGGCAACGAGTGTACCTATCTTGGCGACTACTGGCTGTGCGTTGCCGAGAACACCAACTCCCCCCCTTCCCTGACCAACACCAACTGGCAGCTCGTGGGGAGCGGCTCGCAGTTCATGGGGGCATGGGACAACAGCACAGACTATGCGGTGGGCGAAGAGATTACCTACAACGGCGACCTCTACATCGCCATCGCCGACAACAGCAACGCTGAGCCTGACACGCATGCCTCAGACTGGCAGCAGCTAGGGGGAGGGCTCTCGTTCTCCGGCGCATGGGCCCCCTCTACTGCCTACGCCATCGGCGTGATGGTAAGCTACAGCAGCAGCATATGGCTATGCCTTGTGGCCAATACCAACTCCGCCCCCGCCATAGGGAACACCAACTGGCAGCTCATCGGCTCCCAGTCCGAGTTCCTCGGGGTCTGGGTGTCCGGGACCAGCACCTACCTGCCTGGCCAGGAGGTCTCGTACAGCGGCCTCGTCTACATCTGCCTTGTCGCTGTCTCGGGAACGACCCCCCCGCCCTCCGATGCGGCCCATTGGCAGCCCCTTGGAGGCCTGTCCTATGTGGGGGTCTGGGCATCTGGAAGCACCTACTCCGCAGGGCAGATAATCTCCTACTCAGGCAACACCTACCTCTGCCTGACCGGGAACTCCAGCACTACTACGCCCAACCTGAACACCGCAGACTGGCTGCTCATCGGCCCTGCCAATGCCAGCGCCCTGGCAGGCAGCCAGACCTTCCTGGGGGCCTGGAGCAGCTCTACCCCGTACTTCCCGGGGAACGAGGTATCGTATGCCAGCAACCTCTACCTGTGCGTGACGGCGAACACCAATACCCCCCCGCCCGGCAGCGCCAAATGGGAGCTGATGGGGGGCTGGCCGTACATGGGCCCCTGGAGCAACACCTGCACCTACCTGCCTGGCCAGGAGGTGGGATATTTGGGCAACATCTACAAGTGCCTGGTCTCCTGCACGGACATCGTCCCGACCTCCAGCACCACGGACTGGGCATGGCTGGGCGGCATGACCTATGCTGGCTCGTGGTCGAGCACCGTGACCTACCAGCCGGGGCAAGAGGTACTGTATAGCGGCGGGATATACCTCTGCATCCAGTCCAACCTGAACGTGCCCCCGCCGTCCAACACCTCCGACTGGGAGTACATGGGGGGGATGACCTTCCTGGGGGCCTGGAGCAGCACGGTAGCCTACCTGGTGGGACAGGATATCATCTATAACGGGGCAATCTACCGCTGCCTCGTCGCCAATACCAATGTCATCCCGTCCTCCAACGCTACGGACTGGGCATGGCTGGGAGGGATGAGCTATGCGGGGCAATGGTCAGGCTCGGTCCCCTACCTGGTCGGACAAGTCGTAGGGTACTCGGGCAACCTCTACCTCTGCACGGTGGCCAACACCAACGTCCCGCCCCCCTCGAACACCACGGACTGGCAGCTCATGTCCGCCACCACCTTCCAGGGGTCATGGAGCAACATCCAGTCCTACCAGGTAGGGCAGCAGGTCAGCTACCAGAGCGCCGTCTACCTCTGCCTGGTATCCTGTACCAACGTGCCCCCGACCAGCTCCACCACGGACTGGCAGTGGCTCGGCGGAATATCTTTCCGGGGGGCCTGGAACAGCTCCATCGCCTATCTCCCCGAGCAGGAGGTCCTGTACTCTGGGAACCTCTATATCTGCGAGGTCAGCAACACCAATGTCCCTCCCCCAAGCAACGGCACCGACTGGCAGCTCGTCGCCACCGGCCAGGCATACCAGGGAGCATGGAACTCAGGGACCACCTACCTTATCGGCCAGACCGTGTCCTATGCTGGCAGCATCTACGTCTGCCTGGCATCCAATACCAATGTCATCCCGAACACCAACACGAACGACTGGCTCTGGATGGGGGGCATGGCATATCAGGGGTCATGGAGCAGCTCGGCCACGTACTCGGTAGGCCAGGAGGTCTCGTATGGAGGCTTCCTGTACATGTGCCTTATCCAGAACACGGGTGTGTCTCCTACAGGCTCCCCCACCTACTGGCTGCTCCTGGGAGGGGTCCCGTACCAGGGGTCATGGAGCAGCTCGGCCACATACGTCCCGGGCATGGAGGCCTCGTACAACGGCTCGCTATACCTCTGCCTTGTACAGAATACCAACACCCCCCCAAACACCAATGCTACGGACTGGCAGCCGCTAGGCAGCCTGACCTTCCAGGGGGCATGGAGCAACAACATCGCCTATATACCTGGACAGGAGGTCAACTACGGAGGCTCCATCTTCCTCTGCCTGGTGGCCAACACCAATGTCACCCCCCCGAGCAATGCCACGGACTGGATGCCGCTGGGAGGCCTGTGGTGGAGGGGGGCATGGTCGTCGAGCGTAGCGTACTCCCCCGGCTCGGAGGTCACCTACAATGGGAACACCTACCTGTGCTTGACGGCCTGTACCAACGTGGCCCCGAACACCAATGCCAATGACTGGCAGCAGATAGGCAATGCGGCGGTGACGGCATGGTCCTCTTCGTTGGCCTATCTCCCAGGACAAGAAGTCCTATACCAGGGCAGCACCTTCGTCTGTCTGGCAGGCAACACCAATGTGCCGCCCAGCACCAACACCACGGACTGGCAGAACGAGACCGGCGTGTCCTATGTCGGGGCATGGAGCAACAACATCGCATATATACCCGGACAGCAGGTCAGCTACATCGACGGGAACCAGTACATCTGCACGGTGGCCAACACCAACGTCATCCCCCCGAGCAATGCCACGGACTGGCTGCTGGTGGGGCCGCAGAGCGTGTCGTCCATGGCGGGGGCACAGGTGTTCCTGGGGGCATGGAGCAACAACATCGCATACAAGGCGGGGAACGAGGTCACGTACACGGACGGGAACTACTACCTCTGCCTCCTGCCGAACACCAACGTCCCGCCTCCCAACAGCACGGCGGACTGGCAGCTAGTAGGGCCAGACTCCATAAACAGCATCTCCGGGGCCGAGGCCTTCCTGGGGGTGTGGAGCCAGGGGGAGAACTACGACCCGGGGAACCAGGTGGCCTACCTGGACGGCAACTTCTACCTCTGCCTAGTCTCCAACGGGCCTGCCGAGACCGCAGTCGAGCCGCCGAGCTTCAACTACAGGGGGGTATGGACGTCCGGCACCCCCTACAACCCGGCCAACCTGGTAGTGGACATATCCGGCAACTACTGGCTGTGCCTGGTGGCCAACACCTCCACGGTTGCCCCCGTGTCCTCCAACCCCGACTGGCTGGAGGTGGCCGCCCCCGGCACGGTGCCCTCTCCGACGGCCGTCTCGACCATCGCCTACAGCCCCTACTGGCAGCTCACCGGCCCCGCTGTCGCCGGGGCGACCAGCGGGGCGCAGGTCTACCTGGGACTCTGGTCGGCGGCACTGGACTACGACCCTGGGAACATCGTCAGCTGGCCGTCTGGCGGAAGCACCTGGGTGTGCATGAACGCCACTGCCCTGGGCAACAACACCATGCCGGGGCAGACGACCACCAACGGCATCGTCTACTGGACGCAGATTGCCCCCCCGACGCTCCCTCCTGTGCCTGTCCTTCCGTGGAATGCCACGACCCTGTACTTCCCAGGGAACGAGGTCACGTATGCCCCGGCCTCCTCGGGGGCAGGCAATACGGGCAGCCTGGCCCCCACGGTAGTCACGCAGGTGGCCCGCCAGAAGCCCTGGGCTAACCCGAGCAATGCCAAGGGGACGAGCGCCTATGCCACCTGCACCCTCTACGGCTCGAACAACACAGTAAACGAGTCCTATGCCCTCCAGTTCACGGGCTTCAACTACGGAGGCGTCCCCTCCAGTGCCACCATAACAGGAATCTCCTTCTCGGCCAAGGTGGCGCAGACGGGCGGCACCTCCGCCTCCATGTTCGACAGCATCGTCCTGATAGGGATGACGGGGAACTCCGCCAGCGTTGCGCCCGCCTACCCCTCGGGGAACTTCCCGTCCACCCCCACGGCCGTCGTGTACGGCGGCACCGGGGGCAGCCTGTTCGGAATCACCCCGGCGGCCCTGCTGGCGGCAATGCAGGCCGGGACGCTGGGGTTCCAGGCATCCTGCCAATGTACCCTCTCGCCCGGCACGGGGGCGGCCATAGAGCTTAACTCCGTGGCCATGACGGTGTACTACACCACCACGGGGTCCGGTACCAGCAGCCCATACAAGTGCCTGGTGGAAAATGGACCGGGAAGCCCTGCGCCCCCCACCGGCTCGGGGGGGAACCCTGAGCCGCCCTCTGCCTCCCCGGCATACTGGCAGCTCATGTCCGCTGCCTCCGTCGATGCCATAAGCGACGGGGCACTCTACTCCAGGACCCTGTCCGCTGGGGTGGTCAGCGGGATACCCTACACGCTCCAGGGGGCCTACTCTGCCTCCGTCGCCTATGCCGTGGGCATGGAGGTGACCTCCAACGGGAGCTACTATGTCTGTACTGCAAAGACAACGGCAGGCATTGCCCCCACCAACACCAGCTATTGGACCGTCATAGGCCCTGTAAACTCCGACGCCATACCATCAGGGTCCACGACCGGAATCCCGCTCCAGACCCAGATTCCTGCTGCCAGCGCCCTGGTCAACGGCATCCCCTATACCTACAGGGGAGCATGGGCACCTCCTCCGGCAGGTACATCCTACCTGGTAGGGCAGGAGGTGGCCTACCCCTCCGTCACGGGAAACTACTTTATCTGTACCACGGCGAACTCCGATGCCTCCTGGACCCCCTCCCACTGGCAGATAGAGGGCCCTGCGACGCTCGACGTGCTGGCGGACGGGAGCAGCTATATCCGCTCTGCCCAGTACGCTGGGTCGGCAATCGTGCTGGATAACCCGAGCTTCCTCGCCGGGACAGCAGGATGGTCGCAGGCCAGCATATACTACCCGGTCACCTTCTCCGTCAGCGCCAGTTCCCCGATTACGAACGGCAAGTCCTTGCAGGTAACCACTTCTGTCCCGGGCGGGGAGATTATGCATACCCGCCTGTTCAAGGCGTCGCCAGGGGACGTCTTCTACGCCTCCGTATACCTCCTGAGCGACGGCACGTTCCAGGCCGGGATGCTGCTGGTGTTCTACGACGGGGCGGGGAATACCCTCAGCCCGCTTTATTCCCCTACGAACTCCACCACGTCGTGGGCCAAGGAAACCCTTACCGCCACCGCTCCTGCCAACACATCCTATGTCCAGTTCATACCATTGTCACGGAATGACTCTTCGGGAGGCTCCCACTCCGCCTGGGTCTCCCAGCCCCACCTCGTCCGCCTAGCATCCCTGGACAGCGAGGTTGCAGATGGTTTGGCCTATCTGCGCATGCCCGGTGCCAACATGGACTCCAACCGGCGTGGAATCATAGACTTCTCCCAGCCCGGGCACCTGTACAAGGTCCTCGACAACATCAACGACGGCCTGGTATACCTCAGGATGCCCGGTGCCAACATGGACTCCAACCGGCGTGGAATCATAGACTTCTCCCAGCCCGGGCACCTGTACAAGGTCCTCGACAACATCAACGACGGCCTGGTATACGCCAGGATGCCCGGTGCCAACATGGACCCGAACCACAGGGCAATCATAGACTTCTCCCAGTCCGGACACCTCGGGAAGATACTGGACAACATCGGGGACGGCTCCACATACCTCAGGATGCCCGG
>Ga0187857_10001125_pt1 | contig 28902 bp, 19 predicted proteins | sample June2016WEW_8_10_FD_132984 | JGI IMG/M metagenome (GOLD analysis project Ga0187857, IMG submission 132984) | Peatland microbial communities from SPRUCE experiment site at the Marcell Experimental Forest, Minnesota, USA - June2016WEW_8_100 | ecosystem: Environmental > Terrestrial > Soil >... | reverse complement strand
CGAGCTGAACAGCGCCGCGCGGTGCGCGATGCAATAATCCTGTATGCCGGCCTCGAAATCCCCGATCTCGTCGAGGAGGTTGGAAATGGTCCGCTGGTGCCGCTGTTCCAGTTCCGCGGCCTCGGCTTCCTTGGCCGCCACCGCCTGGGTGCGCAGTATGCGTTTTCGCACCACGGCCGCAATGGCCGCTTCGAGTCCTTCGGTCGAGTTGATCGTGAGTGTTTTCATGAGTTTATGCCGTCCCTCCAAACCGGGCAGTTCGCTGACAATCGCCAGGCGCAGGGCCTCCTCCGGGGCGATGCCCGCAGCGGCGGCCACGCGGCGCAGCTTGCGGGCGTCCCCGGCCGGGAGGCGCACGCGCCGAGGCGATTGCGACCGGTGAAGGTTCATGGCGAAAGTGTGTAGCAAACAGATGCAAATGTCAAGGGGCAATTTTGGATTTTTTTCGGGGGTCCGGGGAAGGGGCGTCGAGACGCGCAAGAAGGCGCCCCCGGTTGGGAGCAGATCTGTCGCTATTCGATCGGGACGGGCGCGCGGGATTGTTTCTTGGCGGACTGGCGGGCCTTGTTGGCCAGCATTCGCTGTTTGGCGCGGCGGCTGCGGCGCCGTTTCTGGCGGCGGATTTTCTCGATGGAGGCGCGCTTGTCCAGAGGCCTCAACTGGGAGAACCAGTTTCTGCTGCACTGGGACAAAACAGCGGCCTTTGTGCGCAGGCATGGCACGACCCACAAACAGGTGTTTGCCGAAGGACGAAAAGCCCTCCTGCCCTTGCCTCGGAGCCTGTTCCCCGGTTCCAGACAGTTCTCCGAGGTGCGGGTCCGAGCTTCGCTGGATAGGGAAACCCTGTTAAATATGCAATCGCGCGCATTATCATTGATGAAATATGTTGAAAATTAACAAACGATAACCGCTTGATAAATGTCACGCGATATATATAACTGGAGCGTGGCATCGAGAAAGTGGTCATTTGAGTCTTGTAGCGAAGCGAAGGCGAAGCGCGCCCGGAACGGCATTCTCTGTTCACTTCGGTGAGGAAACAGGCATGCCCAGCAAGGATTCATCCAGCCGGCAGGTGCCTCCCGATTTCGCCAAGCGGATTCTGGAAGTCCGGGGAAAGTTGGGGCTGACGCAAATGGGCTTCGCCGAGCGCCTAGGGGTTTCGCACATTTCGGTCTGTCGGTGGGAAAACGACAAGGCGAAGCCGGGGTATTCGGTCTGGAGGCAGATCGTGGAGCTGGAGGGGGAGGCCTTCGGCAGCCCTAGCCCGGCCAATTTGGAACTGTTTCCAGCCTTGCGAGAGGATGCCGGGGTAGGGAGCGTTCTGAGCTTCGGCTGCCGCCCGGATGTCGTGGCGTCGGTGGTCGAGGCAGAGCGGCTGGGCTTTGGGCACTTGGCCAACCCTGGGTTCGCCGCCGAGCTCTCGCTGATTGACCCGCTGCCCCACCAGCGCATCGCCGTGTATGACGTGATGCTGAAGCAGCCACGGTTGCGGTTTCTCCTCGCGGATGATGCCGGCGCGGGCAAAACGATCATGGCCGGGCTTTACATCCGGGAAATGCTGTCGCGCAGGCTTATCCGGCGGGTGCTGGTGGTCGCGCCGGCCGGGCTGGTGGGGAACTGGCTACGGGAAATGCGGCGGTTGTTCAACCTGCCGTTCCGGGTGGTGATGGGCGCGGATGTGCGCATGGGAAACCCGTTCTTCGGAGATGACGGCGATCTGGTCATCGTGAGCGTGGATACCCTGACCGGCGACAAGATGCTTTCGCGCGTGGGGGCGCCGGAGGTGGCCCCGTATGACCTGGTGATCTTCGATGAGGCGCACAAGCTGGCCGCAAGGCGGAATCCGGACGGCACCGTCAGCAAGACGGATCGTTACCGCATCGCGGAGGCCCTTTGCGGCACGGGGAGCGACGATGCGATTGTCCTGCCGTGGCAGGCGCAGCATGTGTTGCTCTTGACGGCGACGCCGCACATGGGGGTGGACTACCCGTATTTTGCGCTGTGGCGACTGCTGGAACCGAACGTGCTGGCAACGCCAGAGGCGTTCGACGGCTACCCTGATGAGGCGAAACGGCGGAACTTCATCCGGCGGACGAAGGAAGAGATGGTCACGTTCGAAGGGCTGCCGCTCTACCCAGTGCGGGAGTCGCACACCTGGAACTTCGACCTGAATCCAGCGGAAGACGAGGTCTATCAGGCGACGACACTCTACATGCGGGCCACCTACAACCGGGCGCGGATTCTGAACCGGTCGGCGGCACGGCTGGCGATGAGCGTTTTCCAGCGGCGGCTGGCGAGTTCCTCGTATGCGCTAATGCGGTCGTTTGAGCGCCGCGTGCAGAAACTGGATGAACTGATCCGACAGATTGAGTTGGGCGAGTTATCCGCCGAGGACTTGGCCAACCAGCAGCGCCGGTTGGAATCAAGCCGTGGGTTCCGCGACGTGTTTGAATTGGAGACGGCGGACGAGGAAGAAGCGGAGAACGGCGTTGAGGAAAATGAGCGAGGGGAGGACACCCTGCTGGCGGGTGTGGTCGCCACCTCCCTGGCGGAACTGGAGTCAGAACGAGCGGAAGTGGAAAACCTGCGGCGGGCGGCGAGCGAGCTTTACGAGTCGGGCGAGGAATCGAAGTTCAACCGGATGCTGGAGGCCTTTCGCGATCCGCAGTTTGCAGACGAGAAGTTCCTGATCTTCACCGAGCACCGCGACACGCTGGAATACATCGTGACCCGTTTGAAGGGGCTGGGCTACCAGGACCAGGTGGCGAGCATTCACGGCGGGATGGACTACCGCGAGCGGGAGCAGCAGGTGGATTTCTTCCGGCGCGACACGCGGCAAGGCGGGGCGCGCTACATGGTCTGCACGGATGCGGCCGGGGAAGGGCTGAACATGCAGTTCTGCCGGCTGATGATCAACTATGACATTCCGTGGAATCCGGCGCGGATCGAGCAGCGTTTCGGGCGCATCCACCGCTACGGCCAGAAGGCCAAACTGGTGCTTCTGTTCAACCTGGTGGCGAGCAAGACCCGCGAGGGCAAGGTGCTCAAGCGGCTGCTGGAAAAGTTGGAGACGATTCGCAAGGCGCTGACGTCGGACAAAGTGTTCGACGTGATTGGGGCGCAGTTCGGAGGGATGTCGCTGCGGGATTTGATGATTCGGGCGGTCGTGGAGGACAATGCCGACGAGTTGTCAGAGCAGATTGACCGGGGGCTGACGAAGGAAAAGGCGCGGGAAACAATCCGTGCCGTGGAGCGCCGCTATCCGCGCACGGGCGATGTGGCCACGCACCTGGTGGAGCAGCGTCTCCGCTTGGAGAAAGAGGATTTACGGCGCCTGCTGCCGGGCTATGTGAGGCGGTTTTTGGAGAAGGCGTGCCCGCTGATGGGCCTTCGCCTCGAGGGCGACCTGGACTCGACTTTCGAGATTGCCGGCCAGAAGCGGGGCGCCACCGACTGGCTGTTGCCGTTGCTGGAAACGTATCCTGAGGAGGCCCGGGGAATATTCACCGTGCTGAAGCCGAAGGAGAGCGAAGCGGCCGTGTTCCTGCATCCGGGCGAGCGCGTGTTTGACCGGCTTTGCTCGCTGATTCGGGCCCGGTTTCAGCAGGCCGCACTCGCGGGGAGCGTGTTCACCGACCCGTGGACGGATGCGCCGTATTTCGTGCATGTGGCACGGGTGCAGGTAGTGCGGATGAAGTCCGAACCCCTGACCCCTCTCCCGTCCGGCGGCCGAGGTGGGCCGGCGCCGCCCTCAAGCCGTGAGCCCCTGGATTGCCGGCTGGTGGCGGTGAAACAACGGCTGACCGGCGTGTGCGTGGAGATGGCGCTGGAGCAACTGCTGTTGCTGCGCGGCGTCGAGTCCGGGCCGGGGGCATCCGATTTCGCCCGGCAGCAAGGTCCGCTGGCGGTGGACCGGGCCACAAAATGGCTGAACGGAGAGTTGCTGCGGCCGCTGGTCGAGGAGCGCCAGAAGGAATTGAAGGCAACGCTGCCGCAACGGCTGGAGTTCCTGCAAAGGGGGCTTGCGTATCACGAAGCGGAGCTTGCCATCGAGCGGACGCGCCGGTCCGAGAAGGCCCGTCAGGGCGACCCGCGGGCGAAGCACCTGCTGGATCGCGTGAAGGAGCGCCAGCGCAACCTGGCGGCGCAACGCGAGCGGGCCTGCGCGGAATTGATGATGGAGCCAGACTTGGTCCGGGCGGAGGAACCGAAGTTCATCGCCCATGCGCTGGTGGTGCCGTCCACGGACCCGGAGGAGCGCAAGCGGCACGACCGTGAGGTTGAGAAGATCGCCATGCTGAAAGCGATTGGCTTCGAGGAAGAGCATGACCGGTTGGTCGTGGACGTCTCCGCGCCGGAGAAGGCAGTGATGCAAGGGCTGGAGGCATGGCCAGGTTTTGACCTGCTCTCGCGCAACGGCAAGAGCGGTCCGAACGCCATCGAGGTCAAGGGCCGGGCGGGCGTGGGCGAGATTGAAGTCTCGGACAATGAGTGGGCGAAGGCGTGCAACCTGCGGGAGCGGTATTGGCTTTACGTGGTGTTCAACTGCGCGGGCGCGCACCCTGAATTGCATCGAATCCAAGACCCCTTCCGGAAACTGATTGCACGAGCCAAGGGTGGCATGGTGCTGGATGCTTCCGCTATCCTCCAATCCGCAGAAGGGCCTGTATGAAAAGAACCGGTCTCGTTCAGGCCGCTTTGCCTTCCACGATCCACAATTCTTGTAACTGTTCAGGTGTGGGGCAGACCTCCGTTCTGCCAGTTCACGGAGCCTCCGGCTCCGTGAACCTGGTGCGGTCGGAACACCGGGCCAGAGGCCCGGCTAACCGGCAGACCAGAGGTCTGCCCCACTCTCCCACCTGAACAGTTACCAATTTTTTACCTTGAATATCGGAGAAACAATCGGCCAGGCTGAAGCAGATCAACAACAACGGTGCAGTTGCGAATGAAGACCACCATACCGCTGACGAATGCGTTAAAGCAACCGGGAGGCGCCAGGTTCTACCGATGCGCCCTGCAGGTTAATCCGTTTGCGTATCTAAAGCGGCACAACAAGCCCACGTCCTTCGTTGACGAGGCGTCGTACAACAAGGCGATTGTTGACGCTTGTCTGGCCGCAGAGATCGAGGTCATTGGTGTCGCTGACCATTACCGCATCAAAGACTCGCAGACGCTCATAGATACCGCACGCCAAGCGGGGCTGTTCGTTTTTCCTGGATTCGAAGCGAAGGCAAAGGACGGCGTCCATTTTCTCTGTTTGTTCGGTCCGTCCGTAACAGCGGACCTGGTGCAAGCGAAGATTCACGATTGCGGAATCCACGACGAATCGCAGCTATCGCCGGCAGGAAAGTACGATAGCGCGGAACTTCTCAGCGAGTGCAGGAAGTGGAGGGTGGCGGCCTGCATCGCTGCGCACGTGGCAGCGGACGATGGGTTGTTGAGGGTGCTTAAAGGCCAGCCTCGGATCTCAGCTTGGAGGGATGAAAACCTTTTGGCGTGCTCGCTGCCTCATTCGATAGATGATGCCCCCGAGGAGCTGCGTCCGATACTGCGGAATAAGAACGTTGACTACAAGCGCGAGCGAGCGAGCGCTGTTCTCAACAGCCAGGACGTTTCAGACCCCTCGGATCTGAAAAAGACCGGAGCCTCGTGCTGGATAAAAATGTCGTCGCTGTCCATTGAGGGTTTGCGCCAAGCCTTTCTCGATCCCGACTCTCGCGTTCGCCTGGCGACCGACCCGGTGCCGGAAAGCCACTCGGAGTTTGTCGCGGTCACGTGGGAAGGGGGATTCTTGGATGGAGCGGCAATTCACTTTAATGAGAACCTGAATGTTTTAGTCGGCGGACGCGGCTCCGGGAAATCCACCGTCGTAGAAAGCTCGCGCTACGTGCTGCAATTGGAACCGGTCGGCGACGAAGCCAAGAGAGTACACGAAGGCATTGCCCGGCAGGTTTTGGGGAGTGGAACGAAGATATCCTTGCTGTTGCGCTCCTGCAGACCCGACGAACGTGAATACGTTATCGAACGTACCGTTCCCAACCCCCCTGTGGTAAGGGACGACCTTGGAAGTGTTCTGGCCCTGGCGCCCTCGGATGTCATTCCGGGCGTGGAAGTTTTTGGGCAACATGAAATATCCGAGCTGGCCAAGAGCCCGGATAAGAGAACTCGACTCCTGGATCGATTTATGGAGCCGGACACCGGTCGCGTGAAGCGAAAATCAGACTTGAGGCGCGAACTCGATCGGTCGCGCACGCGTATCCTGGACTCGCGAAAGGAGCTTCAGGAGATTGAAGAAAGGTTGGCGACATTACCGGCCTTAGAGGAGACGCTGAAGCGCTACCGAGAACTAGGTTTGGAAGAGAAACTCAAGGAGCAAAGCCTCCTGGTGCGCGAGGAGCGATTGCTCAGGTCGGCCCAAGAGACTCTGGAACCGTTTCGGCGCACCGGCGATTCGCTTCGCGAAGCTTTGCCGATTGACACAGCGTTCGTTTCCCAGCAAGCTCTCGAAGCCCTGCCGGGGAAACAGATTCTCCGTGCGCTGGATGCGGTCCTCACCAAGTTCAACAAGGACGCGGCCGAGGTTTCTGAAGCCTTAGACAACACCGTAGCGGCGGCGGAAAATGCCATGAAGGGCGTTCGCGCTCAGTGGGAGGAGCGGAAGAAAAGCGTCCAGGGGGATTATGAAAAGACCCTTCGCGAGCTTCAAAAGTCAAAGATCGATGGCGAAGAGTTTCAGAGACTCGAGCGCGCCGCCAAAAAAGTGAATCGCCAGCTCTGTGATTTGGTTCGTGTCCGGGTCGAGTTTTCGGGAAACAGAGAACCCCTCATGGCTGCCTTGAGGCAGGTGGGCGGGAGGCTTAGCGAGGTGTTGGATTTGCTCCGGACGGCGCCGGATTTTTCGCTGGCGAGATTCGCCGCATCTCTGAGGGCTGGACGTGACGAGTTAGTGAAAAGGTTCCCACTTCCCCCTGCCCAGGCGGAGCGACTTGCTCAGGCAGGCGACCCAGTTGTCATGCAGATCGAGGAGCTTGAATTACCGCCCATCATGCACATCGAATTGAACATCGCGTCCGAAGGCCAAGCGGCGGAGTGGCGCACGCTGGAAGGTCTATCCACTGGCCAGAAGGCGACAGCAGTATTGTTGCTCTTGCTCCTTGAATCTGAGGCGCCCTTGATTGTTGACCAGCCCGAAGACGATCTCGGCAGCCGATTCATTACCGGGGGGGTAGTTCCAAAGATGAGAGAAGAGAAACGCCGGCGGCAGTTTATTCTCGCGACGCATAACGCGAATATCCCCGTTTTGGGAGATGCTGAACTGATTCTCGGCTTGTTCCCCAAGGGCGAAGCTGGCCAAGGGCATGCCGAATTGCCGGCCAAGTATATGGGGTCGATCGACAGCGGCCCAGTCCAGGATCTCGTGGAGGACGTTCTTGAAGGTGGCAAAGAGGCGTTTGAAACGCGGCGCAAGAAATATGGATTCTGAGCTATGACCAAAACCGAACTGTTGGACATCGTCAGGGATGGTGAAAACTCCGGGGTGGAGTTCAAGCGGGACACCATCGACAACCGTGCGCTGGCCAAAGAACTGGTGTCATTCGCGAACCTTCGCGGTGGCGTCGTTTTGCTGGGAGTCGAAGACGACGGCACCATCGCTGGGCTTACCCGGTATGAACTGACCGACCGGCACGACCCAACTTCGCCTCGCAACTACCGCCAGCTTGAGGAGTGGGTCATGCAGGCCTGCCGGGACAAAATCCGCCCGGAAATCATCCCGTACTTCCAGGTCTTTCATGACCTGGAGCCGGGCAAGGATGTCGCCATTGTCCAGGTGGATCGCGGCTGGGGAGCGCACCACGTTTGGCAGGATCAGGATTACACGCCCTATATTCGGGTTGGCTCCATCTGTCGGGAAATGAGCCTGGAAGAAAGGGAGAAACTTTACCAGCAACGCGGCGCTTTTCGGCTGGAGCTGCGGCCTGTCTCCGGCTCCGGCTTGGAAGATTTGGACCGTCGCCGGTTACGGGATTACTTTGGGCGGATCCGCCAGCAACTGCCTGCGCGATTACGGGTACCTCGAACACATGGGAATGGGTGTTCCGCGCAAGATCGTTAAGGGGATGCGTGACCACAACGGAACAGAACCAGACCTCATCGAGGATGGCGAGCGGTTCATGGTGCGGCTGTGGAATGAGAAAAAAAGTAACTGTTCAGGTGTGGGGCAGACCTCCGGTCTGCCAGTTCACGGAGCCTCCGGCTCCGTGAACCTCGTGCGGCCGGAACACCGGGCCAGAGGCCCGGCTAACCGGCAGACCAGAGGTCTGCCCCACCCTCCCACCTGAACAGTTACGAAAAAACGTGACCCGATACCACCCGAGTCATTTCGCCTGTTTCACGGGCAGGACAATCGTATGAACGACAAACCGCGATTGATTGAAGTGGCGTTTCCGCTCAAGCAGGCGTCGCTGGATTCGGTGCATGAGAAGACGGTGCGCCACGGGCACATTTCCTCACTGCACGTCTGGCCGGCACGGCGACCGCTGGCGGCGTGCCGGGCGGCGCTGATCGCCACCCTGCTGCCGGACCCTGGCCACGCCGAGGAGCGAGCGAAGATTCTGGAGAAGCTGGGCGGACACGTGGTGCCGACCGTCAAGAAGAAGAAGATGCCTAGCGGCAAGATAGAGGAAATCAAGGCACACGAAACCGTGGGAGGGATTCTGCACTGGGGCCGCGAAAACGGCCTGGACCTCGATTGGTTCCGCGAGGCCATTCGGAAGGCATACGATGGCCGAGCACCGAAGGTGCTCGACCCATTTGCCGGGGGAGGGGCCATCCCGCTGGAAGCGATGCGGCTGGGATGCGAAGCGACCGCTGTGGATATCAACCCGGTGGCCTGGTTCGTCCTCAAATGCACGCTGGAATACCCGCAGAAGCTGGCGGGGGAGAAGCGACGGTTGCCGGATTTTGCGCTACGGAACCGCGAATTCATGGAGGATTACTTTGAGAAGTCGCTCGGGTTGAAGGGCGCTGCTCTAAGGCGTCGCTTGGTCCAGCAATTCGGGGACGCGGACAATGAGCAGGAGTTTCACGAGTTAAAGGAGGGTCCAGCCACCTGCGGCAGAGAGTTGAAGGCCGATTTGGCTTGGCACGTCCGCGCTTGGGGCAGGTGGGTTTTGGATGAAGCTCGCAAGGGCCTCGCTGAGTTTTACAGAATCTACGCGAGTTGGGAACCGACGCTCCCTGAAAAAGCCAAGAAGGTGGACTACGAGTGGTTAGCCCAATGGAAAACGGACAACTCAACGGAGGTCGCGGCGAAGGGGCTACGCCTGTGCCTCCTTGCGCCGGACGGGAAGCTGGACGGCGCCAAGCTGAACGGTGAGTTTAGTGCCGAGTATTTGGCCGACCACCAGAATCCACGGTGGGTGCCCAAGCCGACCATGGCATACCTGTGGGCGCGGACGGTGGAAAATCCCCAGCATCGTGGAACAGTGGTTCCTTTGCTCAAGACTCGATGGCTGTGCAAGACGAACAACAGACGGGTGTTGCTGACGATCGAGCCGCGCCCGGATGGGGCCGGTGTCACCTTCGGCATTCAGCACGGTGTTCCGAAGGTTGGGGGCAACACGGCCCAACGACGCGAGCACGACAAACGAATCAGTGCCGGGACGATGGCTCGTAACGGTGTGAAATGTCCAGTTCACGGGAATGTCGTGGAGATGGACATCATTCGAGACGAAGGGAAGAGGGGCCGACTCGGAATGGTGTTGACCACGGTGGTATGCGATGGGATTGACGGGAAGGAGTTCCGGCTGCCGACAGAACTGGAGATCGCCAAGGCCGTGGAAGCCGAGCGGGACCTGGAGCGAGCTTATGCTGGAGTTCCGTATGGCCTCCCGCACGAGCCCACTCCGAAGGGAGGAACCGGTGCGAGCAGGGCTTTCTCTTTGGTCAACTATGGCCTTGACGAATGGCACGCGATTTACACCCGGCGGCAACTGCTGGCCCTGGCTGAGTTCGTGAAGGCGACGCGCTTGGCCAGCGAAGCACTCAAGCAATCGGAGGTTCCGGCGGATTGGCGGGAGGCCATATTTGCCTACCTCGTCTGTGGCCTTGATCGGCTGGTGGACTTCTGCAACGTGAATACGCAATGGAAGATTGACGTGCCGACCATCAATCACGCGCTGGTTCGGTTCGCGATTCAGATCACATGGGATTTCGCGGAAGGCAACCCGATCGGCACACTGGCTGGCTCCTACCTTCTCTGCCTGGACCGAATCGCGACCAGTGTGGACACGTTCCGCTCCTTGCCGCCGGGGCTTCCTGCGCCCTCGGTTTTGTGTCAGTCCGCAATGGCACACGGCACGCAAGCGGACATCATCGTTACCGATCCGCCCTATTACGACGCCATCCCCTACTCCGACCTGATGGACTGGTTTTATGTTTGGCTCCGACGCTGCGCGGCTGATTTCTCGCCGGTTTTCGCCCAGGCGATGGCGCAGTCTGTCGGCCCGAAATGGGACAAGGACAAGCAAGATGGGGAGTTGATTGATGATGCGAGCCGGCACGGGGGCGACGCTGCCGTCTCGAAGAAGGCCTATGAAGACGGAATGGCGCGTGTGTTCGCGAGGTGCGCTGAGCAACTCGCGCCGAACGGGCGCATCGTCGTGGTGTTCGCCAACAAGCGGCCTGACGCCTGGGAAACGTTGGTGGCTTCGTTCATCAAGGCTGGATTCGTTGTCGAGGGCAGTTGGCCCATCCAAACGGAACAGCCAAGCAGGACTCGGGGGCAATCGTCAGCCGCTCTGGCCTCCTCGGTCTGGTTGGTCGGGAAGAAGCGGCCTGCGATTGCCCGCCCAGGGTGGGACAACATCGTTCTTCAGCAGATGCGGGAGAAGATTGCGGTGAAACTGCGCGACTTTTGGGATGCGGGGATAAGCGGCCCGGATTTTGTATGGGCCGCAACAGGGCCCGCGATGGAAGCCTACAGCCTCTATCCCGTGGTGAAGAAGGCAAACAAGCCCAACGAGTTGATGAGTGTGTCGGAGTTCCTGCGTCATGTTCGGCGCATGGTGCTGGATTTCGTGGTTGGCCGCGTGCTATCGAAGGCAACAGGCGATGAGGCGGCGGCGACAGAAGAACTGGATAACGTGACGACTTACTACCTGCTGCATCGCAACGACTTCAAGATGGACGAGGCTCCGGCGGGGGCGTGCATCCTCTACTGCGTGTCGTGTGACCTGTCTGACCGTGACCTTGTGGATGCCTTCGACCTGCTGGTGCCGAGCGGCGGGACCAGCGACGGGGACGAGGAAGACGAAGAGCGCCGCGACGATGACGAGGAAATGGCGGAAGGCTCCAGCAGCACCTTCAAGCTGAAGCCGTGGAACAAGCGGAAACGGCCAGGCATGGGCTTCGACCCGGTGGTGGACAAGCCGAAGGCGCGGCTGGATGCAGCCCAAGGCAAGGTGTTCGAGGGAGCGGCGCCGGAGAAGGCCCGGACGCGGATCATTCCCTTGATAGACCAGATTCACCGGCTTATGCACCTGTGGAAGGCCGGCGACGTGGTGAAGGTGGATGACTACCTGAACGGCAAGGGGCTGCGGACGAACGCGCTGTTCCCGCCAGTGCTCCAGGCGGTTATTGAGATGGCGGGAGGCGGGTCGGAAGAGCGGTCTATCCTGGAGAGCCTAAGCAATCATGTGCAGGGCCGCAGTGTGCGGGCGGCGTACACGCCGGAGATCTTTAACCGCGAATGACGCGAATGAACGCGAATTTGGGCGATTATGAGACGCGCGAAACACACAAGAGAAAGAACTGCCCCCAGCGGGAATAAACTGAGAAAGTGAAGCATCATGATCAAGTGTCTGAAGCTGTTGGACTTCAAGAGTTTTGAGAAAGCCGACTTGGAATTCGGCCCCCTCACGGCCTTGGTGGGGACCAAGCCATGAACGTCCTCATTATCGCGGAGGATCCGATCAAGGACCAGCACATGCTCAAGCCGATTATTGAGGCGATGCTCAGTTACTTGGGCAAGGCAACGGCCAAGGTTGCCGTTCACCAAGAGCGGTCGGGAGGATTCGGTCAGGCGCTCAGGAAGGAGCGGATCGGCCAAATCGTGAAAGAGCGTCGGTATAACGTGGACGTTTTCATCGAGTGCATTGACCGCGACTGCCAGCATGAGGGGAACCCGGCAGCCCAACAGAACCGGCGCAGGGCGTTGGATTTCATCGAGGGCCACATTCGGCAGGAATTCCCTAATGCAAGATTCCTCGCGGAGAACGCGATTGAAGAAATTGAGGTCTGGGTGCTGGCGGGGCTGGATTGGAAGGCCGTTTTTCCAGGTTGGAGCTGGCACGGCATTCGCGCCGACTGGAATCCGAAGGAGGCGTATTTCGAGCCCTTAGCGAAGCAGCCGGGGGTGTTTGCAGAGCCTGGCAACGGACGCCAACCGCTTGGTGAACAGGCGGCCAGACAATATGCCAGGAAACTCCGGGTGTTCTGCAAAGAGGACCTTCTGGCCCTGGAAGAGCGGGTACGCGACATCGGATAAAGGACCCATTTATGAGTAACGGAATCAAACCCTGGCACGAGGTCGTCAAACTGCGCGAGGACGTAAAGACGGGCGAACTGACCCTGGCGATGTTCGCCGCCGATCTTTACGATGTGAAGATGGGCACGGCGAAGTCCGTGTATCGCGACCCCAAGGAGTTTTTCACCCTGACCTTCCCGGCGAGCGGCATCCGGGCGCTGGCGCGGGACGTGGCATATCGCCTAGCCGGCAAGAGCGACAAGGCGGTGCGGCAACTGTCGTTGACCTACGGCGGCGGCAAAACGCACACGCTGATCACGGAGTACCACTTGCACAACGACCCCGCGAACCTGCCGCATGTGCCGGCCGTGGCGGAGTTCAGGGCGGAGATGGGCGGGTTGGCGATTCCGAAGGCGCGGATCGTGGTGCTGCCCTTTGACAAGCTGGATGTGGAGAAGGGCATGGAAATGGTGGGCCCCAGCGGCAAGAAACGCTGGCTGAAACAGCCGTGGAGCTTGCTGGCGTGGCAGATTGCTGGCGAGGCCGGACTCAAGCTTCTGCATGGGGACGGCAAAGCGGAAGAACGGGACTCCGCGCCGGCAGAGAACTTGATGCGGGCGCTGCTGGAACTGGGCGTCAAGGAGGGCGGAACGCTGCTGGTGCTGCTGGACGAGGTGCTGATGTATGCGCATGAGAAGGTCCGCAAGGACCGGGGCTGGCTGGAGACGCTGAAGAACTTCTTCCAGTACCTGACGCAGGCGGCGACCAAGACGGACCGGTGCTGCGTGGTAGCGTCGTTGCTGGCTTCGGACGTGGAGAAGAACGACCCGACCGGGCGCGAAATCGAGTCGGAACTGTCGAAGGTTTTTCAGCGCGAGGGCGAACAGGAGATTCAGCCGGTGACGAAAGAGGAGGCGGCGGAAGTGTTGAAGCGGCGGTTGTTCGAGTTGGAATCCATCAAGGACACGGAAAAGTTCCGCTCGCAAGTCATCACCGCGCTCCAGGGCATCCGGAAGCTGAACGAAGCCGCCGACAGGGGCGGGAGCGCGATCGAGCAGAAGTATCTGCTGAGCTTTCCGTTTCACCCGGAGTTGACGGAGGTGTTTTACGCGAAGTGGTCGGGGATGCCGGGTTTCCAGAGGACGCGCGGCATTCTGCGCACGTTTGCGCTGGCGTTGCGCGACGCGGCCGGGTCGGACCCGTCGCCGTTGATCGGGCCGAGCGTGTTCCTACCCAAAGAGAGTGAAACGAAGATTCCGGAGGGGTTGCGCGAACTGGCGGAAGTGGCGCGAAAGGAGACCTACGAGGGGGCCCAGAGCAACTGGCCGTTCATCCTGGACACGGAACTGGCCAAGGCGCGGCAGATCGAGCAGGACTTCGCGGCGTTGAAGGGGCGGGAAGTCCAGCAGGCGGTGATTGCGACGTTCGTGCATTCGCAGCCGATTGGGAAGACGGCGGACCTGAGCGAATTGTTTGTGCTGGCCGGCGCGACAAACCCGGACCGCATCACGCTGGAAAAGGCGTTGCGGCGCTGGGTGGACGTTTCATGGTTCCTGGATGAGGCGAACTTCCCAGCCGATGACAAGGTGCTGCCGAAGACCTGGCGGCTGGGGTCGCGCCCGAATCTTCAGCAGATGCACGACGTGGCCTGCGCCGACCGGGTGAAGAACGAGACGGTGGAATCGCTGCTGAACACGCTGATTGGCAAGGCCAAAGATTTGACCGCCGGGGCCTCGGCGGCTGGGGCGAAGGTCCACAACCTGCCGGTGAAGCCGAGCGACATCGAGGATGACGGCGAGTTTCACTTTGCGGTGCTGGGGCCGAAGTGCGCCTCGATGTCGGGGAATCCGAGCGCGGAAGCGAGGCGGTATCTGGAGGAAACGACGGGTTCGGACCGTCCGCGAGTGAACAAGAACGCGGTGGTCCTGGGCGTGCCGTCGCGGGACGGGTTGGACGCGGCACGAGGCACCGTGCGGAGTTACCTCGGATGGGAAGAAGTCCGGGAGATGCTGAAGGGGCAGGAACTGGATGAAGTGCGGCGGGTGCGCTTGCAGGGGAACACCGAGAAGGCGCGGGGCGACATCATGGAGGCCATCAAGAATGCCTATTGCATCGTGGTGACGCAGAGCGCGGGAGGGGACATCCAGGCTTTTAAGATTTCGCCGAGCGATGAGCCGCTGTTCATGACGATCAAGGGTGATTCGCGGTCGAGGATTGAGGACAACCCGGTGAGCGCGGACGCACTGCTGCCGGGGGGGCCTTATGACCTTTGGCGGCCCGGCGAAACCGCGCGGCGGATCAAGGACCTTGTGGGAGCATTCGCACAAGTGCCGAAGCTGCCGAAAATGCTGCGGCGCGGGGAGATTCTCAAAACGCTGGTCGAGGGGGGGCGGCAGGGGTTCTTTGTGCTCCGGCAGATGAGGCCGGACAAGTCCTTCCGGACGATTTGGCGGCAGGATGTGTCGGCGGGCGATATCGAGAAAGACCCGACCTGGGAAGTGGTGTTGCCGGAAGCGGCGCAGCTCGAGGAAATCTCGGCATCGTTGCTGACGCCGGAGGGGCTGCCAGAATTGTGGCCGGCGAGCAAGCAGATTGCAGTGTCAGACGCGGTGAACTACTTCGCCGGAAGCAAGTATGTAACGACCAAGCGGGTGGCCGCGGATGGCACGCTGTATGACGAGTCGGTGCCGATTCCCTCGGCGAAGAGCGAGGCGGTGCAGGCCGGGGTGCAGGCGGCGGTGGAGGCCGGCAAGCTGTGGCTGGTGTCGGGGGTGGCGAGCATCTGCGGCGAACCGATACCGACCGGGGTGCTGAGCGCTACGGCGTTGCTGTTTCCGCCGCCGGAGCCGATTGACGTGAACCGGCTGACGCCGGAGCAACTGCCGGCGGCGTGGCAAGGGAACCAGACGACCGCGCTAGGGCTGGCGAACCAGTTGTCGGTGGCCGCCGGGAAGGCGCTGCCGTGGCCGGTGGTGCGGGATGCAATTGACGGGGCCATCCGGGCGCGGTTGCTGGAGCGCACGGCGGATTCCGGCCCGTGGCCGTGCCCGCTGAGCGGGGCGGGAGCGGTGAAGCTGCAACGGCCGCAGAATGTGCCGGTACCCCCGCCACCGCCGCCGCCGCCGAAGCCCGGAACCTTCACGGCGGAGTCGGCGTTGCAATCGCAGGAATTGCAGGAGCTGGCTGAGGTCGTCGGCGACGTGCTGAAGGCGGCGGTGCCCAACACTCTTAAATTGAACGTGCGGATTGAATTGGGTGGCGAGCCGAAGGCGGGCGAGGCGAAGGTGAAGGCTATCAACGCGATGCTGGCGAAGGTGAAGAAGGGGCTGGAACTGAAATAAAATGCCAATTTCTGGAGAATTCACCGGTAGCCCGAACTACAACGGGGCCTTGCTGCAGTGGGCTTTCACAAGATACAACCCCTAAACTATGGCGATTGCTAAGCGCTATTCGATGGCGACGGGCGCGCGGGATTGTTTTTTGGCGGATTGGCGGGCCTTGTTGGCCAGCATGCGCTGTTTGGCGCGGCGGCTGCGGCGCCGTTTCTGGCGGCGGATTTTCTCGATGGAGGCGCGTTCCACCGCGACGAAGCCTTTCCGCAGGGATTCAATCTTATCCAACAGCAGCCGCCGGGCGATGAAGCGGTTGAGTCCTTGCTGCCGCGTGACCTGGCATTTGACTTGAAGCCCGGTGGGCCGGTGCAGGAGCATGACACAGGTGGAAGTTTTGTTGACGTTCTGCCCGCCATGGCCGCCGGAGCGGACGAAGGTCTCTTGAAGATCGGTTTCGTGGACGCCCAGCGCGGCCATGCGCTGAGCCAGTTGGACTTCCTTCTCCGGGCTGACGGGAAATGCGCTCATGAGGCGAAGGCTATGCCGGATTCCACCCGCCTGTCCAGTTCGGTCCCTCGGCCGGGTGCGATTAAAACCGTCGGTCAACTGACAGCGCCTGTTTGCCCCGGAGGGGCTCCCGAGAATAGCCCGGCGTTTCAACGCCGGGTCGGCGAACCGTAAGCGAGGTCCGTCCCGAAGGGACGGCTGAGGGCAACGAGCATTCTCAGTCGTCCCTTCGGGACGAGGGTTTCTGTTCTGGCCTTCCCGGCGTTGAAACGCCGGGCTTATAGCCGGATGTCCCTCCGGGACAAAACTCCCGCGGCACATGCCCGACGCTTTTAACCGCCCCCCCCTCGGCCTGAGAATTGCCGGTTTCCCAACGGGGATATTTCGGGCATAGTAAGCCTGCATGCGTTTGCTTTTTATCGCTGACATTGTCGGGCAACCCGGGCGGCGCGCCGTGACGGAGTTGGTCCCCCGGTTGCGGCAGCAACAGCGCCTTGACCTGGTGGTGGCCAACGGGGAGAACTCCGCCGGCGGGTCCGGCATCACCGTCGGGACAGCCGAGGAGATATTCTCCGGGGGAGTCGATGTCATCACCAGCGGAGATCATCTGTGGGACCAAAAAGAGGTCATCCAGTTGCTCGAACAGGAGCCTCGATTCGTCCGGCCGTTGAATTATCCGCCGGGCGTGCCGGGACAGGGGAGCGTTCTCTTTCAATCCGAGGGCCTGCCCCCGGTCGGCATTCTCAACCTGCAAGGCCGCACTTTCATGGCTCCGATGGACAGCCCGTTCCAAACGGCCCTGGCGGAAGTCGAGCGCCTCCGCCGGAGCACAAAGATTATTTTCGTGGATTTCCACGCCGAGGCCACCTCGGAAAAAGTCGCCCTGGCGCGCCTGCTCGATGGCCGCGTCAGTGCCCTCATCGGCACGCACACCCACGTGCAGACCGCCGATGAACAGATTTTCCCCGGCGGGACCGCGTTCCTGTGTGACGGCGGCTTCACCGGTCCTCACGAGAGCATCATCGGCCGCGAGATCGAGCCGGTGGTGCGGCGGTTCCTGACGAATGCGCCGCAGAAATTCGAAGTGGCCCGCGAGCGGGTGCGGCTCCAGGGAGCGATTGTGGAAATTGACAACACCACCGGGAAAGCCCTGAGCATCCAGCGCGTCTCCGAGGCGCTGGCCGGGTGATTGATTGAAGAGCCATGGCCAGACCGCTCAAAACGCAGTGGGACTTTGGCGACCTGTTCTCCCCGGAGCAGAGTCCCAAGGTGTTGTCCGTGTCAGAGCTGACCCGGCAAATCAAGCGCCTGCTCGAGGCGCAGGTGGGCCAGGTCCGGGTGGCCGGTGAAATCACCAACCTCCGTTTCCAAAGCTCGGGCCACCTCTATTTCACTCTCAAGGATGCCGGCGCCCAGTTGAATTGCGTGTTGTTTCGGGGCGAGCCCAAGGTGGAGCGGTCGTTGTTGGAGGACGGGCGAAAGGTGACCTTGCGCGGCGAAATCACCGTCTATGAGCCGCGCGGACAATATCAAATGCGGGTCATGGCGGTCGAGCTGCAGGGTCTGGGCGCGCTCCAGGCGGCGTTCGAGAAGCTCAAGCAGAGGCTCAGCGCCGAGGGGCTGTTTGCCCCGGAACGCAAACGGCCTTTGCCCCGTTACGCGCAACGCATCGGCCTGGTGACCTCTCCCACGGGCGCGGCCATCCGCGATGTGCTGCACGTCATCCAACGGCGCCATCCGGGCCTGGAACTTATCCTGGCCCCGTGCCGAGTCCAGGGCGAAGGTTCAGCGGCCGAAATCGCCGCCTCGATCCGGCTTCTGAACGAATTCCACGCCTCGCAATCAGCCCTCAGCGAGGGGCAACGGGCGCTGGACTTGATCCTGGTTACCCGCGGCGGCGGCAGCCTGGAAGACCTGTGGGCTTTCAATGAAGAGGTAGTGGCCCGCGCCATTTTCGAGTCCGCCCTGCCCGTCGTTTCGGCTGTCGGACACGAAATCGATTTCACCATCAGCGATTTCGTGGCGGACCTGCGAGCGGCCACTCCGAGCGCGGCGGCGGAGCTGATCACCGAAGGGGTGTTCTCGAGTGGCCAGTTCCTGGCCGAGGCTGACGCCCGGATGCGTCAGTTGGCCGGGCAGCAAATGGCCGGCAAGGCCCAGGCCCTGTCGCGGGCCGCTCAAGGGCTGGCCCGGGCCCACCCTCGGCGCCGGCTCGACGATTGGCTGCAGCGGCTGGACGATTTGCAGACCGGCCTGCTGCGCTCGGCCCGGGCGGGGGCCCGCCGCCAGCGCGTGGCCTGGCAGAACCTCTCGGACCGGCTCTGCCGGGCGCGTCCGGCCCTGCTGCTCAAGCCGCGGCGCCAGGCCCTGCGCCAGGCCCAAGAGCGCCTCCAGGAACAGACCCTTCATCGCCTGGGCGAAGCCTGCAACCGTTTCGAGACCCTCAGCGCTCGCCTTCGCCTCCTGGGACCCGAGCAAGTCCTGGGGCGCGGCTACTCGATCACCCTGGATGCCCAATCCGGCGCCGTCCTGCGCGCCGCCGCCGCCGCCCGGGCCGGACAGCGGTTGAGGACCCGGTTGAAAGTCGGCGAAATTACGAGCGTGGTCCAAAGGGCTGGCGAGCCCGACTAAACGACACTGCAAATGGCGCATACGGATGGCGCAAACGCGCATGACGCTGATACCACAGGATGCCGCCCGCGCCGAAGTACCGACAAAGCAAAACAACCAATGTCCGCTTTCCTAGAAAACATGCCGGCCACCGCGCCAGCCGACGGCCCGTTCTCCCACGCGGAAGTCAGTGTTTATTGCGACGAAAGTCGCCACGAGGGCCAGTCCAGCCAGAAGTACATGGTTATTGGGGGTCTCTGGCTCCTTCGGGAAAAAAGATACGAGTTGCTGGAGCGCCTCCGGGCCCTCCAGCAACCGTCGACCTCAGTAGCTTTTGGTTTGACACCACTGGATATGTCGAGCCAAACCGTCCAAGTCTGGGAAAAGGACACTCTCGTGAATCCCATGCCGAAACAATGAACGCTTCAGAGCCCTGCGGGCATCGTACGGTATTCGTATCCGGGTAATCTCTTCTGAACCTGGTTGAAGTTCGTTCGTCGGATTTGGGTGTACTGTGAAAAGCCCGCTCTGTGCCCGGAGTCGCGGTGTGACGATCCTTGGTATGAATCTGATCGGGCTTTTGATCCGCAAGGGACCGCGATGTGGAAGTGGTTTGGCGAGGTCTTCCTTGGGACAGCGCCAAGCAATGAGCTCAGCGTGTTCACACTTGGGACGCCCATCTTTATGCCGGCTTTCGCACTCGATGGAAACTGCGAAATACAGAGCCACGAGCGGGCTGCGAGTCCAGTCGAGCAACCGAGTAGCCATTCCGTGGTGTTGGGCAATGGCGAGAAGCTCCCAATCATCTCGGTAAATGACCGTGGTCCATTTGTCGTCTCGGAACCGTGATTCGACCAGCCTCGAGATTTCCGCAATCGTCGTGACGTCTTTCATACAGAGCAACCGAAAAAAGGAGACCCCGCGAAGTGCGCGGGGCTTGGATTCGCTGCGCCATAAGGCGCAGGAGTTCCTGCCAGCGACGTTAGCCAATGGCATCGACATGAGTATCGCGCTTGCGGGAATTTTGTAAACACCTATTTTTGCAATTGTTCTTGCCAGTCGCATCCCTGCCTTGTCGAGGGTGGCAGATACCGGAGCGCGAAAACCGTTGAAACGGTTGACATTCGCCCGTTCGGCGCGTAACACCCCGCTGAAGCAGGGTGTTAATGATATTTGGGGGGAGGCCGACAAGGCTGGGACGCGCCGTTTTTGCACCAGGTTTTGCGGCTCTCCAAAGACGTCCCTCCGGGGCACAATCCGGGACGAAGGGTGTACAGGAGCTGACTTGCGCCGGATTACGGATTGCAAGCCCGCTGCAAAGGTGCTGGACGCGGCGGGGATTTGTGTTTAGTTTCTTGGATTATGCCGAGTGTTCCTAAGAACGCGGGCCAGAATAATCCCCCAAAGGCTGGAACTCCGCCTTTTGAGGAAGCTTTGAAAAAGCTGGAAACCATCGTTGAAATGATGGAGTCGGAAGATTTGTCGCTGGAGGCGTTGCTGGCCAAGTACGAGGAAGGCACGGGTTTAGCCCGGATTTGCCAGGAAAAGCTGGCCGAGGCGGAGCTGAAGATTCAGCAGCTCGAGAAAAATGCGGCGGGCCAGATGCAGCTCAAGCCGTTGCCGCCCGGAGTCTCGGCCGAGGCCTGACATGAGCGGATACCTGGCCATGGTGGACAACCCGGGGCAAGTCAAGAAGCTGACCCTTGCCCAACTGCGGGAGTTGGCGGAGGAAATCCGCCAGGAACTCATCACTGTCCTGGCCCGCAACGGGGGGCACCTGGGGCCCAACCTCGGCGTGGTCGAGCTGACCCTCGCCCTGCATCGTGTCTTTACCACCCCCAAGGACAAGCTCGTCTGGGACGTCAGCCACCAGAGCTATATTCACAAGCTGCTGACCGGCCGCAGGGAGCGTTTTCACACGATTCGCAGCACTGGGGGCATCAGCGGATTCGCGCTGCGGAGCGAAAGCGAGCACGATTGCTATGGCGCCGCTCACGCCGGCACCGCCCTCTCGGCCGCCCTGGGCATCTGCGCCGCCCGCGACCGGCTCGGCTCGGATGAGAACGTCGTGGCGATTTTTGGCGATGCGGCCCTGACCAATGGGATTTCCTTTGAGGCGCTCAATAACCTGGCCTACACCACCAAGCGGTTCATCGGCATCCTCAATGACAATGAGTTTAGCATCGCCAGGAACGTCGGCGCCATCGCCAGCTACCTCAACAAGCTCATTACCCACCCGTCCTACAACAAGCTGGCGCGGGATTTCGAGCGTTTCATCCGGCGCTTTCCCAAGGGCGAAGTGGCCTTGAAGCTGGCGCACAAGGCCGAGGAAGGGTTCAAGGGCGCCCTGGCCGAAGTGGGCCTCCAGCCCAGCGCCAAGGCGGCGGAGTCCGATGGCCGGGGCGGCTACGGCAGCAGCCTGATTTTCGAAGAGATGGGGCTGCGCTACCTCGGCCCGATTGACGGCCATGACCTGCTGCTGCTGATTCACACCCTCGAGTTTGCCAAAACCTGCGATCATCCCATCGTCATCCATGTGCTGACCAAGAAGGGCAAGGGCTTCGAGGCAGCGCTCGAGAATCCCGAAAAATTCCACGGCCTGGGCCCTTACGATGTCCAAACCGGCGCCACGCTGCCCGCCAAGCCGGGCATGGCCCCGAACTGGCAGGATGTCTTCGGCCAGGCGATGGTCAAGCTCTGCAAGGGCGACGATTCCATCGTCGGCATCACCGCCGCCATGCCCAGCGGGACAGGGCTCAAGGTCCTGGAGAAGGCCATGCCCGACCGCTACTATGACGTCGGCATCGCGGAGGAGCACGCGGTCCTTTTCGCCTGCGGCATGGCCACCATGGGCTTTCACCCGGTCTGCGCCATCTACTCGACCTTCCTCCAGCGGGCATACGACTGCATCGTGCATGACGCGGCGCTGCAGGACCTGCCGGTCATCTTCTGTATGGACCGCGCCGGCCTCTCGCCCCAGGATGGTCCGACGCACCACGGCTTGTTCGACATCAGCTACATCCGCCCGGTGCCCAACTGCATCGGGATGGCCCCCAAGGACGAGGATGAACTGGTGGACATGATGTTCACGGCCACGCGGCAGCCTCACCCGGCGTTCATCCGCTACCCGCGCGGGCCGGCCGAGGGCGTGCCGATCAAGGACCAGCCCGTGCTGCTGGAAATCGGCAAAGCCGAAGTCCTCCGGGACTTTGCGCATAACGGGCAGCGCAAGGTGGCCTTGTTTGCCCTGGGCAACATGATGGGGCTTGGGCGCGAGGTGGCGGCGCAACTTACCGCCCAAGGCCACGATGTCGCCATCGTCAATCCCCGTTTCTTCAAGCCGCTGGATGCGGGGGTGACTGAGTTCTTCGGGCGGACGGCCGAAGTGCTGGTCACCTTCGAGGACCATGTGCTTGCGGGAGGTTACGGCAGCGCGGTCCTGGAACTGTTCAACGAGAAACGCATCACGACGCCGGTCATCCAGATCGGCTGGCCTGACCGTTTTATCGAGCACGCCACGTCCGTTCAGGAGTTGCGGACCAAGCACGGCCTGACCGTCGAGAACGTCCTCGCCAGGGTCAAAGCCGAGTTCGCCCTCGCCGACGCCCCAGCCGAGGTGACGCCGCAGTGGGCAACGAGCGGCCAAGTGTGAGGGCGCAAATCAGCTTTTGAATATGGCTTATACAGACATTACGCCGCCCGCCGGAGAAAAGATTTGCCTTCATAACGGGCGCCTGGACGTTCCCGATCACCCCATTTTGCCGTTTATTCGCGGCGACGGCACCGGTCCTGACATCTGGGCGGCCAGCCAGCGCGTTTTCGACGCCGCCGTGCAGAGGGCCTACGGCGGGGGGCGCCGGGCGGCTTGGTTCGAGGCCTACGCGGGCCAGACCGCCAAGGACAAGTTCGACAACTGGCTGCCCGACGACACGATCCAGGCCTTCAAGGAATTCCGGGTCGGCATCAAGGGGCCGCTGACCACGCCCGTGGGCGGGGGCATCCGCTCGCTCAACGTCGCCCTGCGGCAGATGCTCGATCTCTACGTCTGCCTGCGTCCGGTCCAGTACTTCCAGGGTGTTCCCTCGCCCGTCAAACGCCCGGAGAAGGTCAACATGGTCATTTTCCGCGAGAACACGGAGGACATTTACGCCGGCATCGATTACCAGGCGGGCAGTGCGGAGGCGAAAAAGCTCCTGGACTTCATCGGGCGCGAACTGCCGGCGGCGCTCCAGAAGATCCGCTTCGGCAAAGAGGCCCCGGAGCTCGTCGGCATCGGCATCAAACCGGTGAGCCGGCCCGGCTCGGAGCGGTTAATGCGCGCCGCCCTGGACTACGCGGTGCGCCACAAACGCAAGAGCGTCACGATTGTCCACAAGGGCAACATCATGAAATACACGGAAGGGGCCTTCCGCGATTGGAGCTATGAGGTGGCCAAACGGGAGTTTGGCGCCGTGGAATTGGAGGGCGGCCCCTGGTGCCGGCTGCCCCAAGGCATCGTCGTCAAAGACGCCATCGCCGACATCACGCTCCAGCAGGTCCTGACACGCCCGGAGGAGTTCGATGTCATCGCCACGCTCAATTTGAACGGGGATTACCTGAGCGACGCCCTGGCCGCGCAGGTAGGCGGCATTGGCATCGCCCCGGGCGGCAACATCAACTATGTCACCGGCCACGCCATCTTCGAGGCCACCCATGGCACGGCTCCCAAATACGCCAACCTGGACCGCGTGAATCCCGGCAGCGTGGTGCTCAGCGGCGAAATGATGTTCCGTTACCTGGGCTGGGCCGAGGCCGCCGACCTCATCGTCAAGGGCCTCAAGGGCGCCATCGCTTCCAAGCGCGTAACCTACGACCTGGCCCGTCTCATGGAAGGGGCCACCGAAATCAAGTGCTCCCAGTTTGGCGACGCTATCATCGCGAATATGTGAGACGGCGGTGCAGTGGGGCGCATCGCGGCCTTGTCGGGTGCGGCAGATACCGGAGCGCGAAAACCGTTAAAACGGTTGACCTTCGCTCGTTCGGCACGTAACACCCCGCTGAGGCAGGTCGTTCACGCTGAACACGCCGGGGCCGAAGACTGCGCGGCCCGTCTCGGCCAAGCCACTTTGGAGGGCGGGGGGAGCGGCTGCGCCTTCCACGGAACTTCAGGAGCCCGGGAGCCACTTGGCGAAGCTCCGGCAGGAGCGACATGTTTATAGCCACCGCTCGCCGACGCCCCCCGTTGGGCCAAACCAGTCAGTACAAGGGAGAAAGTCAGGAGCGCCCAACCACAGTTCTATAAGTTTCTAACCTCGCTTTTTGGCCCTGATGCGGGACATTATCAAGATGCACTGGAACACTGATGAATCTCAAAGGGGTCATTAGGGTCAATCAGCTGGAAAGTTCGGTTCCAGTGTGCTAGCTTGGCGCCCATCTATGACAGTCGAGTCCCATCGATTACTGACGCCTTGGCTGCTGCTGTCGGTCTTGGCTCCGGTCCTGTGTGGTCCGACCACGCTGGGCGAGGAGTCGGTCAAAGCCGCCCCGACTCCCGGGAAACGATTTACCCTCGACCACCTCAACCAAATCGTCCGTCTCTCCGATCCACAAATTGCGCCGGATGGCAAAGCCATCGCTTTGATCGTCGAGCAGGCCGAAACCGACACCAACCGTTGGGCCGGCGAGCTGGTCCTGGTGGAGGTCGCAACCGCTGAGCATCGGCCGTTGACATCCGGGCGGAAGTCCGTAGCGCATCCGCGTTGGTCTCCGTCCGGGGACCGGCTGGCATTTCTGGCTCCTCGCGGTTCCGGCAAAGAAGCCGCGAGGCAGGTTTTCACGCTGCCAATGAACGGCGGCGAGGCCCAGCCGCTTACCAAATCACCTGCGGACGTTCAGCATTTCGCCTGGCGTCCGGACGGCAAAGAGATCGCTTTTGCGGCGGCCGACGAAACGGCCAATAAGAAAGAGCTGGAAAAGGGTGACGACGCCTTCGAGGTGGGCAACGACGATCTGTTCACCAAGGCCGCCCCCATGCCGGTCCACATTTGGCTGATCCCCGCCACCGGAGGCGACGCCAGGCGGCTGACCTCCGGGATCTGGACCTTGCCGGTGGCACTCCCGCCGAGTTCACCGGCATCGCCCCTTTCCTGGTCGCCGGACGGCGAGAAACTCTAGCGAGAGCAGTCCCCCATTACTTACGCCACCAATGCGAGGACGCACACGCTAATCCTGTGCACAACCGGCGACGCGCGCGTGCCACCGACAGAGTCGTAACGGCTCTATCATGCGCTCAAAGATCAGGGCGTGCCCGTGTCCATGGTCGCCTATCCTGTGCCCGGCCACTTCCCGGGCGACCCGATCCGCTCGCGCGACGTCTATCGACGTTGGGCTGAGTGGCTGGATAAGTATATGGCCCCGGAGACGGCTAAGGAATGAGGGAGCATCTGCGGATTGGGAATCCGCGACACAGCAGGCTGGAAGCTTTGTCTTTAACCATATTCTCGGGGGAGACGGCTGAGAGGAACTGATTGATGCACACCGCCTGGATTTCGTGCTTTCCTACCACCGCCGGCGTGGGCCACGGGCCGAAAACCCCGTAGGGGTGACTTGTCTATAGGCGGACCGCGACCCACCAGCCTTCTTTTTGTTTTTCAGCGGCGCGGCGGGCGTGGAATTCGACAGGCGGGCCAGACCCGCGCCGCTGAAAAACAAAAAGCAGGAGGGGGTGGCTGCGCTGGTGCGATAAACAGGCCACCCCTACGGGGTTTGAGCTGGTCCGCAACGGCTTGCTTATGGAGTGCGCCGCCACGCGCTGCAGCGTGACGGCTGACGAGCCGAGGCGGCGGCCGGTTAGGCTCGCCCCGGGTTACTGATTCTTGCTGCCCACTTACCGGGCCGGTTGGGTCGCTGCAAGCCGATCACTCATCTTCTGGACGAGCAGCTCCTGCGCTTTCAGCCCGGCGGTGAGGGCTTCCATTCCGTTCTGTTGCCTCGCCACGGTCGCTTCCAACTCCTGCACCCGGCGATGCTCTTTGAGGAACTCGTTGAGCAGCATCGCGTTCACCGCCTCGTAACGCACGGTGTAAACCTTCCCCTCGGCGTCGCGAGCCACAAGATTGGGGTCCAGCTTTTCCACTTCCTCCGCCACGAGGCCGAACTGCGGGACGCCCTGGGGATCCAACTCGCGCTTGTAGCGGAAGGCCACCGGCTGCAGCGCCAGAATCGCTTCGCTCGCCTTATCCATCGGCCTGATGTCGTCCTTGAAACGCCGCGAGGAGGTCAACGTGCCGAGCTGACCGTTGGCACCGACATAAACGGCCGCGCCTCCCGCCACGGTTGTCCCGGAGATGCCGGCAATATACGTGGCGGTCTGCCCGGCGCCGAGGCGGATGGTTTGGTTTTCGCCAGCGATACCGAAGCTGCCAATGTCGATATTGGAATTGCCCGTGGTGAGGTTGGCGCCGGCGTTGTAGCCCACAGCGACGTTGTTGCCGCCGATGCTGTTAGACTCGAGCGCGCCGGCGCCGAAGGCTGTGTTGTTGTTGCCGGTGGTGTTGCTGTAAAGCGCGTAAGCACCGCTGGCGGTGTTGTTGACGGCAGTGGTGTTGGATTGGAGCGCGCCAGCGCCGAAGGCTGCGTTGTTGCTGCCGCCGGTGTTGCTGTAAAGCGCTTCATAACCGCTGGCGGTGTTGTTGCCGGCGGTGGTGTTGTGGTAAAGCGCGTAAGCACCGCTGGCGGTGTTGTAGCGGCCGCGGGTGTTAAAAACGAGCGCTTCAAAACCGTCGGCAGTGTTGGCGGCGCCGGAGGTGTTGTGGTAAAGCGCTTCAAAACCGCTGGCGGTGTTATCCTTGCCGGTGGTGTTGCGGTAAAGCGCGTAAGAGCCGCTGGCGGTGTTGTTGCTGCCGGTGGTGTTAGATTGGAGCGCCCAAGCGCCGAAGGCTGCATTGTTGCTGCCGGTGGTGTTGCCGAAAAGCGCCTCAAAACCGCTGGCGGTGTTTTGGCTGCCGTCGGTGTTGTTCAAAAGCGCGTTAAAACCGCTGGCGGTGTTGTAATCGCCGTCGGTGTTGTACAAAAGCGCGGCGGAACCGCTGGCGGTGTTGCAGCTGCCGGCGGTGTTGTAGGAAAGCGCGTTGGCACCGTTGGCGGTGTTGTAGTTGCCGCTGGTGTTGCTGGAAAGCGCTTCGTAACCGCTGGCGGTGTTGTAGAGACCGTATGTGTTGGACTGGAGCGCGAAAGCGCCGAAGGCTGCGTTGTTGCTGCCGGAGGTGTCCCAATAGAGCGCATCAAAACCGCAGGCGGTGTTGAAGGTGCCGTTGTTGCTGAAAAGCGTATCAAACCCGAAGGCTGTGTTGCAGGAGCCGAAGGTGTCACTGGAGAGCGATCCAGTCCCGTAGGCGGTGTTGTCCACTCCGGCCGCGCCCATCGTTGCCGGCAGCGCCAGCAGGAGTGCCAAGGCGGCCGCGCCGGTGACCCGGTGCCGCAGCGCGCGGATGGCGGTGGCGGGTGTTGGAAGCGCGCCCGGAAGGTGCGCCTGGTTGATTCGATGCGTGTCGATGTTTGATTTCATACTGTCTCTTCGGTTGATGCGGTTGAGGTTTATCGGGTCACTGCTCCAACGCGCTTTCCTGCGCCATGAAGGACCTGGGGTTAAACATTGGAGGTTGGCATAAAATCCGGAATCGCGAGCATTCAATGCCTGCGCACCCAAACCCGATCTCCCAATTCCCACTGCCATTTTCATAACCAACTCGCCACGCTGCCAGGCCAACAAATCCTAATGCTCGGCGGCTGATGCTGAGCATTAGCTGTTATGGAGCGTGGTTTTCTCAGAAAGTCAAGGCACCGTCAAGGGAAAGTTGTGGAAATCTTCTCCACAATATTTGCACTTCTACTGTTACAATGGCATGGAATCTGCTCTGCGCAACCTCTTCGAGGCAGCCAAGATCGTCCTCGCCTTCCCTTTCTCCTCCGAAAGGGGTCGCATGAAGGGGGCCAGCCAGTCATTTCCGGAGCGCAACGCACGTCCACCAGGCCAGGCCGGCCAACAGGGCCAGGAACACCAGAAACAGAACGACCTTCAGGACCAATTTCGTGAGCTTAACTGCCAGGGCCAGGACCACAATGGCGGCCAGGACGACCAGCACCACGGCGGCTATGCCGAGTGGTCCCTGAAGTTGTCTGAGCAAGTGGTCCATTGCGTGATAAGGTCACTTGAAACCGATGCGGTAGGCCTGGTAGCGGGCGATCACCGCCTTCACGTAGGCCTTGGTGGCCGGGAAACCGATCTGCTCGATAAAAGCGGCGCTGTTGGTCGCGCCGCCGGCATGATTCCACTTCAAGACATTGCCGCGCCCGGCGTTGTAATCGGCCAGGGCGTAGGCCAGGGGGTCATCGGTCTGGGCGTAGCGGCGGAGCAGCTTTCTCAAGTACCAGGCGCCCGCCAGCGTGTTCGTGCGCGAATCCAAACAGTGCTCGTGCTCGAAGCCGGCAATGCCTTCGGCATCCGCCCATTGCTGCGCGGCCGTTTCCCGAAGTTGCATCAAGCCGATCTCCTGCGCCCGCCCGCGCGCGCGCGGGCGGAACCGGCTCTCGCGCCACACCACCGCCTTGACCAGGGCCGGTGGCACCCCATACCGCTGGGCTGCCGCGCGAATCGGCCCGTCCTGGCTGCGTTCCAACCACCCCGCCCACCACCAGTACACCCCCGCCCCTCCGGCCAGAAGCAGAAGAATCCCCAGAGTCACTCGGCGCCATTTCACCTCGTCCTTCTACCCCACCCCGCCGCCCGCGTCGAGCCTGGCCGCCCTGAAATCCGAAGGCGGAAATCCTCACCTGGCGTAGCCAGAACCAAAGGGCCTGGCGAAAATCGCAGCCCTATGCTGCCCGGGGTGGTCTTTGGGCGGTTTAAGCCGACTAAAGTCGGCTTACCGCGTCCGAGGACCGGCTCGG
>Ga0187857_10001113_pt1 | contig 29151 bp, 24 predicted proteins | sample June2016WEW_8_10_FD_132984 | JGI IMG/M metagenome (GOLD analysis project Ga0187857, IMG submission 132984) | Peatland microbial communities from SPRUCE experiment site at the Marcell Experimental Forest, Minnesota, USA - June2016WEW_8_100 | ecosystem: Environmental > Terrestrial > Soil >... | reverse complement strand
GCCGTAGCGAAGGTCCCGCCAGAGCGTCTCTACCCAATTCCATCCCCACATCTCCCTGCTCCTTTCTTGCGCCAAGGCCACATTGCCGAAGCGGCGCAACGCCGCATAGTGAGCTTCCTCGGGCGGCATGCCGGATTCCAGGTTCTCCTGCTCTTCCATTTCCAGATGCAAGCGAATCTCTTCCGCGAGATCGTCCACCGGCTTCCGCCGGCGAAACAGCGCACCGAATTTGGCAAGCTCGCGGTGCCAGCTCATCCTAAGCTCTCAGTCCTCAGCTATCAGCTTTCAGCCATCACTCGTCAGTTTTCAGTCCTTCCACTGCGCTCCCAATGATTACTGACGACTGACCACGGACTACTGACCACGGACCACGGACGACTGACCACTGACGACGCTTCCACCATCCAAGTTCGTTTTCGGTCAATCGACCATCGTCAATCGAAAATCGCCAATCACTCATTGCCCCTCCTCGGACTCGGCGGGCCGCAGAACGCCGGTAATGGCCCGCACAAGGCGCTCCCAACGCGAGGTCTCGGCCAGCAATTGCCGGCGCCCCGCCGCGGTCAGGCGGTAGTACTTGGCCCGCTGGTTGTTCTTGGAAACGCCCCAAGCGGCCGAAATCCAACCTTCCTGTTGCAGGCGCTGCAGGGCGGGGTAGAGCGACCCGTGTTCCACCTTGAGCGCCTCTTCCGACAGGCGCTCAATGGACTTGGCAATGCCATGCCCGTGAGTCGGTCCCCAGCGCAAGGTGCGCAGAATCAGCATGTCGAGCGAGCCATAAACTAGTTCGATTCGGTCTCCGGATGGTTGCTTGGCCATAGTGGCAGGTAATCTACCACACAAGGCGGTAGATTATCTACTAAATAAAAACGGTGGGTAGTGGTGTCATTTGGAATAGGATCACATTCGGAACACTGGTCATTCCCGCGAAAGCGGGAATCCAGTCCGTCGGCGGCGCGTTTCCAGTGGCTTGCCGAGTAGATTCCCGCTTTCGGGGGAATGACCGCGCCTCGGAGTGCCCGGTTCTCGCAAATGACACCACTACCGAACTGTGGGGCTCGTGACCCACTCCGGCCTTCTCCGAAGGTTTTCCTTGCCTGGTCGGATGGTTTCGGAAGAAAATCCTGTCGGCGCCAAGTTGCTCATGCTCACCCCTGGAGCGCAGGAGTGACTGGGTACCGCGCTGAGCAGCCCACGGCCGAGCCGCGATATGAGCCCCCACGAGGGAGCCCGGCTATCGGTCACGCAGCCACCGCTGTACGCGGGATCACTTGTTCTTTACGGTGGTCCTTCTGGCTGACGGCGCTGGAGGGTATCGGTTTGCGCTGATATTTGTTCGGGACCTTCCGAACTCGGAGTGTCGGGGAATTTCACTTGCACTTCCCGCAGACGCTTTAGTGCGCCCGAAAGCGAACCTTTCCGCTGAGTGGCTCCCTCCAAACCGTGGAAACTGAATCCCTTTTAAGCCGGTGCTAACACCTTCCGGCGTTTCCGGCGCGAATCTTTCCCCACGCCCACTCTGTAAGGACTAAAATATGCTTCGCATTGTTGCGGTGTCGCCCGCCAACGCCTGCGAGTCCGCACCCAAGGAGAACCCTGTTGAAACGCGCCGCCCATCTGTTTTGCGGATTACTGATTCTTTCCTCGTTTTGGCTTCAGGCTCAGCCCGGCCTGCCTGCGCCGCCAGGCAAGAAGCTCCTGACGCTCCAGGAGGTCATCCACAGCGACAGCATCATCGCGCCGGGAATCTCCGCCCTGCGTTGGCGTCCCGGGGGCAAACAGTTGACCTACGTCCGCCCCGGTCTCCCGGGTGCCGCCCGGCTCTGTGCCTACGACTTGGAGCGCCGCACCGAGACTGTCCTCTTCGATCCCTCGACCCGGAAAGAGAAGCTTGCCCTTGATTCCTACCAGTGGTCCCCGCGGGGCGACGCGATCCTGCTGGAAGGAGAAAACGATCTGTGGCTGCTGGAGGCGCAATCGGGGCAACTGCGGCGCCTCACCCAGGATGAAGATGCGGAGGAAGTTCCGGCTTTCTCCCCCGCGGGTGACCGGATCGCCTTCGTGAAGAAGCACGACCTCTACGTGCTGGACCTCGAGAAGGGCGCGGCGCGGCGACTGACCCAGGATGGCAGCGGCACGGTCTACAATGGCCGGCTCGACTGGGTCTACGAAGAGGAGCTGGCCGACCGCTCCACGGCGCGGGCTTTTGAGTGGTCGCCGGACGGCAAGCACCTAGCCTACTTGCGGCTTGACGACGGCCCCGTTCCCGAATATCCCATCACCGACTACCTGGGAGCGCACGTGCGCCTGGTCTCCGAGCGCTTTCCGCAGCCGGGCGATCCCAATCCCCGGGCCTCACTGCACGTGGTGGCGGTCGAGGACGCCGCCTCCGAACCCGCCCTCCTTACCCTGGACGCGCAGCAGGTGGAATACCTCGGTCCCGCCTTTACCTGGACGCCGGACGCGACAGCCCTGTGTTTCCTGGCCCTCAACCGTGCGCAAACCGAAGTCGCCGTGCATCGCTGGGAGCCCGCGTCAGGACGGGACCGCGTCCTGTTAGTGGAACATGACCCCTACTGGGTGAACTCGCTTGAGCCTCCGCGCTTCCTCGAAGGCGGCCGCGAGTTTTTGTGGGTTTCCGAGCGCGACGGATGGCAACACGTTTATCTCTATACGGCCGAGGGAAAGCTGGTTCGCCAGATTACCCGCGGCGCGTGGATGCTCGACCGGCCGGTGTTCCAGGACGCGCCCCTGTTCCAATTGGACCCGCAGGAAAAGTGGCTTTACTTTGCCGCCACCCACCCCGACCCGCGCGAAAGGCAGCTTTACCGCGTTCACCTGGATGGCAGCGGCCTGGAGCGGATTACTTCCGAGGCGGGCTCGCACACGCTCGACCTTTCGCCGGATGGCCGTTTTCTGGCCGATCGCTTCTCCTCGCCCGACACCCCGCCCGTGACGCGCCTCGTGAATTCTGACGGCACGCCGGGCGCCCTGCTCGATAATCCCACGCATCACCTGGACGACTATGCTTTGGGCAGGCGCGAGTTTCTGGAGGTGAAAGCCCACGACGGGGCCACGCTTTATGCGGAGCTCCTGAAACCCCCGGATTTCGACCCCGCGCGCAAGTATCCGGTGATCGTCGATGTCTATGGAGGGCCACACGTACAGCTTGTGCAGAAACACTGGGAGGGCGCGGGCCTGTTCGAACAGTTGCTGGCCCAGAACGGTTTTCTGGTGTGGACGCTCGACGGGCGCGGCTCCTGGGGGCGCGGCCATGCCTGGGAGTCGGCTATCTTCGAAAACATGGGGAAGCACGAACTGGAAGACCAACTGGCGGGCGTCGATTACCTGAAGTCACTACCCTACGTGGACGGCGCGCGCCTCGGCATCCGGGGATGGTCCTACGGTGGGTACATGACGCTCTATGCGCTGACGCACGCGCCGGACGTCTTCAAGTGCGGCGCGGCGGGGGCGCCCGTCACCGATTGGAAGTTCTACGACAGCATCTACACGGAGCGCTATATGCGCACCGCCGGCGAGAATCCCGAGGGCTACAAGAGCGCCTCGCCGCTCCAGGCCGCCGCGAACCTCCGGGCCCGGCTGCTCATAATCCACGGCACCTCGGACGACAACGTACACCTGCAAAACACCATCAACTTTCTCGACGCTCTCATCCGCGCCGGCAAGCCCTACGAGTTCCACCTGCAGCCCGGACAGAAACACGGCTTCCAGGGAGACATTCCACGCAGCTACATCGACCAGCGCATCTTGGATTTCTTCAAGGCAAATCTGTGAAGACTGAGGCTGAATGCTGACGTTTTGGAGGGAGTCGCGGGTGGCGCATACGTCCCGACGGTTTTTGTCGGGATGTATGCGACCGAGGGACGATTTAATTTTCGGGTGCTATAGCACTATTACGGCCTCTAAGTTGCTTTCATGGAGATACTACAGCCGACGCGAAGCATCGGGTTAGGGCTGTTCATGACCCCTCACCCGGCCCGCGCCGGCTGGTGAAAGCGCCGGTCGCGGCCCACCCTCTCCCCTCGGAGAGGGTTAGACATCAGCCTGCGGGTGGCGCATACGTGCCGCTTTTTGGCATGTATGCGGCCTTTAAAGATCGTATAATGATCGAGTGTTACGGCAGAAACATTATTACGGACTGAATCACCTCCACTACTTGACCCGCAGCACGTATCGACGCACCCGCCTCTTCGATTCGGAGAGGTTCAAGCGCCAATGGGTACAAACCCTGGATGAACTGCGCAGCGAATTCGGTTTCAAGATCATTGGATATGTCTTGATGCCCGAGCATTTTCATCTCTTGATCTGGCCCTCGACTGATCTCAACCCTTCTCAAATCCTACAGAAGCTTGAGGATCGCACCGCCCTATTTATTCTGAAGAATTTGAAAGATAATGCGAGCTATCCCTGGTGTCAGAAGATGCTCAGTCGCGTTAAGTTGCCTTCCACCGTTCACCATCACGCGCACTTCCGGGTATGGCAACGCGGGGGCTATGACATGAATACCTGGAGTCCCAGGAAGCGGCAGGAAAAACTCAACTACATGCACGCCAATCCGGTCACCCGCAAGCTTGTTAAGAAACCCGTCGACTGGGCGTGGTCCAGTTGGAGATTCTATTTTCTGGACGATGCTTCCATACTCTCGATGGACCGAATGTTGCGAGCGCATACATGCCAGAATGCGGCACGTATGCGCCACCCGCGACAAGAAGCAGCAACAGATAATAAGTCGGGTGAAATCTGCCCTAGAGTCACAAGGACTGGAGGTTGTTATTGAGGAACTGCTTTGGAGATGAAGCCGAGGCATGGTGTCGCGACGCGCATGTTGATCGATATTGGGGTCGCGGGTGGCGCATCCCGATACAACGCATCGGGACAGGTACATTGCTTTTCATGTGTGCGCTCCGCGAGCACGTGCAATATCTCTTCTGTCGGGGCCACCCGCGTGGTGGCCACAAAGCGCTGCGCTGGGGGGTACTCAATCCCGGGTGACCAGGGCGGAGGCTTGGCGTTCCATCTCGGAAGCCGTGGTGACCTGCTCCGGGTAGTTCATGACCTCGATTTCCGCCGTGAAGCGGTTGCTGGCGCCGGAAGCGCCGGCCAAACCCTCGGAGAGGCGGTCGGCGGCTTGCTTGGCCACCGCATCGCTCATGCCGGGCAGAACGATACCGAATACCCTGGGCGAGAGGCGATAGAGGGAGTCTTCCGTACGCAGCTTGCGGCTGAGGACCTTCGCAGCGTCGCCGAGTGCCACCTGGGCCTGCGGGCCTTCGGCGAACGGCTTCGAAAGCTTCAGGTACACAAGGATGAGCGAGAGAGGATCGCGGGTTTGAGTGGAACGGCGGAAGTCCATGGTGAGCCGGTCCTGAAAATGACTGAATCCCAGCAAGGTTCCCAGAAGTTCGCCACTTGACTCTTCCTGGAGCCGCGCCATCTGCTCCTTTTCCTCGATAAGTCTGCTGCGGAGCTTCTGGACCACGAACTGCCGGTTTACCAGATAAGCCACCAGGAGGACGCATAGCGCGCAGAAGCCGAAGAACAGAGTGCGCGAGGGCGCCGCTGGACCGACGTTCTTGCCGAAAACTGCTGGATACATCAGCAAGACCATGCCGCCTTCCAGGATGAGGATCATCACGAGCGCCAGCATGGACAACTGCCGGTCGCGGCGGTCGAGTGTCTTCTGATTAACCTTGTCAAACAGGTCCATGCGGACCTCCTCAGCAAGAGGGATGGGGAGCAATCCCCGTCGGCAGCTCTTCGTCAGCACCTGGTACTGGAGGCGCCGTTTACGAATCCTATAACACTGCCCGGTTGCAGTGTCAATCAAGACTTACGCGAGGGCTTGCACCTGTGACCGCCTGTGCAACGTGTTTTCAAGGTTAGCCCGAGTCTTTCGCCACGCTGGGAGGTTTTGGAGCCTGCCGGAAGGGCTGAGCATCAAGAACCCCAGCACCGAAGGATTCTACATGGAATTTGAGCGCGGACCTCACGTCAGCGAGAGCTTCTTCGTAGGTGTCGCCTTCGCCGACCACTACCCCCTTCACGCCGAGAGGGTAGGCGACGAATCCATCTGAGTGCTTCTCGATGACAATCTTGATGTTGCGCATGATCCCTCCTCGATTGCCAACTATAGCACCAGAGAATCTTACTTCGGGGGGAACTTGAACCTGACCCGGCTTTGCTTGGGGCCGACTTTGAAAACGATGTCGAGGTAGAAGGGTAGCGCGGACCTGTTCTGTAGGTCTGCGGCTTTTCCCTGCCCAGAGGGGACGAGCCGCGGACCTACAGAACAGGTCCGCGCTACACCCGCCTCCAACTCCGTGGTGAGAAATTGGCGCCAAGGTCAGGCCGCGGGCGGACGGGGCGTGAAGGTCACTCGATAGACGCGCCGCGGGCCGATTCGAAAAATCACCGAGGAGTACTTGCTGGAACTGAATTCCATATTCGGGTCGGTTAGGCGCTCCCAGCTTGGTGGGTCTGAACCGGGAGTCGCCATGTAGACGGCGCCTTCCTTGATCTTGCGTTGGGCTTCGGCGTTTGAGGGGAAGAAATCGCAAGCCGTCAACAGACGGAACAGCTTCGTCGGTGTATCAAGAATAAATGCCTGCGCCACTACTTCAGCGGGCAGCCGCTTGTCCCGAAACTGCGCCTCAAAGCCTTTCTGTGATTGCACAGCAGCGTCCGCGCCGTGGAAATCTGTAATGATGCGCCGCGCCAGGGCTTTCTTAACTTCGAGCGGGTGATCTTTTCCGGATGCCACCGAGGTCTTGAGAACCTCAATTTGCGTCGGGGTCAGATCGGTGAGCAACAGGTAGTACCGCCACATCAACCTGTCGGAGATCGACATGAGCTTGCCGAACATCTCGGCGGGCGGTTCATTGATGCCCACGTAATTCCCGAGCGACTTCGACATCTTCTGCACGCCGTCGAGCCCCTCCAGGATGGGCATGGTCATGATGATTTGTGGTTCCTGCCCATACTCCGGCTGAATGGCACGGCCGACCAGCAGATTGAATTTCTGGTCGGTTCCGCCCAGCTCGACGTCGGCTTCGAGGGCCACGGAATCGTAGGCCTGCGAGAGCGGGTAGAGCAGTTCGTGCATGGAGATCGGCCGCTGCTCCTTCAGGCGATTCGCAAAGTCGTCGCGCTCCAGCATCCGCGCCACGGTGTACTTTGAGCAAAGCGTGATCCAATCCCGTCCCGTGAGTTTGCCGAGCCAGCGGTTGTTGAAGTCCACCACGGTTTTGTGCGGGTCGAGAATCTTGAAGACCTGCTTCTTATAGGTTTCCGCGTTGACGGCGACCTGCTCCGGGGTTAAAGGCGGGCGGGTCACGTTCTGGCCGGAAGGATCGCCGATCATTCCGGTGAAGTCGCCGATCAGGAAAATCACGGTGTGGCCCAAGTCCTGAAAGTGTTTCAGCTTGCGGATCACCACGGTGTGGCCAACGTGAATATCGGGCGCCGTGGGGTCAAACCCTGCCTTCACGCGCAGGGGTTTGCCGGTCTTCTCCGCGCGCTCGAGCTTCGCCTTGAGTTCTTCCACGCGGATGGTTTCTTCCGCGCCTTTGGTGAGGTATGCAAGTTGTTCATCGAGGGTCATAGATCGTTCCACAATCAATCCGGCAGACGCAGGTTGCGCAGTGACGTGATGTTCACGTGAGCGCCGACTTTGCGCAAGAAGGCCTCATCCGCCGTCACCAGAAGACCGTCCGATGCGATTGCCACAGCGAGAAAGCACGAATCGTAAACCGTAACTCTGTGCGTTGATGCCAGCCCAATCGCCTTCACGAGTGTCGGAAATTGAAGCTCGAACAGGTGTAATCCAATCTTCAGGATGGTCTCGATCGCCTCCGAAACCTCTTCAGGACTTGATCGGTGTCCAGCCGTCAAGGCATTAGCGACTTCAACCAGCAAAAGGTCCGGAGCGCCAAGTGTGCAGCGGCGGCTCAGGAAAGCCTCGCGAAGCTTGCGCGCCCGGGCAACGTCCGGTTCGTCTTTCTCCAGAAACCACTTCAGGACGACAGAAGTGTCGAGGATCAGAAGGGGGGGCGCGGGTGGGTTCCCCATTAACCCCTCTTGGGCGCCGGCCAGCGGTCTCTTGCAGCTCGCAAGATCGTCTCGGCGGGCCAGTCTCCGAACTTATGCGCCAAGCGGTCCATTGCCTCGGAGGCGCGGCGCTGGCTCGCGCGGAGCGCCCGCTCTTCCGCTTGGTGCGCCTGGCTTTCTATAAGTGCGTGGACGCCCTCCCGCAACACCGCACTGCGTGAAAGTTTTCGGGCGCGCGCCAGGCGGTCGGCCAGCCGCAGCGTCTCAGAATCCACCGTGATGTTCACTCTGACTTTTCGAGCCATGGTATTACACACCACAGTGTATCACATCCCAGGATTGAGGCTAAGAATCGGAGCAAGCACCCGGCGCCGCGCACACGACCATTCGTCACAACGAAGGACGCCCCCCGCGGTCACAGCTCGGGCAGCACGCGGCGGCCCTCGAAGCGCAGCTTGTCTTCGAGCAGCAGGCAAATCGCCTCGGAATAGATGCGGTGCTCTTCTTTGAGGATACGCGCCGCGAGCGTTTCCACCGTGTCGTCATCGAGCACCGGCACGACCGCCTGGCACACGATCGGGCCCGTGTCCACGCCTTCGTCCACCAGGTGAACGGTGCAGCCGGTAAATTTCACGCCGTATTCGAGCGCTTGTCGCTGCGCCTCTTCGCCCGGAAAGGAGGGTAGCAAGGCGGGATGGATATTCAGAATGCGGCGGGGAAACTCCCGGATGAAGTAAGGGCTCAGAATGCGCATGAAGCCCGCCAGGCATACCAGGTCAACCTGGAATTCTCTCAGCACGGCCACCACTTCGCGGTCAAACGCCTCGCGTTCTTTGCCTTTGGACGGGATGAAGCGGGTGGCCAACCCCATTTCCTTGGCCCGCGCCAGGCCCGGCGCGTCTGCCTTGTTGCTGATCACCACGGCGATTTCCGCCGGAATCTTGCCCGCCTGCACGTTGCGAGCAATCGCCTCAGAGTTTGAGCCGCGGCCGGAAAGCAGCATTCCCAGTTTTTTCATGGAAGTTTCTCGCAATGGGATTCACGCATCAACGTCGCAAGGGTTCGGGGCCTAGGGCCGCTTTAGCAGTTTGTTGAGAAACTCGTATACGCTGTCATTCTGAGGAGCCGCAGGCGACGAAGAATCTCGTATGTTCATGAAAATGCGCAGGGCGAGATTCTTCGCGCAGTCTATCCTGAGCGGGCAGAGCGAGATCCTTCGCTGCGCTCAGGATGACAGCGAAGGACTCAGAATGACAGCAGTGAAGCGTTTTCCGCAGCCTCTTTAGGCGTCCAGGTATTTCACGCTCGGCCGGCCGCGGACGATACGGCCGACCGCCCAGAACTTTTCCCGGCGCTTCTTCAGGGCCGCAGAGACCCTTGCCAGATCGCGCTCCGCAACAATCAACAGCAGCCCCAGGCCCATGTTGAAGGTCCGCAGCATATCGTCTTCGGGAACGTTACCCAGCTTGGCGATCAATTCGAAAATCGGCAGCGCCGGCCAGCTCCCCCGGCGAATTTCCGCTTGCGTGCCGTGGGGGAGAATGCGCGGGGTGTTGTCCGTGATGCCTCCGCCGGTAATATGCACCAGACCTTTCAGCCACCTGCGCGCGAGCAGCGGCTGAACGGCCGGCCAGTAACAGCGGTGCGGAGCCAGCAGTTCGTCCCCGAGAGTGCGGCCGAGCCCCGGCAGGGGTTTGGTGAGAGGCAGGCCCTCCTGCTCCAGCAGCACCTTGCGCGCCAGCGAGTACCCGTTCGTGTGCAGGCCCACGGAAGGCAACCCCAGGACCACATCTCCCGGCCGGATGCTGCGGCCGTCGATGATGCGGCTTCGCCTGACCCAGCCCACGATGCAGCCCGCCAGGTCGTACTCGCCCTCGGGGTAGAAGCCGGGCATCTCGGCGGTCTCACCGCCGATCAGCGCGCAACCGACCTTGCGGCAGGCGCGCGCCAGGCCGCCCACGACTTCCGTCACCACGCGGGGGTCGAGCTTCCCTGTCGCCAGGTAATCGAGGAAGTAGAGGGGCGCCGCGCCGTGCACGGCAATGTCATTCACGCAGTGGTTGACCAGGTCCGCTCCCACCGTATGATGGCGATGCAAGGCGAAGGCGACCTTAAGCTTGGTGCCGACGCCATCCACACTCGACACCAGCACGGCGTCGCGGGGCAGACCCTCGAGGGAGAAAAATCCGCCGAAGGCGCCAACCTCTCTCAAGACACGCTTGCTGAAAGTGCTGCGCGCCAACTGCTTGATACGTTTCTTTGCTTGGCTGGCGGCGTCGATATCGACGCCGGCGTCACGATAGCGCATAGAAGGTCACAAGTAACGGCCAAAAATAATAACACACGCCGTGGGCCAGGGCGGGCCGTTTTGCCTCTACCCGCCAGGTCAGGAAGGAAGGGGGCGAACGCCGGACAGGGGGGTAGTGTCCTAATTTGGAGGAGTGAACTCCGGATAGGGGGTCGGACCTTCAGGTCCGACACAAGCCAGGGTTTCGTGAGGGGCCTTTACAGGCTGCGGAAAAACCGTCAAAGCTGTCATCCTGAGGAGGCGAAGCCGGTCCTGAGTGAAACGAAGGAAGGACCTCTGTATTTGCTTGAAAATTCAAATACAGGGGTCCTTCGCTTCGCTCAGGATGACAGCATCGGGGCGTTTTTCCGCAGCATGTTTAGGCCCTGAAGCTTCAGGGGCTAAACCCCCGACGGAGGGCAGCCTGGTAATGGCGGAGCTCAAGCTCCGCCCCCTACCCAATTTGGTCAAAGAAGCTCCTTAATTTGGGACACTGCCGGAAGGACCGGCGACCTGTCCCCTTCACTCCCTCAGAGCCGGCGGCCCGCAGGAGCAGCAGACCAGGGGAGGCAGGCCCTCGGCAAAGGGGTGCGAGTGTGACTGCAAGCTGTTTGTGTCAATAGTACGAGGGTACGGCTTTCGCCAATCCTCGTTGAGGCGGGTACGCAAGGCTTGCAAGTGCATTACCTTGTGCTATGATGGCTGGCGAGTAGGGGAAACATTCCCAGGCGAAGTATCATGCCGGTGGCACGCATGGAAGGCGCTTCACCAGAGCGGGCAGCGCGGCGACGAAGCCAGCGAATCGTAATGAGAGTGCCTCTCTTCGTCAGCCCCGCCGGGGCGCCCCCGACCGCCGAATGGGAACCCGTCGAGACTCTAGTCATCAGCTTGCACGGCGGCCTGATCCGCAGCCATCAGCAATTTCCGGTGGGTACAACGCTGGACATCCGCATGCGGAACAAGCTGAGTTCCACGCGCGGCCGGGTGGTTTGGACGGGCTCGTTGGCAAACCAAATCACCTTCGAAGTGGGCTTTGAAATCCTGGGGCCGCCGGGCTTTTGGGAGATCAAGTTCCCGGTCGAGGGATCGGCTGAAAGCGCGGCATTCTCCTCCCGCCAACGCTGAGTGTGGCTCCAGATTTGCACCTGCCCAAGGATGGGCCCATGCTGGTGCGTGACATCATGACAACCGACCTCACCACCCTGCAGGAGAATGAATCCCTGCTGGATGCGACTTTGATCTTTGCCCGCTCCAGTCTCCGCCATATCCCCATTCTGAACGCCACGAAGCTTGCCGGTATCGTCACGGAGCGGGACCTGAAACACTACACCCCATCAATCCTGTCGGGAATTCCTGCCGAGGAGTACAACCGGCTGATGGAATCGACGCCCCTCTCCAAGATCATGACCCGCGACCCGGTTACCATCTCACCGGACAGTCCCGTGTCGGAAGCCGCGCGAATGCTCTACGACCGGCGCATTGGGTGCCTGCTGGTGGTCGAAGACGGCGAACTGAAAGGGATCATTACGACCACGGATATGCTCAAGTTGCTCATCCACTTGCTGAGAAAGTAGGACGCCGCTCCAGGGGGACTGGCGGGGCAAGCCACGGGGACGGGGGCTTGACTTCGGCGGGGTCCTGATGCAGCCGGGTTCCACCCGTGAACCCTGCGAGGGAGGGCTCGAGCTCGCCCCGAGCCCCCGGCGGCGGGCGAAGGAGTGGCCGCGCTATGGCGGGCTCGACGGCACAGGGCAGGGAGGACTCCACGGACTTCACACTTCAGACAGGTTCGCCGGGCGGGGCGACGGCCCCGGCGAGCAGACTGGCGCGTGCTTTGATCCTGGCGCTGGCTTGTGCGCTCGCCGGCGCTACGGCGGCGGCCAAGGAGAAGCCGTCAGTCCAATATCAGATTCCTCTTCCCGCGCCGCCTGATTTCTCGGCGCTCGATTGGCTGCTGGGCGAGTGGACCGGCAAGACGCTCGCCAACAGTCCCGCAGGCGACGTTCGTCTCTCCATCAGCCTCGACCTGGGAAAACACTTCCTGATCTTTCGAGGAGAGATTTCCCTGGCCGCGACCCAGACCGTGCCGGCGACAAAAGAGTCCTGGCTGGGAATCCTCAGCGCGGACCCGGGCAGAGCGGGATTCACTCTCCAGGTATTCTCCAGCACGGGCTTCATCACGCGCTATCGCGTGACGGTGGAGGGGCCGCAGGTCCGTCTGAATCCCGAGGGCGGCGACCGGCCCCCACCGGATTGGCTCTTCCGGAGAGTCCTGGAGCGCATCGGGCCGGGGGAATTCACCGAAACCGTGCAGGTAGCGCCTCCGGCCAAGCCCTTCTTTGACTATTACACCGCCAAGTTCGCGCGGGTGCCTCCCCCGGCAAAACCCAACCCTGCCCCCTGACTGCACATCGAACCCGAAGGAGGTGTAATATTCTTCTGGGCCGAATTCGGGCTGGCCTCCTGCGGGTCTGGGCAGGGAACCCTGCCTGAACTCATCCGCCCAATCCCCGAGGAGAAGATCGCATGTCTACCTGGAAAAAGGTTGCGCTTATTGTAGTGATTGCCCTGGTCGTCATCGTCGCGGGGCTGGCCATCGCCATCCCCTTGCTATTGGATGTCGATCGTTATCGGCCGGCAGTGGTCGCCCAAATCCAGCAGGAGACGGGGAAACCCTCTCAAATCGGGCGCTTGGCTCTTACCATTCTCCCGCAAGTCGCCATCCGCGTGGATGATTTCACCCTGGGCAATCCCCCCGGATTTCCGCAGGGAGATTTCGTGAAAGCGCGGCGAATCTACGCGGTGGTCAACGCCTTCGCGCTGTTGCACCGCAAAGTCGAGATCAACTCTCTGGAACTGGATGATCCCGACATCCATCTGCTTTCGGATGCTCGCGGCAAGTGGAATTTTGAAAGCCCACCGGCCAAGAGCGCGCCGCCGGCCGATCTGCCGGGCGATGCGAAGGCGTCTTTCGCGCTGGGTGTGATTTCCAAAGTGAGCGTCAAGCGAGGCCAGTTGGCGGTCGCGAGCCTGCTCGCGTCCGGGGCGCCCGGGCCCGCGGTCATGGAAGTCCACGGAGCCTCCCTCGACCTGCGCCAGGTAGACCTGAACGCCTTCACCACGGCCTCGGCCGCGCGGCCCGGTTCGCCGCCGGGCGGGTTGGCGGCTTGGGCCGGCGCACTCAACGCAGTTGTGTATGCTGCCGCTCCGGAAGCGCCACTGGTCGCCGAGGGAACGCTCAAGGTGGACGCGCTGCGGTCTGGGCTCATCGCCGTAACGAAGTTGAAGTCGAAGATGCGCCTGTATCCCAAACAAGTGTTCTTCGACGATCTGGACATGAAATGCTACAGCGGCGATGTTACCGGCAATCTTTCCTTGAACTTTGGGGGCGCCAACCTGCGCTACGCCGTGGACGCTCGCCTGAAAGGTGTCATCGTCGCCCAGTTCCTGGATGCCTTCCCGCAAACCCGCGGCAAGATGACGGGAACGCTGGCAGGGACTGCCAAGCTCAAAGGCGAGGTTACCAACTCACCCGATCCACTGGCGGGCATCCGCGGCGCGGGCCAAATGAGCGTCCGCAACGGCGAAATGCCCAGTCTACAGCTCAATCGCAATTTACGACTGCTGGCGCAGATGGCGACCCTCGGCCCCGCCAATGGCGACCCATCCTCGTTCTCCTCAATCTCCGCCGATTTCAACATCGCAGATGAGAAGCTCTCGAGCGCCAAGATCGCTCTCGCAGGCAACGGCGTGGATGTGGATGGTTCCGGCTATATGAGCATGGCCGGCGAAGGGAGCCTGAATTACCAGGGCGTGGCCAAGGTCGCTGCCGGCTCTAGCCCCCTTACGAATGTTCTGATGGGTCTTTCGGGCGCCACGATGGCGGACGGTAAACTGACGTTCCCCTTCACTCTGGGCGGAACCCTCGCAAATCCCAAGTTCACCTTGAAGGGCGGCGGCGCTCCCGGACAACTCGGAACGGGGCAGGGAATTCAGCCGCAACCCGCTGACCTCGTGCGCGGCATCGCGGGGATGTTGAGAAAGAAGAAGAAGCCGCAGTGAGGATCCCCATCACAGGGCGCCGCCCCCGTTGCGGGGCGGCACTGCTCCAGCCACACTGAGGGGAATAGGCGGGTGACGCAAACATCAACAAGCGATGTCTGCGCCACCCGCGGGTTAGGGTGTCGTGTTGAAGGTGCTAACGGGCTACCATAGCTTCTTGCGAACGATGGGACCAAGCGCCATCAGAAAGGTCGCCATCAGAAGCATGCTGCCAGGTTCCGGGGTGGCGAGCGAGAAAGCCATATCAGTTGAGAGTTGGGTACGAGTCCCAAAAAAGTCCTGATACGCGATGCCGTCACCACCCGTACCGGTTGCCCAGCCCCACTGTGGCGGGAAGCCCATGTCGGGCTCGACGGACAGCCAGTATTGCGTGCCGGCCAAGGCGGTGAAAGCAGTGCCCAAGTTCAGGGAGTACGAATAGGTGTCGCTCCCGAGGAACGTCTCATTCGCGTTGCCGGCAACGACCGTACTGGCCAGCGAAGCTCCTGGAGCGCCGCCACTGTCCGCCCAGAAATCGACGGTGAAGGCGCTAATTGCTCCCGGCGGTCCCGGATTGTAATACCCACCAGTCCATTTCACCATGTTGATGCTGGAGTTGGAGCCCAGGGTGAAGTTATCGTATACCGTGGCGAAATTCCCATTGCCGCCACTATTGGTGTCGTTCTGCGAAGCATAGAGTGAGCCTGAGCCGTCCGGCGGCTGGACATAGATGTCGCCCGCAGATGCCGGCACTACCGTGATTCCTGCCCACACTGCCAGCATGGCGACACCCAACAGTGCCCGAATGAAATGTTTGGTCATTTGGATTTCCTCCTTTGAGTGATAAGAAACATCACCTTCCCCTAATGGTGTTGAGTGCTCTCCCAGGGTTCCCTAGCCGGCAGCACTCTCGATCGTCCTGTGATTGACTGTGGGCTTCTCCTATCGACAAAGCCGCACGGTCATGGAAGTGGATTTACCGCAAGACGATTTTAGCAGCGTGACAGAATTGCGCAATGGCCCGAATGTGCCGATCTTTCGGCATACTGTGCCGACTCAAATGGCACTTTAGTGCCATCTGGACTTGCCCCCATTTTTGAGACAAACGCAGGTGGCGCAGACATTGGTTTGAAGCTGTGAAAGAATGGGGGCCATCACCGCAGAGGCGCCGAGACGCAGAGAGAGGGCCTTTTGTTTTCAATCCTCTGCGTCTCCACGGGTGGCGCATACGTTCCGCACTATGGAATGTATGCGGCCTTTGAAGATCGTATAATGATCGAGTGTTACGTTGTGACTGCATACATGCCAGAATGCGGCACGTATGCGCGAGCCGCGATCCCAACAGCTTGACAGAGTTGCGCAATGGCCCGAATGTGCCGTTTTTCCGGCACACTGTGCCGACCCCAATAGCACTAAAGTGCCACGTCAAATTGTCCCCATTTTTGAGACAAACGGTTAACCTATCGGAAATAAAGCGGAATCTCCGCGGGTGGCGCAGACATCGGTTTGAAGCTGTGAACGAATGGGGGCCTTCACCGCAGAGGCACCGAGACGCAGAGAGAGGGCCTTTTGTTTTCAATCCCCTGCGCCTCCACGACTCTGCGGTGAGAAGGGTCTTCGGGGATTATTTCACAGCATCAAAACGATTTCTGCGCCACCCACGTCATTGCCTCTTGACATTTGCGTTATGAATGCTATAGTACACATGGGTGCTAGCTGCCCGCTAGCCAGTTCAGGCCTTTGAATCCCTCGCGGAGTTTGACCGGAGCGTGGCGAATGGGCTCAGAGCAGATACCCGGCGGAAGGGTGAACGACCAAGGCAGGGACAACGCCCCAGCGGCTGCTTGGCTCCCCCTGCTCGACTTGGTTCGAACGGCTGCGGGTGCGGCAAACGAGCCGGATGGATCAAGAATTAATGACAGAAATCAAAAAAGCAAGAACCACCCATAAAGATGTTAAAAATGAAGGAACCTCCGGGGATATGTATGAAAAAAAAGGGACAGGGATAATGAAAAACGGAACCTCCGGTGATGTTGATGAAAATAAACAGGTTAATCGAAAATCGCAACGAAGCCAGAATGTTGTTGAAAGTAAAGGAGATAATCGCTAGGTCGAGTGCTGGTGTCATTTGGAATGGGATTTCTTTCGAAAAAACCGGGCATTTTGACGTGTGGCGCATACGTCCCGACGGTTTTTGTCGGGATGTATGCGACCCAGGCGTGGGGCACCAACCGCCGTCAACTATGCAGAGCGACACAACTTGTAGCGGCGCTCTATGAGCGCCGACCGGCGGTCATAGACCAAGGCTGTCCAAATTCGCCGACCATTCGAGCGCTGCGCGCGGCGAAGCCGCGGGTTGCCGCCCACCGGAGCGAGCGTAATTTGGACAACCCTGGTCATAGACCGCTGCAACAGGGCAACGCGCAAAAACTTATGTCGCTCTGTATGGAGACCGTTCCTGCCCCGACCCCCACTGCGGATCCCGCGCCGGGTTTGACGCGCCTGCGGCTTTCTGTTACAAACGGACCATGCCCATGATGCAACCGGTCAACAATACTTGCGTTGTGAACGCCGCCACGCGGCTCGCGCGGGTGCGCTACGCCATACGTGATGTGGCGGTGCTGGCGGAGCAATTGGCGCGGGAAGGCAAGACCATCCTCCCGCTGCATATTGGTGATCCGCTGAATTTCGACTTCCGTACCCCTCCCCATTTGATCGAAGCCGTCCACAAAGCCATGTGCGACGGCAGGAATGGCTACGCGCCCTCGCTCGGCATCCCCGAAGCGGTTGAGGCCATCCGTGCTGAAGCTGAGCGCAAAGGGATTCGCAACCTGCAGAGCATTTTTCTGACGGCAGGAGTGAGCGAAGCCATCGACCTTTGCCTGACGGCGCTCGTGAATCCCGGTGAAAACATTTTGACGCCCTGCCCCGAGTACCCCCTGTACTCGGCCGTGCTGGCCAAGCTCGGTGCGCAGCCCAACGGCTACCGCCTCGACGAGGAAAACCGTTGGGAGCCCGACCTGGAAGACATCGAGCGCAGGATTTCTGCCCGCACGCGTGCCATCCTGGTGAGTAATCCCAACAACCCCACGGGCGCGGTTTATTCGCGGCAGACGCTGGAAGGGATCGCCGAGCTGGCGCGCCAAAACCACCTGGTGATCTTCGCGGACGAAATCTACGACAAGCTGATTTTGGAGGACGCCCCGCACACGTCGCTCGCCGCCTTGGCGCCCGATGTTCCGGTGGTGACCCTCAACGGACTCTCCAAGTCTTACCTGGCTCCCGGCTGGCGCGTGGGTTGGGGGGTGGTGAGTGGGGAGGCGGCGGCCGTGAAGCCTTATCTGGAGGGGATTCATCAGTTGCTGCGGGCGCGTCTGTGCTCGAACCATCCCCAACAATACGCTGTGCGCCCGGCACTGGAGGGTCCACAGGATCACTTGGCCGAGTTTCGCGCCAAGCTGCGGGCACGGCGTGACCTGACCGTAAACTGGTGCCGCGCCACCCCGCATATGAGTTGCGTCGAACCCCGCGGGGCGTTTTACGCGTTCCCCAAAATCGAGGTCCCGGTCAGCGATGAACAGTTTGTAAAGCAGTTGCTGAGGGAGAAGGGAGTGCTCGTGGTGCATGGCGGCGGTTTCGGCCAGGCCCCGGGAACCAAGCACATCCGCATCGTGTTCCTCCCGGATGAGGCCACGCTCGAGCGCGCTTATCAGGGAATGCGCGCCTTCATCGAGGAGCACTACGCTTGAGGATTTGTTCGGCATAGGACAAGCCGGTCCTGCCGCTGCTCCAGAAGGAAAACGTAGCCATGAGTGGGGACGCTTGGAAACCCTCCGGCCCCGAGCAGGGATCGAGACTGAGAATGATCCGGACGCCGTTGCGTCAACATGCGGCTCCCCGCAAAGAATCCCGCAGTTTACTTTGCGGCGGGAGCCCTGTAAAATGCAGGATTGCGCGTAGTGAAGTGACTAGCCCTGGGTTTGCGGCGGGTGGCACGAGGTAAGGTTCTCAGGTTCCCGGGCGCCTCCCGCAGGAAGCATCTTTCTTTCAAGTTCTGAGGGCTGCGCAGAGAGGCTGCGGGAACCGCCGCGGGAAGGCACGCGCCCCCGCCGGACGTTATCAAAGGAGGCTGTACATGGGATTGACTATCGTGGAGAAGCAAGTGAGCGGAGTCACCGTCCTGCAACTGTCAGGCCGCATAACTCTGGGCGAGGAGAGCAGCCAGCTCCGGACCAAGATCAAGGATGTGCTGGGGCAGGGTAAGGCGCGCCTGGTTCTCGACCTCGGCGAAGTGACTTACATTGACAGCGCCGGATTGGGTACGCTGGTGGCGGGATTTACCTCGGCTCAAAACCAGGGCGCCAACATGAAGCTGGCCAATCTGACCAAGCGCTTCGATGAGCAGCTCCACATCACGAAGCTGGTCACCGTGTTCGACTGTTACAAGAACCTGGAAGACGCCCTCAAGTCCTTCGCTGCGCCCTGACCGGCAGAACGCCTTCACACTGAGATTCTGCTTCCGCTTCCCATCCAGGCCGGCGGCGGGCGCTTCATCCACCGGGGAGCCTCGGACGCATGTCCCGCACCGGCTCGCCGGCTGCGCGCACTAATTCTCCACGGGAGGGTCCATGGGTCATGAAATCGGCTGGAGCATCATGCTGGTTCTGGTGGGAGGCATGCTCAACGGCAGCTTCGCTGCCCCCATGAAGCGGCTCTCCGCGTGGCGTTGGGAGAACATCTGGCTGGTGTATGTTTTCACCGGACTCGTCATCTTTCCCTGGGCCATAGCACTGGCCACAGTTCCTCATCTCGCCGGCGTCTATCAGCAAGCCTCCGCATCAGTGCTGGCCAAGGTCTCCCTCTTCGGATTCGCCTGGGGCATTGGGGCCGTTTTGTTCGGCCTGGGAATTGCGCGGGTGGGGCTGGCGCTGGGTTTTGCGGTGATTCTCGGCATCACCTCTTCGTTCGGTTCGCTCCTCCCGCTGGCGATCCTGCACCCTGACCAATTGGGCACGCGGCGCGGCTTGGCGCTGATGGCCGGGACCGTGGTGATGACCCTCGGGCTGGTCTTCCTGGGCATGGCGGGCATGCGCCGCGAACGCGACCAGGTTTCCGGCACGGCGTCGGCGCGCTCGGGTTTCGGCATGGGCCTCCTCATCTGCGTACTTTCCGGCATCTTTTCTTCCATGTTCAATTTCGCTTTTGTTTTCGGCGAGGAATTGCGGCAGCAGGCGCTGCAGGCCGGGGTCTCAACGGCCATGGCTGGCAACGCCATCTGGGCGCTCTCCGTCAGTAGCGGCTTCATCGTCAACGCCGCCTACTGCGTGTACCTCCTGAACAAGAATCGCACCTGGGGCGCCTTCCTCCAGAAGCCGGCGGGCACAAGTTACTGGCTGGGCGCGGCCTTAATGGGAGCGCTCTGGTTCAGCGGCATCGTTGTTTACGGCATGGGCGCCGCCGGATTGGGCGCCCTGGGCGGCATTATTGGCTGGCCTGTGTACATGTCTATTAACATCATCACCGGCATCGCGTGGGGATTTGCGGGCGGGGAGTGGAAAGGCGCCGGCCGTCTGGCCCTGGGTTATTGCCTGACCGGTATTGGGATACTGCTCCTCGCCATCGCCGTGATCTCGCTCGGCAACTCCGCTTGATGTCGCCTGCGGCGCCGCCCGTCGCGCAGCCGTTCCGGCCTTTCACCAGCCAGCCAGGACGCTGTCCAATTCCGGCAGCGACGTGATGCGCGGGCATTCGGCCTGCGGGTAGGCGCCGATGCGGTCGATGAGCACACCGTGCAGGCCGGCGAGTTGGGCTCCTCCCACGTCCGTTGCGTACGTGTCGCCCACAAACACGGCCTCCTGCGCTGCCGCTCCGGCGCTGCCGAGCGCCAGTTGAAAGATTTCAGGATGCGGCTTCTCGACCCCCACCAGGGCGGAGTCGAAGACCGCCTGAAAGTAGTCGCGCAGGCCCTCGTGCTTGAGTTGATCTTCCATCGTACCCACGGAATTCGAAATCACTCCGAGGAAGTAACCTTGTTGTTTCAGGAAGGCCAGGTAACCGGGCGTCTCAGGCATCACCACGGACCAGCAACGAATGTTGCGGAACCCGTCCGCCACCAGGCGAATCAAGCGCGGGTGCTCGGGCTCGGGCGCGCCGATCAAGCCCATCAAAGCCTGCAGGTACTCGGCCCAGTAGTAGTGGTCGATGGTGCGCGGCACCTCGCCCTTGCGAATCTGGGGCCACAGCCACTCGTCAAGCTTCTGCTTGGCGGTGCGCTCGGCAGCGTGGAAATCTTCCACGCTTGCCGGGAAGCCCTGCGCGGCAAGGTCGCGAGCCCGTTCGTCGAGGCGCGGATAAAGCAGAGTGTTACCCGCGTCGAAGAAAATGGCGCGGATGTGTGATGATTTCGTTCCCTCTCCTTGCAAGCCTGCATGACGGCGGAAGTTTCTCCCGTCTGGCCGGCTTCCTGGAAACTTGGATTATAGCAGCCGCGCGGTGTTTCCCGCCGCCAAGGAATTGCCTTGACCCAATCCGGGCTTGCCTCTAGATTAGGGCCTTTCACGGAGAAGCGGGCGTGACGCAAGCTGGAAACCTAGCGTGGGAAGGAATCGCTCTGCGGTTCGGCCTCGGCTTATGCTTGGTCGTGGCCGGCGGGCAGTTCCCCCTTCCGGCGGCGCAATCGGCTCCCCAGCCAGCCGAAGAAAAGTCAGAGAAGAAAACCGCGCCGGAACCCAACGAAGAGAAAGCCCTGGGTGAAGCTTTCCGCTCGGCAGAGAACAATCCTCAAGCCCTCATCAAGAATCTGGAAGATTTCCTGACGCGCTTCCCGAAGAGTTTCCGGCGCGAACTCGTTTTGCGCACGATTTGCCGCGAGGCCACGGATACCAATGCCCCGGACGTCACCTTGAAATACGGGGCCATGCTGCTGGAAATGACTCCTGACGACCCGACTCTGCTTTCCCTGCTCATCGAGGCGCTGGAGCGGCAGAACGACCGAAGCAGCCGCGCGCGTGCCATCGACTACTCCACGCGCCTGCTGGCGGCCGTGGAAAAACTGCGCGCCCAAGCTTCCTCCCAGCCGGCCCCGGAAAAGGGCGCGCCGGAGAAATGGGCGCCGCGCCTCGCCGGGATATATGCGCGGCGCGCGGCGCTTTATCAGGATTCCGGCGAGCTCGACCAGGCCCTGGCCGATTTTCGAGAGAGCTACCGGATTCGTCCCACCGCCCGCGCGGCTGAACATCTGGGAGATGTGGCAGCGAAGCAGGGCGATATCACCCGCGCCGTGGATTACTACGTTACCGCCTTCGCCTTTCCGGAGAAGGATTCCGACCCCGCGCACCGCCGGGAGATTCGCCGCAAGCTCGGCAGCGCGTACGTGGATTTGCACCATTCCGAGCAGGGATTGGGAGACCTGGTGTTGGCGCGCTACGACGAGCTCACGCAGCAACTCGGGGTGCGTTTTGCGAGCGAGCCGGCGCAGAATAGTGGCCGTCGCGATCCTTTCGACTACGTCCTCGAGCGGCCGGATGGCAAGCCCCTCCGCCTGGCGGATTATCGCGGCAAGGTCATGGTGATGGATTTCTGGGCGACCTGGTGCGGCCCCTGCCGCCTGGCAGGCAGACTCTTCGAGCAGGTGATGGAGAACTTTCGCAACGAAACCGCCGCCGCTTTTCTGGCCGTGAATGTGGATGAGGATCGCAGCAGCGTGCCCGCCTTCCTTAAGGAGGTTGGCTGGACTGTTCCCGTGGCCTACGGGCAGGGGCTGGATCAACTGCTCGGTGTCAGTGGTCTCCCGACCATCGTCATCTTCGACCGCCAGGGCCGCATCGTCTTTCGTCAGGAAGGTGTCAATCCCGAAGGCTTCGTGGGAGAACTCGAAAAGCACCTGCGCGAGGTACTGCATGAGCCCGCGGCGGGAAAGAGCTAAGGCGGAATTCCCACCACGGCATTGGAAGGGCGGGGCTTTACAGGCTGCGGAAAAACTCACATGCGCTGTCATTCTGAGCGAAGCGAAGAACCCCCGCAGTTCACTTCGCCGCTGACCCAAGCCAACTGCCGAGGTCCTTCGCTTCGCTCAGGATGACAGCGAATGCGCACAGGATGACAGCGCCTACGAGTTTTTCCGCAGCCTGTAAAGCCCCGCCCTTCCGGCAGCCCCCCAAAAGCGTTCCAGCATGGTGAGAAACTCAGCCTAAGCGGGCAGGCTGAGCAGGCGCTGGGCGTTTTCGCAATAGACCTTGCGGAGAATCTCGTCCGGCAGGCCGAGCCCGTAGATTCGCCACCGTCCCTGGGGAGGGACGGGCGCCGGCGCGTAGTCGAAATATTCGTCTTCGGTCTCCAGGAAGCGGTAGTAGATCTCATACAACTCATCGCCGAAGATCTGTTGCGGAGTGTCCGTGCCATGCGGGACCGCGTCCGTTCCCAGCATGATGCGGTCCTGGTACTTCTCGAAGAATGTGCGCGCCTGCCGCGGCTGCCGGCCGAGTTCGTTGAGCCGGGCGGCCATCTCCACGTGCATGTTCGGGTAGCGGTCCAGGCATTCCGAAACTTGGGCCAGATCCTCTCCTCGGTTCCCCACGTGCAAGCCAATAAATTGGGTCTTGGGGTGGCGCGCAAACACGCGGTTGCGGGCTTCGAGCAATTCCGTCTTGCTCGGAAAGTCGTGGTCATAGAACGACCAGTCGGGATGGTTGTTCAACTCTTCGTAGCGCTCGTTGAAACGGTCGGTGGGCAGAAAGAAGGCGTCCGGATCGGAAGTATGGATCGCCACGGGCATCCCGAGCGCGCCACAGGCTTCCCACATCGGGTCAAAGCGCGGGTCGTCCAACTTCACCAACTTCCCCGTGGTGACGTTCTCCCGCAAGTACAGCCCCATCACTTTCGTAATCTTTAGACCCTTGGCGCCGGCCTGGTGGGCACGCGTGATCTCATCCCCTTGGAATTGGCTATAGCCGGGCTGGTTCGAGCGCTCGTACCACGGTTCGGTGAACACCAGGAAGCGGCCTGGGTAAGCCGCCTGCCATTTCTGAATGACCTCAACCAGGCCCGGGCCGTGTCCGCCGGTAAGATCCACCATGGTCCGAATATTCTTGCGATCCATCACCGGCAGGATTTCCTCCGGTGGCGCCGGGTACTTCATCTTCTCACCCAGGGGAACCCCATTCTTGGATTCTGCCTCGAAGGAAAGGTGGGCATGGACGTCAATCACCGGGAACTTCGCGCGTGAGACCTTCGTCTCCGGCACGTGCAGCATGCTTTTCGGCCGGAATTCGCCCAGGTCCAGCGGCGTGAAGTGTTTCTCAACCGGTTTCCCGAGGCCCGGCCCAGCCAGCGTCCGCCCCGGTGAAGTAACCGCTCTGCTTCCGACCATTACCGCCACTGCTCCCCGCAGCCACTGCCTTCGATTCCAGAAACTCATCTTGCCCTCCTTGTTTGCTTCGCCCAGTGTCAGATCTTTCCCGCGGACCCTCGGGGCGCAACCACGATCCACCAGCTTAGTTTCCCTCATCCGGAAGGTCAACAGGCTTCTAATCCCTTTCGAATCCCGTTGTTAATTAGCGCGCCGTTCGCGATAATGTGCGGTTCATCGGGCTTGTGCCCGTTCCCCACAGGAGGTCGTTGATGTCCTTCCGAAACCATCTTGCCAGTGCTGTCATCGTCACCGCTGTCGTTGCCGGCAGCCTGCTCGCGGGGCAGGAACCCGCGGGATTGCCTGACCCGCATCCCAGCCCTTACGACAACAAACTCCAGACCACCTCCAAGTTCATTTCCGTGGATTTTGTCCCCGACGGAAATCTCGATAAGCAAGTGTGGCGCGACGCCCCCTGGGTCAAAGTGGATCGCGACGCTTTCAACCCGACGACCTATCCCCAGTCCGAGATGGAGGTTGCTTCCCTCTGGACGGCGACCAACGTGTTCTTCGCCTTCCGGTGCAAATACACGACCCTGAATGTGTACGAGGGCAAAGATCCCAGCCGGGACTTCTGGACGCTCTGGGACCGCGACGTGGTGGAGGTTTTCCTGAATCCGCAACCCGAACGCTTGAACCACTATTTCGAGTATGAAGTGGCGCCCAACAACCTCTGGATCGATCTGGAAATCGACCTGGATCGGAAGCCCTTCAACGATGCGGGGTGGGAATCACAGTTCGAGCACGTGACGCACATCGACGCCCAGAACCACGTGTGGACTTGTGAGATGCGGATTCCGGTCCGCACCATGGGCGGGGTCATGCCGATCCAGGCGAACGACGTGTGGCGGATCAATATCTATCGCGCCGATGGCCCGGGTGACGATTCCAAGCGGAGCTTCCTTTCCTGGAGCCTGGTGCATAACGACAAGCACTCGTTCCACGCTCCGGCCTCGTTCGGCCTGCTGCGCTTCGTCAAATAGAGGCGGCTTTCTACAGCAATCGTGACGTGGCGCAGACATCGTAGTTTGATGTCTGCGGCGCGCCGAAGAATTGGATGTAATCGTTCACCCCGGACGTCCACACTTGGCCCCAGCGCGCCGACTGGTAGCGCAGACTTGGTGTGTAAGTCTGCGGCTCTTCCATCCCCAAGGGTTAGAGCCGCAGAGTTAAAGACCAACTCTGCGCTACCCTGCTTGGCCCCAGGAATAGAAGCTCAGATCATTCTTTCAAGTCCTGGACGGCCGCGCGCACCTTGGGGATCAGCGCGGCGTATTCCTGAGGGGACGCCTTGGCGAGAAATTGCTGGTAATAGCGCAGCGCCATCGGGTTGTTGCCGGTCTTTTCATAGAGCAGGCCGAGGTTGAGGAGCGGCTCCACCTCGCTCGAGTCGAGCTGGACGGCCTTCTCGAAGTCGCGCCGCGCCGCCTCCGCGTCGCCCCGTTGAATGGCCACTAAGCCCAGGCCATTGTACGCAGCGCTGTAATGATCGTTCTGGAGGCTGATGGCCTGGAAGGCCTTTTCCGCCTCATCGGCGCGCCCCAACTGCAATTCCGCGGTGCCCAGGTTTCGCAAGTTGTCGAGGTCGGTGGGATTAATCTGCCTGGAGTGCGTCATGGCGTCCACAGCCTTATCCAGTTTGTGAAGACGCAGGTAGAGCTTACCTAAGCGTGAATAGATGATATCGGTGAAAATGCGCCGGTCGATCGCGTCCTGGTAAACCTCGACGGCGCGTTCGAGCCGGCCGGCGCGCTCCTGGGCCATGGCCAGGTAAACATGACCCAGGGGATTGCCGGGGTCCTGGCGGAGCGCCTGCTCCATACTCTGCGCGGCGCGCGCGTTATCGTGCGCATTCAGGAATTCTTCCGCCCGCTGGATGATCTCGAGAACCGGGATGCGGTCCTTGGGGTCAGGGGCATCCGAGCCGAGCTGGATTTCACGCGACGCACCCCCGCTGATATATCCCAGAGACTCCAGCTCCTGGCGCGTCTGTTCGTCCACCGGCACGGTCGTCACTTTCTCGGTCCTCGCCTGCGTACCGGCAATTTCCCAGATCTTCTTTTGGAGTTGGTCGGCTTCGGCGGGATGGTTCGGAATCAGATTCTGGGTCTCGCCGGGATCATGCTCGAGGTTGTAAAGCTCGGGATGCGACGCCAGGATAAACTTCCAGTTGTCCGTGCGCATGGCGCGCAGCTCTGACCATCCCATGTAGGTGCGTGGATAGAGCGTTTCTCCATAGGAATAGTTCGATCGCACATGGGTTCCCTGGCGCAGGAGGGGCCAGAGGCTGACGCCTTGCGCTTCCGAGGAGGGCTGCAAGTTCAGGAATTCCATCACCGTGGGGTGGACGTCGATGGAGCGCACCTGGTCGTCAATCACCTTGCCGCGCGGAACGTCCGGGCCTGCCACGAGCAGCGGGACGTGCAGGGTGGCATCGTAGAGGAAGATGCCGTGCGTCGCTTCGCCGTGTTCACCCAGGCTCTCGCCGTGATCGCCCATGGCAATGACCAGGGTGCGCGAGGTGATCCCCAGTTGGTCGAGGCCCGCGAGCAGGCGGCCGACCTGCTCGTCCATGTAGGCAATTTCGCCATCGTAGAGGCTCTTCGCATATTGGCGCCTAAAAGGCTCCGGAGGGTCGTAAGGCTGGTGCGGATCGTAGTAGTGCGCCCAGAGGAAGAACTTACGTCGGCCATTTTGCTTTAACCAGTCGAGGGCGCGATCGGTAACCACGCCGGCGCGCCGCTCCGCAAAAACTCCAGGAAGTTTTCCCTCCTCCGTTTGGGCTCCCATGTCATCGTCGTAGGTATCAAAGCCGTGGGAAAGACCGAAATTCCGGGCCACCGCGCGCGAGCCCACAAAAGCGGCGGTGGCAAATCCCGCGCCTTGCATGAGGGAGGCGAGCGTAGGGTGGGACTTGTCGAGGATAAAGCCGCCCATGTCGCGCAGCTTGTGAACCATCGGGTACGAGCCGGTCATAATGCAGGCGTGCGAAGGCAGGGTGAGAGGCACCTGCGCAGTGGCGTGGGCGAACCGAACCCCACGCGCGGCCAGCGCATCCAGGTTTGGCGTCTTGGCGCCGCGCGAGCTGTAGCAGCTCAAGTGGTCGGCGCGCGTGGTATCCAGAGTAATCAGCAGGACGTTCAGGTCGCGAGGAGCCGGCGCCGTGGAATTGCCGGTTTCATTTCGCCGGCAAGCAGCGCAGAAGGTGACCAGCAAGCACAGAAGGCCGGCGGTAATCTGCCCCCATTTCCAACCCGCGAGACAGCGAAGAAATGTGGATGTGGACATCACGCGAGTTAGTTTACCTGAATTTCTCACCAGGCTGGGACAGTTTTGGGGTTCCGCCCTCAGCGGGTAGCCACGGCCAAGTCGGCGCTCGCTTCGAGTGGTAACCCCAAGGGCCCCGGGCACCTTGGTGATCCGGAAAGCGCACATCTGTTCGCTTTCCGGGTCACTGCGGGGAAACCCATAGCGTACAGCAAGTACGTGGCGCCTTTTATCCTCGGGGCGAGCGCAAGGGTGTACTTTCCGGCCGCTTGCGGAGTATCCTCGTCTGTCAGGGTTGCCTCGGCTTCCTCGTTCGAGTCCTGACCGATGATGAACCGCGGCGATCAGATCCTGGAGGTGAAGGAAAGGTGAAGGTTCGAGCTCTTGCCCTCGCGGCCGCGTGGCTTTGCGCGGCGGTGCATCTCTTCGGGCAAGCCAGTGCTCCGCCAGGCCCCGGAACCTCTCGGGTGACTCCCTCCGAGCCACTCCTGGTCCAGGCGCAGTTGCTCGTGCGCGACGGGAAGCTGGACGAGGCGCTTCCCGTCATCCACCGTTTCCTGGAGCAACGGCCCGACTCTCCGGACGGACGCGCCGTGCTCGGGTTTATTCTCTTCAAACAATCGAAACCCGCGGAGGCGTTGCGCGAGTATGGGGAAGCCGCGAAGTATCGCCGTCCCTCTGCTTTTGAGTCGAAAATCATTGGCTTGAGCGAGGCGATGCTCAACGACTATGCGAGCGCCGACCCATGGCTCGCCAGATCGCTCGAGCTGAATCCCAAAGATCTCGAGGCCTGCAATGATCTCGGACAGATAAAATTCCTGCGCGAGACATACAGCGAGGCCGTGGGCGTTTTTCGAGAGTGTCTGAAACTGGACGCGAAGAATGTGTTTGCGGAGAATGGCATGGGCAGTGCCTACGAGCGAATGAGCCGTCTGGACGAGGCGGCGGCAGCCTATCGGAACGCCATTGCGTGGCAATCGGCGAAAACGATTCAGGACCCCACACCCTTTTGCAATCTCGGCCGCGTCCTCCTGAAGCAGAACAAACCCAAGGAGGCATTGACGTACCTTACCCGCGCGGTCGAGCTTGGACCGGACCTCGCAGAGGCGCTGGTGCGGCGCTACCTTCAGACAAGCCCGGATTCCGGGGATGGTCATGCGCTGCTGGGATTCATTCAATTCAGCCAACAGAGATGGAAGGAATCGATGGCGGAGTACGTCGAGGCCTCCCAATACCGCGATCTCACGGCTTCGGAGCTCAAGACGGTCGCGCTCGATTGCGCTGAGCTGCATCTTGCCGGCGATGCGGATAATTGGCTCACTCGCTCCCTGGAAATGAACCCCGAGGATGCCAAGGGCTGGGAGGCGCTGGGACAGATCAAGGGCGACGAGCAACGATTCGAAGAGGCCATCAAGGCGTTTCAACGTTCTCTCGCGCTCACCCCGCGGGTCGTTACCGCCGAAAGCGGCATCGGGCTGTCCTGTGAGCTGTTGAGCCGGTTAGAGGACGCCAAGACGGCGTACAAAACGGCGATCGGCTGGGAAGCGCCGAAGCCGCAGGATCCCACGCCGTTCCATGGGCTCGGCCGCGTGCTCCTGAAACAGAACCGACCGGCAGAGGCTTTGCCCTATCTCCGGCAGGCGGTCGAGCTGGGTCCCGAGGTGGCCGAGGCACATGAAGAGCTGGGGAAAGCTTACTCTTCACTGAATCAGCTCGCCGCCGCTCAGAAGGAGATCGAGAAAGCGGTCGAGCTTGCTCCCAAGGTGGCGCGTTTGCACTTTATGCTGGGACAGTCGTATCGCAAGGCTGGGCTAATGGAGAAGGCAAAAGCGGAACTCGATCTCTACGCTGCCCTGGTGGGCACGAGCGCGACTCCCTATGTGGACCCGAAGTGATCTCATCTGCTGACATGCGCGTTGGAACCGCCGCCGTCCTTGTTGTTCTTTGCGTGGCGGGTGCAGGGCTGAACAGGCTGCGGAAAAACCCAGTTTGGTAACGGTATTGCATCGAATGAGGCATGCGAGGAGATGATGAGAAGCAACCAGCGATGTTCAGTTACATCACCTTGGAGCGGCGGGTTCCT